>ENA-ORTM01000112-ORTM01000112.1-human-gut-metagenome-genome-assembly--contig:-NODE-112-length-96674-cov-7.692431_pt1 | contig 96674 bp, 87 predicted proteins | sample MGYA00241909_ERZ509182 | MGnify/ENA primary metagenome ERZ509182 (study PRJEB26280, sample SAMEA2338855) | human gut metagenome | biome: human gut; feature: human-associated habitat; material: faeces...
GCCGCCTTTTTTTCAGGTAAGAGAGGATATTCCGGTCAAGACGGGGATATCCTCTCTTTTTGTTTCCTTTTTGCCGTGCCGGTAATCCGTCAAGGCCGTTTGTCCCTTGGTAAGGGAGTGATTAAAAAATGAATTCCTTGCAAGCTAGATGTACACAAAATATAAGTAGCGAGAAATGAGACAGAAATGGAAGAAAGCAACATTTTACTAAAAAATAGTTTTAAGATTACTTGCAGATAAACAATATATTGAATATCCTTGTAAATATGATTAAAGAGATAAATGTATTTTTATTCCGTTGTATGAGGAAACTGGGAATGCAGTCCTTATACTATCGGTTGCTCTACCCCTTTTATCACTCTCCTTCCACCAGGGCAGAGAGAGAATATATAGAAAGGGCATGTGACCGTTTGTATACACTTCATCCGGATGTGGGCCAATCCTCTTTGTCTCAAAATAAATTGGAACGACCGTTTCAATACGATTTACAGATTATTGTACCGGCTTATAATGTAGAATCATATATAGCAGAATGTATAGATTCCATATTGGCGCAGCGCACATCTTTCCGCATTCTCGTTACAGTAGTGAATGACGGCTCTACCGATCAAACCTTTTCCGTCTTGCAACGCTATGCAGACTGTCCGGAGATATGCATAATCCAGCAAGAGAATAAAGGATTCTCGGGAGCAAGGAACGCAGCTTTGAAACATATTCGTGCATCTTATATTATGTTCGTGGATGCGGATGATAAACTACCAGAAGGTGCCGTTGAATCTTTGATGCGTTCGGCACTGCGTACGGATGCAGATATCGTGGAAGGCGGGTATAGCCGCTTTGTGGGAGAACGTACGACTTTTACTTTCCGGCATTCGGAGAGTTTTACCCGGGATTGGAGCATATTGTATGGATTCCCGGTGGGGAAAGTCTATAAGTCTTGGTTGTTTGAGGACGTGGTTTTTCCATTGGGCTATTGGTTTGAGGATACAATTTGTATTTATCTCCTCTATCCGCGTTGCAAGGCTGTAGCTACCATAAAGGACGTTGTCTATTTGTATCGGCAGAACGAACAAGGTATCACTTTTACTTCCCGGGGGAATATCAAGACGTTGGACGCTCTATGGGTGACCCGCCGTTTATTGGCCGACAGCAAGCGGATGGGAATTCCTGCTACACAGGCTTTGTACGACATGTTGTTGTTGGATTTAAGCGTGAACCTGACCCGTTTTGTGACTTTGGATGATATGGTTCATCAGGATGCTTTTATGGTCAGTGCGGCATTGTTACAGGAATATTTTCCCCATTATCGTACGGAGAACATTCGCCTGCATCCTTTGGAACAGGCTTTTCTCCATTACGATTACGGGGCTTACAGGCTTTATGGCAAATGCTATCTCGGTGTGTGAAATAGTTGCATGCCATCCTTGGTTCTATGGACACATGACCTTCCGGCCTTCGATGATGTAGATGCCTTTTTTCATCTCTTTTACAGGGCGTCCGGACAAATCATATGCTGACTTCATGGTTCTATCCCCGTGATGGCGGACCGGTTCAACAGACGAACCGCCTTCTCCGATAGAGAAATCGGTCACTCTGTTGCTCATCGTGTTCAACGCTCTGACATCCGTTGTTTCCAATGTCCGATTGTATAGGATAAGGTCGTCCATCCTCACGTCTACGGAACCCCAGAAAGAACCATAGCCCAAATAGAAATTGGGGCAGGACTGGATGAAATCCATGACCTTATTATAATCGAAGTCCTTTGCGTCCGTAATATCGGAGCCATTACAGTACCCGACATATTCAACGTCACGTATCCTGCTTCCGTTGACATATATGCAACAGCCTTCTGTACGTGAAACAGTGAGCGTGACCAGGCTCCATTTACCGATAGGAATTCGCTCGGAGATAATACTACCAGGATGGTTGATGTCGAACCAGTCTTTGCCATTGTTAAAGCCTACGTACGAATTGCCTGTAAGGTACAACCGGGTGTTGGCCGCAGGATTATAGAAAGACCATATTGCATCCCACGGAATGTCGTCGGTACGTTTCACCCATAAAGATACGGTCATGCCTTCCAAATGCTCATTCCTTAGCGGATTGGGCATTTGTGTGTAGCTGCAATAGCCGCTTGCACCGAAATATTGGTGCAGGATGCTGCCGTTGCGTAAACTATCTTTTTCTAATGATGGTATGTTGTTGCCTCCTTGCGACAAGAGCTTGGCCGTTTGTGTGTAGTCGTATGCATTGACAAAAGGCTCCTGGTCGAAATCATAATATGCTTTTATGCCGCCAAGCCAGTTGCCGTCGGGCAGAGATTCCTTGCGGGCCGTGACGTGGAACGTGTCGGTCCAGAAGTAGGCACCGCAGGACAGTTCGCAGGATAATTGCACGGGGATGTCTTCCGTCAGGCCGGCCGGATTGTATCGTCCGGTATGGGAAACCACGTCCGGAGTATCGGACTCCCATTTGGCGTTGACATTGATTTCCCTTTCCATTCCATACAAGTCTATGTTGCGCGAGATGTATTGATTGTTCTTGACCGGAATGGCGGTCGTATTGAGTGTATAAGCCAAGGCATATTCGTCCTTCATCCGGTATCCCCATACATTTGTTCCGTTGTCGCCACATGCAGTGAAGCAGATGGCTTTGATGGTGGTCGGTTCCATTTGTTGCTCCGTCACGACTCCTTCGTAAACCGTACCGTTCAGGTTCAAGGTGATGTATGAATTGCCGTCATATATCTTCCAAGTTCCGCTGTATGCCCCTTCTACCTTCCCGTCTTCGCGGAGCAGGATTTCTGTGGGGGCGGCCTCTTCGTAGGCGGCATGGTTTTGCCCGTAGGGATGGATGAGGACGTGATAACGGCCTGCTACCTCTTTAGAATCGAACCGTTGGGAAGAGGCAATCTGACGGTCGCCTGTCGTTTCTCCGTGGAACTCGAACGGAGCGGCTACGGGCCAGCCGGAACGGTTCAGGAACAGTTGGTGCACACGAACCTGATGTCCCGCCGTTCCGTCATTGAATTTGGTATGGTAAACCAAGTAAGTGCGTCCGTCCTCTGCGGCAATCACGGAATTATGTCCTTGTGCACGTTCGCCGACATTCATAAATCCCCAATGGTTGTAGGCTCCCAATAGCTTTTCACCTCGGGTGTCTGCATTGGGACCGTAATTAAGTTTCCAACTTGTGAAGATGGCATCGGTCCCGTTCATGTCCTTGTACGGGCCGTCCGGACGAGACGAACGGAATACGCGCATCTCGTATCCGCCGTTAGGTTCAAGCCCGCCATAGCTCATGAACAAGTAATAGTGGTTGCCGATATGTTCGATATAGGAACCTTCGCCCGATACATAACGACCGCCTGCGATTTTCTTTCCGAAGTACGGGTCGGATGTCACGTTGGCCCCTTTCGTATCGAAGTCCCCTGTATAAGTGACGTTGTAGTCCCGCAGACCGGTATTCGGATCTAATTGCAGGATATAGATGCCACCCGACCAGGAGCCGTACGACATCCATAACGTCCCGTCTTCATCGTAGAACACGCAAGGGTCTATGGCGTGCGGCCAATAATCTCCCCATTTTTCCTGTTTATACCGTGTGGGGAGGCTCGATTGCTTCCCGACGACTAATTCCAAGTCGGTTTTGTGGAAAGAGATGCGCTCGTCCGTGTCGCTGCGGAATCCGCTGAATATTACAGGGCCTTGATAGACGTAAGGCCCCTCTATGCGGTCGGCCGTGAGCAGGATGATACAAGAGTTCCATTGCGGACCGTTCAGGCTGAGGTATTGGCACCATTTTCCCAACACGGGATTGTAAATAATGTCCGGAGCCCACATGTTGCCGTCTACGGTCCATGGTATTTCTTCTCCATTGGTACCGGTACCGGGAAGGGCGCAGTTCCAAGCTGCGGCATCGAAATTACCGAAATCCACCGTTTCGCCGTGAATGGTGATTTTCCGCGTTTGGTGAGTGTGGAAAGCGTCCGCCGGAGCTACGTTGGACGTGATTGTCCCGTCCGTATCCACCGTGCCCCAAGGAAAGGGCACCCCGGTCCAGTTTTGCAAATCACGGGTTTTGGCAGTGGCCATGTGTGAACCGAAGACGTAATACAGCCTGCTCCCCTCATCATAAACGATAGAAGGGTCGTGCACACTGGTGCGTTGCATGCTTATTGTGGAATATTTGCTTTTCGCATCCTCCGTAGTCATGGGAATCCGGAGAGTTTCCTCTTGTCCGTGCGAAGGCAAGGAATGGGATAGCGTAACTGTGAGCACCAGGCTTTTCAATAGGGAATAGAATACTTTTTTCATGACTTTAATCAGGTTAATGGTTTTAAAGCACAAAACGCAACTAACTTTCCTGAAGTTAATTGCGTTTGTATTGAGTTGCGGAGGCCCGACTCGAACGAACGACCTCCAGGTTATGAGCCTGGCGAGCTACCAACTGCTCCACTCCGCGATGTGTTTCTTGATTTCGAGTGCAAAGATAGCGTATTTCCCCCGAACAGCCAAACAAATTGCGGATTATTTTCGTGAAAATGCGAATGTGACTGTCTCGTTGCCGGTGGAGCGTCTCGTGTCCTTTGTCTTGCAGCGGTGGCAGGCCGTCATTGGTCCTGTACAGGGATATAGTCTATTTGACTTTCTTCGTCGGTGCCCTCCAGTTTGAAAATGACCGGCCGGAGACCGTCGTTACAACTACAGATGGCCATGCCCGGTTTGCTTATCCAATCGCTGTAGTAGAACGGTTCTTTCGTTGCGCCGTGGGCCAGCGCAAATACATATTGGTAAATCGCTTTCCAAGCCTCGTCGCAAAATCCGTCGGGTTTGGCATAGTCTGCATAAAACACCTGTCCTTCGCGGAGCATCGGGCAGGGCCGTAGTCCTGCCGCGCCGTATTCCTTGACCAAGTCCTCGTTGAACATTTTGCGGAGGACCGTAATTTTCACTTTTTTCATCCTGTCCTGTTTTTATTGTTTCCGAGGCCGGTGGGAAAGCCCGGCCTGCCGTATGCAAAATTACGGAAAAAGCCGGTATGGCGGCAATAATTTCCATGTTAATTTGAGCCGGGCTTACCCGTTTCGGGTAAAAAGGGCAGGCTTTTTTGCAGGACAGAAACGAAAATTAAGGGGGGAAATATTGTCTGCTTGCCGGATTTCGCTTACATTTGTAACAGTTATGACTGTTTCGAAGACAAGGACACGATTGGTGGATGTGGCGCGTGGGCTGTTTGCCAAGCAAGGGCTGGAGAATACGACGATGAACGATATTGCCGTAGCCTCGGGCAAAGGACGTCGTACGCTTTACACCTATTTCAAGAATAAGGAAGACATTTATTTTGCCGTGATAGAAACGGAGTTGGAGCATCTTTCGGCCCAGTTGTCGGAAGTGGCCAACAAAAGGATGGACTTGGAGGAAAAACTGGTGGAAATCATTTATGTCCATTTGCATTCCATTAAAGAGGTCGTGTTGCGCAACGGTAATTTGCGTGCCGAATTCTTCCGTAATATCTGGATGGTGGAGAAGGTGAGGAAACATTTCGACCAAAAAGAAACGGAGTTTTTCATCGGGGTGTTGAAAGAAGGAGTCGCTTCGGGTGAGTTTTCCATAGAGAATGTGGCATTGGTGGCCGACGTGATGCACTATTGCGTGAAAGGGTTGGAGGTGCCTTACATCTACGGCCGCTTGGGAGAGGGACTGAACAAGGCGGAAACGCGCCGTATGGTGAAGACATTGATACACCGCGCATTGCGGGGTGAACGTTGACAGATAATATATTTAACCATTAAATAATAAAAAAGATTATGGGATTATTGACAGGAAAGACGGCTTTGGTGACGGGTGCCGCCCGCGGCATCGGTAAGGCCATTGCCCTGAAGTTTGCCGCCGAAGGCGCGAACGTGGCTTTTACGGATTTGGTAATTGATGAAAACGGGCAGGCTACCGAGGCAGAAATCGCCGCTTTCGGCGTGAAGGCCAAAGGCTACGCTTCCAATGCGGCTGATTTTGCACAGACGGAAGAAGTGGTGAAGCAGGTGAAAGAGGATTTCGGCTCGATAGATATTCTGGTAAACAATGCCGGTATCACTAAAGACGGCTTGATGTTGCGTATGACGGAGGCGCAGTGGGACGCAGTGATTGCCGTCAACCTGAAGTCGGCTTTCAACTTCATCCACGCTTGTACGCCTATTATGATGCGCCAAAAGGGCGGTTCCATCATCAACATGGCTTCCGTGGTGGGTGTACACGGCAATGCCGGACAGTGTAACTATTCGGCTTCCAAGGCCGGTATGATAGCTTTGGCCAAGTCCATAGCCCAGGAGATGGGAGCCAAAGGTATCCGTGCCAATGCCATAGCGCCGGGCTTTATCGAGACGGCCATGACGGCAGCATTGTCGGACGACGTGCGTGCGGAATGGTGCAAGAAGATACCTTTGCGTCGTGGCGGTACGCCGGAAGACGTGGCTAACGTGGCGCTTTTCTTGGCTTCCGACCTGTCTTCTTACGTGTCGGGACAGGTTATCCAGATTGACGGTGGCATGAACATGTAATCCGTATGGACGTAGTCTACGAAGACAACCACCTCATCATCGTCAACAAAAGCAGTTCGGAGATTGTACAGGGCGACAAGACCGGCGACAAGCCTTTGGCGGAGATGGTGAAGGAATACATCAAACAGAAGTACCACAAGCCGGGGAACGTGTTCCTCGGCGTGGTGCATCGTTTGGACCGCCCCGTGAGCGGCTTGGTGGTCTTTGCCCGTACCAGTAAGGCTTTGGCCCGGCTCAACGAAATGTTCCGTACGAAAGAAGTGCACAAGACGTATTGGGCCATTGTGGGGAATTGTCCGCCCACGGAAGAAGGGGAATTGGTGCATTGGCTGGTGCGCAACGAAAAGCAGAATAAGTCGTATGCTTACGACAAGGAAAAGCCCGGGGCGAAGAAAGCCATCCTCGATTATAAGCTTATCGGCCGTTCGGAACGTTATTTCCTTTTGGAAGTAGACCTCAAAACCGGCCGTCACCATCAAATCCGTTGCCAGTTGGCCAAGGTGGGTTGCCCGATTAAGGGAGACCTGAAGTACGGCTCGCCGCGCAGCAATCCCGACGGGAGCATTTGCCTGCATGCCCGCCGTGTGCGTTTCGTTCACCCGGTATCCAAGCAAGAGATAGACGTGACGGCACCCGTGCCGGAGGGTAATTTGTGGCATAGCTTTCAAAATGACAAATAGTCATTTCCGGGCTGGCGAGAATGGCGTATTTGCAAGCCGGGCCGGGAGCGGTCGCAAATAATGGATTCTCGTGCATCGGGAATCTGACAGAATGCTGCCTTTTGTTTTTGGAGCTTTCTTTTCGATAGAGGATGTGCCATGTCTTTCCGCATGGCTTTTTTTATGTGTCTTTCTGTCGGGCGTTTCCGCTGTCGTTTTGTTTTTCTTTTTTGAGGCCGTCGGGCTTTCATCTACGTGGAAAAACAGGGTTTTCGGCATCTCTTCTCCACAGTAAAAAGTCGTTTTTCCGTCTTTTGGTACAGGTTGCTCGTAAGTTCTGCGGACATTGGAAAATTGCTTTCAGCCGAATGATTTTTTGTTGTGCTGAAAACGAATCGCGGCAATGCCGTATGGAAGCAAAAAACGTTCTTGATGTATGCTTTTTTGTTAACGTTTGGCTTCCCGTTGCAGGAAGAATCCGTTTTTTGCAGCGGTGGAGAATGAGGTGGGCGCTGTCTTTTTGTCGGCGTCTTATTTCTTTTTCTGACGTTTTGTTCGCTGTTGTCGGCCGGTGTGCTTTGCCGCAATGTCAAGGTCTTCGGTATTTGTGCCGGATTCAGGCGGCATGCTTTGAAAATGCTGCGACGTGCATTGAAAGATAGAAATTTTTTATTCGTTTGCTTGATATATTCGTATTAATTCCTTAATATTGCATTTGATTTGAAAACTTTAAAAATATATGATTATGAGAAAAACATGGATTGCAATTGTTGCGACAGTGGTTCTTGGAGTGACAATTTATGGTGGTTATCACGCTTATGGTGCGTATGAACAAAGTAAACAACTGGAAAGTGATTTGTTTCTTGCAAATGTAGAAGCGTTGTCGCAGAATGAGACATCTCCTTCCGATACGGGGCCGGGCGATACTTTTAAATGTAAAAAATGTGGCGTAACGGTTAAGATTTGCGAGAGCAAGAATTTTCATCCATGTTCACCTAATTTATGTGGTTGTTATAAGTGATTTATTCATCAGTATTTGCTGATAAGAATAGAGTAATACGTAAATTGGACTATTGCACAAATTAGTAGCCAGTGTTTGCCCTAAAAGATATGCATTTTTTATGTGTTCATTTTTTAGGGCAATTAAATGTTTGCTATTCCAACTTTAAAAGTAAGAGGTATGAAACAGATTTATTATATATTTTTTTTGTTCTTCTTTATTGCGTGCAAGGAGAACAAAACTGATATTATCCCTTGTGTTCCACAGACAAAAGTTGATGTGCCTTTGGAAGAAGTGTCTGGGATAAGTTCTTCGTTTATTGACACCGTTCTGTTCGTAAAACTACAAGAACCACAAAATACATTTAGGAATCTTGATAAGCTCAAGATATACGGTGACACTATATACATACTTGATGAAAGTCTATCTAAACTGATGTCGTTCGACAAGGAGGGTAATTTTATCACGCGGTATGGTGAGCGTGGGCGGTCGGGTTCGGAATATGTGAGGGTAAATTCTTTTGATGTGGACAAGCATTATGTTTATCTATATGATGATGCCAGTGAGAAGATGATTTCATTTACCCATGGTGGCGAATTCGTCCAAAAGGTGGAAACTCCTTTTTGGGGAGAGGATTTTAAAGCTTTGGAAAATGGTTCATTTTTGTTTTCGTTAAAGCCCGGAAAGTCAAATGTGAAACTTTGCGTGACAGATTCTCATTTTAACATCAAAAAGGTGTTTTCTTACTTTGATGAGGAAGACCAAGACAATTATTCCAACTATTCCCTTTTTCAAAAAGTGGGTGACAGCATTTATTATACGGATGACATGTCTGATACAACCCATGTGTTTACGCCAAAAGGTGAGTTGGTACATTCTTATCTCTTCAACTTCGGCAAATATGCGCCTCCGTTGGAGGCACGTTATGATGCAGAACAACTGATTGAAGATAAGCATGTCTTTATGTACACCTGCCCATTAATATATGAATCTAAGTTGGTTATGTTTTTGGAGAATCGGCATCTTAGGACTGTTCTATATTATGACATGAGAGAGCGTATTGGTGGAAACAAGGATATAGACAAAGGATTGTCTCCTACGGATATCATTATTCCATTGTGTATGGCCGATGGGTATGTTGTAGGGTATTTGGAAGACTACTGTCTTGACAGGTTTGAGGACAAGACAACATTGCCTACAGATGTTGTACAGCATTTGGAGAATGGTTATCGCGTTGTGGCATTTTATAGATTGAAACGGTAATTTTAATTCGTATGTGGGGTTTTAAGTTAACTTTGGTATTGCTATTATTGTGGAGTATAGTCTCTTCTTGTAATAGAGATAAGGACGTTTATGCCAATATCATGCAGATGAAATCGAAGCCTGTAACTTTATCGTGTGATTCCATGCGTCTTATTTCCTATAAGAATAGGGTAGATACTTTTCCAAAACAATTTTATTGGGTTGTATATTCAGATTCTGTAGATTGTTCTTCTTGTAGGTTGACAAACTTAGTGCATTGGAATGATTTTATCTATGAAATAAAAGAAAGTACCAATAGTGTTGGTTTCAGGTTTATTTTTTCGCCCTCAAAAAAGGATATTGGATCTTTTATGTGCGCTGCAGGAAATTTAAAATTTTCGACTCAGGTTTATTTGGATAGTGCAAATATATTTGAACACCAAAATCAGCATATACCAAGTGATGTGCTATTTCATACATTTTTGCTTGATGAGAATATGAATGTTGTTTTGGTCGGTGATCCTATAAGGAACAAAGAGATAAACAAAATCTTTTGGGACATACTTAATGGTAAAGAATACTAGTATCTCGATTTTTATGGGGTACCAATTTCGATTTTTACCATGTTTGCTTATTGCTTCTTTTAAGAAAAGAACCCCCCATTGACGGGTGCTTCGTCAATGGGGGACAGCTTGTCATGTCTTGACTTACGTCGAACTCACGGCATTGGAATTTTCATGCCATGGCGTTTGCCGTTTGATATTTCTTGCAGAACGTGGCGGTGGAAATCACGCCGATAACTACAAAACCGGCGCCGACTAAAGCAGGGTAATTGTAAGGCAGGCCGTATGTGATGGGAAGTCCGCCACAGTACGCCCCTACGGCGTTACCTAAATTGAAGGCTACCTGTACCAAGGCCGCCCCCATCATTTCCCCGCCTTTGGAAAAACGCAACAGCAGCAGTTGCTGTGGTGCAGACACTCCGAACAGGCAAGCCGTGCAGACGCACAGCATCAGTACGGCAATGCCCGGATAGGACGCGAGGAAAAAAGTGGTGAGCAGTCCGAAAATCATGACTGCCTGTACGCCCAATATGGTTTTGCCCGGCGTATAGTGGTCGGCCAGCTTGCCGCCCAACAGGTTTCCCACGCACATGCTGCCTCCGGCCAATACCATAAGCATGGTGATCTCGGAAGGGGCGAATCCCGCAATCCGGTTCATGAGCGGGCTGATATAGCTGTACCAGCAGAAGATACCTCCATTCCCGAAAGTGGTCGTAGCCATGATGAGCCAGGGGGCCGCACTTTTCAGGAAGCGGAACTGTCCTTTCAGCCCTGTGTTCGGAAGAGGTTCCATTCGCGGAACCAGACGGTAGAGCAGGATGAAGGTGAGGATGCCCCATGCTCCGTTGAACAGGAAAATCACGCGCCAGGAAACCATGTCGCTCAACCACGTTCCTGCCGGGATGCCGATGAGGTTGGCTACGGTCATGCCCGAGCACATGATGGCGATGGCCGAGGTACTCTTGCCGCGAGGAGCCAGTCGGTCGGCTACGATGGAGCCTACACCGAAATATGCCCCATGCGGCAAACCGGAGATGAACCGGAAGAGCACACCAAGATGGAGGTCTGAGCAAGAAGCCATCAGAAGGTTGCCCGTCAGATAAATCACGATGAGGCCCAGCAGGATTTGATGGAGCGGGCGTTTACGGGCTACTAATACCACAGAAGGGGCACCCACGCAAACACCGATGGCGTAGGCCGAGATGAGATGTCCGGCTTCGGGGATACTGCATTGCATGGACTGGGCCACGTAGGGCAGAATGCTCATCATGACGAATTCTGCCATGCCCAAGGCGAACGTACCGAACGCCAGGGCGATTAAACTTTTCTTCATCTTAATAGAATCTTTTTACCTTATTATATAATGTATAGCTTGTAGCCGGAAGATTATGGAACGCTTCTCCGGTAACGGATGAAAGCGTTGCCGATACTGCGTGCCAGACGTTTCTGGCCTTTACGGGAGTTCATGAACCGTTCTTCGCTGCGGTTGGATATGAATCCTATTTCTGTCAATACGGCCGGCATGCGCGTATTGCGCAGTACGGCGAAGTTGGCCGTTTTCACGCCCCGGCTCTCCCGTCCAGCTTTCACATACTCTTGTTCGATGAGACGGGCCATCCGTTCGCTACGGCTTCCGCGTGCCGAAGGATGAATGAACGTTTCCGTCCCTTCTGCCCATCCCCGGGCCGAATTGGAATGGATGGAGATAAACAAATCCGCCCGGTAGAAGTTGGCCATGCCTGCCCGGTCGTTGAGACTGATGAACTCGTCGTCGGGGCGGGTTTGTATGACTTCCACGTCGCGACATTGTTTGCGAATCAGTTTGCAGACGCGTCGGGCTACTTTTAGATTGACTTCCTTTTCGAGCGAGCGTCGCCCGGAGGCCCCTTGGTCGTTTCCGCCATGTCCGGCATCGACGACCAAAACGAAGCGTTCCCCACGCAGCGAACGAGAGGAGCGGCACCCTGTCGCGACGAGCAGGACGATGAGCAGGAGCGGCCATAATTTAAGAAAGGATAAGTGTGACATGCGCTTTATGAGATGATAGAGGAATCCTGTCCGGCCGCCAGCTTCCGCAATCCGGTTTCATGGGCTTCCAGTTTGGCCTGGCATCCGGCTATTTGTACCAGAATATTGTCCTGTTCGCTTTCCAACCGTGCTATTTCAGTGTTCAGCGCCGCTGTGCGGTCTTCCTTGTCCTGTCCTTGCGAAAGGGCGTTCACTTGATGGGCGGCCAGAGCCAGACGGGCTTCGTCGGCCCGTGCTTCGGCCAGCATGTTGTGTAGCGTGAGGGTTCTGATTTCCTGCCTCAGGGCATTCCAGTCGGTCGTGCTGTTGAATGTCTGTTCCAGTTCGGAGAACTGCACGGGAGAATGCAGGGCATTGTATTTCCTGATCCAAATATCCAGCTCCGAACGCTCTTGGGCGATTTGCGTTTCGAGTTCCTGAGCTGTGTCGTTCATACGTTGGTTGTAACCTTGGTGTCGGGCTGCCTGGGCATGTGTTTCGTCCGCTTTGTGCCGGGTCTCTTCCTTTTGTTCTTCCAAGGAACATAAAGTGTCGAATACTGTTTTGTTGTAGTCTTCTACGTCGCCTTCCCGGAACATCTTGTATAATTGTTCGTGTATTTGGTTCCGGTATTCCGACATCCGTTCTATTTTCCCGTTGATGAAGTCCCGTTGTTTGCACAAAGCCTGTATGTACCGGTCCGTCGTTTCCTGCAAGGTTTGCAGGCGGATGGTCTCGTTTTTGGTTTCGGCCATGTCTTTTTTCAGGCTGAACCAGCGTTCCATCTGCTGTTGGATATAAATTCTCAGGTTCTCGGGGTTTTCCGTCCATACTTTATACCAGTTGGAGATGGCCATCATCTTGTCGATTTCCTCGAACAGCTCGCTGTACTGGCCGTTGGTGCGCGACAGGGATTGTTGCAGTTGTTCCACTCGGTAGGCCACGACCTGGCAGCCCGTGTTCACTTCGTTCAGCCGTACGGCGATTTCGTCCTTTTCCTGTTCTTTCAGGGCGATTTTCTCGTTGAGGGCGTTGATGTTGGACTGGTGGTAATTGAACGTGTCCAGTTCTTTCTGGGCGTCCTCGGCATCCACTCCCGTCTTTTCCATGAGCTGTTGCAACATGATGCGCCGCCCCTCGAAGTTCGTGCTGGCGGAACAGTCTTTGAAGGAACGGTCCAGGGCAACGAAGTCTTCCCAGTGCGCCACGTGATCCTGTAATATCTGTTTGTAAGTCTCCAAAGCCTGATGGCACATTTCGATGCGCCCTTCCTCTACGGCTTGCTCCCTTTTCAGCTCGTCCAAGAGGGATTGTTTGTGTTTCAGTTCCGTGGCGGCTTGTTCGAATTCGATTTTGATTTCTCCGATGAGTTTGCTTTGTTCCAGGAGCGTGTCGGAATGGTAGGGATGGTGAGTCGCGCCGCATACACTGCAACTGACCCCCTCCTGCAAATCCTTCCGCAGTTGCATGACATCCTGGCTTTTGCTGAGGGTATAGGCGTATTTCAGTTCCTCGCATTGCCTTTGAAGTCCGGCCGTTTCCGGTTCCAGTTTGGCTATTTGCGCTTTCAGGGCATCATTATGATGGCGCATGCGCATGATTTCCTGGCTTTTCTCGTCTACGCGGTTGTATCCTTCCGCAATCTGTTTCCACAGCCGCGTGGCGTTTGTCAGCATTTCCTTTTTGCTTTTCAGGTCCATGGCCCGTTGCTGTAGGTTATAGCTGTTCATGCCCACGATACTTTTCTGGTGTACTTGCAGTTCGCTTTGCAACGTGTTGATTTGTGCGTCGATGCCTTGTGAGGAGAGAAACAGTTTGTTCAGCTTTTCGTCTTGTTCGTGTTGTTTCCTGAGTGTCCTTTCGAGCACCGCTTGCAACTGTTCTTTGCGTTTTTTACGGGATTGCAGGAAGTTCAGGCGCGTCTGTATGGCCTCCCCCCTTTCCAACATGTATTGTTGCGATTCCAAGTTCTGCAACTGCTGTTGTTGCTGTGTTGCTTGTTCTTTGTTCTTTTTTAGTTCTTCCGCTGTTTCCTTTCCTTGTTTTTGTACAGTGGAGAGTGCTTGTTCGATTCGTTCTTTGTAGTCGGATAGTTCTTTCAGGTCAGCTTCGTGGAACCGTAAGGCGGCTTGCAGACGGTAGCCTTCGGCCAACGTTTTCTGTATCTGTTGCAAGTTGTGCCATGCTTCCTGGTATTTCTTGTTCTCGGTTTCCGCCCTTTTTTGGTTTTCCTTGTCTGCCGATAGGGCTTCCGTCAGTTTCTCGGCATGCCATGCACTGCCTTTGCGTATGAACTGGAGCACGTTTTCTTTCGCCTTGATACGCTGGTAGTTGCCTTGTACCGCTTCAAAGGTTTCGAAGCGTTCCAGTTCCTTGATTTCCTTCAGATGAGCGCTGTAGTTCTTATTGCTTTCGAAAAAGGCTTGTCTGTACTTTTCCAACGTGGCGTTCAGTTCCTTGAACTTGTGCAGCCATTCTTTCTGTGCTTGCAAGCCGTTCAGTGTTTGCGTGATGTTGGTCAGCTTGGTCTTGTAGAGCCTTATGCTGTCCTGTATGCGTTTCAGTTCGTTGGGATCGAGCACCTGTTCGCCGGCCTTTTGCCGTTTGGCTTCAGCCTGTGCGATTTGGCGGAACATCCGCGTCACCTCTTCGGGCATGTCTGTACCGAACTTTTCGGCAAACCACTGTCGGGCGGTTTCTTCAGGGGTGAGGTTCGGGGTTATAGTGGACGTAATGTCCGTGGAGACAGTCGGTACGGGCGAGTCAGGTTGCTCTATTTTTTCCGGGGCGGATTTTCGAAAAAACTTCATACGCTTGAATGCTTTTAATCTCGTGCAAAGTTAGAAATAAAAATGGATGCAAACTATATTCTGGCATATTATCTCCGAGTCGTATGACAAGTTGTATAAAAAAAAAGTGTAATTTTGCGCAGGAATCATAAAAAGGATATAGAATATGGCTACGAAACCCGGAATACCTAAAGGTACACGTGATTTTTCGCCCGTGGAGATGGCGAAACGCAATTATATATTCGACACCATCCGAGGCGTTTACGCTTTGTATGGTTTCCAGCAAATCGAGACGCCTGCCATGGAGAACCTCTCCACGTTGATGGGCAAATACGGCGAGGAGGGAGACAAACTGCTTTTCAAAATACTGAACTCCGGCAATTTTCTTTCCGGAATAGCACCGGAAGAACTGGGCGAGGCGAACACGAACAAACTGGCGGCCCGTTTGTGTGAGAAAGGACTGCGTTACGACCTGACCGTACCTTTTGCCCGTTATGTGGTACAGCACCGTGACGAACTGACCATGCCTTTCAAGCGTTACCAGATACAGCCTGTGTGGCGTGCCGACCGGCCGCAAAAGGGGCGTTACCGGGAGTTTTACCAATGCGATGCCGACGTGGTGGGTAGCGATTCTTTGCTGAACGAAGTGGAACTGATGCAGATTGTGGATACGGTATTCACCCAATTCGGTATACGGGTGTGCATCAAATTGAACAACCGCAAGATTCTGACGGGTATTGCCGAGATGATCGGAGCGGCGGACAAGATTGTGGACATCACCGTGGCCATCGACAAATTGGACAAGATAGGGCTTGACAATGTGAATGCCGAACTGAAGGCCGGCGGTCTCAGTGACGAGGCCGTGGCCCGTTTGCAGCCCATCATCAGCCTGAGCGGAACGAACAAGGAGAAGCTGGCCGTGATGAAGGACGTCCTGGCCGAGAGTGAGACCGGTTTGAAGGGCATTGCGGAATGTGAGTTCGTGCTCGACACATTATCGGCTTTAGGACTGCGGAACGCGATGGAGTTGGATTTGACTTTGGCCCGGGGGCTGAACTATTACACCGGTTGCATTTTCGAGGTGAAAGCTTTGGATGTGGAAATCGGCAGCATCACCGGAGGAGGCCGTTACGATAACCTGACAGGCATATTCGGCATGCCGGGAGTGAGCGGCGTGGGCATCTCGTTCGGGGCTGACCGCATCTTCGACGTGCTGAACCAACTGGACCTTTATCCGAAGGAGACTGTCACGGGCACGGAGTTGCTTTTTGTGAATTTCGGCGCGGCCGAGGCGGCTTATTGTTTGCCCGTCATGGCGCAGGCGCGTCAGGCCGGAGTGCGTTGCGAGATTTATCCCGACTGTGCCAAGATGAAAAAACAGATGGGTTATGCCAATGCCAAGGCGGTGCCTTTCGTGGCGATAGTCGGTGAGAATGAAATGAACGAGGGGAAGGTCACACTGAAAAATATGGCGACGGGAGAACAGTCGCTCCTGACACCGGACGAGATGATAAATATCATTAAAAAATAATCCTTCGGGGTACAACTTAACGGCCTTTGTTGTTACTTTATAGTCAAACAGCAAAGGCCGTTTTTTATAACCTTTAAAGAAAGGAAATGCCTATGAAAACAAAGTTTACTTTTTTGTGTTGTCTGGCCATGGTTTGGTGCGCTTCGCTGACGGCTCAGACAGAGTTTTCCAAGACGGGGACATGTTGGTATGTGCCGTATTGGTATTACCGATGGTTAGGACCTCACTACTCTAACAGTAAGACTAATTGTTACTATTTGGGAGACGATACGTTGTTGGCAGGACAAACGTGGAAGAAGTTATATGTCAATGAACGGCTTTGCGGTGCGTTTCGTGAACAAGAATCCAAGGTCTGGTTTACTCCTTTGGATGAATATGTAGAGTCGGAGTATGCTCCTCGGTTGCTGTATGACTTTTCCATGCAGGCCGGTGACAAGTTCTATCGTACGGAATACGATGAGGTGGGCATGTTCCGTAATGCGGAGGAGGCTGCGGCTTTGGGATTGAGCTTGGACGGGATGGAAGAGATGGTGGTAAAGTATGTGGATACGATAGGAGGGCGGCGTGTGCTAACCATTGCGCGGAGCAGTAGGTTGGCGGACGAAGAAAAGTGGATAGAAGGCATTGGGAGCGAAGAAAGTTTTTTTGAGCATTGGCGTCCTCGGCCGACCGATGGCTCATCGTCCCTGCAGTACCTTTTGCACGTTGTGTCGGACGATGGTAAAACTTTGTATTTCAATGGGGAAATAGCAGATGGAAAATCCCCGTCCATGCTTTCGGAGGACATGAAGTGGTACGAATCATCTGGGCAGGGCCCTGTTGTACGCTCACCGGAAAACAAGGGGATAGAGGGGAGTTTCACGCTTTCCTCAATGAGTTTGCAGGAAATCAACGGGAAAATTTATTATTTGGAGGGGGACGGTTATCCTCATTATCCCGAGGTGGTGGAATTATTGTACGACTTCACGTTGCAAGAAGGTGATTTCGTGGCGGTATTGAAGTCTTGGGAATGGATAACACAAACTGAATACTGGCCGCCGCGTGTGACTTTGGATACGCTGTATGTAGAGAAAGTGGATTCGGTCGTGTACGAGGGGGTGAAGCGCAAGCGTCTTTTTTTGGTCGGAAAGGATGATGATGTGTGGGTGGAAGGTATTGGTTCATTGAATGGTTGGGACATGTTTTTGCCATGGCGTCAGATAGAGGACGGAAAGGAAATTGCCGGTCGTCTGACTTGTTGTTACCGTGGTGACGAATGCCTGTACCTTCATCCCGATTATTGGGACTGTACCACTCTGAAAGGAGAAAGCGTGCGCTCAGCCAAGAGTGGCCTGTTGGATGTCCGTGTGTCGGATGGTACGGCTGCCTTCTATTGGACGGGCAGCAGACGGGCAGACAGGTTTTACGTGTATGCGGCTGACGGCGGTAAGGTGGCAGATATCCGCATGGATGGAGGGACAGTCGAAATACGTGGACTGAAATCTGGAATATATTATTACCGTTTGGAATTGGAAGATACGGAAGAGGCTGTAGCCGGCAAATTATTGGTTAGATAGAAGTGCAACTTAAAGACAGAATAAAATGATGGGCAAGCGATTGGTATTGTCGGCGGTTTGTTTATGGGGGAGTCTGATGTCGGTTTTCTCACAGGACGCCAAAGCTTTCGATGCCGACAGCTTTAATGTGGCTGTGACGTATATGATGCCGGTATCTTATCCGGCACGTACGCTTTCATACGGTTACGGAGTGGCATTGCGTAATGATTCCGCTTTTGTGTATTTGCCTTATATGGGAAGGGTGTACCAACCGGCAATGAACGACGACGGTCTGCGTTTCGCCCTTCCGGCGAAGGATGTCAAGACCCGTGACGTGGGCGACAAGGGGAAGCGTGTGGAGTTCAGCGTGCGCAAGGTGCCGGTGGTGTATAAGTTTACCGTGACGGGATACGAGAGCGGAAGGGCGGATATTATCTTGATTCCGAGTAATGCGCAGAGTATTTCGTATAGTGGCTATTGGAACGAGGACATTTGACCTTGAATTTGGGCTCGGCAAGAGCGATTTTCACTCTCAGCCAAACGATTTTTCGTTCGGCTGAGAGTGAAAAATCGTTTGGCGCAGATTGAAAACAAGGTGTCTGCCGGGGTGTTGGACGGTTTTTTGCGGCTGTTTTCGGGATGAGGTTGAATTGCGTGATTCAGTTTGGCGGCAGGCGGGAGACGGTCTGTCTGTTGTTTTAGGTCCTGCTTGAAAGTTATTGTATTGTTTTCTACTATCTCAACCGGATTCTTCTTAACTTTGCGTTTGAAGAACAAGACAAAAGGGAAAAATATGAAGACGGAAATGGAAAAGATGCGCAGCGGGGAACTTTATTGCTTCGCCGCGCCGGAGTTGCAAGAGAGTTTTGAGCGTGCTGCCACGCTGTGTGCCCGAATGCGGACGATGACCGTGTACGACGAGAATTACCGGAAGACGATAGAAGACCTGATACCCGGCATACCGTCCACTTCTGTGGTTAACCCTCCTTTTCAATGCGACCATGGCACGGGCATCGTGCTGGGCGAAAATGTGTTTGTGAATTATAATTGCGTGATGCTCGATGCCGGTTACATCCGCATCGGGAGGAATACGAAGGTGGGGCCTTGTTGCCAGTTTTACACGCCCCAACATCCTATTGATTACATGGAACGGCGCGAACCGAAAGAAACTGCCTATCCCATTACCATCGGCGAAGACTGTTGGTTGGGCGGCGGCGTGGTGGTTTGTCCGGGAGTGACCATCGGGAATCGCTGCGTCATTGCTGCCGGTAGCGTGGTGGTGAAAGATATTCCCGACGATTCCCTTGCGGCAGGCTGTCCGGCCATAGTGAAGAAAAGGCTGAACGGGAAAGCCGGTGTTTTAGAACAATGAAATGCTCGTAGACTATGGTTTGTCAAGAAATCAAGGACTTTTTGGCGGCGCATGCCGATGCCCGGTATGCTGCTTTTGTGACTTCGTTGATGCCTGGTGCCCGCCCCGTGGTAGGTGTGCGTCTGCCCGTGCTGCGGGCGTTGGCCAAAGAGATTGCCAAGGGAGATTGGCGTACTTATTTGGAGGAGGCTGTAGATGACACGTTCGAAGAAGTCATGTTGCAGGGTTACGTGACGGGGCAGCTCGGATGCCATTTGAGGAGCAGATGGAACGCATGACAGCCTATGTGCGTAAAATCAACGATTGGGCTTTGTGCGATTCCCCTTGTTCGGGATTCAAGTTCGTGCGAAAACACCGTGAGGAGGTGTGGGCATTCTTGCAGCCTTATTTATATAGCGGGGAAGTATTTTCCCAACGTTTTGCCGTAGTGATGCTTTTGGCACATTTCGTCACGGACGATTTTATCGACCGCGTGCTGGAGGCCTGCGCGGCAGTACGTCCAAATGGGTATTATGCGTCCATGGCGGTAGCATGGGCGGTGTCTGTCTGCTTTGCCAAATATCCAGAGAAGACGCGTCCGTTGTTGGCCGAAGGACGGTTGGACGACGAAACGCAGAACAAGGCCATACAGAAAATCGTGGATTCCTTCCGCGTGGCGGAGTGGGATAAATCTTGGGTGCGTACGCTCCGTCGTCCTAAGGTGCGGAAATCTTAAACGGGAAATAAGCAAACTGAAATCGGAAAAATGAAACTGAAAATGATAATCGGCGGCTTGGCGGCTGCCGTAGTGGTCTTGACGGGTGGTTACGACCGTCTGCGTGATTATGTGGAACTGTGGACGGGAGACCGCTTTTTACCGGAGGCAACGAACGGACAGGTTTTCGGTAGCAGTCCTTCGTCCGGCATGGAGGATATGGAACCGGGATTGCCGGAATTGGTCCGGGAACGAAACAGCCAAGTGATTCGCCATATGGGCTATACGGTTTCTTATAATGCGGAGACCAAAATACCTAACTGGGTGGCCTGGACATTGACACCCGAACGTTTCGAGGAGACGGTAAGCCGTTACGACAAATTCCTGCCTGACCCCGAAGTGGCTCATCCCGTGACAACGGAAGACTACAAACGCTCGGGCTATGACCGCGGACATCTTTGTCCGGCAGCAGACAATAAATGGGATGAACAAGCCATGCGCGAAAGCTTTTACATGACGAACGTTTGTCCGCAAGACCATAACCTGAACCGGGGCGATTGGAAAGAATTGGAAGAAGCTTGCCGCGACTGGACGATGGAAAAAGGGAGGCTATATGTGGTGGCTGGGCCTGTTCTCTACCGTGGACAGCATCGGCATATTGGCCAAAGCCGGGTTACGGTGCCCGAGGCTTTCTATAAGGTTGTGTTTTGTCCGGAGCCGCTGAAGGCCATCGGCTTTATCTATAAGAATAAGTCGGGCAACCGTCCGCTTGATGCGTATGTCAATTCGGTGGACGAAGTGGAACGCATCACGGGGATAGATTTTTTCCCGTCTTTGCCGGACAGTGTGGAAGAGGCCGTGGAAGCTGTTTACGACCTCGAAGAGTGGCAGATGCCGGAACGTTGATCGCTCAGGTTCGTGGTTTGAGTTTCTTGCGGCGGTGTTCGCGAAACAGGACTAAAAGCTGTTGGAACAGGAACAACGCCCAAAACATGCAAAAGAAACATACGCCAGAGATGGCACTGTCTATTCCCAACGGAGCAAAAGGAATGGCGCAGAAAGAATACAACAGGCAATAAGTCAGAAGCTTGTGCTCGCGGGAGATGCGCCATAGCCGTTTCCGTTTTTTCCGTGAAGACAAGAAATAAATGGTGAGCAGGGTGGCGAACATGAACACTTTGGTCTCCCACAGTTGGGTGAAACCGTCTGCCGTTTGGGAAGACAAGGCGGTCAGGTCGCTCCATGATGACTGCTTCCAGAAGGTGGACTGTAAAAGGCAGAGTGTGGTGCCGATGGCAAAACCTATGACCATAGGCCAGCAGGCCAGGCGAAACAGCCGGTCGCGCTGCAAATAGGACAGTGTGAGGAAACTGGCGCAGAGCGGAATCGTGATACTGTCGTGCGTATAGCTGCAAAAGATACCCATCAACAACATCAGGAAGTAGCCGTATTTGAAATTTTTATTGGAAATACGGGTATATTGCGAAATGAAGAACGGGACGATGCAAGTGGACGAGAGAGTCATGACGGCTGTTTCGTCTCGGTTGAAGAATTCGTGCGAATCCGGACAGAACAGCAGGACAAACATGGCCGTGCAAAGGATTCCGGTGGCACTTTGGGCGGAGCGGGCGATGTGACCGGTCAGATAGACCAATAGCGTAAACAGCAACGCAGACAACGGATTGATAATTTCCGGCTGCCAGATATAGCCTCCCGTTTTGGGGAGGAAAGCCAGTACGGAAAGGATTATGAGGAATACGGCAAGATAGGTCAGTCGTAGCTTCATCGTTTGTTGCTTTCTGCAAAATTACGGAATATTGTCGGATTTAGCGAATAAAACGGGCGGATTAATGCTTTTTCCTGTATCTTCCCGGAGACATTCCTTTCTCTTTTGTAAATACTCTCACGAAATGGGGGACATCCTGAAATCCCACCAAATAGCAAATCTCGGATACGGAGTTTTGTGAATGCGTCAGCAGGTTGCATGCGGTGTCCAACCGGTATCGTGTGACGAACTGTGAAAAGGTCATGCCTTTGTGACGTTTGAAGTAGGAACAGAACGCGGAGCGGGCCATTCCTATTTCGGTTGCGATGTCGTCTAATGAAATCGGATGGATATAGTGAGCCATGACGTAGGCGCAGATTTGCTGCATGCGCCGCACGTCACGTTCTATCCGCATGGGTTTGCCGACGAATGTGTAGTCTGATGCCGTGAAGAGGATGGGAAGCAACCGGAACATTTCGCATAACCTTCCTAATTCGTCCAATCCATCCATTTTGGTCAGTGCGTGGCGGATAAGACGTGAGCTTGCCGTTCCGAATGTCAATGCTTCGGTCGGGAAGGTCATTCCGGCAAGCCGGTTCCGTAATTCCGGGAAAGTTTCCATACAATTCAATACAAAGGAATGTTTGAAGGCCACCATCCGGTAGTGAACGTGCCCTTTCTCGTCGGCGGACGACGGGGAATAGTTCCAATGGTGGTGCATGGAAGGAGGTATTAAAGTTACATTTCCTTCAGTAAAAGGCAGTAAAGTGTCGCCGGCCATTCTTGCTCCGCGCCCTTGCACCACATAGTACAATTCCCAAGCATCATGCCGGTGCAACTTTGCCTCGAGTCTCGTGTCTATATGTTGGTCTATGAAAAAGAAAGAATGATTTTCCGTTTCCGGTAATTCATACGGGATTACCACATTTTCCATATCTGAGATTTTTGTATATGCAAATGTACGACAATTATTTGATACGATAAGGCAAAATCTCTACAATAAAGAACGCTATCTTTGCCATTGTTAATGACAAATAAGTTTAACCTAATAAACGAATGACACTATGGATTTTTACGAAGTATTGGAAAAACGTCGCACGTATCGCGATTTCTCTGACCGGGAAGTGAGCGACGAGGTTCTCAAAAGAGTTATCGGTTCGGCATTCAAAGCTCCAACCAACGATCATTTGCGCCAGCTTGAGTTTGTCGTTGTGCGCGGCCGTGAGAACATCGCTAAGGTGGTTGCCCCGCTTGCCAAAAACATGGCCGCGTTTAAGGAGCTTGTGTTCGAGGTGGATGAGACGGGCGACAAGGATAAGATGGCGATGTTTGCCGACGCACTGCCCAAACAACAGAAAATGTTGATGGAGAGCGGGCTGCTTATTATCCCTTTCTTCCGTCAGCAGACACATCCACTGTTGAAGCCCGTGGAACAGAGTTCGCTTAATTACTTTGCCTCGGCTTGGTGCGCGTTGGAGAACATGTTGCTTGCTGCTACCAGCGAAGGGCTTGGGGCTGTATTCCATATTCCCGTGGGCGACGAGGCTGACAAGATAAAGGAAATAGTGAAAGCTCCGGAAGGTTACGAGTTCATTTGTTTGCTGGCTATCGGATATCCTGCAAAGGGTGCTTTCCTTCCTAAACAAAAGGAAATCCGTATCGAAGACAGGATACATGCGAATGCCTGGTGATAATCGTTGAACGAGACGGGACTTTCAACTGTTAAGTATTTGGTTATTGAACACACTTGTGTGACATAAAGCCACAGAAGTAAGGTTGGCAGAAAGTCTGCCGTTTTTCGGGGGTGCGCGCAGTGAAAGTGTGCCAAAGTGTCAGTCCTGAAGCTTTGGCATGTTTTTCGTATGGATTGGAGTAGAATTTTTAAAATGTACAACTATAAAATTTATCCATTATGAGCATTAAACCATTAGCAGACCGTGTGCTGATTGAACCGGCTCCGGCAGAGACGAAGACAGTAGGTGGTATTATCATTCCCGACACCGCCAAGGAAAAACCGTTGCAAGGTACTATCGTTGCAGTGGGTAAAGGTACGAAAGACGAAGAGATGGTCTTGAAGGAAGGCGATACCGTGCTGTACGGTAAGTATGCCGGTACGGAACTGGAATTCGAAGGCAAGAAATATTTGATTATGCGACAGAGCGACGTGGTGGCTGTGTTGGCATAATTTTTCGTTTTATACATTAATATATAATAGACAAAAGAAAGGAATAGAATCATGGCAAAAGATATTAAATTCAACATAGAAGCCCGTGAACTGATGAAGAACGGTGTGGACCAGTTAGCCAATGCGGTAAAGGTTACTCTCGGCCCGAAAGGACGTAACGTCATTATCGAAAAGAAATTCGGTGCGCCGCATATTACGAAAGACGGTGTGACCGTAGCCAAGGAGATAGAGTTGGCCGATGCGTTTGAAAACGCAGGTGCGCAGTTGGTCAAGAGCGTGGCCAGCAAAACGGGTGACGATGCCGGTGACGGAACGACCACGGCTACCGTATTGGCGCAAAGTATTGTGAGCGTGGGCTTGAAGAACGTGGCTGCCGGTGCGAACCCGATGGACTTGAAACGCGGTATCGACAAGGCCGTGGCCAAAGTCGTAGAGCACATCAAAGGCCAGGCTGAACAGGTGGGCGATGATTACAACAAGATAGAACAAGTGGCTACCGTCAGTGCCAATAATGACCCGGAAATCGGGAAACTTTTGGCCGAAGCCATGAAGAAAGTCAGCAAGGACGGTGTGATTACCATCGAAGAGGCTAAGGGACGCGACACTACTATCGGTGTGGTGGAAGGCATGCAGTTCGACCGTGGCTACTTGTCGGCTTATTTCGTGACCGATACGGAGAAGATGGAGTGCGTGATGGAGAATCCTTACATCTTGATTTACGACAAGAAGATTTCCAACTTGAAGGATTTCCTGCCTATCCTCGAACCGGCAGTGCAGAGCGGGCGCCCGTTGTTGGTGATTGCCGAAGACGTAGACAGCGAGGCGTTGACTACTTTGGTGGTGAACCGTCTGCGTAGCCAGTTGAAGATTTGTGCCGTGAAAGCTCCGGGCTTCGGCGACCGTCGCAAGGCCATGTTGGAAGATATTGCCGTGTTGACGGGCGGTGTGGTCATCAGCGAAGAGAAGGGCTTGAAGTTGGAGCAAGCTACCATCGAAATGTTGGGTACTTGCGACAAGGTGACTATCTCTAAGGACAACACGACCATCGTCAACGGTCACGGGCAGAGCGAACTCATCAAGGATCGTGTCAATCAGATTAAGAATGAGATTGCCAACTCTACCAGCGACTACGACAAAGAGAAGTTGCAGGAGCGTCTGGCTAAGTTGAGCGGTGGGGTGGCTGTGCTTTATGTCGGTGCTCCGAGTGAGGTGGAAATGAAAGAGAAGAAAGACCGTGTGGACGACGCTTTGTGCGCAACACGTGCAGCTATCGAGGAAGGTATCATCCCGGGTGGCGGTGTGGCATATATCCGCGCCATCAAGGCTTTGGAAGGCTTGGAGGGTGCCAATGCAGACGAAACCACAGGTATCAATATCGTAAAACGTGCCATCGAAGAGCCTCTTCGTCAGATTGTGGAGAACGCAGGTTTGGAAGGTTCAGTGGTTGTAGAGAAAGTACGCCAGGCTGAAGGCGACTTCGGTTACAATGCCCGTGAGGACAAATACGAGAACATGAAAGCCAGCGGTATCATCGACCCGGCCAAGGTGACTCGTGTGGCTTTGGAGAATGCCGCTTCTATTGCCGGTATGTTCCTGACTACCGAATGTGTCATCTGCGACAAGAAGGAAGAAAAAGCCGATATGCCGATGGGTGCTCCCGGAATGGGTGGCATGGGCGGCATGATGTAAGCCGGACAGTTTACGGAAACCTATTATAATGTGAAAGGGAGAATGCTCACGATGAGGCATTCTCCCTTTTTTATATTTCATCTATAGCAACGGTAGGAACGGTGTGTCACCGAGGGCGTGGAAAGAAAAAGGACCCGTTTTTCCGGTCTTCTGCGAAAAACTTTATATCTTTGCCCGTACGAAGACCGGGGACGGGCAGGCATGGCCAATCGGGAAACGGTATTTTCATGCGTCTTTGTACTCGTCTTCCATGGTTAGGGTTTTCCAAATAAAAATGAATATAATATGGGATTGGGAAAATGGATAGGCAGTGCGATGGGATTCATGACGATGGGCCCGTTGGGTGCACTGGCCGGTTATTTTATCGGTTCGTGGTTTGACAAGCAAGCTGTAGGCATGCAAGAGGATTTGCAAGCGGATGAGGCGGGACGAGCCAATTATGAACAGGGGCAGCGAAACAGCTTTTTGTTTTCGATGTTGGTGATGGCCTCTTATGTGATACGGGCAGACCGGAAAATCATGCACAGCGAAATGGAATTCGTCCGTCGTTTCCTTCGTGCGAATTTCGGGGAGAGCGCGGTCGAAGAGGGGGAACAAATCTTGATGAAACTCTTCGATGAGGCCAAACGGTTGGATGGTGTGTCTCCAGTGGCGTTTCGGGATATGATTTTCGATTGCGGCAGACAGATTGCCGCACATCTGAACTACGGCGAGCGATTGCAGTTGCTGAATTTCTTGGTAAGGATTGCGCAAAGCGACGGGAACGTATGTGCGGAAGAGATAACGGCGTTGCGTGAAGTGGCTTTGGCCATGGAGTTGTCTGCCGGAGAGGTGGATTCTATGCTCAACTTGAAAGGCGAATCTTTGGCAGATGCCTATAAAGTACTGGAAATAGAGCCGTCGGCCACGGACGAAGAGGTGCGTAAGGCTTTCCGCAAATTGGCTCTGAAACATCATCCCGACCGCGTGGCGACGTTAGGAGAAGATGTGCGGCGGGCTGCGGAAGAGAAATTCCAGCAAATCAACAATGCGAAAGAACGTATTTACAAAGCGAGGGGCATGAAATGATTAACCTGATAAGCAATATAGGATGAAACTAAAGCGATTTTTGATTTTTTGTGTATGGGGACTTGTGATGGCAGCATCGGTAGGTGCCCAGTCTTTGGAACGTATTACTCCGGGCCAGGAATGGCCGGACCGGAAGGGGGAACACATCAATGCCCACGGAGGCGGCCTGTTGTTCCATGGAGGCAAGTATTATTGGTATGGCGAGAACCGGCCTGCACGCGGGTTTACCACCGAAGTGGGCGTAGAGGTCTATTCTTCTTCCGACCTGATGAATTGGGAAGACGAAGGAGTGGCTTTGGCTGTTTCCGAGGAGGCCGGGCACGACATAGAACGGGGCTGTATCATGGAGCGTCCCAAGGTGGTACGCAATCCTAAAACAGGGAAGTTTGTGATGTTGTTCCATCTGGAACTGAAAGAGAAGGGCTATGCGGCCGCCCGTGTGGGCTTTGCCGAGAGCGATTCTCCGGTGGGGCCGTTCCGGTTTATCCGTTCTTTGCGCCCGAATGCAGGCAAATGGCCGACGGACTTTTCGCGCCGTGACATCCGAAAAGCCAAGAAACTGAAGGAAGCGGACTATAAGGAATGGTGGACGCCGGAGTGGCGTGAAGCGATTCGTGAGGGGTTGCTTTTGGCGCGCGACGTACCGGGCGGACAGATGAGTCGGGACATGACCGTGTACGTGGACGATGACGGTAAAGCCTATCATATTTATTCGGCAGAGGAGAACCTGACGTTGAACTTGGCCGAACTGACGGACGATTATTTAGACTACACCGGACGGTATGTACGTATCGCGCCGGGCGGGCAGAACGAGGCTCCGACCATTTTTAAGCGTGACGGCGTGTATTGGATGATTACGAGTGGCTGTACGGGTTGGGCACCGAATGAAGCCCGCATGTTCAAGGCCGCTTCTTTGTGGGGGCCATGGGAGCAGCTTCCTTCTCCTTTTGTCGGGAAAGATGCCAAGAAGTCTTTCCATACACAAGGCACGTATATTTTTAAGGTGGAAGGCACGGAGGACGGTTTCGTGTTCATGGCCGACCGTTGGAATCCGCAGAGCCTGAAAAATTCCCGTCATATATGGTTGCCGATAGATTTTGAAGCCGACGGTACGCCGGTCATCCGTTGGGTGGACAGTTGGTCACCGAAAGAGTGGAAGTCGATTCGTTAGGAAAGTGCGGTCAATGTTGGTCGGCTTAAACGAATGAAGTGGAAAATAATGGTTCATTGTCTGTGAATGCAGATGATGGACCATTGATTTTTTATTAAAATTTATTCTTAGATAAAAAAATAGAATATTTATTGTTTGTTTTTTTTGTGATTTATTATATTTGTAGGGTATTAACTAAAAATATTGGACTATGAGAACAAGTAATTTTTTTATGGGATGTGCTTTGGCTGTTATGGCTTTGGTTGTAGGATGTCAATCAGAAGAATAAGTTTCGGTAAACAGCGTAAAAGAAGAGGTAAGAGAGGATGGTTTTGATGAAATTGCTTTTATGAATAAGGTTAAGTTTAAGTCTTTGGTTGATGAGCACCCAGATAAAAGGGCACCGAGCGCTACAGTCAATCCCAAAGATTTGAAATTTTTAAATCTTGTAAGTGTGAAATTAGCTCGTAAGAAACTTGACTGTAAAAGTGGTTTCGGTTTATGTGATTTTAAGTTTTTTCCGAAAAATACGACTGTGAAGGTAGCCGAAAAAGCTATATTCCCAGGCGAATATTTGGTAGAGTTAAAGGAGGATACGTTGAATTCCCGTTATTATATGGAGCTGTTGTTGGATGAAGAGTTTCCTGATGGATTTGATAAGAATGATGCTTGTTTGATAGTTGATGATGACCTTTATTGGGTGAATGATCCCGTAACGGTGCAGGATATGGAAGATTTGTTGAATTCAGATAAAATGTATGAGGAAATGAATCGGAGGATTGAATATTTATTTGAAACAGGACAAATAGGAGCCGGTAATATTCCTTTTATTGATTCTTTAGGTCAACATGGTGGGTATGTTATCGAAGTTGTAGGAAAACCTGTGGATAGACCTTGAGGCAAAGTACCTATTAAAGAGAATGCGATGAGAAAGTTAAGTCTGATTTTATTTTTGAGTTTGTTCGGCTTTCAGCTTTATGGCCAGGTTGTGAATTTAGGAGACGCAGAGTTGGCTACAAAAATCAAGAAATCTACGAAGCCCTATAAAGTAGTATATATCCTTTGCGACTATTGCGAGCCTTCTTTGGTGCTTTATCCTCAAATCTATAAGCTGCTTTCGGAACGCAAGGATGTGGACTTTTATCCTATTTGTGCACAGAGCAGTGCGGAGGTGGAAGCTTACATGGAAAACCATAAAGTTGGAGGCCCCATTTATGTGGTTAATCAAAACCGGAAGAGAAAATGGTATGCCATTATTGATTTCTACAATCCGATAAGTGCAGCAAGCGATTATCTGACAAAATTCTTAGGGATAGATGCCGATAAGATGGGTGCTTCCAGTTTTGTGGTATTGAATGAGAAAAATAAGGTGATAGCCCAAACGACTTATGAAACAGAAGATAACTCTTGTTTGAATATACTAAAAAAGGCGATAAGGTAATAACCATTCCTGTATATGAGATAAGCCGGTATACCAATAGCTGCACGATTCGGATATTCGTGCAGCTATTTTTATTCGCGGTAGCTTCTTGCTTCTTATTTAAACTTTTTCAATTTCTTCGTCATGGCCGCCATGGTTTTGGGGTCGGATGTGGTGTCAAGCACTTTTTGGGCTTCGGCCAACAAAGCCGGGCGGAGTTCAAGTTGTTTCAGCGTCAGTGTAGGGACGGGACGTGTACGGAGGTCATTCACCGCAATGCTCAGCTCGGACCATGCTTCCAACCGTTCCCGTTCGGCCTGCGTGATGTGCATGACAGAGCCGTGGCGCGGTGTGAAGTCGCCGTGGGTCTTCGTGTTTTGCACGAATGTGAAGTCTTTCAGGTTCGTGCTCTTGCAGAATTGGTAGAAACCCTGTGCGTAGCAATCGTACATTAGGATGTACTCGTCCGAACCGATGAGGGGGAACACACTGGAACCTTCCACCGGATATTGTCCCTCTTTTTGCAGGTGCCGCCATTCGATGGTGTAGGGGCCGGTGGGTCGGGATGCAGTGGCACGCATCACGCTCTGCCGCGTGCGGAATCCTTTGTTCATGACCGAGCGGCCCTCGTCTTTGAAGAACAGCACGTATTCTTTCGCTTTCGGGTTATACACGATGTCCCCGTCTATGGCGGCCGTACCGAAGTCGAACAGCAGTTTCGGCTCCGTGATGTCCGTGAAGTCTTCGTTCACGTAAGAGTAGAACAGCTTGAAGTAAGGCTGTTTGAAGTTCGGGTCTTCCGTGGGATACTCCCAGTCGTGCCGCCCGATGGAGTAATAAATCATATATTTCCCGGTCTCGTCGTCCCAGATGATTTGAGGCGCCCAAACGGCATGCAGGTTTTTGCGGTCGAATCCCGTCAGATTGGGGAAACGGGTGGGGAAGTCGATGGCCGTGTGTTGCCAATGGATGAGGTCGGTGCTCTTCATCAGGATGAGTCCGTCGTTGCTTTGCCAACCCTCGTCCGAGCGCATGTCCGTCATGACCATATAAAATGTTTTCCCGTCCCGGCCTCTTGTGATGTACGGGTCCCGTATGCTTTTCTTCAGGGCGATGGTGTCCGAGGCCACGACCGGACGCCCTTGGTTGAGGGACGTGTAGTTATATCCGTCGTCGCTCAAGGCATAACGTACTTGTTCGCCGTATGGGGAATTGTTGGAGAAGAAGGCGAAGAGGTAACTGCTGTAAGGAGAAGGCTCGGTCGTTTGTGCCAACACTGGTGTCATGGCTCCGAGGGTGGCGGCCAACATGCCGGTCATCATTCGTTTTTTGAGTTTCATGATTAGGTAATGTTTGAGTTTTGTTGTATATGTGCGGGCAAAGATAGGCAGAATCGGCCGATAAAGGAAGTTTTTACAGGGGCTTTTCGCACGGTGTGGCGAGAATGTGGCATTTTTTGCGTTATGCCTGATTGCCCGTCCCGTCTTTTTTTGTCACTTTGTGACCGATACAATGAAAACTAATCAATGTGATGAAAAGAATTTTTTTTTGTGGGATACTGGCGGTTCTGGCGGCCGGACAGGCAAGTGCCGATGTCGTGCCGGAGCAAGTCAGTTGTGTGGTGAAGCCTTTGTATGGGTATAGACAAGACCGTTTGCCAGGACGTATCGTTGCCGTGCGGTTGAAAGGCCCCGAATTGAAAGGCGAAGTCCGTGTGGATGTGGCGTACAAGAAACTGAAGGAGACTTCTACCTTCCGTGTCGATGCGAAGGATTCGGCGGAGGTGGAAATCATGTTGCCTTCCGCCTTGCCTATGGACAAGGCCGCGAGCGTTTCGCTGACGGTGCGAGGGACGGAAAAGAAAGTGAAGACGAAAGTCACCGTGGAACCGATGCGGCATTGGACGGTGTACCTTTACAACCATTCGCACGTGGACATCGGTTACACGAACACGCACAAAAACGTGGAGATGTTGCACAAGACGAACGTGTGGGAAGGCATGAAACTGGCTCGGGAAACAGCCGGACATGTGGACGGTGCACGCTTCGTGTGGAATCCCGAGGTGACTTGGCCGATTGAACGCCTGTGGATTTCAGAACCGGAGAAACGGGATGAGGTCATTGCGGCTATCAGGCGAGGCGACCTTTGTGTGGACGCCAGTTATGTGAACCTGAATACGAGCATTTGTTTGGATGAGGAGTTGTTTCATGTATTCAAGTTCTCGCGCGAGTTGCAACGGCTGTCCGGCGTGCCTGCCGATGTGTTCCAACAGTTCGACATCCCCGGCATTTCCTGGGGACTGGTTCCGGTCATGGCACAGGAGGGCATCAAGTACGTCATCTCGTGGCCGAACACCGACCGGGGCGGCAACGCACACTCTCGGAATATAGACGGCATGCCTTTCTGGTGGGTAGGACCCGACGGCCATTCCAAAGTGTTGTTCCTGCAACCGGGCAAGTATTCCAACAGTGGCAGCATGGACAAGGGGAACACGACCGGGCGGCCTTGGTTCGGCCAGCGAGACCCGCGTAAGGTGCCGGCACGCATCCGGATGGGGAGTGCCAATGTAGACTTTACGGGCAAGCTCGTGGAGTTGGAACGTGACCATTACCCCCTCGATTTCATCGTACTCTCTTGGACATTGTGGGACAACAGTCCGGTGGATGCCGATGTCCCCTACGCCGTAAACGAATGGAACAAGAAATATGCTTATCCGAAGATTGTCATCAGCGGCGGGCATGAAATCATGGCGCGGTTGGAAAAAGATTATGGCGACCGCTTGCCGACCATGACGGGAGACTATACGGAATACTGGACCGACGGGTTGGGTACGGCTGCCAGGCTGACGGCCATTAACCGCCGTAACAAGGAGAGAATCACGCAGGCAGAGACCGTGTGGTCGATGCTGGCAGGAGGAGCTTGTGCCCCGCGTGCCGATTTCGATGAAGGTTGGCGTTATATTATGATGGGGTCGGAACATACTTGGGATTTTGAGAATCCGTGGGAACCTTATTTCCATGAAGCCATCGGAAAGGTGAAACAATCTTATTTCCAGGAAGCGGAAGCCCGTTCGACGGCCTTGTTGGACGAGGCGTTGGGATTGGCCACGGACAAGTCCAACGGAGCGTTGGGGCCGCGCGAAGGGCCGTCGAACGGCGGTATCGCCGTGCTCAATACGCAGTCGTGGGCGCACGGCGGGTTGGTGACGCTGACGGCCTCCGAGAGCCAGAAAGGCAACAAGGTGGTGGATGATGAGGGGAACGCCGTGCCTTCGCAACGTTTGTCTACCGGCGAACTGGTGTTCTGGGCTTCGGACGTGCCCGCCTTGGGTTCGCGCCATTATCGTGTGGTGGAAGGCGATGCCGTGCCGGGCGATGCCTGCAAGGTGGAAGGCTACACGTTGGACAACGGTTGCGTGCGTGTCACGATAGACGGCAAGACAGGAAACATCGCGGCCTTGACCCGTGCCGGAGAAGATTACAATTATATCGACGCGTCGGTGGACGGAGGGGCCAATTCGTGCAGTTGGCTGCCGGCCAACGAAAACAAGCCCGAGGCCGACAAGGTGCAGGCCGTCACGGTGACCGAGCAAGGCGGCTTGGTGGTGGAATTGAAAGTGGAATCCACGATGAAGGGCTGCCGTTCGGTGACGCGTACCGTCCGTTTGGTGGCCGGACAACCGTGGGTGGAGACCACCAACGTGGTAGACAAGCTGCCGTTGTTGGACAAAGACGGCATACATTTCGGTTTCGGTTTCAACGTGCCGCAGGGCGTGACGAAGGTGGACATCCCTTGGGGCGTGATGGAAATGGAGAAAGACCAATGGCCGCAGGCCAACCGCAACTGGATAGCCCTGCAACGTTGGTTGGACGTTTCTAACGACACACACGGCGTGACTTGGTGTGCCTTGGATGCCCCCTTGTTCGAGTATGGCGACCGCACGGCCAACATTTCGTTGGGATGGGGCGGACAAGGGCCTTGGCTGACCCGGTTGGAACCGTCTTCCACGGTGTATTCCTGGGCGATGAACAACCATTGGCACACGAATTTCCCCCTGACGCAGGACGGGCCGGTGGCTTTCCGTTACCGCATCCATCCGCATGGCGGATATGACGCCGTGGCCGCCAACCGTTTCGGTCTGGAGCAGGCGCAACCGTTGGTGCATGTCACTGCGGACAAGAACCCGGACGTGAAGCCGGTTGTGGCGGTAGACAACCGTGCCGTGTACGTCACCGTACTGAAATCCACGGGGAAAGACAACGAGATGATTGTCCGTTTGCGTTCCGTGTCGGACAAGGAAGAGACTGTGGCTTTGGACTTCCCGGCCCGCCGTCCGTCGTCCGTGTCGCTCTGCCCGCTCGAGGAGCAGCCCGGACAAGCCGTGGAGGAGACGCTGACGATGAGACCCTACGGCATGGCCACGTTGAAACTCACTTTCTGATGACGGGAGCAGGGGAGGCTTCCGTTGTCAGAAGGCAGCGTGCGGTACGGGCTTCCGTCCGTGGATAGATGACTGTAAAGAAAATGCAGGCCTGCCACGGTGCTGTGTTTCAGTCGTCTAAGTCTTTGAAAAAAATCTGCGGCAAACGGAAAATCGTTTGCCGCAGATTGGAAAATCATTCGCAGCAGAACGGAAAACGTTTCTGCGCCGAATGATTTTTGTATATAAGTTTCTGTTTATTCTCCTCTCCGTTTGGCCGGTTTGATGTCCAGGTTGTAGGTGAGGCGCAGCATGGCATAACTGGGGATGACGTTGCGCCACGTCTCGTAGCGTCCCTGTCCGTTCAGTGTCTGGGTGACGTTGGAAAGCTGCCCGAGGATGTCGAAACCGTCGAGGGAGAGCGTCACGCGGTTTTTGAAAAGTTTCTTCGACAGGGTGGCGTTCCATACGATGTCGTCCGTGTTCATGCTGCTTTCGCCGTAGCCCCTGCGGCTGTACAGGGTCAGGTCGGTGTTGAATTGCAGGTCCCATGGCAGTTCGGCCTGTGCTATCAGGCCGTAATTGTAGTCGTAGGTGTTGAGGGGCGTGAAGTCTTCTCGGCTGCCGGTCAGGTAGTTCCACGTGCAGCGGGCTTTCACGCCCACTTTCACGTCCTTGGGGAAGGCATATTCCATGTTGAGGCTTCCGCCCGAGTTGTAAGTCTGCACGGTGCTGCGGCGCGGTGCCATGCCGTCCGTCACGCCGACGAGGTCCACCGAGTTGTAGAGCCGCGACCAAAGTCCGCTGTTCAGCGTGAGGCGGCGGGCTTTGTCGAGCGGCATGGAGTAGTTCACGTTGCCGCCGATGTTGTAATTCCCGTTCACGTTTTCGGGGCGGTAGGTGCGCACGCCCGTCGCCTTGTCGTACACGTATCCCTGTGCCACGGCATCCTGCGTGATGGAGTAGCTCCAGTAGGTGTTGAAGTAGCGTTGCTTGCGGTTGCTGTTCAGGTAGTAGTACACGGAAATGTTGTGTTGGTGCGAGTTTTTCAGTCCCGTGTTGCTCAGGCGGATGTTCAGCGGGTCGTCCGTGGAACGGATGTCGATGAACGAGGTCATGGACGGGAAGGAGACGCTTTTGTTGTAGCGGATGTCGATGCCCCGTTGGAAGTTGTGCCACCGGCCGTAGACCCTGAAACTCGGCTCGAACATGACATGGCGGCGGCTGACGGTGGTATCCAACCGTTCGCGTTGGTAGTCCAGCGTCTGCCATACGTACATGAGCGGCAGACGGGCTTCCACGTACCACCAGGTGCCTTCGCCCGATGTCCGGGGCTTGCCTTCCCATTTGGCATAGAGGCTTCCCCGGTGGGAGTAATCGGTCAGGTAAGACCAGTAGCTGTTGGGGGCATCCAACGTCTGTTGCAGGAGTTCCGCCTCGGAGGGCAGCATGCCTAAGGGATGGTCGCCGTCTTCTCCCCAACCGGTCAGTTCGTCGAGCCGGTAGAGTTCGTAACGTTTGGTATTGTCATGCCAATGGTAGTTGTAGCCCGGCACTACGGCCAGGTTGTGCGGAAGCCATAGCCAGTATTCTCCTCCGGCGTTGAGGTTCAGGTCGCGTATGGGACCGTCGTCGTTGGTGTATTTGTTACGGTAGTCCGTCTGTCCGCTGCCTGCCGGATAGTCCAGCCGGTAGTGTTCGTACCACCTTTGTTCGTAATCGTTGTACCGCACATTGGTGTAAAGGTTCAGGTTGTCATTGCCGAGTCCGGTCTTGATGGCGGAGTATGCGCTGAAGGCGGCGTTCGTCTTGTTGCCCTTGTTGCTCTGGTCGGTCTTGGAGCGGTTGATGGCGATGCGGCGCATGAGGTCGCCGGCTTCGGGCGAGGCCAGGCTGTCCAGCAGGTTGCCGGAGGCGTACGGTTCGGGGTCGGTGTTGAACGTACCGGAAAGGTAAGTGTTGCGGTCGTCCCATTTGCCCCAGTTGAACGACGGTTGCAAGTTCAGGAACGCCTTGTCCCAAGTGAACTGGAACGTGTGCGAAGTGTTGAACCACGTCTGGCAGAAGAACTGTTCGTGTGCCTCCTTGGAGTAAGTGTCGCCGTCGGGCAGGAAGTTCACGCCGGTGGTCTGCGAGCGCACATCCGTGTCGTAGTGCATGTAAGATGCGCTTCCGTTGAGTTTGTACTTCCCGTCCTTCTCGTTCACCATGTAGTTCACTCCGAAGTTCTTGTTCGAGCGCAGTCCTCCGGTCAGTTGCGCGGGAGACCATTCGCCGTTGTAGCCCGGTTGGCGGTTCTCGTTCATGTTGTTGACATTGGCGAAGGCCGAGAAACGCGTGTGGGGCGTGAACCGCAGGCCGAAAAGTCGGGCGCGGTAGCGTTCCTCCGTGCCGTATGCCCCTTCGGCGTTGGCCAGCCATCCCACGGAGTATTCCCGTTTCAGGCGTACGTCCATGACCAGTTCCTCGTCACCGGTTTTCCGTCCGAGAAATTCGCTGAGCTTTCCGTCTTTGTCGTACACTTTCACGTCCTTGACCGCGTAGGCAGGCAGGTTCTCGAGCATGACGGAAGGTTCGCCCTTGAAGAAATCCTCGCCGTTGAGCAGCAGGTTTTCCACGTAACGCCCGTTGACGAGGATGCGCCCGTCGTCTTTCAGTTCCACGCCCGGCAACTGGCGGATAAGCGCGTCGAGCATGGAGCCTTCGGCCAGTTGGAAAGCGTCGGCATTGTAGACCACCGTGTCGCCGCGCGTGTATATCTTTACCTTCGTGGCCTTCACGGTCACTTCCCCTAACGCCTTATGCTTTATGGCTTTCTCCATGTAGACATCCGCGATGAAGCGTGCCACTTCCCGGCGGCGGAACGTGAAAGAGTCCACGGGCACGTCCTGCGTCTCATACCCTTCGGCCTTGAAGCGCAGGATGTAAGGCTGTGCCGGACGTTTCTCCATATCGAAGAACCATGCTCCTTGGCGGTCGGCAATCCGGTTGTTTTTGGGATTGCGCATGGAGTCGAGGGTGACGTAATGCTTGTCCATAAGTTCCACTTTCACGTCGTGGAGGCGTTGGCGCGTGACGGAATTGAACACGCCGCCATAGATGACCTGCCCCATGGCGTCGAAGCTGGCAAGGGACGAGAGGAGGGCTGCAAGGGCCGGAAGGAGGTTGAAGAAAAATTTTCTCATTGTTATGGATGATTTTAGGTTTGTTAATCATGGTATCGACCACATTCTGTTACTAATAATACGCAGGACGCGTTGTTTTGTGACAGTCCGGAGCCGTTTTTTTTGAAAAATATCGTGTGGGTTTTGCAGTTAACACTCTTTATATAGGCTTTGGAGGACGGGCGAGAGAAAAACGTTACATTTGCAAAAACATATGGCAATAAAGTCTACGCTTATGGCAAACTATATCCGTTTTGATTGGGCGATGAAACGCCTGTTGCGCAACAAGGCTAACTTCGGGGTGTTGGAAGGCTTGTTGACCACGCTTCTGGATGAGAAAATCACCATCAGTCAGTTATTGGAGAGCGAAAGCAATCAGGAAGACGAGTTCGACAAGTACAACCGTGTGGATTTGTTGGCCTTGGATTCCAAAGGGGAACTGATACTCATCGAGGTGCAGAACAACAATGAGTACGCTTATTTTCAGCGCATGTTGTTCGGCGTGTCGAAGTTGGTGACGGAATACATCAACCGTGGCGAGGGGTATGAGAACGTGCGCAAGGTGTACAGCGTGAACATCGTTTATTTCTCCTTGGGGCATGGCAAGGATATCGTGTACCATGGCAAGACGGAATTTCGCGGCATCCATGAGAACGACATATTGGAACTGACTCCTTTCCAACGGCAGACCTTCAAGGTGGATGCCGTGAGCCAACTTTATCCGGAGTATTATATCCTGAAGGTGAACGATTTCAACAAAGTGGCCAAGACCCCGTTGGAGGAATGGATCTACTATTTGAATACGGGTGAGATTCCCGAAACAGCCCACGCTCCCGGTTTGGCGGAGGTACGCGAACGCCTGAAGGTGGACGGGATGACAAAAGGTGAGCGCGAAGCTTATTACCGTCATCTGGATAACATCGTCATTTTGCGCAACAATATTTATACAGAGCGTGCCGAGGGGCGTGCGGAGGGGCGTATGGAAGGCCGTGCGGAAGGTCGCATGGAAGGGCGTGCCGAAGGAGAGCATGCCAAGGCTTTGGAGATAGCCCACAGGTTAAAGGCCATGGGATTGTCCGTGGATGTCATTATCGGTGCCACGGGGTTGTCGGCGGAAGAAATAGAGAAGGCCTGATAGTCCCTTGTTTCCTAATCAATAGAAAGTCCCGGTCGCCTTTCACAAGGCGGCGGGGACGGATTAACTTATTTCTGGTTTGCTTCTGCGCACGTACACGTATTTATTTTTTTCATGTAGTCGAATTTCCATACAGGGTCTTCTTCCGCCCAAGCACGTGGGAGCATGCCCGCGCCGTTGATTGAGCCTTCCACCCTGACGAGGTAAAGATCATTGCCTTTTAGTGCGGCTCCCATGTACATGGGGCGACCGTTGCTTAGGCGGACACGGACGGCCACTTCATGGTATTGCCAATATACATCGTTGGTGGATACGAGCAAAGGCACCTTTTTCAGGTATTTATGGAATAAATCATAGAAGCGGGAATAATCGCGCTCATTACAACGGGGGACGACGTACTTGACCCCGTCGGTTCTCCGTTCTCCTCTATTGGGTCCTTGTATAAGGCAGATGATGCGTACGAGGTTGCCCTGATAGTGTACATCTTCTTCTTTTGTGCCTTTACGTCCTGCATAGGCGTTGAAAAGAGAATCGAATTCGGTCACGATGCTTTGGTCGGGGACAGGGTCGCTTTTCTCATCTATCAGTTGGTTCATGGTTTGATAATAAAAATACACTCCCTTTGTGTCGGCTTCGAACGACAAGTATTCCATTTGTCCGTTGATGTCAGAGGGCAAGGTCATGATATATTTTTTCTGTTGCACGTGTTGACTGTCGGTCGTTTCCGTGTACTTGTGGAACGTGCGCATGCCGTCCAGTTGTTGGAACATGGCATCAATTTCGGGTTTGAATCTTCGGTATTCTTCTTCACTCTCATACCAATGGTTTACCCAATATTGGGCACCCGTTAGCCAACGGTTGGTTTGGTAGCGTTTGGGGAACATACTGTCCAATTGGTGGTACAAGTTCATGACCGTAGGGTTTTCCTGATAGAATATTTGTGCATGGCTCGAGGTCGTGGAAGCTATGACGGCTATCGTCATCCATAGCAAAGGTTTAATACACGTTTTCATAAGGCGGGATGTTTATTTCATATTGTTTGGAAAATTCGTCCATTCTTCTTTTCTGCTTTTGGAACTCGGCCTGAATGTCGGCCAAGTGTGGCATGGTCTGCTGTCGGGCTGCCGTGTCTGCGTCTTGTAGGGCAGTATCGGACAGGGGGATTGAGGCCGTTTCGGTGGAGGACGTGTCCTGTCCTGTTGAGAGTGTTGCCCACATTTGTCCTTTTGGGTGGCTTGCGGGGAGGACAATCGTGTCCCGGACTGTGATTATTTTGGCAGTCAACGTAGTGGGCACTGGCTTTTCGATGAATACCGTATCGGTTTTCCACTTTACTTCCGTGAGGATGGTAGGGGGCATGGGGATGGAATTTGTGGGTTGTGCGGCTTCCTTTCGCGAGACGGTGGTGCCTAAGAAAAAACATGCGGCTGCGACGGAAGCTGCTGCTATCCACCGTACGGCGATTTGCCTTGTGCGACGTATGCGCTTCGATAGCATCGGAGGAACGGTCTGTAGGGCGGAGGAGCCGGGAAGTTCTTCCGATGGGCATGACTGCATCCACCTTTCCTGTTCTTCTTCCGTGAAAGAAGGTTCGCCTTCGTCGAACTGGTTGAACATGGTTTTGAAGTCGGCAAAATCCTTGTCGGCATCCGGTGAACGGAAATACTCCGTCAGCAGGGCTTCTTCTTCCAACGAGGTCTTTCCCTCCATGTAGAGGTCAAGCCATCGTCTGATGTCTTCTTTGTTTGTCGTCATGTTCAATCTCTCCTTACCTTTAGTTGTTCCATCATTTGTTTCCTTGCCCGTGACAATATGGTGCGGACTACGCCTTCCGTTGCTCCGATGATACGGGCTATCTCGCCCATTTCCAGATGTTCCACCTGACGCATGCGGAGCACGGCCCGGTATTTGTCCGGCAGGTTCCGAACGGCATCGCGCATCCATTCCGCATTTTCGTGGTCTTCCATCATCGCCTGTGCGCTTCTCTGTCCGTCGGGCGCGTCATGCCCCGTCAGGCTTTCGTGCGGATGGGTCTTGAGTCGCCGCAGGCGGTCGATGCAAAGATTACGGGTGACGGTCATACCCATGGGAGCAATGTTCTTTTCCCGGTCAAGCCGGTCTCGGACAAGCCAAAGTTTGAGCATGGCTTCTTGTACGATGTCTTCCGCTTCGTCCTTGTCAGACAAATAGAAACGCGCGATGTCTACGAGTTTGCCTCGTAGCATGGATGCCGCTATTTCGAATTCTGTCTTTTCCATGAGGTTAATGTTGCAAGGGGCGGAACCGTTTCCGGCAATTAGGACGTGGCCGTTCTTTCCCTTTTTATAAAGAATACGCAGAAGCCGCTCTTTTGTTTCATCGGATGATGTTAAAGAATGTAATAAAAAGAAAGTGGGAAGGCTGAGCAACAGAATGACAGAAGGAGAACGTTTCCCGTATGTAGATATTTAGAAGACAGAAGAACAAAAGAACAGAAGCCTGAAAAACGTTTTCCGTAAGGAATCTTACGTCCTTATGTTCTTTTGTCTAAATCATCTTCTCATAAAAAACATGTTCTTCTTTCCGAATCGCATTCCGTATGGAAACAAGCATATTTGTCATTCATTCTCGCTTTCATTCATAAAAGCGTGTCCGGTTCATTCCCGAAAAGTCTCTTGTATTCGCTTTCAAAATTGGGTGTGAAGATTCCTTTTCCCATTGCTTCATGGATTTCCGTCGTGCTCCAGAAACGTCCGCCATCTGTTTCCGCACTGGGACGTATTTCCCCGTCGTAGGTACAACGGTGGGGAAAGACCAGTTCACGTTCGCGGTCGGATTCAAATACATAGTGGGGGAGACGTTCGGGAGTGAAGCCGGTGAGGCCGAGTTCTTCTTCCGCTTCGCGGCGCAGGGCCATCTCCACGCTTTCGCCCAAGTCCACGTGTCCTCCTACGGCCGTGTCCCATCTCCCCGGTTGGATGTCTTTCCAATGCGGACGCTTTTGCAGGTAAAGTTCGCCCCGGCTGTTGAACACATGCAAGTGCACCACAGGGTGGAGGCGTTTGCTGCCATTGTGGCATTCGCCGCGCGTGGCGGCTCCGATGATGTTCCCCTCTTCATCCACGAGGGGAAACATCTCTTCCCGGTTATCTTTTTGTGTAGCTATCATGAGGCCTTGCGAGGTTTAAGGAATGAGCAATGAGCTGTCACCGTAGCTGAGGAAACGGAAATCGTGGGCGAGGGCATAGTCGTAAATCGTGCGCCAGTCGCCGTGCACGAAAGCCGAGACGAGTAACAACAGTGTACTTTGCGGCTGGTGGAAATTGGTGACCATCATCCGCACGATATGGTATTCGTATCCGGGAGCTATGATGATTTGCGTACTGGTGTGCAGGGCTGTCAGCTCGTGGCGGTTCAGGTAATCCCATACGTTTTGCAGGGCTTGCATTGTGGTGAGTGCTTCCGGACGTCCGTCGTCGGGGCTTCCGGAGGGGCGTGTCCGGGCGGCATACTCGTAAGGTATCCACTGTGGCACGTGGAGTTCCTCCTCCGATGCGTCGGGATTTCCGTCCAATGCTACACCTATATAGTACAGGCTCTCGAGGGTGCGCACCGAAGTCGTGCCCACGGCGATGCATGCGCCGCCGTGCGCCAACAGTTTCTCTATCGTGCTGCGATGCACGCAGATGTATTCCGTGTGCATCTCGTGCCCGGCTATTTCTTCGCTTTTCACCGGTTTGAACGTGCCCGCCCCGACGTGGAGCGTCACTTCCTCGCGGTCGATGCCGTGGGCATCCAAATCGGCCAACACGCGTTCGGTGAAATGGAGCCCGGCCGTGGGGGCAGCCACGCTACCTTTGATTTTAGAGTACACCGTCTGGTAGGTCGTCTTGTCGCTTTCCTGTGTCTCGCGGTTCAGGTAGGGCGGGATGGGCAGTTCGCCCACGGCTTCCAAAATTTCAGCCCAAGTCGTTTGTTCGTCGTCCCATTCAAAGTCAATCCAGTGGCTGGTGCCGCGATTCTCGCCCCGGGTAGCCTTCAGGGTGATGCTGCGTCCGCCGATTTCCACGGGACGGGATAAGCTACCGCTTTTCCATTTTTTCAGATTGCCCACAAGGCAAAGCCAACTGCAACGACCGGTTTGTTGGAACATCAGCGCGTAGTCGTGCGGACGGACCGGTTCCAGACAGAACACCTCGATGAGCGCGCCGGTATCTTTGTGGAAATGCAACCGCGCCTGTATGACTTTTGTGTTGTTGAATACCATAAGGGCACCTTGGGGCAAATAGTCCGGCAACGAAGTGAACGTGTCCTCGCCCACCGTTCCGTGACGGTACACCAACAGTTTGGACTGGTCACGTTCGGGTAGGGGGAATTTTGCGATACGCTCCTCGGGCAGTTCGTAATTGAAGTCTTTAATCTGGATATGTTTGGTCTCTTCCATTGGGATTGATAGCTTTTGGGATGCAAAGTTAGGTATATTTACCGAAGTGGAACGGGTGTTTGGGATAAAAAAGCATAAAGGCGGCAGACAGATATTGTACTCCTTGTGCTTTGCTGTATATTTGTCTGCACGAAGATAGGATGCGGCCCGGCATAGCCCAATCAGAAAATTCCGTTTTCGTTTGCCTCTGCGCCTGTCTTTCGCTATCTTTGCCGGGAATAAAACATGGAAGATATGAAAATCGGAGATAAAGTAAGGTTTTTGAGCGAAGTGGGGGGCGGCATCGTGAGCGGCTTCCAAGACAAAGATACGGTATTGGTGCGGGATGAAGACGGTTTCGACATTCCGATGCCCGTGCGTGAGTGTGTCGTAGTAGAGACTGACGATTATAATATTGCCAAGGTGAACACCGGTACGCACGACAAGAAGAAACTCGTAGGGGAGCGGGCGGCCAGACAGTTTCGTGATGAAGATGAGGAAGACGACCGTCCTGTGACATTCGTGCCCAAACCGCAGGAACGCCGGAACGGTGACAAGCTGAACGTTTTTCTGGCTTACGTGCCGATGAATTCCAAAGAAATGACCACCACGTCTTTCGAGGCTTATTTGGTGAACGACAGTAACTATTACGTCACCTTTCTTTACATGAGTGTGGAGGGTACGGGATGGCGCGTACGTTTCCAAGGGACGGTGGAGCCGAACACCAAGCTCTTCATGGAGGAATTCGACCGTTCTGTGTTGAACGACATGGAGCGCGTCTGTGTGCAATGCTTGGCCTATAAACAGGAGAAGACTTTTCTGCTCAAACCGGCCGTACAGGTGGAATTGCGGATAGACACTGTGAAGTTCTACAAGTTGCACACGTTCCAACCCTCGGATTTCTTTGAAGAAAACGCCTTGGTGTATGACGTGGTGAAGGATGACGTGCCTGCCCGTACGGTTTTTGTCAATGCAGAACAGTTGCAGGAGGCTTTGCTGAAAAAATCGGCCGACGAGCGTCCGGTACGCCAACCGGCTCGTAAAGCGGAACAACCGAAGAACGGCATCATAGAAATAGATCTGCATATCCGTGAATTGTTGGACAATACAGCAGGGCTTTCCAACAAGGAGATGTTGGACTGCCAGATGAAGGAGTTCCGCCGCGTGATGGACGAGAACCAAAAGAACAAAGGACAGAAAATCGTTTTTATCCATGGTAAGGGAGAAGGTGTGTTGCGCAGCGAACTCTTGAAGGAATTGAAGCGGGTTTATAAGAATTGCACTTATCAGGATGCCTCGTTCCGCGAGTATGGATTCGGGGCTACCATGGTCACGATTCATTGACGTCCAGAGCCTTAAAGGCTCTTAAAAGATGTGTATTTTATTGGGGTTCTGCATGGAAAGGTGTATTTTTGGCATCGAAATCCATGTCGAACCCTTAAAATTAATATCAAAATAATGATGCGGTGTCTTTGGTCTCTGCTTGTTTTGTGTGCTTTGTTTTGTGTGTCCCCCGTTTCTGCCCAGACGTTATTATCGGAAGAAATAAAGGAGGATTCAGTCACCGGCCAAGATGTCGTGGAGAAAGCCAAAGAGTTTATCGGAGTGCCTTACCGTTACGGGCAAATGAATCCTAAGCGCGGATTTGATTGTTCCGGTTTCACTACTTATGTCTTTAAGTCTTTGAATATCTGTTTGACGCGTTCTTCGCGTTCCCAGTTTAGAGAAGGAGTCAAGATAGACGACCGCCGCGACTTGCAGCAAGGGGATTTGGTGTTTTTCACCGGTACGCGTTCCAAGAAGACCATCGGGCATGTGGGTATCGTGACGGATGTGGATGAAGAAACCGGTGAATTTGAATTCATCCATGCAGGGCGCAAAGGTATTTGTATCAATTCTTCTTCCGACGGCTATTATGACCGGCGATATGTAGGGGCGCGCAGGGTGTTGGGGTAATACCTGCCAGATACGAAGAGAGCCGTTTCCGGAGTGCGCAAAGGCATACGGGAACGGCTCTTTTTCGATATAGAGTGGCTGACGGGTCAGAACAAGTCTACCTCCACTGGGCAGTGGTCGGAACCGAATATTTCGGTGTGTATGGTTGCGCTTTTGAGTTGTGCTTCCAGTCGTTTGGACACTAAGAAATAGTCGATACGCCACCCTGCATTCTTTTCCCGGGCTTTGAAACGGTAAGACCACCACGAGTAGATGCCTTCGCGGTCGGGATAGAAGAAACGGAACGTGTCTGTAAAACCGCTGTCTAACAAGATGCCGAATTTTTCCCGTTCTTCGTCCGTGAAACCTGCGTTTTTACGGTTCGATTTCGGATTTTTCAGGTCGATTTCGCGGTGCGCCACGTTCAAGTCGCCGCAGACGATGACCGGTTTCCGGGTATCCAGTTGCAAGAGATAGGCGCGGAATGCTTCTTCCCACTGCATACGGTAATCCAGACGTTTCAGTCCGTCCTGCGAGTTGGGCGTGTAGACCGTGACTAAGAAAAAGTCAGGCATTTCAAGCGTGATGACGCGTCCTTCCTTGTCATGTTCCTCCAAGCCGAGGCCGTATGTGACATTGAGCGGGGCATGGCGGCTGAAGATTGCCGTACCGGAATATCCTTTTTTCTCCGCATAGTTCCAGTAGGAGCGGTAGCCTTCAAACTCCAAATCGAGCTGACCTTCCTGCATTTTTGTTTCTTGCAGGCAAAAGAAGTCCGCATCCAAGGCGGCGAAAGACTCTTTAAATCCTTTTTCACAACAGGCTCTCAGGCCGTTGACGTTCCATGAGATAAATTTCATAGGCTGTAAGTTTGCTGTATTTCTGCTTTTTATTTTCAAAGGTAAGCCTTTTCTTCCGGATGTGCAAACCCCGTCAGAACCGGGCGATGGCCTCTCCTTCTTCTTGAATGTAGAGGAAACGGGTTTGCATTCGTTCCGCTTCCGCCCCGAAAGTCATGGCCCTTTCGCGAGCCGGAGGGAAGTGCATCGGGGCAAAATAACGGGTGGGGATATATTGCAACCATTGTCGTGCACCGCGGGCAAAGTCGCTACCCAAACGTGGGTCTACGGGAAACATTACCAGGTCGAAAGCCGTACATTCCTTGCGGATGTCGTTCAGGATAGCCAGAAAGTCGCCTTCCCGTTTTTTGATTTCCTGTGGCGTGGATTCGTCTGCCCAATGCCAGTTGTTCAGGTCGCCTGCGTGGAATATGTCTTTGTCTTCAACATGAACAGCCCAAGATACGCCGGAATCAGTGGAACCGAAAGCATGTACCGTGATGAGGTCGTCGCGGTAGCTTTCTCCCCGTCTCAGATATGCTGTTACGCCTTCCGTTCCGGCACGCCGCCGACGGTAGATGTCACGGGAGAGGATGACTTCCTTTTCCCCGTGGGGTACGGGCAGGTTCAGGATTTCCGGATTGAAATGGTCCTGATGGAAATGGCTGGCCAGAAAGTAGACGCGTTTATGCGTTGTGGACAGTGTCCGTTCCACGATACTGTTGTCGGCATCCCGCCAGAAATCAAAAATCAGGATGACCGATACTCCTTCGAGCATGAAGCCGCTGTGGTAAATATAAGTTAGAATCATGATTTCCTTATTTTTCGTATCTACAAAAATAAGGAAATCATTTGATAGAGGCCAAGGGGTACGGGGATTAGTTGCGTCTTTTAGTATAAAGTATTGCCGTCCCAACGAAAAATGGCATAAGGATAAAGTTTCTCTTTTCCGTTCCGTACATCTTCTTCCGTTTGTTTTTCCCAGTGGGGCGGGGAAAAAACATTGCCGATTTCAAACGGCCCTGCGGATAATGTACATGGTTGGCCGTTTTCTTTCCAGATGCGCACTGTGGCCAACCGGTTATTGTCTGCGCATTCTTCTTGCCGGGCATCATAATAATAGGTGAGTTCATAACAGTATGCTCTTTTCTTATTACCCCAGCTTTTGGGGGCCATTCTTTCCTTAATGACCGGGTAAGCATAGTTCCGGTAGTAGTCGGGAGCCAAAATCAGGATGACTTTCACAGCCTTGTGGTGCAGGTAATCCATACGGTCAGCCCTGTCCCATGTGGAAAGGTCGGGATTGCCATATTTGTCCAAGTATCGTTGGCATCTCTTTTCCGCTTTTCTCTGTAATCTTTCGCGTTTCTGGCGAGAAAGTGCAAACGGGTTTCGGGTTTTTATTATTCCATATAGGGTATCCGGGACGGTTTGTGCAACACTCGGTTGCGGCATGCAACAAAATGTGAGGCAAAAGGCTATGGCAGTGAGGCCTGTTTTCATGTTGTGATGGTTCTATTGTATTAATATGAATATAAATCGTTCCAGGTTTTGGGAGTTTTACGTCTTTCTATTGTATTATGGGATATGGTTGCGGGATCATATAAATCATGTCCGCCTTCTATATATATGGCAGAATAGTCATAGAGAAATAGTGGTAGCTCATGTCTGTCGCCAAATGACAGATCTCCACTTGAGAAGCCTGTATCTCTTTTCTTTTCGGGTGGGCAGTATGTCATAGGGGTATGGGTGTGGAAATATGCAATGGGAAATTTTGACTTTTCTCCAAGAGATTTAGGAACGATAATTTCCGGATTGCTTGGATTTAATGAAGAGTTAGAACCTGTTTCGCAACTTGAATTGGAATTTCCGTATTCGGTTTCCCCTTTTACAATTTCATACCCTTCGCCATCTAATAAAGAATAAATCCAAAAAGCTTCTTCACATCGAGAGTCTTTACTTGTTAGTAATAATGTTTCATACCAAACTTCTTCCATCTCTTCAGTGAGGGCTTCTTCTATGTCCGAATACCTCGGAAATTGGATTTCTATATCTTCTGTCGGGCTGTCGAAAGTATCTTGTTCTTTTACAACAACAACTTTGAAGAACCATTCTCCTGGTAATAAAAGTTCCAATCTGGCTTTGATACTACTATTCTCTATTCCTCCGAGCTTTTCCCGGGTGAATATTGCTCCTTGTGTGCATGTTAAGGTTCCATATTTGTTTGTGTATTCAGGAGGAGTTCCCAAATTTCCAATGATATAATATGTCGCATTTGCCAATTTTTTAGGATAACTAACATCTGGTTCAATGGTTTCTCCTAATGATGCGATATCTGAATGCAAATCAATATATAAAGAGTCTGTTATATTAGCTCTTTTTTTTGAGATACTTGTTAAAAAGGAGGTGTCTTGTGGTAAATCCTCTGTACATGAAAAAGTCAAGCCGATTAGACACATTATGCAAATAAGTTTTTTCATAAGAGTTTATTTAAACGGTTAATATTACGTTGCAAAAGTATTGTTCTGTTGTATATGTTCCAAAGAAAAACAGAGGAAAAACATTGCAAAAAATGAAGAAATGAATCCAAATTCATTTTTTGCTCCGAAAATGAATTTGGATTCATTCTTATCTTTATTGATACATTTCCGGAAAGTAAAGTGAAAATTGAACGAATTTCGTTCAGGATTGGTCGATTATTGGCTCACAAATGGATGGAATAACCTTAACTTTGCATTACTTAATCTTTTAACGAATGGAAGGATTTGCGGAAGTCACAGAAGAACTTATCAATGAATATTTGTCCTTTTTCGGGAAGAACCATGTCTTTTCGGATGCGGAACGTACATTGTTGAACCGTAATTGGACGCAACTGGTGGTAAAGAAGAATGAAAGGGTTGTGACTGAGGGGCAGAAAACGCTCCTGTGGGTAGAAAAAGGCGTGCTTCGTATTGGGAAAAAGGATAGTCGGCACGAGGGGATGGACTGTGTTTGCGGCTTCGCCGTTCCACATGATTTTGTCAGTATGGATTGGTTTTTGCAGGCACCGGAAATGGTATGGAATTTATATGCGGAACAGGATTCCGTGCTTTGGAGATTAAGTGATGGGGTTGCATCGGTGTTGTCTGATAAGGTTGTTTTATGGGATAAAATAATGACCCGTTGGTATGCCCATTATGTCAAGAGGCTTTGGATGAGGAACTGTTATTTGTGCGAGGCCAATGTGGTGAAACGTTATAGGAGGATGATGGAGTGGGAAGGGAAAAGGTTACAAGCCGTATCCTTGAAGCATTTGGCTTCTTATTTGAACATGACACCGCAGACTTTAAGCCGGATAAGGAAAGGAGAGGACGGGTATAAGACATGAGGGTGTGCATCGTATAGCGGAACCGGGGATGTTCCGTAAGGTATGTTTAGAAATATATGTCGGCGGTTTGTTCCCAAACACGGACAAACCGCCGACAGTGGTATTGTGTTGAGGTTATTTAGTAGCCGGAATGACCTTCCATTCCAACACGCCGCCAGACTCACCTTTTTGAAGTTGCGCGGCGATTTTCAGTCCGGTGGTCTTGACCGGTTTGAAGTCGAGACGGTTGTAAGCGTCCTTGGTTGTGGTGTACGGCGTGGTGGCTTCCACTTCTTTCCAACTGTCACCGTCTTTATAATAGAGTTTCCACGAGGCGGGTACACGGAAGTTGCCGTCGTAATGGTCGAAGTCCAGCCAGTACACTTCTACGCCCGATACGGTGTAAGCTTGATCGAAGTCGTAGGCCAACGTTTCTTCCGTGCCGCGCTTGAGCCACCAGTAATGGTAAGGTTTGGACGTGTCCGACGAACGTTTCGGTTCCCATTGGTCGTTTACGCCCCAAGCCCAACCTTCTGTGGCAGCAGATTCGGGAGCGTCTTTTTGGAGAGGGGCTTGAATCGTCAGCGTACGTGCCCGGCTAGCGATGGTCGGCAAAGGTTCGGGACGGGCATATTCCGGCGATGTGGGAATCCATACGGCCATTTGTGCCGCGCCACGGTTGTTCCATACGGAATAAGGAATGGCTTTGAACGGTACGTCCGTCGCCTTTCCGTCACGTCCGACGGCTTGGGCCGTGCCTTCCAACGTGACGATGCCGTTAAGCATATCCGGGGCGTAAGTGGCGGAAATCGTCGTTCCGGTTGGAATGAATTTGTTGAAAATCAAACTGTCCGGCTGGTCTTTGTCTTCTATGCAGTAGACGATGGGTCCCCGTTCGATGGCGGCTTTTCCCCGGTCGTCTTCCACTTCGCCACGGGCTTCCACCCGGCGTACGTCCATCGGGAAATCCAGTTCTACCGTGTCGCCTTTCTTCCATTTTCGCAAGATTACGGCATAACCGTTTTCCACACGGAACTCCGCGTCCTTGCCGTTGACTTGTATGGTGTAGCCCTTTCCTTTTCCGGTGTAGTGATACAGGTCAGTCGGTACCGGACGGTCTTGTGCCCATCCCGGGATGCGGCATCGCAAGGCAAAGGTTTGCTTCTTTTCAGGATGTACGGTCATGCGGATTTTTCCGTCCCATGGATAATCCGTTGTCTGGCGGATTTCTATTTTATTTTGGGAAGTGGAGAGATGGGACGTACTTTGTATATATAGGTTGACGAAGACGTCCTTGCCTTGTGTGGCATACATGTAATTAGGAACGGAAGCCATGAAACGGGTGACATTGCCCGGACAGCAGGCACAACCGAACCAGGCCTGCCGTTCGTGCTGCCCCATGCTTTCCAAAGGATTGTCGTAGAAGAAGCGGTCGCCGCTAAGCGACACGCCCGAAATGACCCCATTGTAGAGAGCACGTTCCAATACATCCTCGTATCGGGAGTCGCCCGTGGCAAGGAACATGCGGTGGTTCCAGTACACGTTGGCGATGGAGGCGCAAGTTTCGCAATAGGCTGTATGGTTGTTCAATTCATAATCTGGGCCGAAGCCTTCGCCTTGGGCACGGGATCCGATACCGCCGGTGAGGTACAGTTTGCGTCCGGCCATGTTTTCCCAAATGCGCGTAAGGGCATGGAAATAAGCCGTGTCGCCGGTCAGTACGGCCACGTCGGCCACACCGGAATACAGGTAACTGGCCCGCACGGCATGCCCCACTATTTCATCTTGTTCGAGAATGGGTTTGTGGTCCTGGCTGTATGCGCTGGGGGCATGTCCGTCGGTGCATCGTCCCGTTTCTTCCACGAAATACCGGGCCGTGCGGAGGTATTCTTCTTTTCCGGTGACTTTGTACAGCTTGGCCAGAGCCATTTCCACGATGGGATGCCCCGAAGGCACATGTTTCTGTCCTTCGTCGGGGCCGAATACCCGGCATACCAAATCGGCGTTTTTGATAGCCACGTCCAATAGGGAACGTTTGCCCGTGGCGCGATAATGGGCCACGGCAGCTTCGTAAAGATGTCCTGAATTGTAAAGTTCGTGGCTGTTGATTTTCTCCCAACGGTGTGTCCCCCACCAACCCGAAAGACGGGTACAGCGGTTGGTCACACAAGTAGTCAGGTAACCGTCGGATTCCTGTGCGGCGGCTATCAGTGCGATGACACTGTCCAGATAGGCATCCAGCCGTGCATCGTATTTTACGGCCAAAGAGTAAGATGCTCCTTCGATGATTTTATAAGGGTCGGTGTCGTCGAACGAAAAGTCGCCCCGGTGCTCGCCTTCTTTCAGTCCGCCTGCGATGGCGAAGTTGTCGAAACGGCCGTTCTTCTCGCACTCCCGGAAGGCCGAGGGGATGGACACCGTGCGGTTCGTCTCGATGCGCGGCGACCAGAACGCGTCCTGGATACGTACTTGGGTGAATGGCACTTCCATGATTTGTGCCGTGTTTTGCCCGTGGGTGGCGATGGAAAAAGCAGCGGTGCAGAAAGTCCATGCGGTTCGTTTCAAGAATAAGATTTTGTTTCTCATGGGTTAATAATTCTATGGTTTCATGCTGCAAAGATAATTAGTTTTACTAACTTTGCCGTGAAATCAATATTTTTATTTTTTACCTACCATGAAGAAAAAATTGCTGACTGCTATTTTTGTATTTTCCTTGTGGGGAAATATGCAGGCGCAAGATGCGCGCCACGGTTATCCTTATTCTCCCGTACCTTTCACGTCCGTCAAGGTGACGGATTCCTTTTGGGGACAACGCTTGAAGGCGAGTCGTGAGGTTACGATTCCTTTGGCCTTCAGTAAATGTGAAGAGAGCGGCCGATATGAGAACTTTGTCAAAGCGGCTCATCCAAGCGAAAATTACAAGGTAGAAGGTCTTCCGTTCGACGATACGGACGTGTACAAGACGATAGAAGGCGCAAGCTATTTGTTGCAGACCTATCCGGACAAGAAGCTGAAGTCGTATATCGACAGCGTGCTGGCTATTGTGGCTGCAGCACAGGAGCCGGACGGCTATCTGTATACGAGCCGCACGATGAACCCCAAACATCCGCACGCCTGGTCGGGAAGCCGGCGTTGGGAAAAAGTGGAGGATTTGAGCCACGAGTTTTATAACCTCGGTCACATGGTGGAGGGTGCCATCGCGCATTACCAAGCCACGGGAAAACGGAACTTTCTGGATATTGCCATCCGTTATGCCGACTGCGTGTGTCGTGAAATCGGCCCGGGGGAAGGGCAACAGGTTCTTGTGCCCGGCCATCAGATTGCCGAAATGGCCTTGGCCAAACTCTATATTGTGACGGGCGACCGCAAGTATCTGGACGAGGCGAAGTTCTTCCTCGACCAGCGCGGCCACACTTCTCGGCGAGACGCTTACAGCCAGGCGCACAAGCCCGTGGTGGAGCAGGATGAGGCCGTGGGACATGCCGTGCGGGCCACTTACATGTATGCCGGGATGGCCGATGTGGCAGCCCTCACGGGCGATACGGCTTACATCCATGCCATCGACCGGATTTGGGACAATATCGTGGGCAAGAAGTATTACATCACCGGCGGTATCGGGGCAACGGCCAACGGCGAGGCTTTCGGTGCGAATTATGAACTGCCCAACATGTCGGCTTATTGCGAGACGTGCGCGGCCATCGGCAACGTCTATGTCAACTACCGTTTGTTCCTCCTGCACGGGGAATCCAAATATTATGATGTATTGGAACGTACCTTATATAATGGGCTGATTTCGGGCGTTTCGCTGGACGGCGGCGGTTTCTTCTATCCCAATCCCTTGGAGAGCCGGGGGCAGCATCAGCGTCAGCCTTGGTTCGGTTGTGCCTGTTGTCCGTCCAATATTTGCCGTTTCATCCCTTCCTTGCCCGGTTATGTATATGCCGTGAAGGATAAGGACGTATATGTCAACCTGTTCATGTCCAACGAAGCCAACCTTGAGGTGGACAAGAAGAGTGTCGTCTTGGAGCAGCAGACCCGTTATCCTTGGGATGGCGACGTGGCCGTGAGCGTGAAGAAGAACAAGGCAGGTGCGTTTGCCATGAAAATCCGCATACCCGGTTGGGTGCGCGGACAAGTCGTACCGAGCGATTTGTACCGTTACAGCGACGGCAAGCGTCTGGGATACAGTGTGAAAGTGAACGGCCAACCGGTGGAAAGCGAATTGCAGGACGGTTATTTCACGATAGAACGCCGGTGGAAGAAGGGCGACAAAGTGGAAGTGCATTTCGATATGGAACCTCGCGTGGTGAAAGCACATGCCAAAGTGGAGGCCGACCGCGGGCGTGTGGCTGTGGAGCGCGGCCCGTTGGTGTACTGCGCTGAGTGGCCCGACAATGATTTCGACATTATGAGTGTGCTGGTGAACCGCCGTCCGCAGTTCGAGACGGTAGAGAAACCGGATATGCTTTGCGGCCTGACGGAAATCAAGACCGGTGCACAGGTGTTGGGTTATGATGCCGAAGGCCGTCTGACGGCTTCGGATGTCGAACTGACGCTCATTCCTTATTATGCTTGGGCGCACCGGGGAGCCGGTAACATGATGGTATGGCTGCCGCAGGAGGTGAGCGCGACAAGCCCGTCCATGCCGGCTACGCTGGCCTCGGAGAGCCGTGTGGACGCTTCGCACAAGACTACGGCCTTGTCTGCCATTAACGACCGCTTGGTGCCGGTGGACGAGAACGACCGTTCCATGGCCTACTATCATTGGTGGCCGAAAAAGAACTCGACGGAGTGGATTACTTACGAGTTCCCGAAACCGTCCAAAATGTCTTCCTCCACCGTGTATTGGTTCGACGACGAGCCGTGGGGAGGTTGCCGCGTGCCTCAAAGTTGGAAACTGTATTACAAGGACGAACAGGGCGGATGGACACCGGTGTCGGCTTCGGGTGAATACGGGACGAAAAAAGGTGTGCCCAACACGGTGGAATTCACGCCGGTGCAGACTACGGCCATGAAGCTGGAAGTCGTGTTGCCGAAAGACAATTCGGCCGGTGTTTTCGAGTGGGAAGTCGAGTGAGAAAATAACCCAATGAAGAAGACTGCTTGTCACGAAGCAGTCTTCTTCATTGGGCTTGTATCGGTATTTATGGATTTTTGTGGATGTCTTTTCTGGGATACGTGCTGATTTTTGACTTTTTCTATTGTGTTTGTTCCTTGTCTTTTAGTCTTTTCACCTCTTTGTCAAAGTCGCTCTCCAACATGTCCATTTCTCATTTGCGGTAAATTTCAAATTCTTTTTCAGCTTTTTCTATGGCTTGTTTATGTGAGACATTGCCTTTGCCTATCAGAACTTTTCGTTTATGGGCGATAATCTGATTGTCGAGTGCCTCTATCCAATCTTTCATTGTCATAGGATTCATTTCTAATGCCTGAAATTCAGCGAAGTCCAAAAAGCCGGAAACAAGCAGGTTCAAGCGTTGCAGTTCTATTTCCGACAAGTAATTTTTTGCAATCTTTACATCATCCCGGGTTACATAGTTCCCTTTGAAGTTGGTCATTCCTACAAAAGGTTTTTTATTGTCCACACGGTTGTAGATAATTACCTGATGGTTAACCCTCTTGGCGAACTAATAAGAATTTCTTATAAGTTCGATTTTCATCAAGCTCTCGGTCAGCATATATATTTCTTATATGCATGGAAATATTCTCCTGTGTGGTGCAATATATGTCTGCCAACTGATTTTGTGTCAGCCACAAATCCTCATCGGCAAAACGAACCGACACACGGGTTATTTCGTCATCGTCTTGGTAAAGTATTATTTTGTTTGCTTCTTTCATAGAATGTCCTTTTGTTGGCATACATGGCAATGTATGTGTAATGCGTGAAGATGATATTTTTATATCCGTTTCGTGAATGTACCGGGGAGCAGGGGCATGGCTCCTTTTTGCGTACATACGTAAGCCGAAACGTCCACTGCGAGGCGGTGTGCTTCGCGGACGGTTCCGCCGGAAAGGATAGCGGCCGTGAAGGCGGCTGTGAAGGAGTCGCCTGCGCCTACGGTGTCGGCCACTTCCACTTTCGGGGTGTCTCGGTAGGATGTCTCTTCCGGGGTGAATACGAAACTGCCTCGTGCGCCGCAGGTGAGAATCAAAGCCTTCAGCGTGTATCGCTTCAGCAGCGTCCTGCATCTTTCTTCCTGGCCCATGCCGGGCAAGGCGAACAGCCGTGTCACGATGTCGAGTTCTTCGTCGTTGATTTTAAGGATGTTGCACTTTTGCAGACTGGTGGAGATAATCTCCTGTGTATAGAAACCTTGCCGGAGGTTGATGTCGAATATCTTGTATTGTCCGTCCCCGTCCGGCATGGTGTCAAGAAACCGGTGGATGGTGGAGCGTGAGGCGGGATGCCGTTGGGCCAGCGAACCGAAACATATGGCTTGCGTCTGGCGGGCCAGTTCTGCCGTTTGCGGCGTGAAGGGAATATGGTCCCAAGCCACGTCTTCCCGGATGTTGTAGCAGGGGATGCCCTTTTCGTTCACTTCCACCTCTACGCTTCCTGTGGGGAAGTCCGTTCTCTCGATAAGTCCTTTCAGCGATTTGTCCCGTAAGTTCTCCAATAGCTCGCTCCCCGCCGTGTCCTTTCCCACGGCACTCACGACCCGGCTGTCTATACCGAATTGCGAGATGTGGTAGGCGAAATTGGCCGGTGCGCCTCCTATCTTCTTGCCTTCGGGCAGCATGTCCCACAAGGCTTCTCCCATGCCTGTTACGATGGATTGTTTCATGATGATGCGGTTTGATGGTTTGTTTCTTGTGTATGCCGACGGCGGCCCCAGTACGGTCCGGTGGCATGACGGTACAAATATACCACTTTTTATGCAGTGGCACGACATGGGCAAAGTGTCAAAATGTTAAATCCGGTTGTCCGAGAATCCGTTATTTCCGTCCGGGAGAGGGAGGGGGTGAAAATAACGGATTCTCGTGCGGCGGTTTTTTGTCGTTTTGTAACGAAAGAAGGTCTTGTACCGTTCTTTTGTCGGTCGTGCCGGAGGTTTGTGCGTACGGTTTTACGGTCGGGAAAGCGGCAAGCCTGTTTCGTTGTCATTCTGTTTTCTGTTTTTGGAGGTGTTTCCGTTTCAATTAGAGATGGAAAGGCGGTTTACGGCTTGTTTTTATTTCCGTTTCCAACGACTTATGAGGTGGTTGGCTTAGGACTTGCTTTCATTGTGCGCACAACGGAAAATCGCTTTCAGTCGAATGAATTTCCGTTCGGCTGAGATTGATTTGCATATATGCAGGTTTTATGCAGAGAAGAGAGGGCTTCTTTGCATATTTATGCGAAATGTTACTCTAAATTACGGGCTTTGAATCCCAATGAATGGCTAGAATCCGTATGGTTTACTTCCTTTTTGAAGGTTAACCGGAAGGATACGCTTTCAAAGTGTCGTTTGTATAAGTTTTACGGCCACCGTTTTGCATACGCAAAGGGTGGCCGCATGGGGATGAGAGGGACGGGAAACGTCAGTCCACGATCCGTTTTTGTGTTGTCCCGTCAGAATAGCGGATGATGTGAATGCCTTTTTTGGGAGCTGCCAGTTTCCGTCCATTGAGGTCGTAATAACCGGTAATCTCCAGATTATGTTCGTTTGTTTCCATCTTTTTGATGCTTGTTTCAGATGACGTGGAAAACAATCCTATATAATGGGATAGTACTTCTCCGTTTTTCGAGTAAGTTTTGAGACTGTAGTAATAATCATGTTGTTCTGTCAAATTTGTAAATACGGTAGAGATTGAATCGGAGGTACTTCGTGATAAGATATTTCCATTGGTGTCAAAACTTTGGCTTCCGACTACGATTGTCATTGCTGCGTCCTCGTATACGGTAAGTTTATACGACGCTGCGTCCGCTTCTTTTTCCCACGTAAAGCTGACTTTTGTGCTTTCCGGGGAAGCTTGTATCAGGTTGGAGTCAAGAGTAGGGACAAATACGGCTATCAGCTTTCGGTTGCTTTCTGCAACAAATGAACATAGCCTGTCGGTAGTCAGTATGTTTCCGTTTTCAGTCCAGGCGGAAAACGTATATCCGCTATGGGCTATGGCTTCAAGTTCTACATTGTCGCCATATTGGTATTCCGTGAGCCCGAGTATTTCTCCAGCGTTCATTATGTTTTTCGTCACGTCTATCTTTATTGGAGCCTCTTCTTCTATGAAGTAAAAGTCTTTCCATCCAGTGGCTTTCTCGTAGTATTGTTTGCTTCCGTATGGTACGTGCAGGGTGCAGGCGAACAAATTTACCCCTTCGAATGTCCCGGAGTAGGCAACGGGAGGCAGGGCGCGTTTTACGTATATGTCCGTCAGCCCCTCGCAGCCGTAGAATGCTTTTTCTTTAATGCCGTTCAGGGTGCTTGGTAATGTAACTTTTCTAAGCATGGAGCAATTATAGAATGCTCCGTATGCCAATGTCTCGCTTCCGTCTGCTATCACGATTTCTTCCAATGCCTTAGGGATATAGTAGGTGTGGCTCTTTCCGTTTTCGGAGTATTGGGTGATGGGGAGGTATTCACCTTTTGTGTTGTCGCATGAACTGCCAAAGAACATGCCCAGGTTGTTTTGAGTAAATGGTATTTCCAAGTATTTGAGGGCAGGTAGGTTTGAGAATAGGCCGTTAGGTATTGTTTTTGCACTTCTGATATTGATACTGTCTAAACTTGTACATCCTGCAAGTCCGAAGTCGGCATTTCTCACGTTGGGTATCCACAGTTTGGTTAGTGAAGAGCAATTATTCAGTGCCCCCGGCCCTATACTGTCCATTCCGACAGGGATTTCCGTATTCAACCGTTTGCAACCCGAAAAAGCAGAAGGAGCAAGCGTCTTTAAGCAGGGCGGCAGATTGATGGTAATCAACTGTTCGCAGTTATAAAAAGTACCTTCTTCTATCGAAAAAACAGAGTCCGGCAATACGACGGTGCATAACTTCTTGCAGCCGCTGAAAGCGTAGGAGCCTATATTCTTGACGGCTTGTGGGATTTCGATGTCCGAGATGCCTGTGTTTCCAAAAGCGGTGCGTCCTATCGTTTGAAGGGAATCTGGCAGGGTGATGGAAGATAGTCTCTCAAAAGAGTAGAACAGTTGGGACGGGATTGTCGTGACATCCTTTCCTATGGTGACGTCGTATAGTGTGTTTTTGTTGTCTTTGGGGACATCATTGTAAAACGGAGGGTAGTATTGTGTCGAAGGCCATTCTTCGCTTTCGTTGTACCGCAAGTCTCTGCCGAGGTACAATTTATTTATTCTGCAATCGGCAAACACCCCCTCTCTGTAATATTTAAATCCGGTGGTTTTGGCATCCAGGAATAATGGTTGTTTACCGTCTTCGATGGTCAGTACGGATAGTGAACTGCAACCGGCGAATGCTTCGCCATGGATATAAGTGACGGTACTCGGGATTGTGATGGATGTCAATTTGGTACAGTTGATGAACGCATTTTCTGCAATCGTGTTAACGGTGTAGGTCGTTCCGTCGTATGTTATGTGGCTTGGGATTTTGACTTCTCGGAAATAGTAACCGTGATTGTACTCCATACTAAAATAAGTTACGGAGGCTGTATTGTAATTTAGGTTATAGGCAATTCCGCCAACGGCACAGTCATAAGCAAAAGTCTTCTGTCCTATACAGAAGATGGTTAATAATATAAGTAATATATTTTTCATATTGATGTTTGGGTTATGAAAAAGGCGTGCAACCATTCTTTAGCTTGCCTTTTGTTGGGTTACCGCCAAGTGACCTTCTGCATACAAGCAACAGAATAGCTCACGCCTTATTGGCGTGAACTCCCAGTCTGCTTGTTCTTATGCAGTGAATGTTTGGCGGTATTCAACAAAAGAAGAACAAGAGCTAAAAGCTCAAATTTTATATGTTCATGTCAAGTTATGGAATGGAACGCTTTCTCGGTTTGTTAATATGCCGCGTATTTCAGCGCGGTAGATTCTTACTCGGATTAATGAAATGCAGCCTTGTCGAGCATGCTGTCCTTTTTTTGCGTCTCATTCATCTTACTGTCTGTTTCTTCACCTCCTTTTTTGAACATTGTATTCCTATAATATGCAAAGTTAATTTTTTGCAAGAGAATAAAGTAGTAAAATCCCTAAATTTCCATTGTATCATTATTTTATTCTTGTTTTTTAAGAATGTCCGGTAGATAAAATCAATGACGTCCTGAAGAGATTTTCTTCTGGACGTCATTTTTTTGAATGTGAATTCTTCTGTCTGTCTCCATCGTTCCCGTTTATTTCTGCGTCTGGTAAAATTGATTGATAGCAGATAGCATGGCAGACGCAAGGGCGAATCGCTTCGGCCTTTGGAGGGGGTTAAATAAGCGTTGTCGTGTGACAGACATCTTCCAAGCGTCATGTTCTGAAAGGTGCCGCATTCGTCCGTTATGTTGTGGACGAAATAAGCCGACCTTTGTGATAGAAAAGACGGTTCTTAGAATCTGAGTGGAATCATCGCCTAACCCTCGAAGCGAGATGTCGCAGTTTGAACAGGCAGGTTTTCTGACTTATTCCCGTATCAAAAACCTTCCCGACCTCGTGATGGATTTGAGGCAGTGGTATGAGTCTTTCTTTTGATACGCTTTCTGGAAATTACAGCAGCGGGACTGTCCGGGATTTCCACCCGATTCCCTTTTCATCCGGAATGCCGGTCGGCAGACAGGACACCTGTTACGGGACAAAGATAGTGTTTTTGTATGGGCTGGCCAAAGTTTTTCCTTTTTATTTGCTGAGTTTCAATATGCGTGTTTCGGATGTAATAATGTTCACCCGGTGGGTGACAAAAATCAGGGTCTTATCGCCATAATGGTTACAGATATTTTGCCATAGCCGTTTTTCGGTTGCGGTGTCGAGTGAGGAAGTGGCCTCGTCGAATAGTAAAATACCGCTCGGACGCAGTAAAGCGCGGGCGATGGCGATACGTTGTGACTGTCCTTCGCTTAATCCCGTACCTTGTTCGCCGCAACGGCTGTCCAAGCCTTCGGGGAGTTGGAATACGAAATCGGCACAGGCGTGGATGAGTGCGGTTTGCATTTCTTCATCTGTGGCGTACGGATTGCCGAGCAACAGGTTTTCCCGTATGGTACCGCTAAAGAGGGTATTTCCTTGGGGGACGTAGGTGAAGTTGGAGCGGGTACCTGCATGGCATTCGGATTGCCTGCCATGGTTGTCGTATAATATGATTTTTCCCGCTGTGGGATGGATTAAGGAAAGCATCAGGCGTATTAAAGTCGTTTTCCCTGCACCGGTTTCCCCTATCACGGCCGTATGGCTGCCCGGCGGGAAATCGTAGGTGAAATCTTGCAGTATGTGGCGGCTTCCCTTGTCGTATGCGTATGAGACTTGATGGAAGCGTATGCCGGAGGGCGAGCCTATCCGGATTTCTTCGGGATGTTTTTCCAAAGGAATCTCTTCTAATTGCATGAGACGTTCGCCGGCTGTAAAAGCGTTGACGAAAATAGGAATGAAACGGCTCATGTCTCGGAACGGGCCTTGTATTTGTCCTACGAGTTGGATAAAGGCTATCATCATGCCGTAGGTGATCGTCCCCTCGTGCAGTCGGGCGGCTCCCCACAGAAAGGCCACAAGGTAGCACCCCATGAATCCGGCGCTGAGGAAAGACGAGGAGATGGACGAAAAGCGGGTGCGCGTCTTGATTTGGTTGCGTAAGTCCTGTTGTATGTTATCTAACCGTTGTACCATAACGGACTGTTGTTCCAATGTCTGTACAACCATCTGGTGTTGTATCGTTTCTTGCAGTATGCTTTGGATACGGCTGTCCGTATTCCTGATTTCGCGGGTCAGTTTGCGCATACGTTTCATATAGACCTTGCTCAATACCATGAAGAGCGGAATGATGGCCATGGTGAGACAAGCCAATGAAGCATCCATGGAATACAGGAATAAGAATGCACCTACCAACCGTATGCACACGGCGATAATGGAAGGAGCCGTTTCGGTGACGGCGTTCACCACGTCGGTGACATCTCGCTCCAGCCTGTTCAGGAGGTCTCCGCTGTGTCGTCGGTTCCGGTCTTTCCACTCGCTGTGCAGCAAACGGTCGAAATAGAACCGTTGCATGTGGTTTTGTGCCTTGACTCCCAAAATGGCCTTGACCCAGCGTGAAGCGAAATGGATACAGAGCTGTGACAACAGGATACCGATGAGTAGTGCGGCGGCTATGGATAAACTTCCGGGGGCTTTATAGGTCGCTATGTCGATGGTCCATTTGGTGGCAGCGATGAACATGAAATCCAACAATACAGTGGAGCAGCCGAGCAGGGTGTTCAGTCCCGTTTGCAACCGGTGGTGGCGCAAGATATTCCACAGCCATTGGAGCAAACGTAGGGTGGAATAGGTTGACGTAGAGGAGCGAAAGGCGTTCAACATGATTCTTCCCTTGGGTCGGTGCCCCACATGAGCTTTTCACGCAAGGTGGAGTAAAACGAATGGTTCTTGCGTTGCAATACCTTTATATTATAGGGAGCTCGGCGAAGGATGAGGCGCGTGGCTTCGGTGCAGGCTTCGCTGCGTCCGTCTATAGCCACGAGGAAATTATGGTTGCGGGATTCTACCGATAGCGTGAGTTCTACTTGGTCGCGGAGTGTGATGGGGCGTGCGTTCAGGCTGTGGGAGGCTACGGGCGTAATGCAGAATGTACCGGATTGGGGCACGATGATGGGGCCTCCTACGCTCAAGGCATAACCGGTGGAACCCGTGGGTGTGTTGATGATGAGGCCGTCAGCCTGATAAGTGGCCAGAAATTCGCCATTCACTTCCACCCGGATGGAAATCATGGAGGAGTTGTCCCGTTTCAGGACAGCCACTTCGTTCAGGGCGTATGGGGATCCGGAGAGTTCCGGACCTTCGTATTTCACTTCGATGACGCTACGCTCATCAATTTTGTATGTGTGGTTGTAGATGTCGTCGATACATTCTTTGATTTCTTCCGGAGACACATCGGCTAAGAAGCCGAGCCGCCCCATGTTGATTCCTAATATAGGTATGTCTTTGTTTCCCACCCGGCTGGCTGCGGCCAGAAAAGTTCCGTCACCTCCCATGCTGACTGCGATGTCTGCCTGAAAATCGCTGTCTGATATCAGTCCGGTAGGACAGACATCGAAATGAAGTTCCTGACTGAGGTAGGTATAGAAATCGGTGTCGATATAGAGTTCGGCATCGTGTGCGGCCAACAAGGAAATGAGTTGTTTGACCGAAGCCGACTTTTTAGCTTGATAGATGTTGCCGAACAGGGCGAATTTGAGTCTTTCTGCCATTCTCCTAATATTAATTAAGACTTTTACTGCGGTTATAGAGCCGCAAATATAGTATTTTTTTCTAACTTTGCCCTATTGGTGACAAATTATAATTGAAAGAGAAATGACGAAATTAAGTGTGAACATTAATAAAGTGGCTACTCTGCGTAATGCGCGGGGAGGCAATAATCCGGACGTCGTGCAGGTGGCATTGGATTGTGAAAAGTTCGGGGCACAGGGCATCACGGTGCATCCCCGTCCCGATGAGCGCCATATCCGTTACCAGGACGTGTATGACCTAAAAGCTGTTTTGCGTACGGAGTTCAACATCGAAGGCAATCCGGTGGACAAGTTCAATGATTTGGTGTTGAAAGTACGACCCACACAGGTAACATTGGTGCCGGATGCTCCCGACCAGATTACGTCGAATGCGGGTTGGGACACGAAAAAGAATCTTTCGTTTCTGACGGAAATCATAGGGGAATTTAAGGAAAAAGGGATTCGTACTTCCGTTTTTGTCAATGCCGAAGCGGAGATGGTGGAATATGCGGCGAAAGCGGGGGCAGACCGGGTGGAACTTTATACGGAGCCGTACGCTTCGGCTTATGCAGGAAGTCCGGAGGTGGCTGTTCGGCCTTTTGTGGAAGCGGCCCGAACGGCTCGCAGTTTGGGGTTGGGGCTGAACGCCGGCCATGACTTGAGTTTGGAGAACTTGAAATATATGCATGAACAGATAGGATGGATTGATGAAGTAAGCATCGGTCACGCACTGATTTGTGACGCTTTGTACCTCGGGTTGGAAGAGACCATCAAGCGCTATCTGGAATGTTTGAAATAGAAAGGCCGGACGCGACGGGATGATGGAAATAGACTTGCAAGGATGGTTGACAAGCGTGCTGGCTTCGTGGGGATTGGTGTCGGTAGCCGATGCCTTGGCGCACGGTGTCATGTTGGCCTTATTGGTCGCTGCGGCTTTTTTGGCAGATGCGGTTTGCCGCTGTTTTTTGTTGAAAGCTGTAGCACATTTGGTGAAACGCACGAAAGCTACGTGGGATGATGTGGTATTCGACCATAAGGTAATGGTACGTTTAAGTCGTATGGTGGTGCCGGTGGTGATATATTGCTTTGTACCCGTAGTTTTTGCCGATACGAATGGAAGTACGGTCGATTTTGTCCGACGAATCAGTTTTGTATTTATCGTTCTTGCTTTTCTGGCTTTTGTTCATGCTTTTTTAAGGGCTGTTTATAGTGTCTATAGTGACAAAGAAGCCTTCCGAGACCGTCCTTTGAAGAGTTTGTTGCAGACGCTTCAAGTGGTGGCTTGGTTCGTGGGCGGTATCATCATACTTAGCGAACTGATAGACAAGGACCCCGTTTCGCTGTTGGCGGGATTAGGTGCTTCGGCCGCTGTTTTGATGTTGATTTTTAAAGACACCATTATGGGATTCGTCAGCGGAGTACAGTTGTCGGCCAACGATATGCTGAAAGTGGGAGATTGGATAAAGGTGCCCAAATATGATGCCGACGGGGTCGTGACGGAAGTGACGCTGAACACCGTGAAAGTCCGTAATTGGGACAACACCGTGACCACGGTGCCGCCATACGTTTTAGTCAGTGATTCGTTTCAGAATTGGAATGCGATGCGCGAAAGCGGCGGACGTCGTATCAAACGGTCTGTCAATATAGATATGAGCAGTGTGAAGTTTTGTACGCCGGAGATGTTGGAGCGTTTTCGCAAGATAAGTTTGCTGAAAGACTATATAGAAAGAAAAGAACAGGACTTGCAGGATTATAACGCGGCTCATTCCATCGACGATACCGTAAAGGTCAATGGCCGCCGCCAGACCAATTTGGGCGTGTTCCGGGCTTATTTGACGGCATACTTGCGAAGCTTGCCTTATACCAATCAGGAACTGCATTGCATGGTCCGTCATTTGCAGCCGACGGACAGGGGAATTCCTGTGGAACTGTATTTCTTTTCGACGGTGAAAGATTGGATTCCTTATGAAGAAATCCAGGCCGATGTCTTCGACCATGTTCTGGCAGTGATTCCGGAGTTCGACTTGCGGGTGTTTCAATCACCTTCGGGAGCGGATGTGCAACGCATGGCGTGGCAAGAGAAGAATTGATTTAACTTATAAATATTCATTATTAAATATAGAAGGATGGAAACAGTATATTTGTTTTTTGCCGAAGGTTCGGAAGAAGTGGAAGCTTTGGCTGTGGTAGATATTTTGCGTCGTGCAGGAGTGGAAACCCGTATCGTTTCGGTGACGGGCGACAAGATGGTGACCGGTGCACATGGAATCCGCGTGGAGGCCGATATGTTGATGGAAGAAGTTGATTTTTCCAAGGCCGCTATGTTGGTATTGCCTGGCGGGCTGCCCGGTTCATACAATCTGGCCGGACACGAAGGTTTGGCCGAAGGTATCATGCAGCAGTATAAGGCTGGTAAACCGCTGGCGGCTATTTGTGCGGCTCCTTTGGTCTACGGTCGTATGGGATTGCTGAAAGGACTGAAGGCGACTTGCTATCCCGGATTTGAAGAGAACTTGGAAGGAGCTTCTTATACAAGTAATCTTGTGGAGGAGGACGGCTTGTTCATTACCGGAAAAGGACCGGCTGCCGTATTTGAATTCGGTTATGCCATCGTGGCCAAGCTGGCCGGTAAGGACAAGGCGGAAGCCGTGAGAAACGGAATGTTGTACAACGAGGTGGCTCGATGAAGAAATATGCGATCGTAGTGGCCGGAGGGAAAGGACTGCGTATGGGGGGCGAAATTCCCAAGCAGTTCATTCCGGTCCAAGGTCGACCGGTGTTGATGCGGACGTTGGATGCGTTTCACGCCTATGACGAAAGTGTGGAACTGATTGTGGTATTGCCGGTTGCACAGCAGGGTTATTGGAATGAATTGTGTCGTGAATATGACTTTTGCATTCCTTATCGTTTGGCCGACGGAGGAGAGACGCGCTTTCATTCCGTGGCCAACGGTTTGGCAGAGGTGCCGGATGGGGAAACGGATGCTTTGGTGGCCGTGCACGACGGTGTGCGTCCTTTTGTGTCTCGTGAGGTCATAGCGGCATGTTACGAATCAGCTTTCCGGGAGCGTGCTGCCATCCCTGTTGTCGAAGTCGTGGAGACACTGCGTTGTCTGAAATCCAATGAGACGGAGGGAGACAGTGTAACCGTAGACCGTGCACAATATCGTTTGGTGCAGACCCCGCAGACTTTTCGGGCTGATGTGCTGAAAGCCGCTTACCGGCAAGAGTACCGTCCGTTTTTCACTGACGATGCTTCTGTGGTGGAAGCTATGGGAGTTCCGGTGTCGTTGGTGCCGGGCAACCGTGAGAATATAAAAATAACCACACCTTTCGATTTAAAGATAGCCGAAGCTCTTTTATCCGATTGACCGATGATAGACCTTGAGCGTCAAGATATCAAGTTCCTGCCGGGAGTGGGGCCGCAGCGTGCCAAACTGCTCGGAGATGAGTTGCAAATCCGTACTTTGCATGATTTGTTGTACACCTTTCCTTATAAACATATAGACCGTACGCGGCTTTATTATATCCATGAGTTGACGGCCGATATGCCCTACGTACAGATTCGCGGCCAGATATTGAGCTTTGATACGGAGGGGGAGGGGCGGAAACGGCGTTTGGTGGCTCATTTCACCGATGGGCAGGGAGTTGTGGACTTGATTTGGTTCAATGGCATAAAATACGTTTTGTCTGCCTACAAGACGCGGACGGATTATATCGTGTTCGGGCGGCCGAGTGTTTTCAACGGACGAATCAACATCGCTCATCCTGATGTGGACAAGGCCGATGAATTGCGTTTGAACACCATGGGACTTCAGCCTTATTACACGACCACGGACAAGATGAAACGGGCCGGACTGAATTCCCGTTCCATAGAACATTTTACGGCGACTTTGTTTGAACGTTTGGATGCCGGAATTCCGGAAACCTTGCCACCTTATTTAGTAAGCTCGTTGAATCTGGTGTCTTTGGATGAAGCGCTCCGGCATGTGCATTATCCGACTTCTGCGGAAGATTTGCGGAAGGCGCAATTCCGTTTGAAGTTCGAAGAGCTTTTCTATATTCAGTTGAATATAATAAAGTATGCGCGTGAGCGTCGTCAGAAATACCGTGGTTATGTGTTTGCCCGTGTAGGCGAGCTGTTTCATACGTTTTATGAAAAGAATCTGCCGTTTGAGCTGACCGGAGCGCAGAAAAGAGTCATTCGTGAGATTCGTCAGGATATGGGGAGCGGGCGACAAATGAACCGTTTGTTGCAAGGCGATGTAGGCAGCGGGAAGACACTGGTGGCTTTGATGAGCATCTTGATTGCATTGGACAATGGTTTTCAGGCTTGTATCATGGCGCCTACCGAGATTTTGGCGGAGCAGCATTATGTGACTTTCCAGAACTTGTTGTTCGGGATGCCCGTAAGGGTGGAACTGCTGACGGGGACGGTGAAAGGAAAGCGGCGACAGGCTGTTTTGGACGGATTGAAAGACGGCGAGGTACGGATTTTGGTCGGGACGCATGCCGTGTTGGAAGACACGGTGCTTTTTAAGTCTTTGGGCATGGTCGTGATAGACGAGCAGCATCGTTTCGGTGTGGCTCAGCGCGCCCGTTTGTGGACTAAAAACAGCAATCCTCCTCATGTGTTGGTGATGACGGCCACGCCGATACCCCGTACCTTGGCCATGACCTTGTATGGCGACCTCGATGTGTCGGTTATCGACGAGCTGCCTCCCGGGCGCAAGCCGATTCAGACGATTCACCAGTTTGACAACCGTCGGGAGAGCCTGTACCGGGGATTGCGTTCGCAGTTGAACGAGGGGCGGCAGGCATACGTAGTGTACCCGTTGATTAAGGAAAGCGAGAAGATGGACATCAAGAACCTTGAAGAGGGGTATGAGCAGTTGTGCCGCGATTTGCCGGAATATAAGATAAGCCGGGTGCATGGTAAAATGAAAGCTGCAGAGAAGGAGGCCGAGATGCAAGATTTCATTTCAGGGAAGACCCAGATACTGGTGGCGACCACTGTGATAGAGGTCGGAGTGAACGTGCCGAACGCTTCGGTCATGGTGATAGAGAATGCCGAACGTTTCGGACTGGCGCAGTTGCACCAGTTACGTGGACGGGTGGGACGTGGAGCCGACCAGTCCTATTGCATTTTGGTCACCAAATATCAGCTTTCGGCTGATACCCGCAAGCGTATTCAAATCATGACGGAGACGAACGACGGGTTTGAAATAGCCGAAGCGGATTTGAAGTTGCGCGGTCCGGGCGATTTGGAAGGTACGCAGCAAAGCGGGGTTTCGTTTACGTTGAGGCTGGCCAATTTGGCACGTGACGGACAAGTACTGCAGTTGGCGCGGGAAACGGCCGAAAAAGTGTTGGACGACGACCCGCATTGCGCTGCTTCAAAGAATGATATTCTATGGAGACAGTTAAATAAATTAAGAGATAGGACGGTGAATTGGGGGGTGATTTCTTGAAAAAACGGCCTTTTGAGGAAAAATACTGTTAATTTTCTTGGGCTTTTGTTATGGAAAGATTATCTTTGCCGCTGTTAGTGTTTAGAATACGCTAATTAATATGTTTAATTCAAAAAGTCTATATTCATGGAGAAAACCTTGGTCTTGTTAAAACCTTGTACATTACAGAGAGGGCTTGTAGGAGAAGTTATCAACCGTTTCGAGAAGAGAGGACTGAGGTTGGCCGGAATGAAAATGATGCAATTGACAGATGCGATATTGGATGAACATTATGCTCATTTGCGCGAGAAATCATTCTTTCGGATTTTAAAGGATTCCATGATGTCAACTCCCGTGATTGCATGTTGCTTCGAAGGTATTGAGGCCGTAAATGTAGTGCGGGCGATGGCAGGGGTTACAAATGGCAGGAATGCCCTTCCGGGCACGATTCGCGGTGACTATTGTATGAGTAACCAACAAAATATCGTCCACACGTCCGATTCATTAGAGAATGCGAAAATAGAATTGGCGCGTTTTTTCAAGCCGGAGGAGATTTTTGAGTATGAATCTTCCAACTTGGGTTATTTGTATGCTTTAGACGAATTATAAAATAAGATAAGCGAACTTTATAATAATAATTAAATGTTTTTTAACTTCAGAAGACTTAAGACAGGAGCGGTCGTTGTGTTGGCCATGTTGAGTATGCCGGTTGCAGGGCAGGACTTGTTGGCTCGCCAAGCACCGATCGACAAAAAGATGAGAGCTGTGGATTCGGTTGCCTTGCAACGTTTGATTGGTGACGAACAGCTTGAAAATCCCGCGTTTGGTCTTTATCCCGATTGGAACAACCAATATGCCCATCGTTATGATGTAGAATTGCCGGAAGAATACAAGATAGACTTGCGGCATTTCTGCATGCCGACGCCGAGCACGAGAATTACTTCTAATTATGGTTATCGTGCAAGTTTTCGTCGTCAGCATAAAGGGCTTGACATCAAGGTGTACATTGGGGATACCATACGTTCGGCGTTTAGCGGAAAAGTACGTATCGTGGATTACGAAAGAAAAGGTTACGGTAACTATGTCGTAATTCGTCATCCGAACGGACTTGAAACCATTTACGGGCATTTGTCCAAGCACCTTGTGCGTGAGAACCAAGTTGTAAAGGCTGGCGAACCCATCGGTTTGGGAGGCAATACGGGGCGTTCAACAGGCTCTCATTTACATTTTGAAACGCGTTTCTTGGGACAGGCTATCAATCCGGCCGAAATGTTCGATTTCGTAGCGCAAGATGTGACAGGAGACTATTATATCTTCCGCTCCAATAAGAGCAAGGGGCAGACCGAGGTGGCTAAGAATACGGCGAGTGATCGTCCGAAGCCGACTGCTAAGCCCCGTTCTAAAGTGCATCGCGTGAAATCGGGTGAGAATCTTTCCGTAATAGCATCGAAATATGGTACGACGGTTGCTAAGTTATGCAAGTTGAATGGAATATCCCGTAAGACTATGCTTCGTCCGGGGCAAATCATCAAATATTCATAAGCATTAGTTTTTAGTTACAATAAGGGAGATGTTTCCGTACGGTCGGGAGCATCTCTTTTTTGCTATGTATCAGGGAGAAAGGACGTCTGTGGCAAACGGGTTTCCAATCTCCTGAGAATGATTTTCCAATCTCCTGCAAACGATTTTTCGTTTTGCTGTGAACGATTTTTCATTCTGCTGCGAATGATTTTCCACCTTGAGCCGTGCGAAGAGTCAGGTGTTGTGGGGAGTGTGCAGGTTCGCCCTGCTTACAATATGAAAAATGCAGGAATAGGTTCGCATCTTTCAGACTTCTTCTGTTTCAGTTACTTATGGTGAACTTTCTTATTCAGCAGCCTTCACCTTGTTTTCACCGTTAGCCTTCTTTCTTCTTCGGAAGGATTTGATGTACAATGTGTTATGGTGAAAGAACATGAAAAGGCCGTCCCCGCTCGCGTATTCTACGGTCTCTTTTTGTTTTATTCGATGATTTGTACTACCTTTGCACATTGCATGTTGTGGTATGCCTAAACGGTAAAATATGGATACACAAGGACAATTTGAGCAAATAATGAAGGAGTGTCGGGAACTGTTCGCCAAAAAGTTGCATGATTACGGTGCGGCGTGGCGTATCATGCGTCCGGCTTCGGTGACAGACCAGATATTTATTAAGGCCAATCGTATCCGTAGTTTGGAGGTGAAAGGGGTCTCGTTGGTCGGTGAGGGCATTCGCCCGGAGTTCATGGCTATCGTGAATTATAGTATTGTCGGCCTGATACAGTTGGAGCTGGGCTATGCCGACGCGGAAGACATGACGGCTGAACGTGCCTTGGAATATTACGATAAATACGCGGGGCTTTCGCTCGCTTTGATGTTGAAGAAAAACCACGATTACGATGAGGCTTGGCGCGGCATGCGCATCAGTTCTTATACAGACCTTATCTTGATGAAGCTTTACCGGACCAAGCAGATTGAGGCTTTGGCGGGGCAGACTTTGGTGTCGGAGGGAGTGGATGCCAACTACATGGACATGATGAATTATGCCGTATTCGGGCTGATAAAATTGACGTTCGGTGAATAGATTGGGATATAAATTACGTTGGGTTGCCGTGAATGTCAGCCGTTTGTTGCTGGCTGTGACTTTCGTCTTCTCCGGATTGGTGAAAGTGGTTGACCCGCGTGGTACCCAATACAAATTCGATGACTATTTTCTGGCATTCGGTTGGTCGGAATGGATTCCCGGCTTTTTGCCGCTCTGGCTGGCTGTCCTTTTGGCGGTTTTTGAATTTTGTATAGGGATATATCTGTTCTTTGGGATACGTCGGCGCGCGACTTCCTGGCTTTTTTTGCTGTTCATGAGTGTGATGACGCCTCTGACGTTTTATCTGGCTTTGGCCGATCCTGTGTCGGATTGCGGATGTTTCGGAGATGCCGTGTCGTTGACGAACTGGGAGACGTTCGGCAAGAATGTCGTGTTGTTGGGCTTGTCTGTGCTCGTTTTTCGTTACCGTCGGTTGATGGTGCGCTTTGTTTCCGAACGAAACCAGTGGATGATTTCCCTCTATTCTATCTTTTTTGCCTTTGTTCTGGCGGGTTTCTGTATCTATTATCTTCCGGTTTTCGATTTCCGTCCTTATCATATCGGAGTAAATCTTCCCCGAGCGATGGTGGTTCCGGAAGGAGAGGAGGAGCCGGAGTATCTTACGACATTCGTACTTGAAAAGGATGGAGTAAAGAAAGAATTCACTACGGAAGATTATCCCGAGGACACGGCCTGGCATTTTGTGGAGAGCCGGACGGTGTTGGTGAAAGAAGGATATGTGCCCCCCGTACATGATTTTTCGATTATGACGTGGCCTGATGGAGAGGATATCACGGAGCAGGTTTTGTCGGACAAAGGATATACTTTCTTATTAATCTCTCCTTATCTGGAGTTTGCGGACGACAGCAATATAGACCGTATCAATGAACTTTATGACTATTGCGGCGAACATGGGTATGCCTTTTATTGTCTGACGGCATCCGGTGATGACGTGATTGGGCGATGGCAGGACCTGACGGGGGCGGATTATCCTTTTGGCATAACGGATGAAATCACATTGAAAACCATTGTGCGCTCCAATCCCGGGCTGGTATTGTTGAAAGAGGGTACAGTGTATAACAAATGGAGTTGTAATAACCTTCCGAAAGAAGAGGACCTGAATGTGCCGTTGGAAGACGGTGAATTGGGGCGTTTGCAGTCGGCATCGCGGATGATGACGACGTTGCGTGTCGTCCTGTGGTTCCTTGTCCCCCTGTTTGTGCTGGTGTTTGCCGACCGGATATGGGTGGGGAGTAAGATGTACAGACGAATGAAACATAAAAATAGAATTATCAACCTTTTAAAAAGAAAAGAAATGAGAAAGAAAATTGTTGCAGGTAACTGGAAGATGAACCTGAATTTGCAGGAAGGTGTAGCTTTGGCTACTGAGTTGAATGCGGCTTTGGCTGCCGACAAACCGAATTGTGATGTAGTCATCTGTACACCGTTTATCCACTTGGCTTCCGTAGCCGCTGTATTGGATGCCCAGACTATCGGTTTGGGTGCAGAGAACTGTGCAGACAAGGAAAAAGGCGCATACACTGGCGAGGTGTCTGCCGAGATGGTAAAATCTACCGGTGCGCAGTATGTCATTCTGGGACATTCGGAGCGTCGTGCTTACTACGGCGAGACAGCCGAAATCCTGAAAGAGAAGGTAAACTTGGCTTTGGCAAACGGCCTGAAGGTCATCTTCTGTATCGGTGAGGTTTTGGAAGAGCGCGAGGCTGACAAGCAGAACGAAGTGGTGAAGGCACAGTTGGCCGGTTCTTTGTTCGATTTGACGGCAGAACAGTTCTCCAACATCATTCTGGCATACGAACCGGTGTGGGCTATCGGCACGGGAAAGACGGCTACGGCTGAGCAGGCAGAAGAGATGCATGCTTTCATCCGTACGACCATTGCCGAGAAGTTCGGTGCAGAGGCTGCCGAGAATGTTTCCATCCTTTACGGCGGAAGCTGCAAGCCTTCGAACGCAAAAGAGATTTTTGCAAAGCCCGATGTAGACGGTGGTTTGATTGGCGGTGCCGCTTTGAAGTGCGCAGACTTCAAGGGTATCATCGACGCTTGGAAAGCTTAATCAGAGTAGATAAACGGAGTCATTTCGAAGGCGTCTTCGTGTCTCGGAATGGCTCTCTTTTATGGTTTTATATTCAAATGACTATATGATGAAAAGACTCTTCTTATCGTTGTTTTGGTGTGCCGTAAGTTGGCTTCAGGTTTCAGCACAACAGAAGTTTGTGGACAAGCTGGTGAAGCCTGTGAACGGGCAAGGGACGGTACGTGTGATTCAGGATGCCGAGATTACCCGGATGGTAAATGGCGGAGGGGCAGAGAAGGAATCTTCTGCTTCGCTTGCAGATTCCGGACGTACATCCCAGTCGATAACGGAGAGCGGCAATTCATCTGTAGGCACTAAGCCCGTACGTAAGATGAAGGCCAACGGTTATCGGATTCAGGTTTATGCCGGAGGAAATTCCAGAACGGCTCGTCAGGAGGCACAACGCATGGCTGGAAAGGTGAAGAGCTACTTCAGTGACATGGCTACTTATACGCATTTTCAGAGTCCGCGTTGGATTTGCAGGGTGGGGGATTTCCGGACGTACGAGGAAGCTAATCAGGCTTTGCACGAATTGCGCGCCACTAAGCAATTCGATGAGGCGTTGATTGTAAAATCTGTAATTCAAATACCTTATTAAGCGGATGGAACGTCAGGTTTATAACGAAACGGTACAGCGGGAATTAGAAACCCACTATAAGGCTGTTCTGGCTTTGTTGGGGGAAGATACCGAACGTGAAGGATTGCAAAAGACCCCTTATAGGGTGGCTAAGGCGATGCAGACGTTGACGCGGGGATACGCCGAAGACCCGAAAGAGATTCTGAATTCGGCCAAGTTCAAGGAAGACTACCGCCACATGGTGATAGTGAAAGACATTGATTTTTTTTCTTTATGCGAACATCACATGTTGCCTTTTTACGGGAAAGCACATGTAGCTTATATACCTAATGGATATATTACGGGTTTGAGCAAGATCGCCCGTGTGGTGGACTGCTTTTCCCATCGTCTTCAGGTACAGGAAAGGATGACGCTGCAGATTCGGGATTGCATACAAGAGGCGTTGGACCCGTTGGGCGTGATGGTTGTAGTGGAAGCCCGGCACATGTGTATGCAGATGCGTGGAGTGGAAAAGCAAAACTCGGTGACTACAACCAGTGATTTTACGGGAGCGTTCAATCAGGCCAAGACGCGGGAGGAGTTTCTCAACCTTATTCATCGAGATTCTCTATAACAATCCGTAAAATTAAGAATAAATAGCTGACATGATGATGAAATCAGATGTTTTGGCACTGTAGTTGTAGTTTACTATAATAAAGTGAAGTTGTTTAATTTTTAATATATACGAATATGATTTCAGACAAATTGCAGAAAGCTATTAACGAACAAATTGTGGCCGAGATGTGGTCGGCTAACTTGTATTTATCCATGTCCTTCTATTTGCAGAGAGAAGGTTACGACGGCTGTGCCACATGGATGAAGAAACAATCTCAGGAAGAATTGGAGCACGCTTACGATATGGCGAACTACGTCATCAAACGTGGCGGAGTGGCTAAGGTAGACAAGATAGATGTGGTTCCACAGGAGTGGAACGGTGTACTGGGTGTTTTTGAGAATGTGTATGAGCATGAATGCCAAGTATCCAAGCTGATTGAAAATGTTGTGAAAGTGGCTTCCGAAGAGAAAGACATGGCTTCTCAGGATTTCTTGTGGGGATATGTGCGCGAACAAGTGGAAGAAGAAGCTACGGCGCAAGGTATTTTGGAAAAAATCCGTAAAGCCGACAAGGCTGCTTTGTTGTTCATTGACGATAAGTTAGGACAGCGGGTATAATTAAGACATAAGATTAGTAAGATTAAAGGCCGTTTCTGTAAGTTTGCAGGGCGGCCTCTTTTCGTGGGGTGAATTTGCCGGTAAGGCGTTTTCGGGGTGGCCTTTTTAAGGAATAGGGTGCCCGTCGGCAATTTCTTCGTGTTAAATTTGGTTATATTCTTCTCGCGATATAACTTTTATTAAACTTCTTTGTTTACATTTGCAATACCCAGTTGGCCCGAAGGGGTTAGCGGGAGGTTTATTTAATAAGAAGGCGTTTTCAAGCGTCTGTCTTCGGTTCATCAAATCTCGCAAATTTGGTCAATCTACCGGAAGATGGAGCAACGGGAATGTCTGCGTGGTATGTTTATACCCTGTACTTATCGGCTGTGCCTTGGCGGTATGGCGGTGGGTGTGGTGTTTATATAATGTACCGGCGTGGGCTAACTGCGTTGCTTATCTTGGTAGATGGGCAATGCGAGAGCCTGATGAGCGAGATAAGCAAGAACAGCTCCCCACGCTTTTTTGTTATGCGAACCTGAACAAATTTTCTTTCTAATGGATTTTTATTTACCGCCGGATTAGAGGGGGCATGATGGCAAAAACAAGATTATCATGAAAAAGAGTTTACTTGTTTCAATGATGGCCTGTATGGCCACAGTGGGCGTGCAGGCACAAGGGTACACGGAAGTAGGAAGCATGGATAACGTTCCGGTTTTGATACCAGGAAGTTACACAGCCGACGGGAAGCCGCTGCTGTTCGTAAAGGGTGGCGGTGATATACATGACGGTACATTCCATTTCTATGATTCAGACTTGAAACCGGTGAGGGACATTGAGCTGGGGTTGCCGGAAAAGGGGGCTTATACCATGGTAAAGGCGCGTTCCGCCCAAATCGTCCTGCTACATTCCGATGAATTCGCTTTGAGTTGGTGGGACGGAGACTATTCTCCTTCTGATGAATGGCCTACGAGGGAAGATTGGATAGAACGTTTGACCTCTTTTTTATCAGGAGCAGGTACTGATAGTTGCGTATATGTGGGCGAGGCGGACACACTGTGGTTTGTTCGGAATTTCTATCATGTATGGGAAAACGGATCAGAAGCGGTGTACAGGGATCGTCCCACGAATGGGTATTACCTGACACCGGACAACAAGGCGTTCCGATTTTATAGAAATTACGAAAAACGTTTCTCTGGCGCTTGGCGGGAATGGAAAGAGGAGGGGTATAGCTCTCAGGATACCCCTTTAGGCTTCAAGGCGTATTCTGATGTGTCTATTGGCAGTGAGATGGTGAACGGTGTATTGTTAACCCAGGCATGGTTTGACGAGGACGACAAGTTTGAATATCTGTATGAAACATGGGACTATGCCCCGCAGGAACCGATGGAATACGACCGTGACAATGATGGCGAGGTGGATTCTGTGAGGGTGCAATACACGTATCTTCATTCCGGGGTGGAACTTCGTAAGGAGGACGGCACGAAACTGTGGCGGTATGATTATTCGGAGAAAACCATGGGGCATGCTGGAGATGTTTATGGTTATGAGTTAAGTGGAAAGAAGTATTTCGCCATTTATGATAGGGGAAAAGAAGCTTATGTGTTTTTTGCCGTGGGCAAGGGCGGTACTTCCATCAGTGAAGTGAGGGAAATGCCGGGATTGCTCCGGGCCTACCCTAACCCCGCGCAGAGAGGGGAAACCGTGACAATGGAGCTTCCGGAAGCAGGAACGGAAGGTGCACAGCGGAACGTGCGTATCACCGGAATGGACGGGCGTACCATTCAGAGTGTACGTGTGGGTGCCGGTGAACGCAGCGTGCAAGTGCCTTTGTCGAGGATGTCGTCCGGTGTGTATAATTTTACGCTGACCGAGAACGGGCGCGTGGTAGAGAACAGCCGTATCGTGGTGCGTTGATCTTAGCGGATGTATTGAGAGGAAAGAAGTATTCCGTCCCTGTCTTCGGGGCGGAATACTTTACTTTAGATGAAAGGCATTGGCGGTGAAGAAATGAAAAAGTTTTTTTGGGAGTGTCGTGGTCTGTTTTATATGAACCTTCCTTGAGGGAAGTTTAGATTGATAATGCTATTTTCGAAGTATTCCGCATATTGTTTAGCTTTTGGAGAGAGGAGTAATTTGAACACATTCAAATGCATGAAGTCACTTCTGTAAGCATTGGCTCTGTGGCTTTCCATCAAGACTAAATTTTTTGCCTTTTCCCAAAGGCCTATATGTTCATAGAAAGAAGTATTTTCTTGTGAACAAGTGAATAACCCTACATCGAATGTGCCGTTTCGGAGGATATATTCCGTCGCCTGCTTTACGAGGGCGGAACCGATTCCCGAACTCCTGTGTTCCGGATGCGTACAGACGCAACTTAATCCACACATCCTGAATTGCCGTCCATGTATGCGGATGTCCCAAGAGACCACCCCGGCATATCCTATGAAACGGTTTTCTTCCACGGCACAGAACGAAGTGGCATCCATGTCTTTATGATGGATATCCAAGTTCGTCGTGTCTTCCCAGACGTGGCATATCAAATCATAGAGCAGGCGTTTGTCGGTTTCCGATATATGATTATATTTAAAGACTTTTATGTGCATCTTTCGGCATCGTATGAATTTAGAATGGTCAAGTGGCGGTAAAAGTACAAAAATATCGTTCATCTCCGATGGGCGGATTGTATTTTTGTGTATCTTTGTCCGAGTAAAGACAAAGGGGTGCCCGGAAAGGGGCTGAGATTATACCCTCGAACCTGATGCAGTTCGTACTGCCGTAGGGATTGGATTTTATTTTCTTTCCATACCGCCGTTCGCGGTGCTTCTTTGTACTTGTCTTTTTCAGTAATAATTAAAAGTAGATGAAATGAAAATTTCGGTGAATAACAAAGAAGTGGAGACAGCAGCCGTTTCGATTTCTGCATTGGTGGAAGAACTATCGCTTCCGCTTCAGGGGATAGCCGTGGCTGTAGAGAACCGTTTGGTGCCCCGTACCGCGTGGGACGGTTATGCGTTGGCCGAGGGGATGAACATTGTCATCATCAAAGCGGCGTGCGGCGGATAGTATTTAGTCATTCAATCCAATAAGACAGCAAAAATATGGAAAAATTAGTCATAGCAGGACGGGAGTTCACGTCCCGTTTGTTTTTAGGTACAGGTAAGTTTGATTCCAACGACCTGATGGCCCGTTCCATCATGGCTTCCGGAACGGAAATGGTGACGGTAGCCATGAAGCGTATCGAACTGGAAGACAAGGAGGACGACATGCTGAAGCATATCGTGCGTCCCGAGATACAATTATTGCCGAACACGTCGGGTGTCCGGAATGCCGAAGAAGCCGTGTTCGCCGCCCAGATGGCACGCGAGGCATTCGGTACGAATTGGTTGAAGTTGGAAATTCATCCCGACCCGCGTTATTTGTTGCCCGATTCCACGGAGACCCTGAAGGCCACGGAGCAGTTGGTGAAGTTGGGCTTTGTCGTATTGCCTTATTGTCAAGCCGACCCTACGCTTTGCAAACATCTGGAAGAAGCCGGAGCGGCCACAGTCATGCCTTTGGGAGCACCCATCGGGACAAACAAGGGATTGCAGACCCGTGATTTCCTGCGCATCATCATCGAGCAGGCCAACGTGCCGGTAGTCGTGGATGCCGGTATCGGAGCGCCCAGTCATGCTGCCGAGGCCATGGAGATGGGAGCTTCCGCCTGTTTGGTGAATACGGCCATAGCCGTGGCTGGCGACCCGGTGGCGATGGCCGTGGCTTTCAAGCAGGCAGTGGAAGCCGGACGTATGGCATACGAAGCCGGATTGGGATTGCAGACAGACAGTTTCGTGGCAGAGGCCAGTTCGCCCCTGACGGCATTTTTGAACGATTAAACGGGAAGAAGATATGTTTTCGGACGAATTGGAAAAGATTTCATGGGAGGAAACCACGGCGCGGATCAATGCCAAGACGGAAGCCGACGTGCGCCGTGCCCTCTCGAAAGAACATTGTGACGTGGACGATTTCATGGCTTTGGTGTCTCCGGCAGCCGCTCCCTATTTGGAGACGATGGCGCGGTTGAGCCGTAAATATACCGAAGAGCGTTTCGGCAAGACCATGTCCATGTTCATACCTTTGTATATTACCAACTCCTGCACCAACTCCTGTGTGTATTGCGGTTTCCATATCAGCAACCCGATGCGCCGCACCATTCTGACGGAGGAGGAGATAGAAAACGAATACAAGGCCATCAAGAAGCTTGCGCCTTTCGAGAACCTCTTGATAGTGACAGGAGAGAATCCGGCCAAAGCCGGCGTGCCTTATCTGGCGCGTGCCTTGGATTTGGCCAAACCCTACTTCAGTAACCTGAAGATAGAAGTGATGCCGCTCAAGACCGAAGAGTATGAAGAACTGAAGGCACACGGGATGAACGGAGTCATTTGCTTCCAGGAAACGTACCACAAGGCAAACTACAATATCTACCATCCTCGGGGCATGAAGTCGAAATTCGAGTGGCGTGTCAACGGTTTCGACCGCATGGGACAAGCCGGGGTGCATTCCATCGGGATGGGAGTCCTCATTGGCCTGGAGAAAGAATGGCGTACGGACATTACGATGATGGCTTATCATTTACGTTATTTGCAGAAGCATTATTGGCGGACGAAATACAGTGTGAACTTCCCCCGTATGCGGCCCTCCGAGAACGGAGGCTTCCAGCCGAATGTCGTCATGAGCGACCGTGAACTGGCCCAGGTCACTTTTGCCATGCGTATTTTCGACCACGATGTGGACATTTCCTATTCCACACGCGAACCGGCGGCCATCCGTGACCACATGGCCACGTTGGGCGTGACCACGATGAGTGCGGAAAGCAAGACGGAACCGGGAGGATATTATACCTATCCGCAGGCGTTGGAGCAGTTCCATGTGAGCGACGAACGCACAGCCGTGGAGGTGGAGAAGGCATTGCGAAAAGCCGGTCGTGAACCGGTATGGAAGGATTGGGATGCCAGTTTCGATTTGAAAACCGTGGGTAAGCGAGAGCAGAGGAAAGCTCGCTTGCCTCTGCCGAGCGAGAGCGATTTATCCAAATCTTATGTAAAATGCTGACCATGTCCGAGATGGAGGATAAAAAGTTAGGGCGGTACGAGCGTCAGACCATGTTGCCGGAAATCCGCACCGGAGGGCAGGAACGCTTGCGCGCGGCGCGGGTGTTGGTTGTCGGGACAGGTGGGTTAGGCTCTCCCGTCTCGCTCTATCTGGCCGGTGCCGGAATAGGGCACATCGGGTTGGTGGATGATGACACGGTGAGTACGACCAATTTGCACCGCCAGGTTCTTTATACGGAGGCGGAAGTGGGGCTGCCCAAAGTGGTGTTGGCTGCCCGTCGGTTGCGTGCATTGAACAGCGATGTGGACGTGAAGCCGTACGCTTGTCGTCTGACGCCGGATAATGCCGCCGGTATGATTCAAGACTATGATATTGTGGTGGATGCTTGTGACAATTATCCGACCCGTTATCTTTTGAACGATATTTGCAGGGCGCAAGGCAAGCCATACGTTTACGGTGCCATTGAAGGGTTCTGTGGCCAGGTGTCCGTTTTTTGTCGTACTGCGGAAGCGAAGAGCTATCGGGATTTGTATCCGGACGAAGAGGCCGCGTACCGGTTGCCTCCGGCTTTTAAAGGCGTTGTGGGCATGACCCCGGCGATAGTAGGCAGCGTGCAGGCTCACGAGGTGATGAAGTTGGTTTGCGGTTACGGCGACGTGCTGGACGGCCGCTTGTGGACGATAGATTTGCGTACGATGCAGTCTTATATCATCGAACTTTAACCCCATAAATAGATACGAAATGAAAAAGAGAGTGTTTTGCTGTTTGGCAAGTTTGCTTTGCTGGTCGGCGGTGGCTGTCCGTGCCGCGAAAGTGGATACGGTGGAGGTGCACAGTCGGAAGATGGGACGTGCGGTGCGTACCATAGTGATTTCTCCCGAAAAGACAGAAGGCAAGGGAGCGGCTGTGGTTTATCTGTTGCACGGTTATGGCGGAAATGAAACCACATGGCCCGGCTTGAAACCGGAACTCAAAGACTATGCCGACCGTGAGAATTTGATTTTCGTATGTCCGAATGGAGAAAACAGTTGGTATTGGGACAGTCCGCTCAATGAAGATTCCCAGTTTGAGACGTTCGTCAGCCGGGAACTGGTGTCTTACGTGGACGGACATTACCGTACACTGCCGTCTCGCGAGAAGCGGGCCATTACCGGATTGAGTATGGGCGGCCATGGTGCCCTATGGTTGGCCATACGCCATCAGGATGTTTTCGGAGCGGCGGGCAGTACGAGCGGCGGACTGGACATCCGGCCTTTTCCGGACAACTGGGACATGAAGGAACAAATCGGGGCAAAAGATGCCGGGGTGTGCGATTGGGACGATTATACCGTCATCAACCAGACGGGCAAACTCAAGGATGGTGCCCTATGGATTATTTTTGATTGCGGCTATGATGATTTCTTCTTTGAAGTCAACCAAGCCTTCCATCAAAAGTTGTTGGAACGAGGCGTCATGCACGACTTTATTGTGCGTCCCGGAGCGCATACGGGGGAATATTGGAGCAATTCCATCGATTATCAAATCTTGTTTTTCTTGAAATTCTTCAGAGAAAGTCATTGACCGTTACGGTCCGTAGGGTGGTCATTTGGAGTTTTGCCGTGGGAGAACGGATATCTTTTTCGCAGCTTGCCGGAGTTCCTCTAAGATGTGGCCACGGATGAAACCTTGCGACGACAAGGCATAGTGTGTACACAAGAGGGCAAGGAACGAGCTGAAGATGAACAGCATGCCGGTAGAAAAGAGGATGTTCCCCAATCCTACTAAGGGAGACATGATGCCGCCTACGGCAAAACCGGCAGTGCCGAGAAGTGCCGAAGCCACGCCTGCATTTTCTCTTTCGCATTCCATGGCCAACGTGTTGGAAGCGGTAAAGGTGATGCCTGCCATAGAGAGGAGGGCGAAGACCAATGTTTCGTATATCCAAAAGCTACATCCTTGCGACAGAGCTGCAAGCCATGCGAAAGACAGCCACAACATGCCACTGCTGCCGATGTGCAACGCATCTTTCATCGTGGGCAATTTGACCGCAACGGTCGAGGCAATGGCCATAGCTATGGCATTTGCCCCGAAACACAGGCTGAATTGCATGGCAGAAAGGCCGTAATGTTCCTGCATGATGAAAGGAGCCGATGCGATATTCACGAAGAGTACTCCCATCGTAAATCCGTATTGTAAAGTGTAGGCCAAATATTGCCGGTTGCGTAATATGAGGCTGAAGTTACGGAGGATGTCGTTCCACCGGACGGAAGTACGCAGTTCGGTCGGATGCGATTCCTCCATACGGAAACTGCCGGCCAATAGAATCGTTCCCAATAAAAAGAGACTCCAGAAGATGCCTTGCCATCCGCTTGCATCGGCCAGAAAGCCTCCGGCTATAGGTGCTGCTACAGTGGCTACTCCGTTTATGCCTCCTATGACGGCCAATACACCGGCCAGTTCGCGGGCAGAATATTTGTCGGCTGCAATGGAACGGGAGAGAACGACACCGCCCGCACCGGATACACCCTGCAAGAAGCGTAAGGTGATGAATTGCAGGATGTTTTCGGAAAAAATACAACCGGCTGTGGATAACAGGAAAAGCATGAGTGCGACTGACAATACGGGACGTCGGCCGTATTTGTCACTCAACGGACCGAAAAACAGTTGGCCTGCGGCAAGTCCGGCCATACTGGTCGTCAGTCCCAGTTGTACCATAGACGATGTGGTGCGGAAGTAGACCGACATGGCAGGCAACGTGGGCAGATACATATCCATCACGAACGGTCCGAAGGCACTCAAGAGGCCTAAGAATAACAAGATGAATGTTTTTGAGTTCCGTTTGCTTCTCATTGTCTCCGATTACTTTGTTTTTTCCGGTGCAAAAGTACTTCAATCGGAACTGTTTTCGTTTGTCGTAACGTGTACAAAACATTTCATTATCGGAATAATATACGGCAGAGGAAGTGATTTTTCGTATATTTGCGGTCTAAAAAGGAATAAAGTCATGGCCGTATTCTTACCTTCCGATACTTCAACCATCCGCTATGAGGAAACCGATTTGGCCTCGCTGCATTCAAGACCAAGCCATTTCGTGTGTGGGGTTTATTTGATTTGCGTCCGTGGCACGGCTGTCGTGTCCACCGGCGTACAGCAATATGCCTTGGGGGAGCAGACCGAGCTTATTTTTCTTACAGGAAGTCTGATACAAGTGCTTTGTGCGTCGGATGATTTTACGGTACGTTTGCTGATGTTTCCCAAAGATGTTTTTCTGAAAGCCGTCCTGCCCATAGATACCCCTTACCTGAACTACACGCACGAACATCCTTGTTACCATCATACGGAGGATGAGCGGAGCCAGGCCACATGGCTACAGATCAATTTATGGATGGATATGGCACAAATGCTTTTTTGCGGTAATGTATCCCCGTTCAGGCAGCAGCAAGAGTATAATTTCCTGCAAGGTTTGCTGATGTGGCTGTTCAACACCATACAGGAAAAGCTGTCGGTCGCGAAGCAGTACAGCCGTAAGCAGGCGATTTGCCACAGGTTCATGCAGTTGGTGCGCGACCATGGCGCACAGGAGCACCAAGTGGCTTTTTATTCAGAAAAGCTTTGCATCACTCCACGCTATTTGCATCAGATTACTGTCCGCTATATGGGTGGACGTTCGCCTAAACAGTTGATAGACGAGCAGTTGGTGGCAGAGATTAAGGTATTGCTTAGCGAGCCGGACTTGTCCGTTACGGAAATCGCGGAGCGACTTCATTTTACAGACCAGTCGTGTCTCACACGTTTCTTCAAAAAGCACACGGGACTGTCGCCCCGGGATTCCCGATTGAAAAATTTTGCGGGCGGGGAGCGTGAAATTTTTGTGCGCCAAACGGAAAATCGTTTGGCTTAGATTGAAAAATCAATTGCCGCAGAACAAAATATGAATCTGCGGCAATTGATTTTAGGAATGGCTCTGCTTATTTACATCGTTAATTATGAACGATTTATGAAAACGCCTGTTCCGTAAGGCGATGTAAGCAGAAAAGCATACATTTTAGGTTGAGGCCTTTTACAACGGGAAGTCTTCGAAGGCATACAGTACGGTAGACAGGTAGCGTTCGCCCGTGTCGGGAAGCAGCACGACAATCGTTTTGCCCTCGTTCTCCGGGCGGCGTGCAGGGCCGCGCCGGATGAGATGCCCGCGAGCACCCCCTCGTGGCTGGCCAGCATGCGGGAGGCACGGACGGCATCTTCGTCTGCGACCCGGATGATTTCATCCACCAGACGGCGGTCGAAATTCTCGGGGACGAATCCGGCGCCTATACCTTGTATTTTATGAGGTCCGGGGGTGCCTCCGGAGAGAACGGGCGAGGCGTCCGGTTCTACGGCTATGGCTTGCACGGACGGGTTGTGTTTTTTCAATCCTTTAGCCGTTCCGCTGATGGTACCTCCCGTGCCTACGCCGGCTACGAAGAAGTCCACTTTTCCGTCTGTGTCGTTCCATATTTCTTCTGCTGTGGTTTGTACGTGTGCTTCCGGATTGGCCGGGTTGTCGAATTGTCCCGGAATGAAGGCTCCGGGATGAGCCGCCTTCAGTTCTTCGGCCTTGCGGATGGCTCCCTTCATGCCTTCGCTGCCCGGAGTGAGTACCAGTGTGGCACCTAATGCTTTCAGGAGATTGCGGCGTTCGAGGCTCATGGTTTCAGGCATGGTGAGCGTGAGCCGGTAACCTTTGACCGAGGCAATCCAGGCAAGTCCGATGCCCGTGTTTCCGCTGGTAGGTTCTATGATGAGGCTGCCGGGACGCAGCAGGCCTTCTTTTTCTGCAGCTTCTATCATATAAAAGGCTGCGCGGTCTTTCACGCTTCCTCCGGGATTGAAACTTTCCAGTTTGACCAGAACCCTGGCTTTCAGTTGTTCTTTCTTCTCTATGTGGCTGATCTCCAATAAAGGTGTACGTCCGATAAGTTCGGTCAGCGAATGATAAATCTTTTCCATAATCTTTTCTTTTTAGCGTTTGTCTAATGTATATGTATTACGTAGTTCTTGGGTATTCAGACTTGGGCGAAGGCCTGCGTCAGGTCGGAGAGTAAGTCGTCGATATGTTCCGTGCCGATGGAGAGACGTATCGTGGCTTGCGTGATGCCTTGCTCGGCCAGTTCCGTTTCATTGAGTTGGGAGTGGGTGGTACTGGCCGGGTGGATGACCAGCGATTTGACATCGGCCACGTTGGCCAAAAGAGAGAATATCTCCAGGCTGTCGATGAAGCGGAACGCTTCTTCACGTCCTCCCTTGATTTCGAAGGTGAAGATGGAACCGGCTCCTTTCGGAAAGTACGTTTCATATAGTTTGTGGTCGGGGTGTCCGGGCAATGCCGGATGGTTGACTTTCTTTACCTTAGGGTGTGTGGAGAGGAAATCCAGAATTTTCAGGGTGTTCTCCACGTGGCGTTCCACCCGCAAGGACAAGGTTTCCAACCCCTGAAGAAGGATGAAGGCATTGAACGGACTGATGGTAGCTCCCGTGTCGCGCAACAGTGTGGCGCGGATACGGGTGACGTAGGCAGCCGCGCCTGCCGCGTCGGTGAAACAAATGCCGTGGTAGCTGGCATCCGGCTGGGTGAGTTGCGGAAATTTCCCGGAGGCCTTCCAGTCGAATTTTCCGGAGTCCACGATGACACCTCCCAGTGAAGTGCCGTGGCCGCCGATGAACTTCGTGGCCGAATGCACGACGATGTCTGCTCCATGCTCTATCGGACGGATGAGGTAGGGCGTGCCGAACGTATTGTCTATGATGAGCGGAATCCGGTGGCGGTGTGCGATGTCGGCCACGGCATCAATGTCTATGATGTTGCAATTGGGGTTTCCCAATGTTTCGATGAATACGGCTTTGGTGTTTTCCTGTATGGCTTGTTCGAAATTGTCGAGGTTTTCAGGGTCGACGAATGTAGTGGTGACACCGTATGCCGGCAGGGTGTGGGCCAGAAGGTTGTAGCTGCCGCCGTAAATGGTTTTGGCGGCTACGATGTGGTCGCCTGCACGTGTGATGTTTTCGAAAGCATAACTGATGGCGGCTGCTCCCGAAGCTACAGCTAATCCGGCTATTCCTCCTTCCAGGGCGGCTACGCGTTCCTCGAACACTCCTTGCGTGCTGTTGGTCAGCCGTCCGTAGATGTTGCCGGGGGCTTGCAGGCCGAAGCGTGCGGCGGCATCGTCCGCGTTGTGGAACACGTATGAAGTGGTCTGGTAGATGGGTACCGCGCGGGCATCCGTAGCCGGGTCTGCCTGTTCTTGTCCTACATGGAGTTGCAGGGTCTCGAAGTGTAGTTTTGTTCTGTCCATGATGTTTCTGTTATTGAATTCTTGACCGTTTCTTGTTTCGATGATGGCAAAGTTATGGTTTTTGGAATAATCAAACAAGAAGTGAGAGAAATACGGGAAAAATATCTATTTTTGTATTCAAAAACAGAATATACAGCCTGATTTAAGGGGGCTACAGCTCTGTTTATAGACGTTTTTTCTATGGAAAGTTTAGATCATATAGACTTGCAAATTCTGCGTACTTTGCAAGATAATGCCCGTTTGACGACAAAAGAACTGGCCGCGCACGTACATCTTTCTACGACTCCTGTTTTTGAACGCCTGAAGAGACTGGAAGCGCAAGGATACATCAAGAAGTATATCGCGGTGTTGGATGCCGAAAAGCTCAATCGCGGTTTTTTAGTATTTTGCCGGGTGAAGCTGCGCCGGTTGAACAAAGAAATCGCAGAAGAGTTCACGGGTATTATCCGGGAAATACCGGAAGTGACGGAGTGCTATAACATCTCCGGTAGTTACGATTACCTGCTCAAGATTCATGCACCCGATATGAAGTATTATCAGGAGTTTCTTCTCAATGTGTTGGGGACAATCGAGAGTCTCGGTTCCATGGAGTCCACCTTCGTGATGGATGAGGTCAAGCAGGTGTATGGCATTCAGGTCTGACCCGGACAGATAAAAATACGGATAAAACGGTTGTAAGGTAGTTATTAAATGTAAAAAGGGGCCGGAAGACGAATCTTATTCGTATATTTGGCTTCAGATAAGGTTTTTTTGTATCTACAGCAGCTTTATCTTGTATTTTTTACTATTAAATAATGATGAATATGAAATATAATACTTTATTGTTTCCGCGTAAAGCGAACCAAACGAACTTTTCCCTTTTCCTGTTGTCCATGCGTCTGCTGTTCGGCTCGTTACTGATGACTCACGGCTATGCCAAACTGATGGGTTTTGCCGCCATGTCTGCTTCTTTCCCCGACCCATTCGGAATCGGGAACCGTTACTCTCTGATGCTGGCCATTTTCGGTGAACTGTTTTGTTCAGTAGCCTTTGTGTTCGGTTTCTTGTATCGTTTGAGCATGATTCCGATGATAGTAACGATGGCTGTGGCTTTTTTCTTTGCCCATGGTGGAAGTATAACGGGAGGTGAATTGGCTTTTGTCTATCTGGTTGTGTTCATTCTGATGTATATGGCCGGACCGGGTAAATATTCGGTAGACCATTGGATGACGAACAGCGGAAAAAGGAGGCGATAACTTAACTTTCAAAATAGTATATATATGTTGATGACGACTACGGCCCTTGTGGAGGGCAGACATATTACGAAATATCATGGTGTGGTGACGGGCGAGGCAATCATCGGTGCGAACGTGGTGCGCGACCTTTTTGCCGGATTGCGGGATTTTTTCGGCGGGCGTTCAGGTTCGTATGAAGAGGTTTTGCGCAAGGCCAAAGACACGGCTTTGCAAGAGATGGGAGAGGAAGCGGCCCGGCTGGGTGCCAACGCGGTCATTGGAATCGATTTGGATTATGAAACGGTAGGGGCAAGCGGCAGTATGCTGATGGTGACATGCAGCGGTACGGCGGTCAGCATGGAATGAGATTCTTTGTTTTGGATTTTATTATAGAAGACCTCTCCCGTTCTTGCAGATGGGAGAGGTCTTCTGTATGTATAAGGTCATGACGGTTTGATAGTGCTTACAGCTTTCTTATTTTTATTCCGGTCAGATGGCATTTGCCTTTCAGGGTTTCGAAAAGCACATCGATTTTGTTTTCCTTGTTCTGAATGATATAACGTCGGCGGAAAGCCTGGCGGTAATGTCCGCCGTCGGCAGGTGAAAAGTCGGTTTCCACCCGACGACCGCAGATGGTGATGTTGAACCGGCTGTCGGCTATGGCCTGTCCGTCGTCTCCCCGTCCTAACAAGTTGGCCAATTGCGGCCGTGAACGGCTCACGTCTGCCATGAGCAGTTCCACCTCGTATGTGCCGGACGGTGCGTCGATTTGATAGGCACGTAGGTTTTCGCGCCATGTTTGGTACAAAGGTCCGTCTGTGGTATTCTCTATTTCGGAAGTCGTACTGCGTGCCTTTCCTTCTATGTATCCCCAACTGCCTTTGGAGTATGGTTGGTCTGGCAGCCATGTAAGTCCGCTGACATCCGAAGTAAAGGCACAGTCGCTTCCTACATTGATGGCCAGCTCATCTCCCTTTGCCAAGTCGGGCATCGCATCCAGACGCAGGATCATGACGTCCTCCACCATCTGTCCGTTTTTGTATCCCTGTGCTTTGAGGGTAGATGTCCCGTAGGGCAATGTCACGTTGAAGACCGTATGGCAGTTGGCGGGACGCTGCTTTCCGATGGATTTTCCGTTAATGATGAGTTCCACTTCGTCCAGGTTCGTATAGATTTTGACGGGATGCTTTTCGTTTTTGTCTCCTGTCCGTACGGGCCAGTCCCGGCTGGCAATGTGCAATACGGGCGTGTCCTTACGCCACATGGCTTTAAAATAGTAAGACACGTCTTTGGGTGTACGGTCGTTGTAGAACAGTCCCTTGTTGTTTACCCTCGGCATGGATTCTTGTCGGGCAGCCACATTGAAGTCTATGAAATTCCAATAAGTGCATCCGCTGATATATTCTGTACCTTCGATGAAAGGCAAGTAGTGTTCTACGTACGTTTGTTGGTATTCTATGCTGAAGTCGAAGGCTTTCGGGTGCCTGGAATGAAGGCGGCGGTCGGAACCTGCTCCCCATTCGCTAATGATGGTGGGGCGTTTCGGGTAACGCGCGTGTTGGTCTTCCATCCATCGGTTAAAGTCGTTTAACTGTCCTACATACCAACCGTGGTAAAGGTTCCATCCGGATACGTCCACGAGGTCCAGGCCGATTTCATTATATAAGTTCGTCATGTTGAAAGCCATGACACTGGCCCGGTATGGGTCTTCTTGTTTTAATGTCTTTTCGAGTCTTTGTGCCAGTTTTACCGTACGTTCTCTACAGGCGGGCCATTCCGGACGGTCGGGACCGGGAGCCGTGAGCAGGATTTCGTTCATGTAACCCCATGCGATGATACTGGGATGGTTGTAATGCTGACGAATCATTTCGGTCAGATTGGTTTCACAGTTGTCGTCATATCCTGGTGTGTCGGGTACGATATTGATGATAGGGATTTCCTCCCAGGCCAGCAATCCCATTTCGTCACAAGCCTCCACTAACGCATCATCCTGCGGATAGTGGGCGATGCGAATGAAGTTACACCCCATTTCTTTGATGAGCCGTATGTCTCTCCGGTGTGCTTCGTCATCCAGTGCCACGCCTACCGGTGCTTGGTCTTGGTGGCGGTTGACTCCGCGTAATTTATAAGGTTTTCCGTTCAGGCTGAATCCTTTTTCACCATCGAAACTAAACCAGCGGAATCCTGTCTTATGCGTACTTCTGTCCAGTTCCATGCCCGTCTTGGGGTTGCGAAGTGTGGTGACGATTTCGTATAATCGCGGACTTTCCGGACTCCATAATTGGGGTTGCCCGATGGCGGAGGTTTTACGTACCGTTTGGGTTTCGCCGGCTTTGACGGAAAGTCGTTGTTTCAGGGTTTGCTGCAATTTGCCCTGCGGGTCATAGATTTGATGGATTACTTCGAGGGTAGCCTTTTCTGTGGCATCGTTCGTGATTTCGCTACGTATTTCTATCGTAGCTTCCTTCTCATCTACATGCGGGGTACTGATGAAGATACCATCGGAACCATGATTCAAAAGATTGAAATGTTGTTCGGAGGTAGTGATAAGCCATACATCACGGTATATGCCACCCCAGAATGTGAAGTCGGCCGATATGGGAGTAATATCTTTCCGGCTGTTGTCTACCGTGATTTCTATCGTGTTGTTCTTCTGGATATAGGGGGTGATATCGAATGTAAAAGCACTGTACCCGCCTGCATGGCTGCCTATCTTTTGTCCGTTCAGCGTAAGGTCTGCCGCTTTGCTGGCTGCATCTATTTTTAGAAAACAGCGTTTGCCTTGCGGAACTTCCGGTAAGACGAACGATTTCTGGTAAAATGCTTTCCCCATATAATAGTTCCTTTGCGAATAGGCATCTAGGTTATACGTATGGGGAACATTTACGGGTTGCCAGTTTTCTGTGGAAGCTTTTCTGAAAAACCAACCGTCGTTGATGGTTTTCATGTCGCGTTGTGCTTGGGCGCAAAGAAGCCCGATGAAGGGAAGAAGGGCGGATAACTTGGTTTTAAGTCGTGTCATGATTTTCATTGGTTTGAATTGATGTAGGTAATGTTAAGTGCAAAGGTAAAAGAAAAATGGATATATTCGCGTTAATTTTGTTATTTTTTGCCTCAATTCTACACTGATGTTGGGAATGAAACAGGCTAACTTTGTCATAAACTAATTTAATGTGGAAAGAACCATGAGAAAGCTTTTGATGATCCTGAGTGTTTGTTGTTTTGTTATGACGGGGATGGCTGCTCCCGTGGTATTGGATGTGCCTGTGCCGGAAGGGGATGCGACACCAGTGTTGCGAAGAGCCATAGAACAAGCTTCTTCTTATAAAGGACGGGCGGTATTGATTCGGTTGCAACAAGGAGATTACCATATTTATCGTACCTCCTCTTCTCCTTACCTATATTATATATCCAATACGGCTTCGGCGGAAGAGAATCCTGACTCGACAAAACATATAGGGATATGGCTCAAGGACATGAAGAATATTACGGTAGATGGAGGAGGCGCCCGTTTCGTAACCCATGGCGAAATGACTCCTTTCGTGATTGACGGATGCGAGAATGTCACCATGAAGAATTTCTCATTGGTGGCTGCCGATCCGTCTGTACCTGAAATGACCGTGGTTTCAACCGATGTAAATTCCATCACTGCCCGGGTTACTGCCGGCTCGAATTATGAGATAGAGGACGGGACGTTTTATTGGAAAGGCGAGGGATGGCGTTTCGGCGGAGGTATCGCTCAGGTGTTCTATCCGCAAACCAACGTGACCAATCGGTGCGAATCCCCATTGACCGGTGTGACGAAAGCCATAGAACTGGACGAGGGACTGGTGCGTTTAAATTATGACCGTACGCCCGGATTCAAAACGGGAGAGGTTTACCAAATGCGTCATTCTTTTCGGACTGAAGCATGCGGTTTTATACATCAGAGCAAAGATGTGAAGCTCGAAAATATCAAATTTCATTTCTTGGGTAATTTCGGGATTGTAGGGCAGTATTCCGAAAACCTGACTTATGAGAAGTTATATTGTGCGCCGGAATGGGGCTCGGGACGTACTTGTGCCGGGTTTGCTGATTTTGTCCAGATGTCCGGGTGCAAAGGGAAAATACGTATTCTAGATTCTTATTTTGAAGGGGCGCATGATGACCCGATCAATATACACGGCACGCATCTGAAAGTCATGGAATATGTTTCGGACAAGCAGGTGAAGGTGCGTTTCATGCACGGGCAGTCATACGGTTTTGAGGCTTTTTATAAAGGGGATGAGGTGGAGTTCGTGGATGCCCATTCTTTGCGTTGCTTGCAACCGGCACGTGTGAAGGCTGTAGAACGGATAGACGATTATGAAATCCTGCTGACGTTGGACCGGGCTGTGAACGACAATGTAAAGACGGTGGAGAATGTGTCGGTGGAGAATGTGACATGGACACCCGAAGTGGAAATACGAAATAATTATTTCTCTCGTATTCCTACCCGGGGGATTCTGGTGACGACACGCCGGAAGGTCGTGATAGAAGATAACGTATTCTATCGTATCCCGATGAGTGGGGTACTGGTTTCTGACGATGCGCGGGGGTGGTATGAATCCGGTCCTGTACGCGATGTCACGATACGCCGCAACTTGTTCATGGAATGCGGTTCTCCCGTAATTGCCGTGATGCCGGAAAATGACCGTTACGAAGGTGCTGTCCATCGCAATGTCCGTATAGAGGCCAATCGTTTTGTGATTCGCCAGGGGGGCGAGGCGGTATCTGCCCGGGCTACGGATGGCCTGATCATCCGGGATAATTATATCTCAGTGGCTGGAGACGGTTCTGTATCTCCGGATGCGTTCTTCCGTACGGAGGATTGCAAGGACGTGACGATAAGCGGAAACCGTTGCGGACGTTCGCTGCGTTAATTGAAGATATAAATGTAGGCGTTCAGGTAAGTTGCCCATAACAGCCACAGGATATAGGGGATGAAACAGGCGGCTGCAAACTTGTCCTTTTTGAATGTGATAAGGATATAGTCCAGTACCACCACATCGAGTATCAGGATGATGCCCATGCCCCATAAGGGTTCCCGCAAAAAGAAGAAGGCGATGCTCCAGCAGAAGTTCAGGGCCAACTGTATCCACCATTCACGTTGGGATACTTTCAGGCCTTTGCCCCAAATTCGTCCCAAGGAGGTTCCTATCAGGATGTAAAGGATGCCCCATACGATAGGGAACGCTCCATTGGGAGGGGTGAGTACGGGTTTATTCAGGAAAGGATACCATTCCGCGATGGCTTCCCGCTGAAATAGTGAGGCGGAAAAACCTACTGACATGCAAAGGGCAATGGGCCATAAATATCGGGTCAAACGTTTCATAAGAATGATTTTGAATGTAAATTTTTTGAATAGTTTTATATAGAAGGGAGTTCTGTCACAATGGGTTGCGCCCGTAATCAAGATGACCATAAGCTATCCGTATTAAGTGATGACCCGGTCGCCCCGTTCCCGGGCCAGGGTACGTTCTATGTCCTTCATCTCTTTATAATGCTTCATGATTTCCATATATTCTTCCTTGCGTGAAAGAATATCGGGTTGGCGCAATTTCAAGAGGATTTGTTTCAGTTCTTCGTCTACAATGGCCAATTTGAAGTCGGAAATCAGGTGGGGGACCAATTCGGTCAACCTCTCTTCATCGCTAGCGATTTTCTGATGTTTGGAATGATATTTGCTCAGTTGATATTTGTCACCACTCAATTCAAAAGCCAACATGCTGATATGATTGTCCGGATGGTTCAAAAAATAGCGTTCTGACGAGAAGTCTTTCTCATGTATATGGTCGATGGCTTCTTGCAGGATACGCTTATGAAGGGCGTTGTGGAATAACAAACCGTCTTCTTGCAACGCATAGTCGATGAACTCGGCCACACTGACCGGGACTTCTTCTCCTTGTTCGTTTTCGGCGTAGCATATAATTTTCTCTCCGTAACGAATGAGGACTTGTACTAACAACAGCTCTTTCCGGTAGAACAGCATGGCTTCGGCTCCCTTGCCGGGAATGTAGGAGAGGGTGGATACATTCTCGGTCATAGCCGGATTATTGCCGGGCGAAGTATTGGGAACAGGAGTGTCTGTCGGCGTTCCGTCATCCGGAATAGGGGGGATTCCTTCTTCAGAGGGTGGGAATGGGGCTGGGGGAGGAAGACTATCTTGATTTAAGGAAGAGAGTGCTTGTCCGGAAGATGGCAACTGTGCGTTTTTACGGTTTCGTTCATTTTCACGCTGTTTTTGCTTTTCCTCTTTAGCTTGGGCCATCTCTTTTGAAATGGCTGCTACCAACATTCGTTCTTCCATGTTCAGCATAGTTGCTGTTTCCCGGGTGTATACGGAACGTGTAATTTCATCCGGAATGACGGAAATGGTATGTACGATACTACTGATGAGACGGGAAAGTTTGATGGGGTCCCCTTGTGCCTCATGCAGTAATAAGTCGGTTTTATATTTAATGAAATCTACCTGATGTTCGTTCAGATAAGCTTGATATTCGGTGGCGTTGTGCTTACGGGCAAAACTGTCCGGGTCGTCTCCGTCCGGAAGAAGTAGTAATTTGACGTTCATACCCTCGGCCAATAGCATGTCGATGCCTCGTTCGGAAGCTTTGATGCCGGCGGCATCTCCGTCGTAAAGCACGGTGATGTTTTCCGTAAAACGATGAATCATACGGATTTGTTCGGTGGTGAGTGCCGTTCCGGAAGAAGAAACCACATTTTCCACCCCCATCTGATGCATGGAAATAACATCGGTGTAGCCTTCCACTAAAAAGCAAAGGTCATGTTTGACGATAGCTTGTTTGGCCAAAAACAATCCATACAACTCTTTTTTCTTGGAATAAATGGCGGATTCCGGAGAGTTTTGGTATTTGACATTGACTCCTTTGGTGGCTGCGTCTAATACACGTCCTCCGAAAGCCACTACTTTCCCGCTTAACGTGTGTACCGGAAAAATGACACGCCCGAAAAAGCGGTCTTGTAATTGTCCGTTGTCACGTTTGTAACATAAGCCGGTAGAGAGCAGGAACTCTTCTTTGTAACCTTTGGCTTTCGCTTCGCGGGCACAAGCGTCTCTTTGCGAAGGACTGTATCCTAACTGGAATTTTTTTATGATATCGTCCCGGAAGCCTCGTGAACGAAAATAGGTCATTCCGATGGCTCGTCCGTCTACTGTGTTGTAGAGCTGGTCTTGAAAAAACTGGCATGCCCATTCGTTGACGACGAACATGCTTTCCCGTTCATCCTGGGCCTGCTTTTCCTCTTCTGTCAGTTCCCGTTCTTTGATTTCTATATTGTATTTACGAGCCAAATAACGTAGGGCATCGGGATAGGACAGTTGTTCGTGCTCCATGATGAAGTGTACGGCATTGCCGCCTTTTCCACATGCGAAACATTTGCAGAGGCCTTTGGATGGGGATACCACGAACGAAGGAGTACGGTCGTCGTGGAAAGGACATAAGCCTTTGTAGTTGACCCCCGCTTTTCGTAAAGTCACAAAATCCGATACGACATCCACAATCTGGGCCGCATCCATAATCCGGTCTACCGTAGCTCTGTCTATCATTCGATCATTCTCCTATGATGGTGGCTGTGAGTTTGCGTCTTCCGCCGTAGTCGCGGAACTCACAAAGATAGATTCCTTGCCATGTGCCCAAATTCAATTTGCCTTTGGATATGGGGATATTGAGGCTGACGCCTGTCAGGCTACATTTGGCATGGGCCGGCATGTCGTCGGCACCTTCGAGGACGTGGTCGTAATAAGGCTCGTTTTCTTTGATGAGACGGTCGTATATTTTGGTCATGTCGGTACGCACGTCCGGGTCGGCGTTCTCGTTGATGGAGAGCGCACAACTCGTGTGCTTGATAAACAGGTTCAGCAAACCGGTTTGAGGCAAAGACGGAAGCTGTTCCGAAATCTCCCGTGTGACGAGGTGAAAACCCCGCGGTCGTTCACGTAATATGATTTCTACTTGTTGAATCATTCCTGTTCTTATATATTAAGCCTGATGGATAGTCATTTGCGGGAATGGGAAATCAATACCCTGTCTGTTGAATTCGTCGTAAATGTTTTTGTTCATCTCGAAATATACATTCCAATAGTCACCGTTTGCCACCCATGCTCTTATTGTTACATTAACACTACTGGAATCGAGCGCATGTAAGGCAATGACGGGAGCAGGTTCTTTTAAGATGCGATTATCTTTTTGGATGAGTTCGTTTACTACACTTTTCACCTTGTCGATGTCTTCTCCGTAATCAACCCCCACAATCCATTCTACGCGTCTTGTGTCCAAACGGCTATAATTTGTAATAACGCCACTACTCATGGCTCCGTTAGGGATGTAGACTACTTTGTTATCGGCCGTAGTGACTAAAGTATGCATGATTTGTATGGCCGTTACACTTCCCGAAACGTTTTGTGCTTCAATCCAGTCTCCTACCTTATAAGGTTTGAAGAAAAGAATGATAAGACCTCCGGCAAAATTTTGCAAGTTGCCAGAGAGTGCCATACCGATAGCTACGCCGGCAGATGCCAATAGTGCGGCAAATGAGGTTGTATTGATTCCTAATGCTCCTACAACAGAAACGATCAATAAAACATTGAGCAATATACTAACTAAACTTTTGAGAAAAGTTTGAATACTGATTTCTACTTTCCGGCGTGATAGCATATTGCCCATTACGCGTTGGATAAGTGAGATAAGAAAACGTCCTACAATGTAAACGATAATAGCAATCAAAATGTTTTTTCCGGCGGAAATACACATATCTATCAATTTCTCAATAATGAGGTCTGTATGTCCGGATGCAATAGCCGAAACAACTTCCTTGGTTACATTGGTAGTATCTTTAGCTACTTGTAAGATTTGTATCATAGTTTGTGGATTTGTTGTATAATAACACATTGATTGTTGACTACAAAGGTACTATATTCGATATGAAATAAAAAATAATGAGAATGTTTTTTGTTCTTTATATAATAAAATAAGGTGTAAAATGCTATTGGTGAATATTTTTTCGATTTTTATTCAAAAACGTTTGGTGTTTACGGTAAAAGGTTGTACCTTTGCACTCGCTTTCGGGAAGCAAGGCCTTGTGAGGCGGTGCGGATTGGGAGTGTAACAATAGAAAGAGTTCATTGAAAGTCTTACATAAAGAGAGAAAGTAGTACAAGAGCTTGGATGGTTTTTGGGGAGGACGTTGTTCTTCTTAGAGGTCATCCAAGGGTAAAAAAGAAACGAACCGTCATGATTCCCGTGTATGCTGGCCATATACGGGGGTGTGAAAAGAAACGAGAAAAACGGGTAAGTCCAGGGAGTCCGGAAACAGAACAGATGCCTTTCCCTTATGGGTGAAGGTTAAAGATATTCTACAATGAAGAGTTTGATCCTGGCTCAGGATGAACGCTAGCTACAGGCTTAACACATGCAAGTCGAGGGGCAGCATGGACCCAGCTTTGCTGGGTTTGATGGCGACCGGCGCACGGGTGAGTAACGCGTATCCAACCTGCCCTTTACTCCGGGATAGTCTCCTGAAAGGGAGTTTAATACCGGATGTGTTTGTCTTTCCGCATGGGAGCGACAAATAAAGATTGATTGGTAAAGGATGGGGATGCGTCCCATTAGCTTGTTGGCGGGGTAACGGCCCACCAAGGCGACGATGGGTAGGGGTTCTGAGAGGAAGGTCCCCCACATTGGAACTGAGACACGGTCCAAACTCCTACGGGAGGCAGCAGTGAGGAATATTGGTCAATGGGCGGGAGCCTGAACCAGCCAAGTAGCGTGAAGGATGACGGCCCTACGGGTTGTAAACTTCTTTTATAAGGGAATAAAGTTCGCCACGCGTGGTGTTTTGTATGTACCTTATGAATAAGCATCGGCTAATTCCGTGCCAGCAGCCGCGGTAATACGGAAGATGCGAGCGTTATCCGGATTTATTGGGTTTAAAGGGAGCGTAGGCGGGCTTTTAAGTCAGCGGTCAAATGCCACGGCTCAACCGTGGCCAGCCGTTGAAACTGCAAGCCTTGAGTCTGCACAGGGCACATGGAATTCGTGGTGTAGCGGTGAAATGCTTAGATATCACGAAGAACTCCGATCGCGAAGGCATTGTGCCGGGGCAGCACTGACGCTGAGGCTCGAAAGTGCGGGTATCAAACAGGATTAGATACCCTGGTAGTCCGCACGGTAAACGATGAATGCTCGCTATGGGCGATATATTGTCCGTGGCCAAGCGAAAGCGTTAAGCATTCCACCTGGGGAGTACGCCGGCAACGGTGAAACTCAAAGGAATTGACGGGGGCCC
>ENA-ORTM01000117-ORTM01000117.1-human-gut-metagenome-genome-assembly--contig:-NODE-117-length-95272-cov-10.298550_pt1 | contig 95272 bp, 79 predicted proteins | sample MGYA00241909_ERZ509182 | MGnify/ENA primary metagenome ERZ509182 (study PRJEB26280, sample SAMEA2338855) | human gut metagenome | biome: human gut; feature: human-associated habitat; material: faeces...
GAAAATGGGGCAAAAGTCAGTAAAATCAAGTGTTTTCAGTTTGCTCAGCAGACACGAATTAATTAACTGTACATTTTTACCCATTTTAATATCCGTTCTTATTTCCTGTCCATTATTTTTTCTGAACCATCTTTTTACGATTCTCTTCAAGTATTTTATCATTTCTCTTCAATTGTACTCCTTTCATATATTTTTCAAAAAAACTCTGACAAATCCTCGTATACGTTTATATATTCTTCTTAAGAATCTTCTATTTTTGCGCAACTTTTCTTTTTCCACATCACTTAACCATGATCCTGAAAAGTAATGAACACAATATGTATTCTTCGTTTCTTCCCAATTCCCAAAATAATCCATCGGATTAAAATACGTTCGTGGATAAATTGACATCGAACATATCTCTTGTCTTGTATTATTTTGAAGTAACCCATACGTTTTCAAAATACGTGTCATCATTTGTGTATTTGCTTCCTGTATATTATTGTAGGAATATTCTCCCGTTTCATAAATATTTTTGAATATCTTAATTAATGGATGCTGAGGAACTGCAGCAATCACTGCACTAGCTATATTAATACCATCTTCAAAACACATAAACCCCTTTTGTTCTAATAATGTGTCAAAACTTTTTATTACTTTAACATCCGTATCCAAATAAACTCCCCCATACTTGTATAATACATATAATCGAACATAATCTGAAACAAATGCATACTTTTTATTTGCATATGCAGTTTTTGTCCATTCTAACATATTAACATCAAATGTATCCTCATTCCAGAGCATTATCTTATAATCAGGGAGAACCCTCTCCCAACTTTTCATACAATTCTTTTCTTTTTCTGGAATATCACCTTTTCCAAACCAACAATAATGAATAATCTTTGGAATATTACTATTTTTTTTCATTTTTTAATCTCCACATATATAAATACAATTTAGGACAGTATTTTAGTATTACAAAATACAGAAGGACTCTTATTTTCACTTTTTTCTTTTGAAGGAATTTGATTTTCACTTTTCTGCAAGATGTCCTTATATTCCTAATAAACTCGACATTAGATAATAATTTATTTGGTATCTCCCCTAAAGTATTCATTATAGAATCAAAAAGCATATATTCTGCTTCAATACAATAACAGACTTTTCCTTCTTTTTCCGCCTGGTCCAATACATGCTTTTGGACTATTATTCGATCACAATATCGTTTTACGTTATTACTATTGGATATACTTCCTGTACGCTGATAATAATTGTATAACGGTTCATCAACAACCACTACTTTATTAATTGCATCAAAGATAATATCACATGTAGTAAATACGTCTTCATGCACCATTCCCTTTTGATATTTTATTTTTGAAAAAATCTCTCTTTTATATAATTTTCCCCATGCAGCAACACTAATTCCAATTGGACCAGATTCAATAAAAGAAATGATTGCCTGCTCCCTAGAAAATACTTGTATTTTTTCTTGCTTAACATCTAACTTTTCTATTCTGTCATCAAATGCATATTGGAACTGGCATTGAGAAAAATCGGCATTATACTTCAGTACACATAGAAGCAATTTTTCAATATATTCTTTCTCTATCCAATCATCTCCATCAACAAAACTTATATATTTACCATTTGCATGTAAAATACCATAATTTCTTGCATCAGAAAGACCTCCATTAACTTTGTGATACACTTCAATTCGTGAATCTCTTTTTTTTAATTTTTCACAAATCGTTCCTGATCTATCCTTTGATCCATCATCAATTAATAATATTTGTAGATTGGTATAACTTTGCTCTAAAATACTTTCTACACATCTTTCAATATATTTTTCAATATTGTAAACTGGTATAATTATTGAAACCAATGGGTTCTCTATTGACATTACTATTCCCTCCATTACTTGAATATTTTTTAATTTTATGTCACTAACTTTTTAATGATATATCTTACATTCATAGTCATTGAATTTTTTATTTTCGCAGGGACACATTTCATTATTTTATATTATACTTTTCATAACAAACAATTTCTTACAAAATGAAAGCTTCTATCTTTATACCTTTTTCCCAACTGAATGATAACACAGGTTTAATTATATCTATTTCAAAAGACAAAGCCCACCCATTATCAGGAATACATCTATACTGAAAAACATACGGTACTCTTGAAGTTCTAAATGTTTTTTCTATACAACTCAGACGAGCTCCTGTCTTTCCAATAACATTAAGTTTTTCTTCATAACAACGCGCATAGTATTACTAGTTTTCACTGTTTCCAGATAAAAGTCAGAAATAGAATATGCCTAGAGGAACCAACAATTCTTTTGTAATATTTCACACACATGAAAAATCAAAAACTTGCTCATTTATAGTTTTCTTACTTATTTCTTCTAATTTGTACAAAATTAAACTTTTAAAATTATTTTAAATTATATATTCTCAAATCTTCGTATACATATCACAGAAACTATGGTTATTCTTTTCTTTTGAAGTAGATAAATCAATAGATTCAAAAACTTACTTTTCGACTCACTTTTCATAATGCATGAATATACACACATATTAGACATACACTCCGTTAAATATTCTTTCAATTTAAAAAAACTACCTGCATATTGCTTGGCAGAATTATGTATAATTCCACAGAGTAATACCTGAAAGATAAAATTACAGATTTTTCTATCTAAAATATTTGTTTGGTTTGTAATATGACTTATAATGCTATAATATGCCTGGTATAACTTTTCAATTTCCCATGCTTCAATGTTCCTTTTAAATTGATATGTCTCATCATTCTCATTTTGATAATGGTATCCATAATGATTTAACAAGTCAACAATACGGACATATTGGCAGTAATTAAGTACAAATACTGTATCCTCACGACATTTCATTTTTTCATCAAAATATATCCTATTATGTTTAATAATACTACTCTTGAATATTTTTCCGCAGGCTGAATCAAAAAACTCATTATCAAATAATCTTAGAAAGTCTTCTTCAATAGATAAACTTATGAGGTTCTGATTACTATTCTTAAAAATAGATATTTCATTATTTATACTTTTTATACACTTACCCTGTTTTACATAATCACGAATCATTCCAAAATAAACTATCTCCGTTTTACTTTGTAACATACTCAAACATAAATCCACAGTCCCCTCTTCCAGATAATCATCCGAATCAATAAACATCAGCCATTGCCCCTCTGATTTTTCAATTCCAATGTTTCTTGCTCGCGATACACCACCATTATTCACCCGATAGTATTTTACAAAATCATATTTCTCTTGTAAAATTCGACATTTATCGCCTGTCTGATCCGTGGAACCATCATCAACCAAAATCACTTCTATCAAATCCAGTTGCCGACATAATGTGCTTTGTACACATTTTATTATAGTATTTTCAGCATTATATACCGGAATAATTATACTGAGTTCTACTCCCATATTCACCTCATCAAATTACGAAACCTTGTTTTTTTTCTCTCATTTCATTTTTTCTTTCTTCAGAAGGTGATTCTATTACAGTATACGAATTATCGTATACCCTACCTTCCTTTTTACTTTTAGCAAATGATTCCCTTTGTTCTTCTATATATTGTTCATAAGACTTAATAACTCTATCACCACAAACAACAACATTATCAGGAACATCTGCAGTCACAACACTTCCAGCTCCAATAATCACATTATTTCCTATTGTTACTCCTGGAAGAATAATGGATCCAGCTCCAATAAAAACATTATTCCCTATTGTTACTCCTGCCACTCTTGTATATCCTATTTCCAATTTAGTACTAGCATCATGCGCTAAAATATGCACATTAGGAGCTAACGTAACATTATTTCCAATAGATATCATCCAACAATGTGCATCATCAATAATACACCCCTGCATCATTTGAAAATTATCCCCTACTTGTAATCCTAATTCCTTTAAATAAAGCAAACTAGAGGATATTGTGATACGATACGGAAAAACCCCTAAAATTTTTAATATAATATTTTTAAGAACTAAACGCATTTTCATTTATTACGCTCTCCTCTTTACTATACGTTTCACCAACTTTTTCTTTTCATCTTTATCCAAAATTATAATTATATTGACAAAAGCAAAAACTACGCTAACAAGAAATCCAGAAGCAATAAGCGTAAACCATGTATCATGCGGCAATTGCGATCTTATCGCATATCCAACTAAACAATTGAGAATAACAACTAAAATGTTCAATGGGATGCTAGCATAAAAAGTAGTCTTTTTTAATCCAAGATATTCTGCTGCTTTCGGCATTCCAAAAACAAGACTTCTCAGCATATACATAACGGAACTAACTCCTGCAACAGCATAAATTCCTAAGTCAGTTGTAAGCAACAAAATATAGGTTGTCAAGAGACTAACAATACCGGTAACTAATGTTGCGATAGATAACTGTCTTACTTTATTTACCACCATAAAAACATTATAAACTCCCATTGCGCAACAAGTTACTGCCATTGCTGCACATGCCAACACAGAAAGTATTTGAAGCCTTATGGCATCTTGTGTTGGTTGCCATAATTTATAAAAATCGCCTCCATAAACAATTAAAAAGCATAATGGAATTGTTACTACTGACATCATAATCCTTCCATTTCGAACCACTTCTTCACCTACAGCTTTTGATCCCTCTTTCGCATATTTACTAACCAATGCTGGAGTGAAAACAGATTGTAATGATGCACTCAATCCAGAAATAAGATTTGGAACAGTTTTTGAAATAGACAAAACTCCCATTTCTAAAGGACTGATCATTATATTAGTTATTAACAAGTCGAAACTACTAAATAATAACTCGCCAGATTGTGAAATAGAATTCCAAATACCTGATGATACTATCATTTTTACATACTTAAACTCAAATAATTTAGGTGAAACTTTTACGTCATCAAGAAGTCTTCTCTTATAGTATAGATTAATCCATGCTGTCATTATTGTAGCAATAAAACCTCCTAAAGCCACATAATATATTTTAGGACTAAATTTTCCGAAGCAAACACTAAGTATCGCTATTTTTATAATATAACCTATTACATCCTTTATTTTCTCTAGATAAATTTTATTTTTTATAAATGTTGCACTTAACAAAACACTGGTAAACGTGCTAACAATAAACGTAGCAAATAATAGTGAAAACAAAATTTTTACATCCAAAACTAGTTCAGGCGATATCTTGATCAAGTGCTCAACATTCCACACAATATAAATCGCAATTAACGTAAAAATAACACACAAAAAAGCCTCGCCAAAAAACATCGCATTATAAAATTTCTGTGCCTTCTTTTGTTCACCTCTATTATAGCTCAGAGAAATAAATCTACTTCCCATTGAGTTTAAAGCTACCTGTATAATAGTTGCATAAGAAATAAAATTCAAAGCAAGTGTATTATAACCACTCGCCTCAGCCCCCAAATTTATTACGATATATGGAGTTACAAAAAAACTGATAACCAGAGATAAACCAAAAGAAAATAAACTGCAAATAATATTTAATATCATTTTTTTCTGGTCACTCATCTCCACATCAATACTAACTTTCCTCATACGTATTCTTCCTTTTCAAACAGTTTTTCAATTTCACTTAAGCGATTCTCCATTTCGAAATAACTGCTTCTTTTTTGTGCCATTTCTCGATAATGTTTTAATAACTCTGGATCATCCAACAAGGTTTTCAATCCATTCTCAAAAGCTAGATCATCATTTTCTGTAATCAATCCATATTCACTATCGCCCAACATTTCACGCATTCCGGACACATCGGTTGTCAAAACAGGTGTTCCGAGAACAAGTGCCTCCGTCGCTGCTGTGCTGAATCCCTCATAAATGGATGAGCAGACATATAGATCTGCCTGTCGAATGTAAGGATAAGGATTTTTCAAGTAACCGGTAAACGTAACTGCATCCTGAACTCCCTGTTCCTTGACAAAAGTTTCCAATTCTTTTCGTTCTTCGCCATCACCCAAAATCCATAACTCTATTTTATATCCCTGCTTTAGTAGATTATTTACTGCCGCCAAAAGTCTGATAAATCTCTTTGGATAAGTCATTCTTCCGATGGAAACTAAGGTCATTATATTTTCCTTAGGTTGTAATGAAATTTTTTCCTGACACATTTCTCTGATTTTCTTGTTATCCACAGGATTATACTTGACTACCAGCTTTGTCACCTTACCGAAGCGCTCTATAAATGCCTCTTTAACCGATTTTGAGACGCAAATAGTCTCATCAATTTTTCGATAGCAATTTGAAAACTGAGCATCTGTCCTATACACTCCATTAATCCACTCGGTTTTTGTTACATCACAATGCACCCATGCCATTTTTTTTACATCTTTCGGCGCACCTGCTATAATCTTTGTCGCATATCCTTCTAAAAATGCCACCTCAATATCATATTTGCCACGAATAAAAATCCGATGCAGCATTTCTGAATTTAATATAGGAAGCAATCTTGAAACAACCTTAGCATAAGTTGTTCCTATTTCTCCACTAATAAAAGATAGCTTTACATTTCGATTGAGCCTGTCAAAATATACGCCTCTTTTATATATTAATCGAACTTCTATATCATATTTATTGGGATCAAGATGATTGACAATATCCACTAATATTTTTTCAGCGCCACCATCGCGTAAGGAATTTATCAAAAACAATATTTTCTTTTTCATCATAACCTCTACTTAATTACCCCTAATAATGCCCTAAACCAACGAAGTCTAAACAACAAATATAGCACTACTGTTTTCATACTAACTACACCTAATCTCCTTTTTTCAGGTGAGTCCAACCACTTATTCACAATCAATTCCGTCATTTTTCTTTTCTTTTTTTCATCAAGTTTTTCCTGTCGATTTATCATTCGGATTGTTGAAACATAACTATAAAAGTAATTTTCCCACAAAACTTTTTCACTTATCTGCTTGCCCAAACCAAATCCAATTAATAATTCTTTTCTTTTATCGCAAGCTAAAAGCTTCAATTCTAAAAAATTATCGTAATATCTATTCCCCAGAGTCACTCTTCCTCTTTGCATGTAATGTGTATATACATTACTATTAAAATACACCTTTCCAGCAGCAAGTAATATAGGAACATTAAATACAATATCTTCCACTAATGACAGCCCTTTTTGAAAAGTGAATTTTCCTTCTTTCAAAAAATCCACACTATACATCTTGTTCCATGCATATCCTGATAAGCCAAGGATGTTCGTTTCCAAAAGTATCTGTGGATTTTGATTTTTCTTACACAGAATATCTTTACTAGCAACTCTAACAGATTTTGTTACTTTCTCACTTTCATTTACAAAATCTGCATAATACCCCCATACAACAACTTTTACATTGTTTTGAATTAAACACTTAAGATTATCTTCTATGACATTACTTTCCACCCAATCATCGCTATCAAAGAAAACCACATATTCTCCCTTAGAATATTTCAATCCCACATTCCTTGCATCAGAAAGCCCACCATTCTCTTTATGAATACATCTTATGTGCTCATATTTCTCGGCATAGCCTTCTGCAATATCTCCAGTTTTGTCAGTCGATCCATCATCTACAATAATAATTTCCAAATTACTATAACTTTGTTTTAACAATGATTCAACACATCTTGGCAAAAATCTTTCTACATTGTATGCTGGAACAATAATAGACACTAACGCTCTCATTTTACAACCTCATCAATCATTTTTTCAATTTCTCCAACTGTTTTCTCTATGCTAAAAAATGAGGCTCTACTTTTAACTTTATCCTTATATGAAACGAGAATTTTCTCATCTTGCGCAATCATTTTCAGCATATGATATATACTATCTTCATCATTTTCTACTACTATTCCATAATCATTCTGCTCACCTAGCATTTCTCTCATTCCAGAACAATCTGTTGTTAAAACAGGTGTTCCAATAATAATGCTTTCTGCTACTACTGAACTAAATCCCTCACTATAAGAGGAACATACTAACATATCAGAATTGGCTATGTATTTATATGGATTTTCTTCAAAACCACATAACATTATTTGTTCATTTAATCCATATTCGTTAACCATATTTTCCAATTTTGCTCTATCAACTCCCTCTCCAATAACATTCCATGTGAAAAATATCCCGTCCTTTTTTAATTTTGCCAATATTCGAATCATTCGATCAAATCCTTTAACAGATTCCAACTTTCCAACAGAACAAAGCGTAATCTGCCCTTTCTGTTTCAATAGATGAAAATCTTTTTCTTTAGCGCACTGTAAAATATATGGAATGTTAAAAGTATTATACTTAATACATATATTTCTTGATATGCCAGTAGCATTAATAAAGGATTGTCGTACGCTTTCACTTACCGCCACAATTCTGTCATAATTTTTAAAACATACATCCGCTTTATTTCTGCGAAGTAGATCCTTCATAAAATCGGATTCTTGCATATTTGCATGCAAAAATGCTATAGTATGTTGGCTTTTCGGTGCTTTTGCAAGAATTCTTGTCCATACACCATGTAAATAAGCAATGATAACATCATATTCTCCTCGGAGAGTATATCTATATATCCCTGGGATTCTATCTATATAATTCAAACCTCGAAAAGATTTATGAAAAATAGAATCATATTTTATTTTATCACTTAAATATTTTTTATTAGGGCCATCATCAACCAAAGTTCGGACGGATATCTCATATTTTGTTTCATCCATGTTATTTACCAAGTTAATCAACACTTTTTCAGCGCCGCCTCCGCCAAAACTATTAATCAAAAATAGAACTCGAACCATACTTCTCTACTCTCCAATTTATATAATTACCACATCTTAAAGCTTACCTATTGTATCTAACAAATCCAGATTTGCATTTGCTTTAGGTAAATCTAAATATCGTCCCCACTCATAATCAATGTCATCGGGATCTAAATTATAAAATCCGCTTCCATCAAAAAAAGTCAACTCTCCAAAATATATTTTATTATTACAAATATAAAAATCCACCCTAACAAAAGGAAAATCTCTACTTAAATCTCTCGCAATTTCGAATAATTCATGATGGATTTTATCCATTTTAAAAGTATCTAAACCATGAACACCATCCTGAACTTTGATAACTTCTCCAGATTCTTTTACATAAACTCTCTTATGATCACTAAAGCGAGACTCATCCACTTGCATAAATTGTGGATTCCCATTGAAACAGAAAAGTTTATAATCACGTAATTCTCCAGAATCATCTTCTAAGTATTTCTCAACAAGAATTTTTCCATTTAATTGTTTGTAATTCCATTCTCTGCCATATATATACAAATCTTGTTTCAACCAGCTATTCATAATTTTCTTCCACCAATACCAATTAATAGCATTTTTATCGTGGCAGATTAAATTCCAACCACTTCCCGCTGTTCCTTTCAAGACAAATTTGTCTGGAAGTTTATTTAAATCAATGTCCTTTGGATCATCATATATACCATGTATTTCATTCAAAAGATTCTCATACCCTCTTTCTATTAAATAAGAACGAACTGTATATTTATCTGAACAAATTGGCATCAAACTATTTCTATAAAACAACTTTAGCCATTGCATTTTCTCGGTAAGTCTTTGCGGATTATTCCAGTTCACTTTATGACCAGTAGTCTGCAAATAGAGTTTATTTATAAATTCCAAATCAGAATATTTTTTTAAATCCCTTATTCCTTGAATTCGACGATACTCATTCCATAAATATAATCCAAATGGATAATCTTTAATTTTTCTCAATTTATCTTTTATATTCATAATTCGTTATTCCTATCTTCTCCCTAATTTTAAAACAACAAACATCTCTTCTCTATAACACAAAGTTAAATGTATATACTATATCTTGAAGTTGTAAATAACATACAATAGAGTATAATACAATTGCCAAAAACTTCAGTACTTTAGCATTCCTCACATAATACATGATTCGTGACAAAAAGATTACTGTAAAGGGTGCTGTAAAAATTGCTAGTCGAGCAATATAAACATCAATAGACGCCAATAAATAAATGGCGGAATGCATAATTGTAATATTAGCAAAAGCTGAGGTGATTTTATTTTGATTTATGTTTCTTCTATACATAAGTGCAAGAATAGCAGGTATCATGTTAATCATAATTGTAATACGTTGAACACCATAATGACCACTACTTAATACACCTACATATTCTGTTAACACACCATAGCGTCTTGCTAAATCCGGTACTGCGTGATAAAAAATCAGACCAGCTATCAAAAATGCAGCATTATATATCCACATTTTCTTTCTCCCTGTTTCCGCATTTGCTAAAGGATAGAACAAAATCAAAAACAAAGATGCATTGTGAATTAACGCACATACAATCACTATAAATAGAAATTTTTTTAATTTCTTTTCATAAGCTGCATCAAAGGCAAACACCATTACAGCGGCAGCTAAGTACTGTTGGATACCATTAAATGTTGTATACATTATACCTGATACAAATAAAATGACACATGCAAATGAATAATTACTACTAAATTTTTTTATTGCCCCAAACAAAAGAAGAACAGTTATAGCACCTGTCAGGATAATGATACCTTGATCAGTGCTGAACAATCGTGTAGAAATCCAAACCAGACCAGTAAAAATAGGTTCTGTTGTTTCTTTTATTGAAGATATAAAATCCATGCTCACGTAATGTGTAAAGCGGTTTCTATACGCATATTCGTCAATACTTGCAGCTGAAATCATTCTAAAAGCCGAAAAAAATACAACGATACCACTTATTAAAAAAGTTTGTACTCTACATTTATTCCTAACAAATCGATACTCTCGAATATCGTCCATATATAAATTTGGAACTGTTGTACCTATTATTCCAATTATCAACGCTATTATAAAATATGGGAAACAAATACTCATTCACATTTTCCTTCCTCAACAAATACTTCTAACTATTTTTCTTAAACCATTTACACTTTCTGTACATTAAAACCACCTTGGGAGGAATAAATGCTTTAGAAAACTCCATAATCGGATATATATACCATATTTTAGGAAAATTCAAAAGTTTATATCCTTTAAATTGAATTTTCATTATATTATAACGATTATTCCATGTACGTCTCTTAATTGCGTTTATATCCTCTCGCACCAAATAAAGCGGTTCCTGTATATTATAGCCATTATAACCACACTTATAAAAACGAAACCACATATCATAATCCTGTGATCTGCGTGTCATATCAGACACTTTATATCCACCGACAGCATCATATGCTTCTTTATACATCATAATCGTTGCATGACAAAATGGTACTTGCTTCCTTAAAATGTTTTTATCTGGTTTTTCTTTCATGCAAACAACATCATGAAGCCCATCTTCATCAAAGCGCTGCATCAGCGTTCCTACAACTTGATACTGCAAATTATTCTTTAAAAAATTCACTTGCTTCTCAAATCGGTCTGGCAAAGATATATCATCCCCGTCCATTCTTGCAACAAGTTCTCCTGTACATTGTTCTAAGCATCTATTCAAAGAAAATGATAAAAACATATTTTTACTATTCTTCAATAATATAAATTTATCTGGATATAACCTTTTGTACTCATCGAGTATGGATTGTGTTCCATCCGTGGAAAAATCATTACATATAATAAATTCCCAATTTGTATATGTTTGTTTAAGAATAGAATCAATTGCTGCTCTTAAAGTCTGCTCTGCATTATATACAGACATAATAACCGATACTTTAGGGTTTGAAGATAATTTCTCCATCATAGATTCTCCTTATACCATTGTATTGCAGCTTCAATTCCTCTTTCAAAACTCCAATCAGGATCGTAGCCCAATAGCTCTTTTGCTTTACTAATATCGGCATTACTATGCTTGATATCCCCAGCACGATCTGGACCAAAATTAGGCTCAATGCTTACTCCTAATGCTTTCGTTAAACCATAGTAAATGTCAATTAAATACTCACGCCCTCCATAAGCAATGTTATATGCCTGTCCGGCTGCTTCTGATGATGCGAGACATGCCTTTAAATTCGCCTCAATAACATTCTCAATATAGGTAAAGTCTCTGCTCTGGCGCCCATCTCCATTGATAGTAGGTACTTGTCCATTAATCAGCATTTTTAAAAATTTAGGAATAACAGCAGCATACGCGCCATCCGGATCCTGACGCCGACCAAACACATTGAAATAACGCATACCATATGTATCTAAGCCATAATGTCTTGTATATTGTTTTGCCCATTCTTCATCACATCGCTTTGTAACTGCGTAAGGTGATAATAAATTCCCCTCTCTTCCTTCCTGTTTAGGAAGAATCGGCTCATCACCATATACAGAAGAAGAAGATGCATACACAAACTTCTTTACACCCTGTTGTCTTGCTGCTTCCAGCATATTCAACGTTCCTTGAATATTCGTTGCGCAATAAAACAGCGGCATCTCGATACTTCTCGGTACGCTTCCCCAAGCCGCCTGATTTAATACATAATCAACTCCTTCACACGCTCTCATGCATGTATCAAGATTTTTAATATCCCCTTTAATAAATTCGTACTTTGGATTATTGAGAAAAATATCAATATTTTTCTGTTTTCCTGTAGATAAATCATCTAAAGCACGAACACGATAGCCTAAGTCCAAAATAGCTTCACACAAATTAGAGCCAATAAATCCAGCCGCACCAGTTACTAAAAATAAGGTATCCTCTGGAAATTTTAAATTTTTGTATCCCATCTTTATTTTCCTTTCTTTTTCATTATTATATTCATCACAGACGCCAGTAAATATATCCTGCATCCTCATATTCTTTACGGTTTAACAATCCCTTAACATCAATTAGAACTTTATGACCGCCGCAATACAAAGCATCCATAGCTTCTATTGAAAGATTCTTAAATTCAGTATGAGCAACTGCCAATATTACTGCATCCATGCCTTCTATTTTGCTCATTTCAGTAAAATCAATATCGTACAGTTTCTTTGCTTCAACTTCATCTGCAGTCGGATCAGCGATTAATGGCTCAATTCCATACTCTCGTAATTCATTCACAATATCAATGATCTTACTATTTCGTGTATCAGGACAATTCTCCTTAAAGGTAAACCCAAGAATCGCTACACGTGCATTTCTAACTGGTTTATCAGCAGCTATTAATTTCTTCACTACATTCTCTGCCACATATCGCCCCATATCATCATTTATACGACGCCCAGACAAAATAATCTGACTGTGATAGCCAAGCATTTCTGCCTTATATGTAAGATAGTACGGATCAACACCGATGCAATGTCCTCCCACTAATCCCGGATAGAAATTCAAAAAATTCCATTTCGTTCCCGCTGCTTTTAATACAGCCTGAGTATCAATACCCATTTTATTAAAAATAATTGAAAGTTCATTCATGAAAGCAATATTTATATCTCTTTGACTGTTTTCTATAACTTTAGCCGCCTCTGCAACCTTAATAGTTTCAGCACGATGAACGCCAGCATCAACAACAATTTCATATACTTTGGCAATAATATCAAGAGATTCTTTATCCATACCTGATACTATCTTTGTAATCGTAGACAAACGATGTACTTTGTCGCCCGGATTTATACGTTCTGGAGAATATCCAATTTTAAAATCGCTCCCACATTTCAAACCGGATTCCTTTTCAAGAATCGGTATACATACTTCTTCTGTAACACCTGGATACACTGTCGATTCAAAAACCACAATACTTCCCTTAGTTAAATTTCGTCCCAAAATTTGAGAAGCTCCCTGAACAGGCGCTAAGTTCGGTGTATGATCGTCATTGACAGGAGTAGGTACCGCCACAATATGAAACTTTGCTCTTGACAAATCTTTTTCATCAGCAGTAAATTCAACTGTCGTTGTTTTGATAGCATCGTTTCCAACCTCGTTCGTTGGATCAATGCCTGACTTATAGATTTCAATCTTACTTGCATTTAAATCATACCCAATAACCCCTACGCCACGTTTTGCAAATTCAATTGCAATCGGCATTCCTACATAACCTAATCCAACTAAAGAAATTTTTTCTTTTCCCTCAACAATTTTTTCATATAAATTCGTATACATTTTTTCTACCTCTTCAAAATAATTCTTGGTTTTCCCATCACTATAGTGACATCTTCAGGTACATCTTCAGTGACAATACATCCCGTACCAATTAGTACATCATCGCCAATCCGGGGAACACCACGCTTTCCTTCTCCAATTGTAACTTGATGATAAATCGTTACATTTTTTCCAATAACTGTATTATGAGTTATTACAAGACCATAAAGACCATGTGGAAAATTTGGTATTCCTAAAAATGCTGCACCAAATCCTAAATGAGTACCCAATGTGGCATTATTAAAAGCATCACAACGCTTTATATATAACAATTTCATTTTGCAAACAATCGTTCTGATTCCCCCACCGATAGGAAATCACATCTGTTCGATATCTCCAATATTTTTTCTCATTATAATACTGAATTTTTCCCTTATAAAGCTTTCACCTTTTGACAATTCGATTGCCATTAATCTTTTCCTTTCTCTCCAAAATCTTTTTACAAAGCATAGTACTATCAAATTTCTCTCTGACAAACTGGGCAGCTTGAATTCCCATTCTTTTATAATCTGTCGTTTGAATTCTCCTCATTGCATTCAATAAAGAGCTTGTATCTTTTGCATTTACAATAAAAGCAGTTTTTCCATCTTCTACCGCATCAACTGGTCCTGGTATATTTGACACAATCGCCGGAGTTCCAACTGCGCCGGCTTCAATAACTACATTTCCAAATCCTTCTCGATAACTTGGAAGTATTAAAACGTCAATAGCTGCATAATATCTTTCTATGTCAGACGCAAAACTATGGAAACAAACACGGGAATCATTCTGTGCTTTTGCAAGCAAGTTTTCTTCTAATTTGTTATCTTTCTCAATATCGCCAACCAAAAGAAGTTTACTTCTATCTTCCAATTTCAAAAAAGCAGACAGCAACTCATTGATTCCTTTATCTCTTGTAATCCTACCTACAAAGCCGTAAATAAACTCTTTCTCATCATATCCAAGCTCTTTGCGTATTTCTGCTCTCCACTCTAGCCGCTTTGAAAAATCAAACTTCGATAAATCAACGCCGCCAGTACTTCCATTCCATACAACTGTTGCCTTTTTCTGCGAAAAAAGCTTTTCTGCAATACCAATTTCCATGTTAGATTTACTAACACACTCTATAGAAGTAGAATTCCAGCAAGCCACCTTTTCAAGGAATTTAAGCAAATGTCTTCCACTGCCAGATGCGCCAAGATATCTAAACCCCATTAAGTGATAATTCCTCACCGAACACCCTGCAATTCTTGCCGCTAATGAAGAATAGAATGCCGCATTCGGCGTAGAATATTGTATTAAATCAAATTTCTCTTTCATAAAAAATTGTGTAAGAGACTTCAATGCACGTATTGAACCACCAACAGAAATTCCTCTAGGAATATCAATTGGATTAAAATGAATACGTTTACCCAACTGTTCCTGTAAAGTTGAACTATTAGAACAAACAACTGTAACATCAAACCCATTAACTGATAAATACTTCAACTGAGGAATAAAAAATGATTCAATTGTTAGGGGAATTGTTACCACGTAGCATATTTTATACATTTTTTTCCTCAGTCCTCCTAGCAGGAACTCCGACATAAGTTCCATCTTCTTCTATGTTCTTAATCACAACTGCACCTGCACCAATCATACAGTTTTTGCAAATACACACATTATTGCTTACTATTGCACCGATTCCTATCCACGTCTTTTTTTCCACATGAACGTTCCCAGCCAATTTAACACCTACTGATATATGTACATAATCTTCAATACTATCATCATGTTCCACAACTGCACTACTATTTATAATACAATGTTTTCCCACTTTAGCACCTGCATTTATTGTAACATTAGCCATTACTACTGTTCCTTCTCCAATAAATGTATCAATAGAAGAAATAACTGCCGTCGGATGAATTGCGGTATACCATTGGACTCGATTAAGCTTTTGAACGATTCTCTCTCTTATTTCCGCATTTCCTATCGCCACGATAAACCTGCACTCACTAAATTTCCAAAATTCTTCTATTTTCCCTAAAACAGGAAATCCAATAAAAGTCTCGTTTAAATTACTATTGTCATCCAAAAACCCTTTTATCTCATCACCCATGCAGGCAACAATATCCGCAACTACTTTACCATGCCCACTCGCACCTATAATAACCACCGATTGTTTTTTTTTATTTTTTGATTCTATCATTTGTATTTCCCTTAAATTCTTCCATCGTCGCTGACGTCTCAGAAGATATTCCATCTCTTTTCAGTACTTTAAAAATCGTATTCAAAAGAATTTTCACATCTTCAACAAATGTAATATGCTGCACATATTTGACATCCATATCAAATTTTTCTTCCCATGATACCGTGTTTCTACCATTTACTTGTGCATAGCCGGTTAGCCCTGGACGAACATCATGACGGTGTTTCTGATATTCATTATATAGAGGCAAATATTTTACCAGTAAAGGTCTTGGACCAATAATGCTCATATCCCCTTTTAAAATATTTATAAGTTCCGGAAGCTCATCAATACTGGTGCTTCTTAAAAAACGCCCATAAGATGTTAATCTTTGTTCATCCGGCAGCAATTTCCCTTGCTTATCTTTTTTATTTGTCATTGTGCGGAATTTGATTAATTTAAAAATTTTCTCATTTTTTCCAGGTCTTTGTTGATAAAAGAACGGGTTTCCTTTCATTTTAATTGTGCCGATAACCATAAATACAAGCAAAATTGGCGAAAGTAAAATTAAAGCACTCAAAGATAATGTAAAATCCAAAAATCTTTTTATATATTTTTCATAAATTCCGCATGCCCTTTTTTGAAAAACCTGCGTCTTACTCATAATCAAAACAACCTTTCACAATCTCGATAATTATATTCTGCTCTTCTACCGTCATCTTGTTATCACTCGGCAGACACAAGCCTCTATGGAACAAATCCATTCCGACATCCAGTGGTTTTCCATCTTTTCCAACTGCACTACCGGAGATATATGCATTCGTCTTTGCTCTTCCATCCCCTTCGCGGGTGACAAAGCCGTTCATCCTGTAAATCGGCTGCATATGCATTGGTTTCCAGATTGGACGCCCTTCTGCATTGTATTCAGCCAATGTATCCAATATTTCTGTCGGACAGGTCTTACCCACTTCACTGATATACAACGCTTCCTGCTCTCCACGAACCTGTTTACACATTGCCTCCGGATTGATCAACATACAAGACAGCCAGAAATTTGGTTTTGATACATTCTCGTCATATGGATTCATTTCAATCGGTAAATCTTTAAATCCTTCTTTATATCTCTCATAAATTGCTTTTTTTGCTGCAATATGCTCCTCCAAATATGGATACTGTCCTCTGACCACACCCGCAATCACATTACTCATGCGATAATTATATCCCAACTCCTCGTGCTGATACCATGGTGCATTCTCCCTTGCCTGCGTAGACCATTTACGTACTTTATTCGCCGCTTCCAGATCATCTGTGAGCAGCATTCCGCCTGATGATCCTGTAATAATCTTATTTCCATTGAAAGAAATCACACCGTAATCGCCAAAATTTCCAGTCTGCACATCTTTATAAGTTGCTCCGAGTGACTCTGCAGCATCTTCTATTATGACTGCTCCATGTCTGTCGCAGATTTCTTTGATCTCATCGATTTTTCCGGGTGTGCCGTAAAGGTGTGCCACCACAACCACTTTTACCTCGGGATACAATTCAAATGCTTTCTCTAAAGCAACCGGATCCATATTCCAGGTATCATACTCCGTATCGATAAATACTGGAACTCCACCTTCATACACCACTGGATTTACTGTCGCATCAAATGTCACATCAGAACAAAACACGCGATCTCCTGGTTTTATGCCAGCCAGCTTCATTGCCATATGAAGTGCTGCTGTGCCGGCAGACAATGCAACCGAATATTTACAATCGATTTTCTCACAGGTAAGGCGCTCTACCTCATCAATATTTTTGCCAACTGTAGACATCCAGTTTGTTTCATATGCTTCTGTCATATATTTCAATTCTTCTCCATGCATTGTAGGAGATGATAACCATACTTTATTTTCAAAAGGTTTTAATTCCATTGTTTTTCCTCTTTTATCATTCAGCAATTTATTTTTATCTTATCTATGCCAACTTCTGTTGCGCTTCACTTTCTTCCCCCAGCAGTCTCTCATACACTTCCCCCTTTTTCTCGCTTCCATGTTCGCCTGCTGGATGATAAGTTGTCACAACTTCTGCTACTTTTTCACGGATATTCTCTACATTGGTATATGCCATATCCATTAAGCTCTCCAGCTCTTTCAAAAATGTTTCGATTTCGAATGGAATCGGACATCCGATATGGATCAGTTCGTTCCTCGTCTTCTTCAACCCTTCTTCTGCCATCAGCTTCTCTTCATAGAGCTTTTCTCCCGGTCTTAATCCCGTATATTCCACCTTGATATCCACATCCGGTTTCAGTCCTGACAGCTTGATCAGGTTTCTTGCTAAAGTATCGATCTTCACAGGACTTCCCATATCCAATACGAAGATTTCCCCGCCATGCGCATATGTTCCTGCCTGCAGAACAAGGCTGACTGCTTCCGGAATCGTCATGAAATAACGGATAATATCCGGATGAGTCACTGTAACCGGTCCTCCCGCTTCAATCTGCTTTTTAAACAGTGGGATCACCGAACCATTGCTTCCCAGTACATTTCCAAAGCGGACTGCTACAAACTCTGTCTTGATATCTTTCGGGAATTCCTGCTGCACCATTGCACCGTCTTCATCATCTGCATGGGCATACAGAATCGGCAGCTTCTCCGGTGTCCCCTCTTTGATCATACGGTCAAAGGACTGGATGATCATCTCGCACAGACGCTTGCTCGCTCCCATAATATTCGTCGGATTGACCGCCTTATCCGTGCTGATCAGAACAAATCTCTGGCAGCCGTTCATCATCGCCGCATAGGCCGTCTTATACGTTCCGATCGCATTGTTTTTGATGGATTCGCATGGGCTGTCTTCCATCAGTGGCACATGTTTATGAGCAGCTGCATGGTACACCACCTCTGGCCGATACGTCTCAAATACCGCATTGATCCTTCTGGAATCCCGAATGGAACCAACCAGGACCACCAGATCCAGATCCGGATATTTCTTTTTCAATTCCTGCTGAATATCATATGCATTGTTTTCATAAATATCAAACACGATCAACTGTTTCGGCTGATACGATGCGATCTGACGACAAAGTCCGGATCCAATGCTTCCGCCTCCTCCGGTCACCATCACCTTTTTGCCATGAATAAACGCATGGATCTCTTCCATATTTACTTTGATCGGCTCCCGTCCCAGCAGCTCCTCCACGTCGACATCCCGCAGAGCGCTCACCTTGACCTCTCCGGTCAGGAACTGATACACGCCCGGCAGGTTTTTCAGCTCACATCCCGTCTCTTTACAGATGTTCAGAATATCTCTTTTTTCCTCTGCCGTAGCACTCGGTACTGCTACAATGATCTTGTCGATCTTATAGCGTTCCACACACGATAAGATATCGTCCCGACCGCCGACGATCGGCACCCCTTCGATGTACCTTCCCCATTTATTCGGATTATCGTCAATAATACAGCAGACAATATCCTTCAGATCTTTTGCGGTCTTGATATCCCGCAGGATGATCTGACCGGCCTTTCCGCCCCCGATCAGAAGTACCCGCTTCGCTTTTGCGATCTCTTCCGTTTTACGCCGCTTACTTCTCTCCAGTAAAACGAAACGATAGGCAAAACGTACCATCAGCGTCATACCAAACTGGATCACCGTTCCGAAAAAATAATACGAAAGCGGCATTCTGCCAAAAAAAAGCGTCATACCTGTACAATGAAACAAACTTGAAATACCTGTTGCAACTATCATACGTACTAACTCACTATAGCTTGCAAATCTCCAGATACTGTTGTACAGACGTAGACGCCAAAATACGAATAACGAAAATATGACATAAATACCAATAAATTTAAGGTATGCTCCCAAAAATTCCTTTGGGATCATAGAATATCTGCAGTCAAACCGAAACCACAGTGCCAGAAAAAATGCAATCACAATAGAAATTGCATCGTATCCAGCCAGCGCAAGGGAAACAACCTGCCAGTGCTCAACCTTCTTCTTCGTGTATCGAACCGCATTTGCTTTTGCTTGATTCAAACTCTTTCCCACAAAACTCTCCTCCTAAGTGTTACTTATTTTCAAACATTGGATAATATCCTTATCCTCTTCCATCCCCAATCCCTGATGTTTATAAAAATTTCATAAGCATCGTCTATCTATTTAAATTTACTACATTTCTCTACGTTTTTCAACATATAACACCTTTTTATACAATAATTTCCTAATTTTGATAACAGTACACAATATGTAACAAATCCTCACCTGTTTGACATAAAAAGCGCAATAATATCTCCTCACATTCTTTCGTTTTTTATATAATTTTCTAATTCTTCCAAGGACTTCTTTTTTATTTTTTTGTATATATTTTCAAAAAAAGTGGAAGAAATCTCTTTCCTCCACTTTCCATTTAAATATTAAAGTCTTTTTCTGTCAAAATAATGCGGTCTGCATCGTCTGTATTCTTTCCAAGTACCCGTTTTACAAGTTTCTTTGCAGATACCTTCTGGGAATGCGCCATAGCCTCATCCATGATATCTTTTACTTCCGCAACTGTCACTGCATGATCTTCTCTCTGCAGTGCATCGATACGGCTGTACAATGCCAGGATTCCCATCTCGTCGATCCGGTATCCATTCTCCTGTGCATACGTCTGACCGAATGTAACCAGCTCATCATTTACAAAGATCGGCACTTCCAGTCTGCTTGTAAATTTCTTTCTGAATTCTCTATTGGAAGAAAGAACCCGATCCAGCGGCTTTCTCTGCTCTTCCAATACGATCAGCATCTCACCTGTATCCTTTTCCATCGCCTTGTTCAGCTTCGCAACCGTTCTTTCACTTAATTTTCCTGCTTTTTCAATGATCAGCGCTCCGCCGTACAGCTTGGCAATGATATCACTGATCTTCTTCTTATTCAGCGCTTCTCCGGTGATGATCGCAACTCTTCCCTGACGGATCTTTCTCTGCTTCTGGATCGCTTTGACCACATCAACCGCAAGAACCGTCTTTCCGTTGCCTTTGTTTCCGACGATCAGCAGGTTGCCTGTATTGGATGTACCTCTTCTGTTCGTACAGTTGCGGTCCTGCTCCAAAACATCCACAAGCTGTTCACTCATGCCGCGCACCGGAACAAAGTAGGAGAACAGCTTCTTCTGCTCTTCTGTCAGCCCTGCTCTTTTTGCGCCCTGTCCGGACAGGTCATAGCGGCTGTGTACCAAAAATCCTGTATCGGAAATCGATAATGCATCTGCAATCTCATCCATCGGAAGCGGTGCAGTCTTTCCTGTCGCGATCAGCTTCGCAGTCTCTTTTCTGCTCAGCGGTGTCGTAGAACTCAGAATATCCGACTCAACAGGCTCTTCATCCGGGATCTCACGATCGTCCGGTTCATCACTCAGCGTCGGCTTGAACTCTTCCTGCAGTCCTGCTGCAATCGATTCGTAATCGTCCTCATAATCCAGTTCTTCTTCAAATTCCTCTTCCAACTCCTCTGCTGCATCTTCTGTCAGAAGGTCTTCATAATCTTCTGCACTGTCAACATCCAGAGTCAGCTCTTCTGATTCCATTCTAAGCTCTTCTGTTGCTTCCTCCTTATTCTCAGGAGGTGCAACAGGAGTGCTCGTGTGTACCGGAATCTCCTCACTCTCTTCTTCCGGAATCACACCTTCGATCTCATCGATCATCCTCTGGATATCCGGGGATAAGATCGGGCTCTTTGGCTTGCGCTCGATCTGCTCTACATCCTCTTCATTCACTTCCGGAACTTCCTCCGGTTCAACACCGCCCTCTGCGGCTTCCCACTCAGCAAGAATATCATCAATATCAAGTATATCGTCAACCGGCTCGTCTATTCTCTCATCCTCTTTGATTTCTGTTTCTTCTAATTTAATAGATTCTTTTTCCATATCTTCCTTCTCAGCCTCTTCTGCTACTTCAGGTTCCTCAATTACTTCCACATCCGCTGCATCTGCCGTTTCCGGTTCTGCCAGCTCTTCTAATTCTTTCAGGTCAACTTCCTTAACTTTCGTCTCGATCGTCTCCTCAATGATCTCTTCTACAGGTTCTTCGATCACTTCTTCCTCTGCCACTTGATCCAGCAATTCCAGATCTGATAATGACTCAATCTCTTCCAACGCTTCTGCCAGATCTGAGCAATCATCTTCCCCTGTACTCTCCTCGTCATCACCTTCCACCGGTCCTGCGTCCTCTTCTGCCAATTCTTCGATGTCTTCTTCGTACTCTTCCGCATCCTCTTCTGAAAGTTCAATCTCTTCCTGCTCCTGCGCTTCTTCTGTTTCTGTATGGAAAAGATTCTGAAGTGCCTCGCCAAGCTTCATCGTATCACCCAGCTTCTTCTTCGGCGGCTCCGCTTTTTTCAGCTGCTCTGCCACTTCCTCCTCACTGAGTTCGGCATTCTCCGGCTCTGCGATCTGCTCTGAACGCTCCAGCATATCCTCTGTATAGCGGGCAGCTTCTTCCTGCTCTCTTCTCCGCTTTTCTTCTTCCTCAGCTTTTATTCTGCCCAGATCAATCAGTTTTTCCGCTTCTCTTTCTGAAGATTTTTCTGCTTCTTCCAGCCTTCTGTCATACTTTTCCTGCTGAAGCGGAGTCAATGGCTTGTATCGCATCTTCAGCTCCATAGCCTTGTATACATACTTGCCTTCGCTGAACCACAGAATCAGATCATCACACTCTTCCAGACATTCGGCTGTCATCCCGGCTTCTTCATATCTCTTGGCCAGCTCGTATGCCCACTCTTCGACATACTCTGCTTTTTTGAACTGCTCCAACGCACGGATCTGCTGCTCGATCGGAGCTCTCCGTGCTCTCAACAGGCGGTATCTTAAGATGTACTGATTGGGATCTTTTGGCGCAGCCTGTACGTATTCATCATAATAGTCGATCGCCTCTTCCAGATTTCCAACCTTTATCGCAAGAGTACACAAGCGATATAATATCTTTCTGCTCCCCTCTGTTCTATGATAGGCAGCTCTCAGAACTCCAAAACTCTTACGGTAATCTCTGATCTTTTCATATATATTGCTGACGTTTAACAGCATATTTACATTTCTGACACGCTTCCAATCAATGCTGTCAGCAATCTCAGCGGCTCTGTTGTATGCACCGTTTTCCATAAGTTTTAGCATCTGTTCTGTCTTCAACTTATATTCATACTTGTCCACTATGCTCACCTCATTATACTTAGTCTGTACCCTATAGGTATATTTCTCTTCATTGCCTAGTTTGTTCTAGTTTACCATATGACTCCCGTAATGTCAAAAAAATGCACCCTCAATTGACATTGAAGATGCATTTTTATTGTATTTAAATTTTTCATATTTTATAAATCGAAGGAACTATCTCGATTCTGTTCCTGTAAGACCTTTACACTTGTTAATTGATATAGCAGTCTGTCCACTAAGACTGGCTTATATGAAACCTCCTGTTCTTCAATTTAACAATATCTATAACCTAAATCCGACTCGGTATCGGTATCATCCTATCATGAAAGTCCTCTCTTCAGTTATTCTCTCTATAACCTTTCGGCTGCTGCAGTATCATCTGACGATATTCCAACATCCTATTTGATTATTCTTTCTATAACTGGGGGTGCTTCATATAAAACTGATATTCCTTATCCATGTTTCTTTACACATGTTCGGGAACTTTGGCTACATGTGGTATCTATATTCAATACGTCTGTAGATGTCGAATCTTTTCATTTTCATCCAGCTTTACAATCTCTTCGATTTGATCTTTTCATTCACTTTTACTGGATCTTATCTTTCGTGGTAAAGGTCTCTTTTACAGGAACCTGCATCTACCGTACCACTGACATATTGAAATGTAACTGATGATATACTGTCCATTGGACCTCTGCCTCCTTAGTTCGTTTATTTTTAATCTAATAGAATGATGTCTTACGAATAAAGAATCATTCTTTAGTTAAATATCCTTTTGAGATGTGTGATTGTTGTGTCTCTTTTGGATTGACTTAATAATACCACTCCGCCTTTTATTTGTCAATACATTTTTTATATTTTTCTTCAATAATTTTTAAACCATTCTTTTTTGTTTGAATTTTCTGAATATTTAATTTGTATAATATGCGCATTGCGATTGTACACAGATACAGATATAATAAATTTACTTTTTAGCTGTCGTCTGTACAGCATTGGCTTCTTTCTTTTAGAAGCTGTCTGTCTTCCGGCGTTTCGCCAGATTTTCAGTTATTTTTAACCGAACACAAAAATAAGAAGATTGCATCTACAGAATAAGTTTTTTATAATGGAGGAAAGTACATGAGAAAAAATAAAAAAAGAAATCACCAGAAACACCCTGTCCCGAATCACAAATATAAGGATCGGCTTTTTCGTCTGGTTTTCAATAACAAGAGGGATCTTTTGGACCTGTACAATGCATTGAATAATACCTGCTATGAAAATCCGAATGATCTTGAAGTAAATACACTGGAGGACGCTGTTTATCTCTCTATGAAAAATGATATTTCATTCCTGATCGGCGGGACACTGAATCTCTATGAACATCAGAGCACGTATAATCCAAATATGCCATTGCGCGGACTGATCTATCTCGCCAGGTTGTATGATGGATACGTTGAGACGAAAAATATCAATTTATACAGCAGTACTTTAAAAAAGCTGCCGATTCCTCAATACTTTGTGTTCTATAACGGCACAAAAGAACAACCGGATGAGACGATTCTTCAATTGACGGATGCATTTGAATCTGTATCCGATAATCGGCAGCCTTGTCTGCAGTGCACCGCAGTGATGCTGAATATCAATTACGGACATAACCTTGCGCTTATGGAAAAATGCCAGCGGCTGAAAGAGTATTCTATTTTTGTGGATACGGTAAGGATCCAGTGTAAGAAAACGAGTGATCCGAGGCACGCTGTCACGAAAGCGGTGGACATCTGTATTGAAAAGGAAATTCTTCGGGATGTACTGGTGAAGCATAAAGCGGAGGTAATCAGTATGGTTCTGACATCGTTTAATCAAAAGGCTTATGAGAAAGATTTATATGAAGAGGGCGTTGAGGATGGAATTAAGGAAGGGATTAAGAAGGGGATTAAAGAGGGGATTAAGGAGGGGCTTGATCTTGGTCGTACTCAAATGGCTCAGGAAATTGCCTTACGTTTATTCCAGTCCGGCAACTCCCTGGAGGAAATTACTCAACTGACCGGGATTGATATTGAAGCTGTAAAACAATGGATTGAAGAGGCTAAATAATTTTTGCAAAACACATCCCCCGGATGTCAGGCTTCTTTCTCCTGAAATCCGGGGGATCTATTCATTTTCTCTATTTTCTTAACAGATTTCAGCTCCTGCCGGCATTGATTTTTCCGGTGTCATCAGTGCAAGGTTGCCTTCTGCATCTTCTGCGCATAACAGCATTCCTTCTGATAATACGCCTGCCAGTTTTGCAGGTTTCAGATTCACGAGAACCATGACTTTCTTTCCAACCATTTCTTCGGCTGTGTAATGACCTTTGATTCCGGATACGATCTGTTTTACCTGGCTTCCGATCTTCACCTGTGAGCAAAGGAGTTTTCTGGATTTTTTCACTTCTTCGCAGGCAATGATCTCTCCGACCTGGAACTGCATTTTTCCAAAATCGTCAAATGTGATCTCTGGTTTTGCTTCGATATCGATCACATCTTCCTCTTCTTTTTCTTCTTCAACCGATGGATGCAGCTCTTCTACTTTTTTCAGAACTTCTTCCAGATCCAGTCTTGCGAAGAGGATTTCCGGTTTTTCTGTTACATGACCATTTCCGAGCTGCTCCAGAATCTTTTTGCTGGTGGATGGCATGAAGGATTCCAGAAGTTCTGCACCGCGGGAAATGCTCTGAATGAGGTTCCAGAGAACTGTTTCCAGACGGTCTTTTTTCGCTTCATCTTTTGCCAGTACCCATGGCATTGTCTCGTCAATGTATTTGTTGCAGCGTTTGAAGAGATTGAAAATTTCTGTCATTGCATCTGCCACACGCAGCTCTTCCATCTTGTCTTCGACTGCTTTTGGTGTGCTTTCTGTCACTGCCTTCAGATCTGCATCAACCTCTTCTGCCACACCTTTGTCTGTTACAGTTCCGCCGAAATATTTATTTGTCATGGAAACGGTTCTGTTGACCAGATTTCCCAGTGTGTTGGCAAGATCAGAATTCATGCGCTCTACCATCAGTTCCCATGTGATAACTCCATCATTTTCAAATGGCATCTCATGAAGAACAAAGTAACGAACTGCATCAACGCCGAAGAAATCTACCAGTTCATCTGCGTAAAGGACGTTTCCTTTGGATTTACTCATTTTTCCGTCTCCCTGAAGCAGCCATGGATGTCCGAATACCTGTTTTGGAAGCGGAAGATCCAGTGCCATCAAAAAGATTGGCCAGTAAATTGTATGGAAGCGAATGATATCTTTTCCGATCAGATGCAGATCTGCCGGCCATAATTTGTGAAACTGCTCCGTGCTGTTTCCATCGCAGTCGTATCCGATTCCTGTGATATAGTTTGTAAGCGCATCCAGCCATACGTAAGTTACATGTTTCGGATCGAAGTCTACCGGGATTCCCCATTTGAATGATGTTCTGGAAACACACAGATCCTGCAGTCCCGGAAGCAGGAAGTTGTTCATCATCTCGTTTTTACGGGATACCGGCTGAATGAATTCCGGATGTGTATTGATATGCTCGATCAGTCTGTCTGCATATTTGCTCATTTTAAAGAAGTATGCTTCTTCTTTCGCAGGCTGTACTTCACGTCCGCAGTCCGGACATTTGCCGTCTACAAGCTGTGATTCTGTGAAGAAAGATTCACATGGAGTACAGTACATTCCTTCATAGTGCCCTTTGTAAATATCTCCCTGATCGTACAGTTTTTTAAAGATCTTCTGTACCTGTTTTTCATGATCTTCGTCTGTTGTACGGATAAATTTGTCATAAGAAGTATCCATCAGATCCCAGATTTTCTTGATTTCTCCGGAAACATTGTCTACAAATTCTTTTGGTGTTACTCCCGCCTCTTCTGCTTTGAGCTCGATCTTCTGACCATGCTCATCGGTTCCTGTCTGGAAAAATACATCGTATCCCTGACTTCTCTTGTATCTTGCGATCGCGTCAGCCAGAATAATCTCATAAGTGTTTCCAATATGCGGTTTGCCTGATGTGTAGGCAATCGCTGTTGTGATATAATATGGTTTCTTGTCTGCCATCTCTCTTCTCTCCTTCATAAAAAATCCCGTCTTCCTGCTGCCAAGAAGACGGGTGAATACCGTGTTACCACTTCTGATTTATCTCAGCCTCACGGCTGAAACCTCTGTGAGTGCTGCCAAAAACACTCTCTCGCTGTAAAGGGCGAACCCATCGCAGTTCACATCATGCTTGCTGCGCCGCTCGGGAGCCATGTTCGATCATCTTCCGTTCATCCCTCTCAGCATCGGATCCTTTCTCGGATCTTCCGGGAATTCTCTGTAAAATTTCGGATAACCTACTCTCTCCGTCTTTGCATTTTCCGTATGATTTTTCTACCAGATATGTGTATAAAATACACACTTTCTCGTTGAAAATCGTATCACAGCCGGAATGATAAGTCAAGATTGCACCTTTTAAAAATTTGTCTTATTACGATCCAGCGGCCACTTCGACCAGAAATTTTTTCTGCCGTAATGCCTCTTCGATCAGATCCAGTGTCTCTTCGGAATCTGTCTCGATCAGATGATAGTGATAATTGGAGGTAATATTTTTCAGAGGACTTGATTTTCCCCGCTTAATATCCTCTACAAATTCCATCACTTTTCGTCTGGATGTGATGTTAATCTCTGCCTCCATGTGACCGTACACCCTGTGATTGACCATCACGTTCACCACTTTTCCGCCCAGATCCACTACCGTACACAGCTCGTCTTCCAACTCTTCATCCGTGTGATTCACTTTGAAGATCCGGTTCACGGAATGTGGAGTATTCAGAAGATATCCCCTGTTTGTGGATATGATCTCATGTCCCGCTGCCCGGATCAGTGCGATATCCTGCACGATCACCTGCCGGCTGACATCAAATTCTTTTGCAAGCTGCGCCCCAGATACCGGAATACTGCTTTTTTTAATCTGATTTATGATTTGATCTCTGCGTTCAGAACCTGTCATAAATACTGTTCCTCTCTTTCTTTTTCTGCATCTTTATTCCACTGCATGCAGATTCTTTAAAGAAATATCCAGGATCGGAGCGGAGTGTGTCAACGCACCGCTGGAAATATAGTCAACTCCGATCTCTGTCAGACGCGCGATATTTTCTTTTGTCACATTTCCGGAGCACTCTGTCTGGGCTCTTCCGTCGATCAACTCCACTGCTTTTTTCATATCCTCCGGTGACATATTATCCAGCATGATGATATCTGCGCCGGCTTCCACCGCTTCTTTTACCATGTCCAGATTTTCTACTTCTACTTCAATTTTTCTTACAAACGGTGCATACTCTTTTGCCATCTGCACCGCTTTGGTCACACTTCCTGCTGCTCCGATGTGGTTATCTTTTAACAGCACACCGTCAGAAAGGTTGTAACGGTGGTTGTATCCGCCGCCTGCACGAACTGCATATTTCTCAAAAATACGCATATTCGGTGTTGTTTTTCTTGTATCGAGGAGTTTGATCTTGCTTCTTTCCAGAAGTTTTGCAACAGAATTGGTATAGGTCGCAATTCCGCTCATTCTCTGAAGATAGTTGAGCGCAACTCGTTCTCCGGAAAGAAGGACACGGATGTCTCCTTTGACTTTTCCCATCAGCTGCCCGTTTTTCACTTCTTCTCCGTCTTTGTAATATAACTCTACCTTCGTGTCGGGATCCAGAAGGGTAAACACTCTCTCGAACACTTCCAGTCCGGCAATAATTCCATCCTGTTTGCAGATCAGGTCTACTTCACCTGCCACTGCCTCTTTCATCACTGAATTGGTTGTCACATCTTCACTGGAAATGTCTTCTTTTAACGCTTCTAAGATCAGGTGATCTGCCTGAAGCTTCATTGTAATCTGATTCATCTGGTTTCTCCTTTATTTTTCATCTATTCTTTCATTTTATACAGCCTGTTCTTTTTCCAGGCACCATTGCTCTTTGATAAGATTTGCCGCCCTTTTTGCAAATACAAGACTCTCCAGAAGAGAGTTGCTTGCCAGACGGTTCGCTCCGTGCACACCGTTACAGCTTGTCTCTCCCACTGCAAACAGCTGCGGCATGGACGTGTGGCTGTTCTTGTCTACCCAGATACCGCCCATAAAATAGTGCTGCGCCGGAACGACCGGAATGCACTCTTTTGTAACATCATAGCCTTCCTCCAGGCAATGCTCGTAAATATTCGGAAAATGACTCAATATCGTCTCTTTCTCGATCGGCGCCATGGACAGCCACACAAAATTCGTTCCATCCTTTTCCATCTGTTCCCGGATTGCCTTTGTCACCACGTCTCGCGGAAGCAGTTCATCTACGAAACGCTCCATGTTTTTATTATAGAGAAGTGCGCCTTCCCCACGGACGGATTCGGAGATCAGGAATCGTCTGCCCGGCTTTTCCGAATACAATGTAGTCGGATGGATCTGTACATAATCCAGATTCTCCAGACGAATGTGATGTTTTTTCGCTACTTCCAGTGCATCTCCTGTCAGATGCGGAAAATTTGTGGAATGCTGGTACAGCCCGCCGATTCCTCCGCTTGCCAGAATGGTATAATCTGCATAAATAGAGGACTCTTCACCACTTTGCGTCTTCACGGTGATTCCCGCACATTTTCCGTTTTCCTCAAGAATGTCTGTCATGGTTGTATATTCGTAAATTGTTACGTTATTCTTTTCTCTTACCCGCGCCAACAGCTTACTGGTGATCTCTTTTCCTGTCACATCTGCATGAAACAGAATTCTCGGTCTGGAGTGTGCCCCCTCTCTTGTGTAGGCAAACGCTTCTCCGTCCTTTTCAAATTCTACTCCATATCCTACCAGATCTTCAATGATTTTTCCAGAACTGCGGATCATAATATCGACAGATTCTTTCCTGTTTTCATAATGACCGGCTCTCATCGTATCTTCAAAATAGCTGTCATAATCCTGTTCATCCCGGAGTACACAGATTCCGCCCTGTGCCAGAAATGAATCACTGCTCTCGGCATCTGATTTCGTGATCATGATGATTTCTTTGTCATCCGGAAGATTCAACGCCGAAAACAATCCCGCTACACCGGTTCCAACGATGACAACATCTGCTTTTTTCTTCATAATACTCTCTTTCCTTTCGGCAAGTCTCTTTTTTCAAAAAGACACTCTATTTTGCCAGCTCCAGCATTTTTTCCAATGGTTTTCTGGAGTCCGTCCTCAATGCTTCACTCAAATGCACTTCATTCTCTCCTGTTTTTAAGACGTGAAGAACTTTTTCTAATGTGATCAGCTTCATATCTGTGCAGACAGGCTCTGTCTCTGTAAAATAAAACTTCTTGCCCGGGTTGTCCTTTTCCAGTTTGTAGCGGACGCCGTTTTCGGTACAGATGATAAACTCTTGTTTCTCACTTTTCGTTGCGTAGTCGATGATTCCGGAAGTACTTCCTACATAATCGGAAATTGCAAGCACTGCCTTTGGACATTCCGGATGCGCCAGTACCTCTGCTGCCGGGTGCTGTGCTTTCGCTTCTTTGATCTCCTCAATCTGCATGTGTTCGTGAATCGGACAGTATCCCTCGTTGTATACAAAATTCTTTTCCGGTACCTGCTCTGCAATAAAATGTGCCAGGTTCTTGTCCGGAATAAAGAAAATGTTCTTGTTCGGAAGTGCTTTTACGATCTTCACCGCATTTGCTGATGTAACGCACACATCAGAATGTGTTTTCAGCTCTGCTGTAGAATTGATGTAGCATACAACCGCCAGATCTTCATATGTATCCCGCATTTTCTGAATGGTTTTGGCATCTGCCATATGTGCCATTGCACAGTCTGCATGCATATCCGGCATCAGAACTGTTTTCTCCGGGTTCAGTACTTTCGCACTCTCTCCCATGAAAGACACGCCACAGAATACGATGGTCTGCTCTTTCAATCCAACTGCAACCTTACTCAGATAAAAAGAATCTCCGATGTAGTCCGCAATGTCCTGAATCTCCGGTCTCACATAATAATGTGCCAGAATAACTGCATTTTTTTCCTGTTTTAATTTCTGGATTTCTTCCACAACTGTCATATTGTATTCCCTCACTTATCTTGAATTGTTAAATTTTTATCGTTAATTGCTGATAATTATAGCATAAGACTTTACATGTGACAAGACAGTTGTGAAATTAAAAAAGAAGATACAATCCGATTTAACAGACTGTACCTTCCATATTTTATACACTTAATTTCTTTTCAGCCAGAACACTGGAAATCACAAATAGTATAATGCATGCAACAATATAAAATGCGCATTCTCCAATTCCTATATAGAGTCCGCTATGGATTCCCATAAGTCCGTATTTGGCAAACAGATTGTAGATATATTCCACAATTGCATTGATCACAAAGAACAAAATGAATGAAACAATGCCCGCAAATCTGGAATTGATCAACACCGTTCTGGATACAATAACTGCCAGAAATCCGGTTGCGATCACACAGGTCCATGCAAGGAAGAAAAGCAGAAAGATTGCCATAAGTGTGATCCAATCCATATTTCCCTGGAAAAGCCAATCCATTCCCGTGCGGATTGCTTTAAAAAGCGATTCCCAAGCTCCTTCTTTCGCAATCATACTCATGATGCATGCTGCGCCGGCAAGCATATATGCCAACGAAATAAAGAAGATTTGCAGTATTGCCGCAATATATTTTGCTCCGAGGATCTTCCAGCTTTGCATCGGCACCATCCAGAGCATATGGCTCTGTTTTGTTTTCAGATCACGATTTAAAATCAGAAGGCTCTCAATTCCCATATAGAAAAATACAAACATCCCGACAAATATTTCCATTCCAACACTTATTCCAACGAGATTTCCATTATCTGTAAATATACCAGTTACAACTGCCAGTAAAAACACCAGAAGCAGCGCCAGTATGATGTTTCTGGATGTCTGCTGTTTTTTCAGCTCATATTTGATCAAACGTCCCATTTTGTTTCCTCTCTTTCTCTTTTCTCATTCTGCCTTTGTTCTTCCTACATGATCTCCAGATAAATATCTGCCACGGATTTTCCACTTTGCATCCGTTCTTCTTCCACTGACATCCGACGCACAACTTCTCCATCTTTGATAAAGATTGCCTCATCGATAAAACTTTCGATCTCATCGATCATATGTGTGGAAATTACAAAGGTATTTTTTTCATTTGCTGACTCGAGGATCATCCCGAGAATCTCTTCTTTTGCTTTATAATCAATTCCATTGAACGGCTCATCCAGAAGATACAACTCTGCTTTGCGGCTCAATGTTGCGATCACCTTCAGCTTTGCTGTCATACCGGTGGACAGTTCTTTGACCTTCATCTTGCCTTCCAGGGACATCCTTCTTACCATCTCGTGAAATTTCTTCTCATCAAAATCCGGGAAGAAATCTTTATAGTACTGTCCGATTCCATTCACATCCAGAAAACTGTAGAAAAACGGCTCTGTAGACATGTAGGCGATCTCTGCCTTATCTCCATAGAACCACGGATGCTCCTTGAACAAAATCTCTCCGGATGTAGGCTTTGTCAGACCGGAGATGATCTTCATCCATGTGGTCTTTCCGCTTCCGTTCTCCCCGAGCAGACCATAGATCTTTCCACCTTCCAGTTTCAGCGAAACTTCATTCAGCGCCTTTTTTGTGTAAAATGATTTGCTTAAATCACGACATTCTAAAATCATCTTCTCTCCTCCTTGTAGTCTGCAATTTTTGAGATAATATCATCTTTTTCAAATCCAAGATCCTGCATCTCATGTATAAAGCTGCTCAACAATTCTTCTGCCATTTCTTTTTTAATCGTCTCGAACATCGTCTCTTCCTCCATCACAAATGTTCCAATCCCCCGCTTTGTATAACAATATCCATGTGTCTCCATCTCTCTGTAAATTCTTGCCGCAGTGTTCTGATTGATCTTATAAAGAACCGCCAGCTCTCTGTTGGATGGAAGCTTCTCTCCGGGAAGTATCTTTCCCTGGATCATCTTTTTCTTCAAGTCGTGAATGACCTGCAGATAGATCGGTATCTCTGCATTGTAATTCATCTTCTTCCTCCTTCCGCCTCGTGTATCAGTGCTATAGTTAGATAGTACACTAGGTTTTTAGTTTTGTCAAGAGGATAAAAAAACAGCCGCATGATTTTTTCTCACACGACTGTTCCGCTTATCTTCTCAACACTGCCCACTTCTGCTCTCCGTCATCCTTTAAATCTACATCCGGAAAGCTTTTGATATACTGCTGAAACTGCGAATATCCATAATCTCTCACTTTAAAATTCCCGAATTTATTTCGAATCTTATTTCCGAGAGTTCCCAGAGATACTCCCTGACATCCCGCCTGTTTCAACTGGTACATAATATATTCTTCAATACGCTCCTGCTGACTTTTATCTTCATACAATGTCACGGATACTTTCGTTCCATCCTGTAACAGCTTCAGTTTTGGAAATGTTTCCAGAAACTTGGACAACAGACTGTATCCATATCTTCGCACATCGAAATCCGGGTACAGTTTGACCAGACGGCTTCCGACCTCTCCAAGTCCTGTCTCCTTATCGTTGTTTTGATTTTCTGTAATAATCTTCACGACCGCTTCTTCAATCTGACTCTTGGAGACTGCACCGGCAGACTCTTTTTTGGACTCTTTTCCTATAACTGCATGTGCCGCTGCTTTTTCCGGTTTTTCAAGCATGCTGTCTTCTAACAGCAATTCCAATACGGTAAAAATATCACAGGCTTTTCGAAACGGCGGCGGCGTCTTATCTTCTCCCATTCCAATCACCATTTTTCCGCTTTCCCGAAGTCTGCTTGCCAGCTTTGTAAAATCGCTGTCACTGGACACCAGACAGAATCCTTCCAGCTCGCTTGTGTACAGCATATCCATAGCATCGATGATCATTGCGGAATCAGTCGCATTTTTCCCATGGGTATAGCTGAACTGCTGGATCGGCGTGATGGAGTTCTGCAAAAGCACCTCTTTCCAACTGGAATTGTAGGTGCTGGTCCAGTCCCCATAAATCCTCTTGTACGTGACATTCCCATACTTGGACAACTCATCCAGTATCGGTTTGATATATTTTGCTGAAACATTGTCTGCATCGATCAGCAACGCGTATCTCTCTTCCATATTTGATAACCCTCTCCCTCTAAATTTTTCCATTCAAACACACCATTCTCACAGATCATGTAGCTGTGTTCTGAATTTTCTTTTGGAATCGACACAGAACCCGGATTCATGTACATGACACTCTGATCTGCTTCCGTATGAATCTTTTCACATGCCGGTATATGTGTGTGTCCGTTCAGCAGAATATCCCCTGCTTTCAGCATCGGCAGCTTTCCCGGATTCCACACATGACCATGTGTTGCATAAATATTCTGTCCATCCAGATTCAAAAAACAATAGTCCGCCAGAATCGGAAATTCCAGAACCATCTGATCCACTTCCGTGTCACAATTTCCTCTGACACATAAGAGCTCCTGTTTTCTTGCATTCAACATGGCAATGACTTCTTTCGGCGCATACTCTTTCGGAAGATCATTGCGGGGGCCGTGATATAAAATATCCCCTAATAAAAGGAGCTTGTCTGCTTTTTCTCCGTCGTAAGCTTCCAACATTTTTCTGCAGTAATATGCAGAACCGTGAATATCTGATGCGATCATTAATTTCATATGTGATTCCCTCTTTTCTCTATTAAAAAACACTCTTGCTCAATTCCTTTTCCTGTTTCTATCAGCCTTTTGATCAGCTCTTGCAGCTTTGGATTTTCATCCTGAACACGCTTTAGTTTTTCCAGTGTTTCCGGATCTATCACTTCTGTAAATTCCTGATATGCTTCATATGTCTCAACATCCATCTGAAGCGGCTCTAACTCCGGAAAGATTGTTTTGCGTATATACTGAAAAATTTTGATTCCACCGTAATCCAGATCTCCGCTGTGAAAATATTGCACTTCACAGGATGTCTGATTTTTTAACACTTGATGCAGCTGCTTTAAAAATCTACATTCTTTTGGAGAAAAATATCCATGACTAAATAAGTATAGAATACCATCCTTATACGGTGCAGAGATATAATTGGCTTTATTCTCAAATATCACGATCTTCTGAATATTCTGTACTTCTTTTATCTCGGCATGCTCCAGTGTCTGACTGTTTAATGTAGTACCGAACCGATAACACTCTGTATTAATCTCCTGAGTGCTTCCATTTTCTTCTTTCAGACAAAAATGCAGTTTCCCTTTTAAAGACAGTTCTTGTGCATATTCTTCGATCCACAGCTGCTGAAGCACTGTCGTGTCATCCATTTCTTTTTCTACATCCGGACAGAATTTTTTCGCAGTACTGATGACATGACTTTGCATCTCTTGTTCAAATGTTTTTGTATTTTCCAAATATTTTTTACTGAAAATCCTTTTAAAAACAGATTCTGTAAGCTGATCCAGACCTTCAAAGCACGGGGCATATTTTTTCTCATCCGCTAATAATTCCAGAAGATCTTTTTTTCGTTTATTTTCCGATCGTTCCAGCAAATCCTGATAATATGCACGAATCCACAATTTTATATCCACGTCATCATTCTTCCCCTTGCAGCTGTTCAAACTCCATTCGTTCAAATTCCTGTATCGAAATATGCTTTTTATTCGGATTTGCATACACAAATGTCTTGTCTACATTTTCCAGATAGTTCTGAATCTTATCATTTGTTGCACTGATAATCGCCTGAAATCCCAGTCCCCGGATCAGAGAAATACAACTTGCTACTTTCTCTGCATCCATTTTGGAAAATGCCTCATCCAGGACAACCAGACGCAGGGTTGGCGGACGCTTGATCTTCGGAGACAGATTGATTCTGTAAATCTGTGCAAAGCTTGCCAGAAGCGCGATATAAAGCGGGTTCTGACCTTCTCCACCGGAATTTTTCTTGATCATCTTGCTCAGACCGATCCGCATATCCTTTTCTCCCTGCACGATCTGCTGCATATCAAAGGAAAGATACGTGCGATAATCTGCATATTTATCCATATTTTTTCTGGCTTCTTCCAGTTCCTCCCTAGTGGCATTCTCCGGCGGAATGAAAATCTCGATCAGCTCATTCATCAGATCTCCGTATTCTTCCTCATGCTCCATGGTAAACAGGTTCATCTGATTTTCCATGTGGTCACTCAACTGAGACGGATTGATATCCAATGCGTCATCCATAAACATCCGATAGAATCGTCCGTCCGGACCTTTGTTTTTCGTAATGACAAACTGATACTTGTCCTTTCCGAAATCCAGACGGCTGATGATCCGGTTCAATTCATCTTTTTTCTGATATGCCTCTTTGATTGCATAACGAATCTTGGATACAAAATCAACTTTAAAGTGTTCCACTGCTGCTCTCGCCTGTTCCTGTGCTTCTTCCCTGTATTTTTCCAGGTTATCGCACTCAAGATTTGAAAGCTGCTTTTCGTACACGTCATTGTCACGGATCGTTGCAGAATAGGTTCTGTTCGGATATTTTCGAAGATATGCACTCCTTGCTTCTACCAGTTTTTCATATGCTTTTTCCTGCGCATCTTCCAAAGGCTGTTTTTTCTTGATACGTTCCCGCATCAGGTACTCATAATTGCGGCTCTGTCTGCCCTCCAGATACTCCTGAAATTCCGGCTCATATTTTTCTCTGTCCTGCTGCCGGAATTCATTTTCTTTCTGCACTAACTGTTCATTAAAATCTACCTGCATGTTCTGGAATCGTTTTCCGTTTTCCTGATGATTCCAGATGGTTTTCTGAACTGCCTCAATCTCTGCTTTCTTTGCTTCCTGCTTCTGCTGGATTTCCTGTTTCTGCTGCTCCCACACCAGAACGGATTCCTCTCGCAGCTTCTGCATTGTATCCAGAAGTCTGGCCTTTTCTGCCTCCTTTGCCGGAATTTTCTGCAGATCAGACAGCCATTGTCTGTAATCCTCCAGAGGCTGTGTCAGTCCTTCCAGCTGAGAGATCCTGCGAATTTCTTCCAGCATTTCCTGCAGTGGAATCCGTTCCTCCTGAAGACTCTCACATTTTTCTTCCAGACGGCGGATCCTCTGACGCATACTGGTCTCTCCGATATATGCCCTTCTCGTATAATTTTCCGGATTGATATGCTGCAGACGGAAGCTGTGGTACAGCACACAGTCTGCAGTGATTCCGATCCGATTCTGACGAAGCTCTTCGATACTTTCACATTTGATGACATTTCCGAGGAAGAAATTGATGTATGCCTGCACATACGGCTCTTTTGCAATCAGCTCCTTAGCAAGGGCTCCTTCTTTTACTTCCCATTCTGTCTCCTGTACTTTTTCTGTATCCAGAACTGCTGCCCGGAAAAATTTCTTCTTATCCATGTCCTGATAGATTTCCATGGCAATTTTCGCGTACTTTGGTTCCACGACTAGAAGCAGCTTGTTGTTTCCGAGATATCCTTCGATGGCATTGTGCCAGCGTTCGTCCCGCACATCCAGAAGATCTGCCAGAATCTGCACATTGACAAACTTGCCGCACTTCTCATGCAGCCGGTTTCTCAACTCATATCTCGCTTCTTCCAGTTCTTTTGGATAGGCTTTTCTTCCCTGTTTCAGCTCTTTTAATTCTTCCCGTGCCGCTTTTTCTTCTTTTTTGACTGCGCGAAGTCTGGCATCCGTCTCCTGACGCTCTTCTTCCAGTTCTTCCCGGATCTGTGTCAGACTTGTCTGCAGCCGTTCCAGCTCACCTTCCGTGATCTTTCCAGAAACAAACCGGTCAATATCCCACAAGGTCTGATTCGGCGTCACATCTTTTTCTTTCCACTCTTTGAGACCATCTGCAGTCTTTTTCCATCTTGCCTTACTGTTCTGCAGCCGTTCCAGGGCTTCGTTCAGACTCTCCAGATCTTTTTCCATGGCTGCATAACCACTGTCCGCAATCTTCAAAATTATTGCTTCGTATTCTTTCTGAAGTTCTGCCTGCTCTTTCTCCAGATTGACTCTTTTCGCTTCCTGTCCTGCAATCTCCGTCTGTGTCTCTTTCATCCGGTCATTCAGTTCCTGGATCTTACTCTGCAGATGCAGGATTTCCAGCCTGGAAATCTGATAGGTACAGGACGCCGTCTCTTCCTGTTTTTCTTCATACTGCCGATAGGAACCCCGGATCTCCTGAAGATACCCGATTTCTTCCATGGTCTCTTCGATTTTCCCGCGCATTCTTCCATACTGCATCACACTTTCCTGCAGCTCTTCAATGTGCATATCCTGCTCCATACAGATATATTCTTTCACGAAATCTTCCAGTTTGATATTCATACGAAACGGAATGGCTCGCTTGAACAAACGAGGAAATTTTTCGATATCCAGACCACCCAGATAAATGTCATACATCTGTCTGCGGAATCTCTCATTGCTCGGACCACAATAATACTCTTCCTTTGAAAATGTCCGCTGCAGATATTCTTTGACTTCAAATGTCGTCAGGCAGCGCTTATCCGCCCGGTACTGATTTTCCAGAAGCCCGCTTTTATGCCAGAAAAACAGGCGATTGATCTCATTTGTGGCTGTCTCAACATCAAATACCACTCCCACACACTGCTTTTCTTTCGTATCTGTCTGCTCCAGCTCCAGAACGATCGTACTGGAGAAATTCTGGTTTCTCAAATACTGGGATTCGTTATTTTCCCCGATGTTCACCATTCCCCTTAAATATTCGATCAGAGAACGGTCAGAGTCGTCTGCTGCCGCCTTATTAAAAAATCCTCTTCCGTCTGTGTTCGCGTACAGTACGATCTGCATGGCGTCGATCACTGTAGACTTTCCACTTCCGGAATGTCCGGTAAAGAAATTGATTCCCTGATTAAGAGTAAGTACTTTTCTGTCTATGTAATGCCAGTTATTCAGGCAGATTTTCGAGAGCGCTTTGAACGCCTGTTTTGTCTCCACTGTCTTCCTCCTCGCTGAACGTCTCTAATAGTTCTCTGATATCATCTCCAAGCAGCACTGTATTGATGCACGGATAAATAACAAGTCTGCTGTTCTCATCCAGCTCCTCCATCACATCCACAGGTTCCACAATCTGATATTTTTTCAAAAATGCAACAGTCCTCCGCATCTCTGTCGGGGACGGCAAGCCGCTTAACACATGGAATTCTCCCGCTTTTCCGTTCACTGCTCCAAGAGTGGTCACGATATGGCTGCTGGATGACACTGCTGCCATCTGCTCATCATAGATTAGCTTTAACACCAGAATATAGATTGTGGCAAGTCTGGAGAGCTTTTCTCCCCATAGTGTCTCTCCCTGGATGTACATGACGCCCATATGCAGATTTTCCTGCAGTGTGATTCCGGCAACTGCAAAATATTTCTCCAGAAATTCCCTGTGCTTGCTGCATACACGGTACTCCCTGACCGGAACCATCCGCCCGGTCCGTTTTTCAAATTTTCGTTCCAGAAGAAAGGTCTGACGATATAATGTCTGGATCACATGTTTGATATCGTCCTGCTCTTCTTCCGAAAGCTGTTCGTAATATTCGATCATTGCGGTCTCCTTCGCACAAATTTTAATGCCGGATATTGATACTGTCCACTTTGGATGACTGTCTCCTCCTCATTCAATACCCGATATTTACTGTTCTTTCTGGTACTGTAGTCATATGCCAGGATCAGTTTTTCAAATGCTGTCTCTTCTGTAATATGAAGTGTTCCGGCGTCCATCACTTCGTTTTCCATATGCTCTTCGATAAAATCCTCAATCTCCTGTCTGCTGTAGCGCATCTGAATCCGGTTTAACTTCAGCACATCCTCCCGGTTCAGATCTTCATATTCTTCATCCTGTCCCATCTGGCTGATAAAGTCTGTCCTCTGTTTTCTTCTCTTATACAATGATTTTTCGGAAATCATCTCAAACAGAGACAGGTTCATCCGTTTTCCTGCTTCCGTAAGCAGCTTCTCCGGTTCTTCCTGCGCAGATATTTTATTCAGAAGCTGCACCACCAGCCCTTTGGTATCAGTCTCTCCGCTTAACAGATAATTCATCCGGCTCACGGTTGCCCGCACATATTTGGAATGCTCTCTGTCCATATTGGAGATCCTGTGTTCAATGTCATCAAATCCCCGTTCGATCAGATCCAACAGATCTAACACATCCTCTTTCGTATCTCCTGCTGCTTTTGCTTTCTGCCGGATGCTTTCGATCCATTCTTCATTTTCCCGCATATCCCGGAGACATTTTTTAATGTCCATCTTGTAGATATAAAAATTGTCTGATGTTTTTAAAATATGATACTTTTTCTTGACAATTTCTTCCACATACCCGTCCAGATGCTCCCGCAAAAGTTCCCCGTAAGACTCCTGATCCAAAAGCCTCTCGAAAAACTTGTCCATATTATGAAGCATATCCTGCAGCGCTTTGTTCAGCTTTCTTGTATTGATCAGGGCCGTCCTGAGCATATTCAGATTTACTCTGGAATTATTCTGAAAGGAAAACAGCGTAGCATATACATTCTGAATATATAATTCTGTTTCTTCCAGCTCTTCGGACGTGAGTCGCTCAAATGCCTCAATAAAAACCGCCGCATAATCCGGTATCACAATATTTGTGGTCATCGTACTGTAATCTTCGATCTTCTTCAGCCATCCGGTCTTTAAAAGCCACCGTAAAATGCGGGATGCTGTCGTCTCCAGCATGTCAAAATCCGTCTCGTTCTCCTCCCGCTGAAGCAAAACCTGTTTCTGTGCATTCATATCACTCAATACCTGCACACAGATTTCTTTCGTCAGAAAATAATTACTGTACTGATATTCCTCATTGATCACCAGCAGCGACTCCATATAAATCTCCCGGTTTACCGAACGGAACAAACTCCAGAATGTGTCCAGGATCTCGTATCGTAACTGCATAATTTTCTCCGTATCTCGTTGATTTGTGTCTGTCATATTATAGCACGAAGTCGGTTTCAGGTACAAATAGTTCTGTAACACAATATGCCCCCTCCCGGGAGAACAGTCTTGTTATTTTAACTGCCTTCCCGAAAGGGAGCATATCTGATGAAAGGATATCCCTTCTATATGTTTACTTTTTCACTTTTAGTGTACTTTAAATTCATCCGGCACCTGATCAATCGTCTGCCATTTCTGCATTGCGTTTTCTACGCTCATTCCTTTGCTGATCGCATCCTTACGCACTGCATTGATCGCCTGAATTTCTTTCATTCTTGCACCGGTCAGTTTATATCCGCGCATTGCGACCAGTGTTGCGATCCATGCAAGCATTGGAACAACACAGAATAAAATAATTACTATCGTATGCATTCCCTCTGAATAAGGGGTTGTTCCATCCGGAAGTGTTGACAGTCCGATGATCGTCACTGCAATTCCTACTACTGTAGATCCCAGAGAGCTTACCAGCTTATCCACAAGTGAGAATAAGGTTCCGATAATTCCCGGAATATAACGTCCGGAGCGGAATGTTTCGTAATCTGAACAGTCTGCAACCATTGGAATCGGCATATCTGCTGTTGCATAATATGCTCCGTATCCAATTCCGAAAAAAAGGATAAACAGGATCGTATAAAGATTCAGGTTTGTCAGACTCACATTCATCGCTGCAACTTCCGGTTTCCACAACAGAAGCAATACTAAAACACCGATGTACATAACAAGTGCAACGCTGATATAGAGCATTAAAGATGCCTTCTGTCCTTTCTTCTGTGAAGTACGTACTGTCAACAGGAAGAACGGAACGGAAAATACATATCCGACGATCATCATCGGAAGATACAGACCTTTGTAATCTCCCATCATCGCTCCGTAAAGCATTGCCAGAACCGTCATATTCGTCGCGATCGAGAATGCAAGCTTACATCCTGCACCTGCGATCATCAGTCTCTGCAGTTCTTTGTTTGCTTTTAAAATAGCTACATATTCTTTTATTTTAACTTTTTCTTTTCCGCCTTCTCCACCAAGTCCAAAGAATTCTGGACGGTCTTTTTCTGCAATACCGATAACAGCCAGTGCAGTCATGATCGCTGATACGATCATTGCCAGAGGAATCATGATATTAAAAAATTCTTCTGTTCTGTAATTTCCTCCGGTTACGATCGGCGCAAGAAACTGTACAAGCCCCATTCCGATCAGGCTGGCAATCGTATTAAAGATTGTAAACAGAGGTCTCTGTTTCGGGTCATTTGTGAGACATGTCTGTCCTGAACGTGTAACCGATGTCTGAAATGTATATCCAACCATATTCAGTGCGTAGAATAAAATAAAGCATAAATAACGCAGCCACATCATATCCTCAGAAATGATACGGGTTCCAAAATACAGTAAAATTGAGGATACGATCATAATCAGGTTTCCGATTACCATAAACGGTCTGAATTTTCCCCATCTGGTAGAAGTTCTGTCCATGATCGCTCCGATGATCGGGTCAATGAACGCATCTCCTGCACGCATCAATGTTACCATTGTAGTTGCAAATGCCAGCAATAAGCCAAGAATTCCGTTTGCATAATATGCAATAAAGTTCATTGTCAAAATATAATAGACGTTTGTCGCCCCATTATTCATAGGGAAAAGAACAAGCTGATACATCTTTGCCCTGTTCAGAGCATTAACAGATGTTGCCTGAGTAGATTCCTGTTTCATATTATTCTCCATTCTCCCGCCCGGATACGGCGGTTTGCCTCTTTACCTAAAACAGCACCTCTGCTTTGTAAAAAGCAGAGGGCCGTCCGATTTACTCGTTTCTTATTTCAATTTCTTCTGCAAGATTTGCAGTTGCTTCCTACTTATACCCAGTTCTGGCTCTTTCCTTTGCTCTTTTTGAGCTTGTAATCCGGGTTTGGCTTGCTGACGCGGCGAAGTGTGCTCGTATCTTTTGCCTGACCGGACACAGCTTCCAGATGAACTTCTCCGTTTAACGGAACGCGGAATTCAAAGACTTTATTGCCTGTCTTTTCTTCCAGCAGCTTACCGTTTGCATATAATGCAACTTTTGTCTGGTTCGAATAAACCTTAACTGTAGTGACTGCTTCCGTTCTGTCTACGTAGCGGCTTCCGCAAAGATGTACGAAAGGCTCTTTGCTCCAGTACGCTTTGTAAATGTAGAAGCTGTCTTTTTTTACTTTCCGGTCGAATGTCATAAGTCCCTTATGATTCATTCCCGGCTCTCCACCCTGATCTCTCGCATCTGCCGCAAAATCGAACATGTTCCATACGTGGGTACTCCACATATACGGATGACGCTCAAAACATTTCAGCATAAATTCATGGTAGAGACTCTGATATTCTTCTGTATGGTCTCCTCTTCTTGGACGTGAGGAATGTAAATTCGGCATTCCTTCACAGCCATACTCAGAATATCCCAAACACCTGTTAGGGTACACGCGGTGGAAAAAGCTGATCCACCAGTCATTTAAAAACAACCCTGGAACATACCATCCCAAATACAAGTTCCAGCTTACTAAGTCAGACAGATGTGCTACCTTGTTGAAAGGACCGCACACTGCATAGCAGGCCAGTGTTGTAGGACGTGTGGAATCCATTTTGTGACACAGATCATTGAGTTCACGGTGATTATCCAGCATATCCTTATTATCCTTTGTGGAAATCGTGATCTCATTGGATATTCCCCATGTAACGATACTTGGATGATTGTAATTCTGTACAATCAGCTCTTTCATCTGGCTAATGGTATTTTCCCGTCCGTTTGGCATATGTTCTGAGATGTATGGAATCTCCGCCCAGACAATCATTCCGTACTGATCACACAGATCATAGAAATACTGATCATGCTGATAATGCGCGAGACGAACTGTATTCGCCCCGATCTCACGGATAAATTCCATATCTTCTCTGTGGTGTTCTTTTGTTAATGCATTTCCGATTCCCTTCCGATCCTGGTGTCTGGATACTCCATGCAGAGGATAGGAGCGTCCGTTCAGGAAAAATCCTTTTTTCGGATCCACGCTGAATGTACGGACACCAAATGGAATGCGAACGTCGTCTTTGACTTCTCCGTCTTTCATCAACTCTACTACTGCTGTATATAAATATGGATCTTCTACTCCATCCCAAAGATGTACATCCGGTATCGTAACCGTCACATCTTTTCCTTCACCTTTTGCTACAGGATTTCCCTGTGCATCAATTAAAGTTACTGCTACTTTGGCATTTTCTGCCTTATGGAAACTCTCTACATGAACCTTTCCATCTTTTCCTTCTACTGTCGGCGTTACCATTACACCGTCTCCGCCGTAGTAGTCCATCTCAAAATGTTCATTTGATACAATACGAAGAAGAACATCTCTGTAAATTCCACCATAAAATGTGAAATCTGCTTTTTGAGGATATACCCTGTCGTTGACACTGTTATCCACTGCTACTTCTAACTTGTTTTCTTTTGTTAAAAACTCTGTCACATCTGCACGGAATGTGGAATATCCGCCGTCATGACTCATCACCTTCTGACCGTTTAACACCACCTCGGCAGAGGAATTTACTCCCTGAAACTCCAGATATACTCTCTGGGTCTTGCTGTCAAGATCCGGGGCTGCAAATGTAGTGCTGTAGTGACAGGTTCCTCGATAATAGTCATTTCCTCCATCCTGTCCGTCCACTGCATTCCAGGTATGCGGTAAATCCACTTTGACCGCTTTTCCGTCACGCCCTGTGAACACCCAGCCTTTCTTCAGTTCAATTTCTCTTCTCATTTTACTGGTTCGCATAGTAATTACTCCATGTTTTTGTTATTTCTTACACTTCTCAATTTATTTCGAAATGATTATATCTGCAATAATTTGCAAGTACAACCGTTTTTGTTCAGGTGGTATTTCTTGTGGTGTAAGTGGGTAAATTTTTTACAAAAAAGAGCCTGGCTCACTGACCAGACCCTTTGTGTCTCTTCTACTTTTTGTTGGAATCTCTTTCAAGAGGAAGCATAACGTTGAAATAAAAACATCCATTTTTTACCTCTGTTGTCAAATGTCCCTCATATTTTTGAATGGTATGGAGCATGCTCTTCATTCCATATCCGTGATATCCGTTCTTCGCCTTTGTCGTAAGCGGAAGTCCATCCTCAAACTTCACTTCTCCGCACATCGGATTGACTATCTGCAGCATCAGAAAGCTTTGTCTTTCGTACAGCATGATATCAATCACTCTTTTTTCTTTGCTTTCCAGCTTTCTCACCGCTTCAATTGCGTTATCCAGAGCATTTCCAAACAATGTATACAAATCTACCGGATTCATAAAAGCCAGCAGAGATCCATCTGCCACACAGTTGATATGAATCCCGCTATTTTCACAGATCAGACTTTTTTCTGTCAAAATGGTATCCAGAATTTCATTTCCTGTTCTCACGATAGCACTGTAGATCTGCACGGATTTTTCAATTTTTTCGAGATATGTTTCCCTCTCTTTTTCATCTTTGACAGCACGTATCGCCTGTACCTGATGCTTCAGATCATGACATTTGTGATTGATCAGCTCTATCGTCTCTTTGGACAGCTGATACTGCCCTTTTTGTTGATGCCAGAGAAGCTGAATGGTTTCCAGCTCTTTTCTCATACTGCTCTTTTTAAACAATGCACTTTGCAGATACAATAAGGTGATACAATAAAACTGCAACACAATGTTGAATAAAGCAGCCCCCGGATCGACCTTTGCGTAAATAAACAAATTTTCTGACATAATACAAAACACCCATGCAGAAACCATCTGTCTCGGGCCAATCTGATATTGCCCCTTTTCCGGCATCCAGCGAGCCAGTGTCAGTCCTATGGCCACATTTACTGCCACCGAAAATAAAATTTTCAAAAGCCAGTTTCCCAAATCTCCCAGCAGTGGACTGCAAAGTACATAGCTGGTTTCCAGTACCAGCAAAAATGTCATCGTTCCCCATACACCACAATACCAGAGGCCAAATCCCTTGCCCTTCACACAATTGTAAAAAATCAGAACCGCACTAAAATACGTAATAAATAAAAGGGGAACCTGCCCCCAGTAGCTCCAGTCTGTAAGATTTTCTATCAAATAATATACTCCGGACAAAATTAAAACACATACTGCTCCCGATAGAATCAGTCTGACTTTAAAATGTGTCTTTCTTCTCAGCGGAAGCAGAAACACCAGACAGGATATCCATAAATTAATCCCATACCACAGGCTCTCCATTCCCAGCTTTAGATTTTCACTCATCGTTTCCCTCTTCCCTTTCCTGCATCAGCCTCCCAGAAAATCTACCACTGCACTCAGAAATGCAGGTCTGTTTCTCCTGCTGATTTCCAGCTCATCTCCACCCACAACCGCAATGTTTTTTCTGATTTCGGAAACATACTTCAAATTTACCAGATAACACTGATTGCATTTTACAAAATGCCAGTCTTCCAGCTCTTCCTGCACGTCCTTTAATGCTCCGCGAATCGTAAATACTCCTGCTTTCGTGTGATAGTGGAGCATCCGGTTCTGGATCTCTACATAATAGATCTCTCTGCTGTCCAGAAATTTCGCCCCATCCGGAAGATTCAGACAGATCCTTTTTCCTTCCCGGTTTTTCACTCTTCCCACAGCTCTTGTAAAACGCATGGAAAAGGTATAATAGTTGAGCGGTTTTAAAATGAAATCCAGCGCATCTACTTCGTAGCCCTTGATCGCATACTGCGCCATATTCGTGATAAAAACAATCACTACCTCCTTATCCAGCCCCCGTATCTTCTGAGCTGCCTCCATACCATTTAGATGAGGCATTTCGATATCCATCAGAAGAATATCAAATTTTTGATAATTCTGAACCAACTCTCTGCCGTCCTGAAATGCTGTAGTCTGAATCTGGAGATCATATTCCTTTGCATATCTGCCCACCATTTCCTGTATCAATCCACGATACTCTGTTTCATCTTCTACAACAGCTACATGCAGCATCCTCTGCCTCCTTTGCTATAAAATATCATTTCCTGACTTGGTTTCTTATAAGAGTATTATTATACCATAATCTTTTTTGAAGATGTACCCCCTAAATATTTGATGTATACAGTATCAATGGCTTTTCTTTTGACTCTATCTATTTATGAAATTTTTATTGGACACTTCATATTCCTCATGTTAGACTTTATTCATAACATTTCAGGAGAACGGCTATTTCTTTTTATTTCCATGTTCTCTTCTTTATTTTCAAAAAACAAATCCAGATGAAATCATCAAATTTTCAATCTAATTCACAAACCATCAGGAGGAACCGCTTATGAGCAATGGACTAAAACAATATTTTCCAATGATTCAAACCCGAGAGGAGCTTTGTAAAAAAATTCAAACTACCCCTGAATTAAAATTTCTGTTTGATTCGTGGGACGAATCCCAACAAGAAGAATTTCTGCAATTTTGCACAGGAATGCAGGGTGTCAAAATACTTTACGATTCTTTTTTCAAAGAAATTTTAAATCCGGATACTGCACCTTCACGTCTGGAAGAATTACTGTCACTGATATTACAACGGCATATTCGTATTTTACACGTACTTCCAAACGATTCTTCCCGAATTGCAGAAGAAAATGCTTTGCTTATTATGGATATTGTTGTTCAACTGGAAGATGGAAGCATTGCAAACATTGAAGTGCAAAAAATAGGATATTCCTTTCCCGGACAACGCAGTGCATGCTATTTGGCTGATCTTTTGCTCCGGCAATACAAACGTGCCAAAAATGAACGGAAAAAGAAATTCAGCTATCGGGATATAAAAAGCGTGTATACCATTGTTTTTATAGAAAAAAGTTCTGGAGAGATGAAACGGCACAAGCAGGATTATGTCCACCATTTTTGTCAAAAGTCAGATACAGGACTTCATATGGAGCTTCTGCAGGAATTCGTTTTCATCCCACTTGACATCTATCGGGAAACCCGTCACAATAAAGGTATACCCATCCGGGCATCCCGTAATACATGCCTGCGGCGGGCGGACTTTGTCCGATAAGGTATCAAAAACGATTTAGATGCGTGGCTCACATTTCTCAGCGAGGATAATCCGGAAATAATCGTCCAGCTAATCAAACAATATCCGAAGTTTATTCCTATGTACCGGGAGATTTATGAGCTTTGCAGGAATGTGGAGAAAGTTATGGGATTGTTTTCAAAAGAATTACAAATATTGGATAAGAATACCGTGCAGTACATGATCGATCAAATGCAGGATACGATCGATGAACAGAAAAATACCATTGGTGAACAACAAAGCATTATTCAGGAACAACAAACTATCATTGAACAACTTAAGAAACAACTGGAAAAATAATTATGCCCAATAATAAGGAGTGCCACTTTTATGGATTTTTACACCGCAAAAAGACAATTCAACAATTATTTAAAAGACTACGACTGCCACAATGACAAAATCCGTTTAAAGATCGTACACACTTACGGCGTTGTAAAAGAAAGTACTGACATTTCAGCCCGTATGCGGTTATCTGAGGAAGATACCACACTTGCAAAGATGATCGCCCTGCTGCATGATATCGGACGTTTTGAGCAGTTAAAACGCTTCGACAGCTTTCTTCCGGACACGATGGATCATGCCGCTTACGGTGTAAAAATTCTGTTCAATAATGATAATGGAGAAAACCTGATCCGCAGGTTTGTTCCCGAATCTGATTTTGACGATATCATCCGGATTTCCATTGCAAAACACAGTGATTTTAAATTGGAAGGAATTTCCGATGCACGTACTTTACTTCATGCAAAGATTATCCGGGATGCAGATAAACTGGATAACTGCCGTGTAAAACTGGAAGATAAACTGGAAACTTTTATGGATACTTCTGCAGAGGAGACAGGTGCCTCCGTGGTTTCTCCAAAAGTAAAAGATTCTATTTTACGTCATGAATGCATTCTTTCCTCTGATCGGGTGACTCCGATGGATTACTGGATTTCTTATCTCGCCTATTTCTATGATATTAATTTTCGAGAAAGTCTGGATATCATTGAAGAGCGGAACTACATTCCAAGGATTATTGCGCGGATTCCGTATACCCATCCTGAGACAAAGGAATTGATGAAACGAGTGGAAGAAGAATTGCTGGAGTATGCACGGACAGGATCACTATAGACAGGACTCATTTCGTCCTGTCCATGATCTTACAATACACCATCCCGGCCAGCGTACTCACCGTTGTCGCCACAATCCCCGCACCTACAATTGCCGCCGGATTCATACTTCCATACTGACTTCGGTAGGCGATCACATTGATCGGGATCAACTGCAGCGAAGAGATATTCATGATCAGAAATGTGCACATTTCGTTGGATGCCACGCCGGGCTTTCTTGCCTTTCCCGGCGCTCTTTTCATCCTTCTTTCCTGTTCTAATTCGGCCAGTGCCTGCATTCCCTGCAGTCCGGCAGGCGTTGCCGCCCAGCCAAGCCCCAGAAAATTTGCAATAAAGTTTGTTGTAATATACTGATTTGCCTGATGCTCTTTCGGAATATCAGGAAACAAAAATCGGATCAGCGGCCGCATTTTTTTCGATGCCATTTCAATGATCCCTGCTCTGGATGCAATTTCCATGATGCCCATCCAGAATGCCATCACTCCCACCATGGTAATACATAATGTCACCGCTTCTTTCGCAGAATCCAATGCTGCATTTGTGATATCCGGCATTTTTCCGGTAAATGCCCCATATACAATTCCAATGATGATCATACCTGCCCATAAATAATTCAACATTCCTTAATTTACTCCCTGCCACATATATTTCTCTACGATTTCAAACGGCGCCGGACCTACATCCAGAACTGCTTTATGGAACTCCTTCTGCGAAAAATCCTGCCCTTTCTTTTCTACCCACTTTTTCTTTAATTCCAGAAATTCTACATAGCCGATATAATACTTCAGATAATTTCCCGGAGATCCAATGATCAGATCATAAATCTGATTTACGATCTCCGCACTTCCGACTCCATATTCTTTGAAAAATTTTACAGTATCCATCCGATTCCACCCATCATAATGAATCCCCATATCTGCCAGCGCATACAATGCCAGCAAAATGGAACTGTTTTTCTGAAGCAGAACCGCCTGCTCTCTGGTAAGCGAATCTGCCAGATAGTAGGAACCCATTTCCGCATACGTTGCCCATCCTTCCACATATCCGCCAAAATTGAAAATACTTCGCAGCGGATCCGGCTTTGTTGATGCGTAATAAACCGTCTGATACAGATGCCCCGGATACCCCTCATGGGCCAGTGTTGTATACAGTGTCAGCTTATTACCCATCTGGGCCTGGTTGACATAGATGACATTTTCTTCTGTGTCATCCAGTGCCGGTATCATATAGAATGCCGGACTTAGATGTGCTTCCATGGCTTTTGGCACATATTTTACTTCTACACTCGTCTGAGGAAGTTTTGGAAACGTCTTCTGAATATCCAGACTCAGACTGTTTAATATTTCTTTTGGATCGGTAGATTCCATCACTGCTGTTTCCTTTGCCTGTTCTGCTGTCAGTCCAATCACAGCTTTCATTGCCGCCAGATCATCTTTCATTTGATTCTTTGTCAGTTTTTGTAATTGAGGAACTGTTCTTACAGATCCTGTGGACGCCTGCACTGTCAGCTCATAATATTCTTTTCCATTTGGCAGATAACAGAGTCCTTCTTCGTTCTTACCGGAATCTTTCAACTCCACCACGGTTTTAATCAGCTGCTGATAGGCCGGCAACACATAGGTCTGCAGCATATATGCATTTTTCTGGATATAATCACTTTTCTCCGATTCGGACAGATCTGTAAGCTTCTGGATCCGATCAACAAACGTGGAAATCAGATAGTTGGAGTCTCCCATATCAATGAATGCCTGACACTGTTCAATTACGGTGTCCGCCGTATAGCTTGCCATAAAAAGCCCTTTTTGTGCCTTTTCCTGTTCAAATGCGATCAGGGAATTAAAATAATCGGGTGTTGTTTTCATCAACTCCAGATAAGCATCCACATCTTCTTTGCTTTGAAACTGATATTCTGACAACAGTACCGGAATCTGTGTCTGCACACCGCTGACTGTCCCCATGGGCTCTTCATACAGCAGATAGTCACTTTCTTTTTTAGATAACTCCAGATAATAATCCAACACATCATATGTAAGCCTGTTTTCCCTTGATAATTTCCGATAGGAAAATCGTTTCAATGCCGCCTGTGTATTTTCTGTGGAAATTTTTCGGGTTCCTTTATCCGTATTAAAATATCCGAATGTAACCGGGGAATCCTGAATCCCATACTGACCGGGATCTTTGAGTGTATAATGCAGACTGACCGTATTTGACGCCACTTCCTGACAAAATAAGGTTTCGGTAAATTTTCTGAACTTTTTATTCTGGATTTCTGAAGACTGCCCGTGACATCCGGACAATATCACAGACAACAGCAAGGTAAGAACAAGAATGATCGAGATAACTTGCTTTTTTGTGCTCTTTCGCAAACGATCTGACATGGCAAACTCCCAAAATCGATTTTGTTTTATCTTATGAGTTCTTGAGGGATGTTATTCTCTGAAACCGCATATAGATTTAAAAATCTGATTTTATTTTGGAGTCATTCATGAATCTTTTTCTCTACCTCACCAATTTTATTGTCCCGTTTCTGATCCTTGCCATCATCGTCTATGGACTTCTGATGAAGATCAACGTCTATGAACATTTCATCAAAGGTGCCCGAAACGGATTTTTAACCGTTCTCAAGATCATGCCCACACTCATCGGACTTATGGTGTCAGTGGGTATTCTCCGCGCTTCCGGGTTTCTGGAGATGATTTCCTCCTGTATTGGGCAGTTTACTGCTGCCATTGGATTTCCCGGAGAACTGGTTCCTCTTACGGTTGTCAAAATGTTCTCTTCCTCAGCCGCTACCGGACTTCTTCTGGATCTCTATAAAGAGTTTGGTACGGATTCTCTGATCGGACTGATCGCATCCATTTCCATGTCCTGTACAGAGACCATCTTTTATACTATGAGTGTCTATTTCATGACCGCAAAGATCAAAAACTCCCGCTACACACTGACTGGAGCGCTGATTGCCACCTTCGCCGGACTGGCAGCCAGCGTGGTCCTGGCTCAATTCATGCTGCAATAGATTGTTTTGCAGGTTTGAATATGGTACACTGATGTTAGACATAAGGAGGTGTTCTGATGGCGAGTATTACTCTTGAAAATCTGAACAAGACATATCCCAACGGATTTGTATCTGTCAAAAATCTTTCTTTGCATATAGAAGACGGAGAGTTTGTTACCTTTTTCGGACCAAGCGGCTGCGGAAAATCCACCATACTTCGCATGATCGGTGGTATGGAGGATATTACATCCGGTGAAATCTATCTCGGAAAAGATCTGCTCAACGATATTCTGCCCCGTGACCGCAGTCTTGCCATGGCGTTTCAGAATTATCAGCTCTATTCTCACTTAAACGTGTATGACAATATTGCGCTTGGACTGCGCCTTCGCAATCTTCCGCGGCAGATTATTGACAGCCGTGTGAAAATGGCAGCGCATTTTTTCAATATCACGGACATTCTTGAGAAAAAGATCCGGGTGATCAATGAGGCTCAGAAACAACGCGTTGCGCTTGGACGTGCTGTTGTATGCAAACCAAAAGTCCTTCTGGTCGATGAAGATTTTGCCCGACAGAACGAACATCGCAGAAAAGAAATGATGCGTGATATCCGGCGCATCAACAAAGAGCTTGGCATTACAGTCCTCTATGTAACTAACAAGCGGGGAGAAACTGAGATTGCAGGACAAAAAGTAATCTCCATGAGAGACGGAGAGGTTGTGGATATCAAAAAAATCTGAATCACATAAGCTCATCGTACAAAAAAGGAACACAGAAATCTTTCACTGATCTCCGTGTTCCTTTTTTATTTTCTGCTTTCCAGATATTGATAAATATCCCTCTTAGACACTCCCCTGTCCTTTGCGACAGCTTTCATTGCTGATTTCTTATCCATTCCCTGTTTTGTGTATACTTCCATGTGATCTTCAATGGTCATTTCTTCCCACTGTTTTCTCTCCTCTTCCCGGACTTCTTCCCGGCTCTTCCCCTCGATCACCAGAACACATTCCCCTTTTGGAGGATTTGCCTCATAATGAGCCACTGCTTCTTCCAAAGTCACTGCAAGAGCTGTCTCATGACGTTTTGTCAACTCCCGGCATACGGTAATCTTCCGGTTTCCAAGCCGCTCCAGAAACAATTTCAGAGTCTTTACAAGACGATGAGGTGCTTCATATACGATCATAGTCCTCGTTTCAGTCTCCATCTCCTTTAAAATCTGTTCCCGTTCTTTTTTATCTGATGGCAAAAATGCTTCAAATGCAAATCGTCTGGTAGACAGCCCGGAAATTGTCAGTGCCGTAATACAGGCTGCTGCCCCCGGAAGAGATGTTACCGGAATTCCGGATTCATAGCACATCTTCACAAGTTCCTCTCCGGGATCCGAAATTCCGGGCGTCCCGGCATCTGTGATCAAAGCGATATTCTGTCCTTCCAACAGCTTTTCTACCAGCTTTCTTCCTTTTTCGTATTTATTGTATTCGTGATAACTGGTCATTGGTGTCTGTATCTCAAAATGATTTAACAGCTTGATACTGTTTCTTGTATCCTCCGCTGCGATCAGATCCACTTCTTTGAGTGTACGGATCACACGAAAAGTCATATCCTCCAGATTTCCGATTGGAGTTGCACACAAATATAACGTTCCTGTCATGCTGTTTCCTTTCTCTCACCCTCACCGGGTATACATAATTATAGGCGGTTCGATCGTTACCCTCGGTTTTCCGCCTCGAAGACCTTCGATCAGCACCATCGTAGGTTCCTTATCAATATAAGGATGCACAAATCGGATCCTCTTCGGTTCGATCTTATATTCACTCATCTTCGTCAGAATCTCTCCCAGACGAAACGGTTTGTGTATCATATAAAACCGTCCTTTCCCGTCCGCAAGTAATTGTTTGCTCTCTCGTAAAATATCATCCAGAGTACATAAAATCTCATGCCGCGCGATCGCTTTGGCATCTCCCGGATTCTGCAGACCATGCTGGTTCAGCATATACGGTGGATTGGTCACGATCACATCAAAAAAAGTCGGCTTGAATAACGCTGCCGCCTCTTTGATATCTCCCTGCACAATCTCAATTTTTTCCTGCAGATGATTCCACTCTATACTTCTTCGCGCCATATCAGCACTTTCTTTTTGAATCTCAAGTCCGATAAAATGCTCTCCTCTGGTCTTTGCGGACAATAAAATCGGTAAGATCCCAGTTCCGGTCCCCAGATCCAGAACCTTCTCCCCCGGTTTGACCCTGGCAAAATCAGAAAGCATCACCGCATCAATCCCAAAACAAAATCGTTCCGGATCCTGGATGATCTGAAGCCCATTAAGCTGCAGATCATCCAGACGCTCTCCGGATTTTAAATTATTTGTCATCTAATCTTGACGCTCCTTCTCCCTTTTCCAGTTCCGCGAGCTTGCGCATCTCTTCTTTTGAGACCTTCGCTTTTCGCTTACGCGGACGGAATTTTAATTCTTCCGCCTGATATTCCCTGATTTCTTTTTCATCGTTTTCCAGATTTACAACTACTTTCACCAGTTTTCTCAGAACACTTAAGGAATGGACCGTTCCTGTCAATCCATCTGAAGTCGTAACCGTATCTCCTACTGACGGAAGCTGGCTGTTTAATTCTTCATAAGTCTCTTCCTCGTTCGTCAGACAACACATCAGCCTTCCGCACACTCCGGAGATCTTGGTCGGATTCAGCGACAGATTCTGCTCTTTTGCCATCTTAATGGAAACCGCAGCAAACTCGGACAAATACGTGTGACAGCATAATGGTCTTCCGCAGATTCCGATTCCGCCCCGGATCTTCGTCTCATCTCTTACACCGATCTGACGCAGCTCGATCCGAATGCGAAATACTGCTGCCAGATCTTTTACCAGCTCACGGAAATCGATACGCCCGTCTGCTGTGAAATAAAACAGCACTTTATTGTTGTCAAATGTATATTCCGCATCGATCAGTTTCATCTCCAGACCATGCTTTCTGATCTTTTCCAGACAAATCTGAAATGCTTCCTTTTCTTTTTCTCTATTTTTCTCTTCTGTCTTCTGATCCTGCTCTGTGGCGATCCGAATGACAGACTTCAGCGGCTGTATCACCTCTTGATCTTTTACTTTTCTGGTTCCGATCACAACCTTTCCATACTCTACACCGCGCGCAGTCTCCACAATCACGTGGTCTCCCTGTTTGATCTCAAACTTTCCCGGTGAAAAATAGTAGATTTTTCCGGCTGTCCGAAACCTTACTCCAATCACTTTTGTCATTCTATCAGTTCTCCTTTATTGTCAATAAAAGCAATTCCATCGTCAGTTCAAAATTGACATTTGCTTTTAGTCTGGCCTTTGCCTTTTCAATTCCGTCCAGAATATTCTCGATTCCCTCGTAAGAGCTCTTGCTTGCCCGGTCCTTGATAAATCTGAGCTGATCAGAAAATACGACCTGATCCACATTCTTTGTGGCTTTATAGATCAGCACATCCCGATACCATACCGAGATCACATCCAGATAGTCTGTGATATTCATCTTATAAGAAACCACTCGTTTTACGGCTGCCTCCAGCGCATCCACATCCATGTCATTAATCTCACGCAGCAGATGAACTGCCTCTTCCTTGATCTCATTAAAATGCTCTGATGTCGCAAGCATGATCGCACGTCCCATATTCCCCTGCGCAAACGCCACGCACACATCTGCTTTATAATCCGGAATCTCCATCTGTTCCATCAGATATTTTTTGATCAGCTGATCTTTGATATTTCTCAGCTTCAGCATTACACATCTGGAACGAATCGTGGGAAGAAGAATCTCCGCATTCTCTGTCAAAAGCAGGATCACCGCATAAGCCGGCGGCTCCTCGATCGTCTTCAACAGCGCATTCTGCGCCTGTACACTCATCATATCTGCATCTGGTACAATATAGATCTTATATTTGCTGCTGTATGGCTTGATCACAATATCATTGTTGATCTGCTCTCTGATGTCATCAATACTGATCGTATTTGGTTTTTCGTGTGTCACCCTGATAATATCCGGCTGATTATTCGATGCTGCCTGTTTGCAGGACTGGCACTTTCCGCATGCGTCTCCGTCTTCATCCCGGTTCTGACACTGCAGGCTCATAGCGAACAAATTTGCCAGAAGTCGTTTTCCGGAACCTTTTTCCCCATTCAAAATATATGCATGGGAAACCTTATCTGTTTTTACCGCATTTTCAATATACTGTATTATATTTTTGTGTCCAACCACGTCTTTAAAACTGCTCATATCATCACCTGCTGTCTTTTCTTGAATTCCTTCTGGTTACTGTTTCAGTATAGCATAATTTTGATGTAAGATATACCCAGATTCCTGCAATTGCACAAAAAAAACAGCAGAAGTCTCCTTCCGCCGTCTTTCTTATATTCTGATCCCGGTGTCACCGTCAAACAAGTGCAGTTTATCATTTCTGAGACAAAAAGAAATCCTGTCTCCCCGTCTATATGGTGTGTCTGCATTTGTCCTCAATGCCACATCCTTCCCTTCGTATGTAAAATAAAGATAGGTTTCTGCACCGAGTATTTCATACACCAGAACCTCATGCTCTGTTCCTTCCTCTGTAAGTACCAGATCTTCCGGACGCACACCTACTGTGATCACCTCACCCATATATCCCTTTCGGAAAACTCTTTCGGCATCTTCTTCTGTCAGATTGACCGCAAAATCTCCAATCTGAAGATAGGTTCCATATTCTCCGCCTCTGCAGCATTTCCCCTGAAAGAAATTCATAGACGGCATTCCGATAAAACCTGCCACAAATGTATTTGCCGGACAGTTGTAAAGTTCTTCCGGTGATGCGACTTGCTGAATCACTCCGTCTTTCATCACTACAATCTTGGTTCCAAGTGTCATCGCCTCTGTCTGATCATGCGTCACATAAATAAACGTCGTTTTCAGCTTCTGGTACAGCCTCAGTATCTCCGCCCTCATCTGTGTTCTTAATTTTGCATCCAGATTGGACAATGGCTCATCCATCAGGAAAATTCTTGGATTCCGTACAATGGCACGTCCCATTGCCACTCTCTGCTTCTGCCCGCCCGAAAGTTCTCCCGGCTTTCTGTCCAGAACCCCTTCGAGCCCAAGAATCTTTGCCGCTTCCTCCACCTTCTGTCTGCGTTCTTTTTTCGGTACCTTTTTCAGCCGGAGGCTATATGCCATATTCCCAAATACGGTCATATGCGGGTACAGTGCATAATTCTGAAACACCATTGCAATATCTCTGTCGCATGACTGTACCTGATTCATCATTTTTCCATCGATCAGAAGCTCCCCGTCGGATATTTCCTCCAATCCTGCGATCATCCGCAGCGTTGTCGATTTTCCACATCCGGAAGGACCTACGAAAATCACAAACTCCTGATCCTTGATCTTAAGATTAAAATCCTGTACCGCAACTACTTTGTCTTCATATTTTTTATATACATGTTTCAACTGAATCTCAGCCACAGCAATGCCTCCTTAATATCTATATCTGTTCCAATAATTGCGGAAGTTCTCCCACAGAATTTAATATATAATCTGCTTCCCCGCAAAAATCTGCTTCCTGACTCACTCCGCTTAAAACACCAATGGCAACTCCCCCGTTTTCTCTTGCAAAACGAATGTCATTATATGTATCTCCAACCACTGCGATTTCCTGCGGCTTCAGTCCGAATTTTTTCTGAAATTCCAGAAACATATCTGCTTCCGGTTTCGGGCGCAGGACACCATCATCCGCTCCCACATAATCAAATTTTTCCAGTACCTCCAGACGTTTCAGACAGTTTTTTGCAGACGGCACAGTATCTGCTGTTGCAAGTCCGATCCAAATGTTTCTCTGTTTCAGCGAATCAAGGACTGCTTTAATGTCCGCTGTTTCCACATACTGTGCCTGACTTTCCGTCACATATTCAGCAAACAGCCGCTCCAGCTGCATCCTCACTTTTCGGCTGTCCAGATAAATCTGCTCCCTTGAAAGTTCATCCGTAATATCCAGAGCAATTTCTGAATAGGACTTATACGCAAGCCCGCCATAAGGATCGATTTCTCCATTCTCGATTCCCATCGCATAAAACACACGTTCCTTTACTTCCTCTGAAAGCTCATTTTCTTTTAAAAACTGTATTACGACCGCTTTTGCCGCACCCAGCCATAAGGAAAAAAAGTCAATCAGAGTTCCATCTTTATCAAATAAAATTCCTTTAATCATCTGCTAAACCTTCTGTCTCTCCTTTGATTTCTCCGAAAGTTGTCCTCTCCGGATCTTTCTTTCCTCGAAATACCGGGTTTACATATCCAAGAAATTCTTTTTTCTTTGTTCTGACTTCCAGTCTGATCCACTGCCAGGAGGTACGTTCCAGAATCAAGTTTGTCTCTACATGATATCTTCCGGTTTCAGACGAACTGACCGGCAGCTCCACATAATTTCCATTCATCACAAGAAATGCTTCCGGTTCTTCTGTCAGTCCCAAAATTTCCGCCCGATATGTAATCTCACACTTCTTTGCAGTGATCTCATCTCCCGGAAGACAGTCCTGACCATCCACCTTGATTTTTGGCTCTATTTTGCAGAATCTGGTCACACACAGATGTCCCTGCCTTACTGCATTCATCAGATTTTTCGGACTTAATCCGTCACAAAATACCCATGTTGCGGGATCTCCCACCGCAGACGGAAGGCTTGCCCCGTCATAAAATTCATCCTCCAGATTGTGAGAATCACTTCCTCCCACTCCGAACACACGAATTCCTTCATTCCATACTTGATCCAAAAAACGAATTGCCATATCATTAGATCCCGGCCCATCCGGATATGTCGGATCATTGATGATTTCTATACAGTTGATATCCCGCAGATCTGTATTTTCAAACTGCCACTTCCAGATGGTCAGAAACGGATGATTGATACTGCGAATCCATCCTTTTTGTTTTGCTTGTGCTATCGTCTGGTCCATATACATATCTATGATCTCATCTCCGTTATGCTTCACGATCTCCAGAATTTTCTCCGGCATTTCCGTAATTCCAAACAGATTCATGTGTCCTTTATCTGTCGTTACCTCAATTCCGGGAAGCACACAGAGTGAAGTCTTACACCAGCCGGTATGCATCAGATTATGTTCTGTCGGCACATAAAAATCCAAACCGCTTTCCTCTGCTCTTTCAGAAGCATGACCGATCGTCTCTTTTCCGTCAGACAACCTCGTATGCGTATGAAAATCACCCTTATACCATCCGGATTCCGGACAAAATACGTTCTCCCAGCGATAGCTTTTTTCCGAGATATGAAGTCCGTTTTCCACCCAGCATTCTCCGCCGATCGGATCAGAAACCTCATCTTTCCGGTCCGAAACTGTCAGTACAATTTCTCCGGTTTGTTCTCCCAGCTTCTGCGCAACATATTCTGTAAAAATGCCGATTCCGATTTTCCATGTTCCGGGATAAATCTCTCCCGGAACACCTCCTATCGTTGTATCCTTTGTGCTTTTTCCGATTCCCGGGTTCTGCTGCCCATATCCCAGCAGCTTCTGAAACCGAATTTCTTTTTTGGGATCTTCCAGAAACAAGAATGCCATATACTGAAATTCTTCGGGCATTTCTATCATCATCTGAATGTGTTCTGTTCCTTCCGGAATTTCAATCCATTTTTCCTGAATATTTTTTTCTTCTTTTCCGATTTTAAATCTAATCTGATCTCTCATTTTATAATGCATCCAATGCTTCCTGTGCTGTTTTCTGTGCTTCATCCAGAGCTTCCTGTGCAGGTACGTTTTCCAACTCTACCTTATCCGCTGCAATTGACAGGGCATCCAGAATCTTTCCTCCTGTCGGATCCTGAAGAGCCGGTGTTCCGTGAGATGCCTGCTGAAGCGGAACCAGTGCCTGAGGATTTTCTTCTGCATAAGACTTAAACTCTTCTACTTCCTGTGTAGACTCACGTACTGCCACATATCCTGTGCCCATGGACCATTTTGCCTGATTTTCCGGAGTTGTAAAATATTTCATAAACTCATAAACACCTTCTTTTTCTTCATCAGAAGAATTCTGAAGCATCACAAGCTGCAGTGCATCTGCCGTTGGTGCTGAAGAGTTGTCGTTAAATCCAGGCTGTTCCATTGCTCCCACAATGCTAAAGTCCAAATCTGCCTGATCTCCGGAAGAACCTGTATAACCGCCTGCTTTATTCTGCAGAACGTCGTCAATCGTCGTGTACCAGTATTCCCAGCCCTGTCCGCCGGAATTTACTTTCATGATCTTGTCATCGTGAATCCATGTACGGAAGCTCTCCCATACTTCTACCCATTCGTCTGAATTGATCATCACTTTTTTCCCATCCTCACTCAGAAGAGAGGCTCCGTTGCTGAGTGCTGCATCAATCAGATTTCCTGAGCCCCACATTGGCTCCCAGCCCACAAAGGAACCATCAGAAGCTGTCATTTTCTCTGCTGCCGCTGCAAGATCCTGCCAGGTCTTGATCGTTGCCGGGTCAATTCCCGCTTTTTCAAATGCCGCTTTATTGTAGTACATCACCTGTGTTGTACCATATGCAGGCAGTGCAAACAATTTTCCGTTCTCATACTCCCCCTGCTCATAAAATACCGGCAGATAATCATCTTTTTCAAAGGAATCATCTTTTTCTACATACTCATTGATGTCTGCAACCAGATTTTTTTCAGAAAGATTTCTGGATTTATCTGTATCCAGAAGTGCCATGTCCGGAGCTTTCTTTCCTGCGATTCCTGCCTGCAGTTTTTCATAAGTCTCTGTATAATCCGCCTGCGTTGTTGTCTTAACTTCATATTTGTCCTGAGACTCATTGAATGCATCTACAATGTCCTGAAATACATTGACTGCTGTTTTTCCCCCGGAATACCAGAGATCCAACTGAATTTTTCCATCTGCTGTCTTTGTCGTTTCTGCAGCCTTTGCATTGTTTCCACATCCTGTCACCAGGGACATTCCAAGTACACAAACTAATAATGCTGATACAATTCTCTTTTTCATTTTCTTTTTTCTCCTTCATGCATCGTATATCGTTTTTTCTTTGCTTTCTTTATGTAAAAAAGGAATTATCCTTTCATACCCGTATCTCCGCCGATTCCATTGATAAACCACTTTTGCGTAAATGCAAACAGAATCAGAAGCGGCAGTACGATCAATGTACTTCCTGCCATGACCAGGGGCCATTCTGTTCCATAAGCACCGCCTTCTATAAAGAATTTTCTCAATCCCTGTGACACCATCATCTTCTCATCCGCATCTGTGATCAGAGAAGGCCACATATAACTGTTGTAGCAGGTAATAAAGTTCATCAGTCCAAATGTGATGAACGAAGATTTTGTCATCGGACACACGACCCGCCACAGAATCTTCCAGGAGCTTGCCCCGTCGATTCTCGCTGCCTCGATCAGTCCCATTGGAACCTGCATGAATGCCTGTCGAAGCAGAAAGATTCCGAAAATGCTGACACAGTTGGAAATGATCAGCCCTGTAAACGTGTTCAGCAGATTCCAGTTTGCCAGAATAATATAGCTCGGAATATATGTTGCTGCTGTCGGAAGCATATAAGTTCCCATGATGACTGCAAACAACGCTTTCTTGCCTTTAAAATTCATAAAAACAATCGCATAGGCGATCATCGCACCTGTTACGATCTGCAGCGCCAGCGTGATCACTGATACAAACAAACTGTTGCCGACATATCGAAGAAGCGGTGATTCAAAAATGACCTGGTAAAAGTTATGCCACTGGAATTCTGCCGGAAAAAATGAACTGACATCCATAATCTCCGCCTTTGTTTTCAGTGCACTTAAAATCATCCATACAAACGGAAAGATTGTGAAAATACTGAAGATCAGTAAAATCATTCCTTTTCCGAGTTTTTCGATTCCTGTTCTTATCTTCATAATCTGTCCTTCTTTCTAATAATGCACCCATTTTTTCGATGCACCGAACTGTACTGCCGATAATACTACGGTGATTATAATCATCACAATCGCCACCGCAGTTGCCTGTCCCATGTTAAACTCTTCAAACCCAAGCTGATAATACATATACAGCAAGGTTCTTGTGCTTCCGGACGGACCTCCCTGAGTCAGGATCTGGATCTGATCATATGCCTGCAGTGAAGTTACCATCGTAATAATTACCAGGAAAAACGTAGTCGGAGAAATACACGGAATCGTAACATCCCGGAATCTCTGCCACCTTTTTGCTCCATCCAGCCCGCTTGCCTCGTACAACTCTTTCGGAACCTTTTCCAATGCGGAAAGATAAAAGATCATCGCATATCCCAGACTCTTCCACACAGTCACAATGATCACAGCGAGCATTGCTGTGTCTGAACTTTTAATCCACTGTAATTCGGGGAGATGCAGAAATCTCATTACCGTATTTGCAATTCCCGTATTCGGATCGTAGATCCAGGTCCATACGATCGACACTGCAACAGTCGGCGTGATCCATGGCGAAAACAAAATAAATTTGATGATCCCGCTTCCTTTAAATGCTTTCTGCATCAAAAGAGCCAGCATCAGACCAAGTACGATCGTCGGAATCAGAGTTCCCAATGTAAACACAACTGTGTTCCAAAGTGCATCGTAAAATCTGGCATCCTGAAACAACGAAATAAAATTATCAAAAAATACAAAATTGTAGTCCGGAGTCATATAATCCCAGTCTGTGAAACTAATATAGACAGATCGCAGGATCGGATAAATCCAAAATACGATCAGAGGAATGAATGCCGGCAGAACAAAAAGAGTCACACTGCCCAGTTGCCTGAATTTTACTTTATTCTTCATTTTTTCTATCCTTTCTTATCAACCCGTAAATCCCTGTCATAATTCCTGCCGTTACCGGGAGCGCCAGCCAGATTCCTCTGATATCCCAGACAGCCGGAAGCAAAAACAGACAGATTGGCGAAACTGCCAGGCTTTCTATATAAGTCATAAACACCGCTTTTTTCGTCTGCATGACTGCATTGAGGCAGGATACATTCAATTTTGCCGTTCCCGTTAACAGAAATGCAAATGAACTGATCAGCATCCCCGAAGAAAAATACTGCTTTGACTCTGCTGACAGACCAAACCATCCTCCAATATACGGAATCATACAGATCGTCACTGCTGCCGCCGTGATTCCTAAGATGATTTCTGCGGTGTAAGCGATTTTTTTTACTGCTCTTACCTCTGTCTCCTTTTTCGCACCATGATAAAAACTAATCAGAGGCTGTACACCTTCTCCGATTCCCGTCAGAAAATACTGAACCGGGAATGCAATATAAGAAATAGCCGCATAACACGCCACCGCTGCATTTCCGCCATAACGAAGACACTGCAGATTTGTAAAAATAAGTGCAGCTGTCGGCGCAAGTGATGTTCCAAATGCCGTAATCCCAATCTTGAAAATATCTGCAGCATATTGCCTGTGCCACAACAGTCTCCATTTTCGATAACCTGTTTTCCACAGGATCGCACATCCTGCCATAACTACCACGGCCTGCGCCGTCACCGTTCCAAATGCGGCTCCCCTGATTCCCATATTCAATCGGAACATCAGATAATAGTTCACCAGAATATTGACTGCAAATCCTGCTGCCATGCTGAGCATTGCTCCCAGCGACTGATTCATATTTCTCAAAAGAGGCATGATTCCGGTTCCTGCCACCTGAAGGATACTTCCGGCAATAATGATCGCCGTATACTTGATTGCTTCCGTCTGAACACTTCCCGCAGCTCCCAAAATTTCTAAAAACGGTTTCTGTACCAGAGACAGCAAAATCGTTGCAAGTATACCTGTACCGATCAGAAATGTCATTGTAAGCTCAAACAAATTTTCACATACCTTCTGCTCTCCCCGCCCTCTGTAATGAGAGTACAAAACACTTCCTCCCGTTCCGATTCCAATTCCGAGCGCAGTGATCAGTGCCGGGATCGGCCACGCAATATTAATCGCTGCAAGCCCTGTATCTCCCGCTGCCTTTCCTACAAAAATCCCATCCACAATGCTGTACATTCCTGACATGGTAAACGCCAGTACGGTAGGGAATGCCTCTTTTATTACTTTCTTTAACATCAAACTGTTTCCTTTCTTAATGGCACGTTCGTCATTATAACGTTCCTTTTTTAACATCACTTCAATTGCAAGTTAAACTCTTGTAAAGCAAAAAAAGAGAAACAAACGGCAAATCTGCCCGTCTGCTTCTCTTTTTATCTTTTTCCTGTTTTCTTTTAAAGCGAAGTCATTTCTTCCCGGATCAACTCTGTAATTTCACTCAGACATTTTTCCATCTCCAGATTTTCAAATCTCCTTACAATTCCTGCTCTTTTCAAATTCTCTTCGGAGAAATCCTCTGCATCTGCCAGAAAACGTCTGCACATCTCCGCATATTTGGGGTCCTTCTGCTGTCGTTCCCTGCAAAGCGCTCTCTCCAGCCTCAGCCCGTCCTCTACCTCAATGTAAATCGGAATCAGCTGTTCTTCTCCAAAATACTCCCGCATCCCATAATAAGATTCCAGAGTCCCTATCACAAGATAATCATACTTCTGGAGATCTATCTGCCCGTCATCTGCTGTAAAATATGTCCAGATTCCACACTTTGTATTATAAGAACGTACTTCTATGACACGTTCTTTCTCCTTAAGCTCGTTCAGCCTTTCTTCGTCCACAAAAAAATATTCCACACCATCGGTCTCCCCTTCCCTGATCGGTCGGGTCGTATAAGGAGTAATACGCTTTAACTGCGGCAGTTTTTCTCTTATTTTCTTATAAATCGTATCTTTTCCGGAAGAACTTTTCCCCATAATATAAAAAATTTTACTCATTTATCAACACCTCAATATAGTTTTCCACACTAATTCCTTCCACAGAAAACCCTTTGTTCTGATAATCTACTAACATCGCTGCTGTTTCCTTAGTGATTCGTTCCCCCGGAACGATCAGCGGAATTCCCGGCGGATACAAATACGCATATTCCATAGAAATAAATCCCGCTGACTTCTGCCAGCTCAGGCTCTTTACTGTTTCCATTCTTCGCATTCCTTCTACCTCAAAGCTCGTGAAGACCTGTTCCTGACGGGGCAGATAATATCTTTTCTCTTCCTCTGACTTTTTTTCCAATTCCTCATCAATCTCAAACAAAGCACTGATCAGCCGATCCATTCCTTCTTTTGTATCTCCAATCGAAGTCATGGCAATCACATAAGATCCTGCAGCCATTTCCATCTGCAGATGATATTCTAAAAGCAATCTCTCATATAACATTTTCCCTGTAAACACTCGATTCTCTTTCTTAAGAATCGTATCTTTTACAGACAGCACCAGTTTGGATCTGTCGAATTCTTCTGTCTCCATCAATCTGATATGCTTTAATTTTTTCAACTCTCCCCTTTTGCTTTCCAGATTCTTCACATAAGTCTCAAACAACACATCCCCCTGCTCTGCCACCATCCTCAGACATTCATCCATACTTGCCATCAATACATAAGAAGGACTGCTCGTCTGAAAAATATGCAGATAATTCCGAATCTTCCTTCGATCGATCCGTGTCCCATTCAAGTGAATCAGTGCTGTCTGCGTCAATGCCGGAAGTGTTTTATGCAGACTGTGTATTACAACATCTGCTCCCTTTGTATTTGCATTCTCCGGAAAATAAGGGTGAAATCCAAAGTGTGCTCCGTGTGCCTCATCCACAATCAACGGAATTTTTTTCTGATGTACAATTTCAGAAATCCTCTCAATATCCGACAACACCCCGTCATATGTCGGTGATGTCAATACCACAGCCTGAACCTCCTTATGTTCCTCTAATAACCTCTCAATTTTCTCAGGAGACACAGCCATATTCAGTTCCATTGTCTCATCAAATTCCGGATAAATATATACCGGACGCAATTCATTTAAAAAAACAGCATGATAGACCGACTTATGACAGTTTCTTGCCATTAAAATCTTTCCGCCTTTTTTAGTACATCCCATTACCGCACTTAAAATGCCCGCAGTACTCCCATTAATCAAATAGTGCGTCTCCTCTGCATGATACATGGACGCTGCCCTGACTTCCGCTTCCCTGATGATCTCCTCCGCATGATGAAGATTATCAAATCCTTCAATCTCTGTAATATCAATTCCATATGGTAAATTCGCTTGTGTAACATCCGAATTACGTTTATGCCCAGGCATATGAAACCCATAATAATCCGACTTCCCATATGCTTCTAATTTTTCATATAAGTATTCCATAAATTTTTCTGCAAATGCTTATCCTTCCAATTTATTTCTATCCGTATCACTTGCGCTTTTATTATATCTTCTGTATACCTGTGTTGTAAATTAGATGTTATCCACATCTATTTCCGATTCAAATAAATATTCCAACATATTTCAGACTTTTTCACATATTATGTCTGTGCTGAATCTTTTGCATAGCATAGGTGTAATCAAAATATAAGTTAATATAACAAAAAGAACAAGCAAAATCGCTTGTTCTACAATGAGCGTGCGGGGATTCGAACCCCGGACAACTTGATTAAAAGTCAAGTGCTCTACCAACTGAGCTACACGCCCTTATTCAATTATATTCCTTTTAATTACAAGGAAAATGCCCAGAGCCGGAATCGAACCAGCGACACGAGGATTTTCAGTCCTCTGCTCTACCAACTGAGCTATCTGGGCATTTGGTCTGTGAACTGTTGTGTATCACAGACCTTATCATAGCATATTGATTGTTTGAATGCAAGTAATTTTTATGATTTTTGCGAAAAAAGAGAAAATTATAACAAAAATTTATTTTATCTTGCCATAAGGTAGATTTTTTCCATATCTCTCATATTGAGCTGTTTAAAGACTCCAATGGTGCGAGTGTCCTCAAAACTGCATTTGAATGCAAGATCATGAATTTGCTGATCTGTGAGATCCAGACCCAGTTCATGTAAACTGGTGGGCATTTTTACAGACCGGAAAAAATTTTCCATTGCTTCAATTCCTGCAAGGGCTGTTTCTTTATAATCAGTTCCACATGGAATGTCAAATACATTGGTGGCAAACTGAGCAAAACGTTCAGGGTTCACCTCGTAGACGTATCGTGCCCAGCTTCCCCAGATAGCTGCCAGACCTGCTCCGTGAGTTACATTGTAGACACCTCCCAGTTCATGTTCAAGCTGGTGGCATGCCCAGTCACCACCACCTGTACCGCATCCGGTCAGACCGTTGTGGGAAAGGCTTCCTGCCCACATAATTTCTGCCCTGGCGCTGTAATTGTCTGGTTCTTTCATAAGAATACGGGCATTGTAAATGACTGTCTGCATCAGAGCTTCGCTGATGCTGTCTGTAATCTCCATAGTTTCAATATTTACAAAATATCGCTCCATGGTGTGCATGAGGATATCTACACATCCGCTTTCTGTCTGATACTGTGGGAGTGTGTAGGTGAGACGTGGATTTAAGATGGCAAATTTCGGCCTGCAGTAATCTGTCTTTGCACATCCACGTTTTTCTTTTGTTTCTTCATTTGTGATAACACTGGAACTGCTCATTTCACTTCCGGAAGCTGCAATTGTAAGGATGACACCAATGGGCAGACAGCCGGTTGGAACAGCTTTTTTCAGACAGAAATCCCAGACATCATTGTTCGGATTGGCAACGCCATAGCCGATGGCTTTGGAAGAGTCAATAACACTTCCTCCTCCTACAGCAAGGATAAAGTCTACATGTTCTTTTTGGCATAATTCGATTCCCTCGCGGACTTTGGAAAGAAGTGGATTAGGAATGACACCACCCAGGGTGATGTATTCAAGACCTTCTTCTTTCAGATTAGAAGTGATCTCATCAATCAGTCCGGAACGGACAGCACTCTGACCTCCATAATGGATCAAAACTTTTTTTGCTCCATACTTCTTCAGCAGGGAACCTGCCTGAAGGTGGGTATCTTTGCCAAAGAGAACCTGTGTTGGTGTATAATATTCAAAATTTCTCATAATATGTAAACGACCTCCTATAGATTGAAAGGCTAACTGAATCAGGTAAGTCCTCTGCTTTAATTGTAAAATGTAATGAGCAGTAGGTGGGACTTCCTTTTTATATTAAAGCAAATAATGGAAAAATAGTCAAAAAATAATAAAAAAATTAAAATTTGAAAGCAATTTTTGCTGGTTCTCAGAAGACATTTTTGGAAAGATTCCAGTACAGATATCTATAATTTTCTGCACACAGAAAACGGAAAGACAGAAATTTATAGATTTTGGACAGAATATTTTATGGGCATTATGTGAATGGAATGCTATGATAAATACACTTAAATATACAAAGTGAATAAAAAAGGAGGAAACAAGAAATGAAAAAAAGAATGTACAAGATTATGGCACTTGCCATGACTGCAGCTATGGTGGTACCGATGGCAGCGCAGACAACTGCATTTGCAGCTGACGACAAAGAAATTACTTACTGGAATATCGCGGTAGAGAGCCCGGACAAAGATATTGTTACTGCAGCAGTAGACAAGTTTAACAAAGAAACAAAGTCAGGCTATACTGTAAATCAGGTAGCCATCCAGAACGATACATACAAGGAAAAACTTGTTATCGCGATGAGCTCCGGTGAGTGTCCTGATATGTACTCAAGCTGGTCCGGTGGTCCGATGTATGAATATATTGATTCCGGATTTGCTCAGCCGATTGATGATCTTCTTGATCAGTCCGATGTTAAAGATAAACTTCTGGATGCAGCTATTGAACAGGGAAGCTACAACGGACATGTATATGCGATCCCATATCTGAATGTTTCTCTGGCAGGTATCTTCTACAACAAAGATATGTTTAAACAGTACGGACTTGAAGAACCGAAGACATTAGCTGATCTGGAAAATATCTGTGCAACATTAAAAGAAAACGGAATTACACCTTTTGCACTTGCTAATGCTTCCAAATGGACAGGTTCCATGTACTTCATGTCTCTGGCAGCACGTTATGGCGGACTGGAACCATTCCAGAATGCAGTTGCAGGAACCGGTAAATTCACAGATGACTGCTTCATCAAAGCAGGTGAGAAGATTCAGGAGTGGGTTAACAACGGATACTTCCCGGATGGCGTAAACTCCTTAAGCGAAGATGACGGACAGGCAAAACAGTTAATGTATCAGGAAACAGCAGGTATGCTTCTCTGTGGCTCATGGTATACAGGAACATTCCAGACTGACAGTGAGGAATTCTATCAGAAGATCGGCTGGTTCCCATTCCCTGCAATTGATGATTCCGATGCTGATCCTACAATCCAGATCGGTACTGTAGGTGATCAGTTCATTTCCTTCAACTGTGAAGGTGATAAACTTGCAGCAGCATTTGAATGTGCAACAGATCATTTATCTGATGAAGTTGCAGACATTACATACTCTAACAACAAGATTGTTCCTGTAAAAGATGCAGGAGACCACATCAAAGACCCTGTTGTAAAGGAAATTTTTGATGCAGCTCAGGAAGCATCTTCTATCCAGTTGTGGTATGACCAGTATCTGCCAACATCTGTTGCAACTGCACATCTTGATGGCTTACAGGAAGTATTTGGTCTGACAAAGACTCCTCAGGAAGCACAGGAAGAAATGCAGAAAGCAATGGACGAATATTTAAGTACCAAATCTGATTCCGGCGCAGCAGATGATACTGCAGAAGAAGCTACAGATGATGCAGCTACAGATGATGCAGCAGCAGATGATGCTGAATAATCTTTAAAGGAAAGCAGGCATTCATTCTGACCTGAGTAAGGGTAGAAAAGAAGGGTTCTGCACATGCTGAAAGTGCAGAACCCTTTATCTTGAAAAACAATATGTGAGTACACAGAGCGTGCTTGAAAAATCATTTCAATGTCAAATTACATATCAGACAGCATGTCAGAAAATATATAAAAACCATCTCAGAAATATATCTCTAACATATTCCGAAAGCATTTTTCAAACATACTCTGGCATACGTTAGGTCAGATGATCAAATCTCAGAAAGTATTAAAAAGGAGGCACCAAAATGAATGAAAAAGGGATATCTCTGGTTCAGTTAAGACAGAGAAAAACACGTCAGACAGCAGCACTTTTTCTGGCACCTGTTATCATTTTATTAGTAGTATTTATCGCGTATCCGATTATTGATACATTTATTACAAGCGGATACCAGTGGAATGGTATTTCCGCAGACAAGAAGATGGTAGGACTTGCAAACTGGGCAAAACTGATCAAAGATACAAAATTCTGGATAGCATTTAAGAACAACGTTATTATCATGATCCTATCTATCATTATCCAGATTCCGTTAGGACTTGCAATGGCAACATTCCTTGACTTTGGCGGTAAGAAACTTACAATTTTCAAGGTTATCTGGTTTATTCCAATGCTTATGTCTTCTGTTGCAATTGGTTTCCTTTTCACATACGCACTTGCAACAAACGGAGGTATTGTCAGCACAATTTCCGGATGGTTCGGAGGGGGCAACATTGACCTTCTTGGTAATCCAAAATTAGCATTGCTCACAGTTATTCTTATCATTGCATGGCAGTTTACACCATTCTACATGGTTTACTTTATGGCTGGTTATACAAACATCCCATATGATGTATTTGAAGCAGCAAGAATCGATGGTGCTACAAGAGGACAGTATTTCTGGAAGATTGCACTTCCACTTCTTATTCCGTCAATTAAGAGTGCAGCTATCCTTTCAATGGTTGGATCTCTGAAATACTTCGATCTGATCTATGTTATGACAGGCGGCGGTCCTGGTACTGCTACAGAGCTGATGGCAACCTATATGTACAAAGAATCATTCAAGAACTTTAACATGGGTTATGGCTCAGCCATTGCAGGAGGTATGTTTATCCTGATTACAATGGTATCTATGATTACTATGAAACTTATAAACGGAAAACAGGAGGATTAAGGGATGGACAGCTATAAGAAAAGTAGAAGAAAAAGCATCATAGCCTGGATCATTGCTTTTGTTCTTGCTATCGGTGCAGCAATTGTATCATTTACACCTTTTATATTCATGGTGCTGAACTCATTCAAAGAGAAATTTGAGATGCTTACCAAGGGTGTATTCCAGCTTCCTGATCAACTGAACTGGTCCAATTACACTGAGGTACTTACAGGAGGGTTTGCAAATTACTTCAAGAACAGTGTGATCGTTCTTGCAATCTCCCTGATTCTGCTGCTGTTTATTTCAGCATGCGCTTCTTATCCTCTGGCAAGATTTAAGTTTAAAATGGCACAGCCGATTTATGCGATTATTGTAGCCTGTATGTCTATTCCTGTACATATTACATTGATCCCTGTATTCAAAATGTCAAAGTCAACAGGACTTTATGATACAATCTGGTCACTGGTCGGACCGTATGTCGCATTCGCAGTTCCGATTTCCGTATTTATCCTGACCAGCTTTATGAAAGAGATTCCGAGAGAAATCGAAGAATCTGCTGAAATTGACGGATGTGGAAAGATTCAGATGTTCTTCTCCATGATCCTGCCGCTTTCCAAACCCGGAATGGCGACACTGGCAATTTACAATGGTGTAAATATGTGGAATGAATTCTCATTTGTAAATACACTGACACAGTCTGCCCAGAATCGTACCCTGCCGTTGGCAATCTGGGAATTTCAGGGACAGTATTCTATGAATACACCAATGATCATGGCGGTTCTTACATTAACACTTTTACCAATGGTTATCATGTTTATTATTTTCCAGGATAAACTGGTAAAAGGTATGACTGCAGGTGCTGTAAAGGGTTGATTCTTTCTGCGAAATCTGTTGTATCCATTTACCATTGAACATGGTATGATATTGGGGAGATAAAATCACCCCTGATCATGTGGGTATATGTGAAATTATGTGACAGATGAGGAAAGACAACATGAACAAATGGAAAACAAAATTCAGCTACTGGAAATTTGATAAAAAAATACTTTTACTTGTGACCGTCAGTATTCTTATTGTAACGCTGACGGTTGCAGGTGTTTCTCTGACTTTTTCTATAGCATCGATGAAAGAGCAGTCTGTAGAACTTCTGCAGATGCAGAATAATACAGTTGCGGAATCTTTTAAGGGATCAATGGATTCATATAAAGAAATCGTATTGGGTACGATCATGGATGATTCTGTGCAGAATTACTGCAGGCAGGTGCAGAAAAATGAGCTGAAGACAGCAGACATTGATGCAGTTTACAGCAAGCTGGAGAATCTGAATAATATGTATGAGAGTCTGAACTTTGCTGCCATTGTCAGTTCGGATTATAAGAGTTACTACTACAGAGGAAAGGGTTCTTTATCAGTTACGCAGTTTGAAGAAGTGTATCCCCAGGCATATGAGAGAAGCAAATATGCGAAGAAAGGAACGCTGAAAGTTGCCTATAATAACGATTATTATAAAGGGAACAGATATACATTGAGTCTGTATTATCCATTATATGATACCAGAAAAGTATCTGATGCAAGAGGGCTTCTGTGCATGAATTTCGATGATCCGGCAGTACAGAAGATGCTGGCTGTAGGAGATTCTTCAGCAGAAACAAGAGTAGTTGACACAGGTGGAATGATACTGCTTTCGAATGATAAAGAGGAGACAGGCCGTTACGTAAATTATATAGATGAGATGGAAAAAGGGATACAGATATTTACAAAGAATGGGAATATGTATGTATGCCAGAAGATTAAGAACTGGAATTATTATGTAGTCAGTTCGATTTCTTTTTATAAACTAATGGAATCAGGATTCCATATAATGGTTGTTGTGATTCTGGTGCTGATCATAGTGCTGATCATAGTAAGCATTATTATAAGAGCACTGGTCAGGAAAATGTATCAGCCCCTTAATAAGGTAGTATCTAAGATGGATTATGTTGCAACAGGTTCCCTGAGAACAAGAATCAATGTTGACAATATGGGCGAGGATTTTGCCAAGCTTGCAATTGGTTTTAACTCTATGATGGATGAAATCGAGGTGTTGATGGAACAGGTAAAACTGGAACAGCATCAGCTGGAGCAGATTCGTTTTAATGCCCTTCAGTCGCAGATCCAGCCACATTTTCTTTATAATACACTGGAATGTATCCACTGGCAGGCGATTGCCGAAGGAAATAAAGAGATTTCCACAATGGTAAAGGCGCTGGCGAAATATTACAGGATCTGTCTCAGCAAAGGGCATGATGTGATCACGATCAGAGAAGAAGTAGAGCACATCAGGAATTATATGATTATCCAGAACATGAGATACGACAACATTATCAGAAGTGAGATTGTTGTAGAATCTCAGGTGGAAGAAAGCCTGATACCGAAGCTGATCCTGCAGCCACTGGTAGAGAATTCCATTTATCATGGAATGAAAGTAAAAGAGGGAAAAACAGGTACACTTTATCTTACAGCATATAAAAATGAGGATGAAGTTATCATAAAGGTATCAGATACAGGCACAGGAATGAGTCAGGAACAGATAGATGAAATGAATGAACAGCTCTCCAGATACGAGGATTCCTTTGGATATGGAGTGCGAAACGTAAACAAGAGGATTGAACTTCTTTTTGGGGAGGGATATGGTCTTAATTACCAGAAGAATGATTCGGGTGGAGTAACTGTCGTGATCCATCTGCCATATCAGACAGAAATCAAAAAGAACACAGCAGGAGGCGAGTGGACGTGTGTATAGAGTACTGATTGTTGATGACGAAAAGATGATACGCATGGGGATGAAAAATGCAATAGACTGGAAGAAACTGGGAGTAGATGACGTATTTACTGCTGCGTCAGGAAACGAGGCTTTGAAGATTCTTAAAGAAGAAGGTCCTGAAATTATGGTTACAGATATCCAGATGACAGAAATGACAGGACTGGAACTGATTAAAGCGGCCAGAGAATCAGTACCTGAACTGCGTGTGATCGTGCTTACAGGCTTTGATAATTTTGAGTATGCAAGAGAGAGCCTGCGGCTTCAGGTGCAGGATTTCTTCCTGAAACCGATTGATGAAGATGATCTTTTCAATGCGATAGAAAAGCAGATAAAAGAACTGAAAGAGCAGGAAAACAAAGAGCAGAATCAGGCCAGAGTGTGGCGCTCTCAAGGCTCTGTAGTGCAGATGAGACTGGAGCAGTGCATGAGAAATTTGGTGCATACAAAAGCAGATAAAGAGATGCAGTTGTATATTCTCCAGAAAGATTTTCAGTTTGATATTAAGCAGAAAATGAGCCTGATTCTTCTGGAACAGGGAATGTATACAGAACAGCAGAATGACGGAAAATTCCGTGCAATGACTGTTAAAAATGTCTGCATGAGCATGGTGGATTCCCAAAACAGAGGAATCACATTTGTAGATGATGACGGTACGATTGCGATTGTCTGTTTTGAAAAGGATGATGACGACAGCGTTCTGGAACAGATTGAAGAATTGTCGGATGTGCTGAAGGATGAATTTGAATATAAACCAAAGATTACGGTTGGAAGTGCAGTGCAAGGATTTGAAAATCTGGCAATTTCCTACAATGATGCCAGATATCTTCTGGAACATGAAAAAAAGAATATTCAGGACATTATACAGACGATGGGGGCTCAGAACAAGAAGAAAATCTTCTGGGAAATCTATGCAGAACTGCGAAATATCATGATTTCCAATATAGGAACTCCAGATTATGTACTAAAGGCATTTAATACCTTTATTAAGGCAACAGAATCCTATAATCTTTCCCCTTCTGCTGTGCGCAGATGTTGTTTCGAGATTGCCTCCTCTTTGATTTTTTCCTACATGGAAGTATCGTGTGAGGTGGAAGAAGGAAAGTTGGATGCACTCTCCAAGAGTCTGTCATCAGCAGGAAAAGAAGAGGCCTGTGAGATTACGAGAATGTTTATTGAGCAGCTCATTGAAAATGATGAAGAGGATGTACATTATACCATTTCCAATGCCAGACACTATATAGATGAGCATCTTGCAGAGGATATTTCGGTTTCCAGCATTGCGGAAAGTCTCTATATCACACCGAATTATTTCTCCAGATTATTTAAGCGGATTACAGGTGAAGGATGTAATGAATACATTGTCAGAAAGAGGATTGAGAAGGCGAAGAGCCTTCTGGAAACTACCAGCATCAAGACTGGAAAGATTGCTATGATGGTAGGATACAGAGATACGAATTATTTCTCACTGGCATTTAAGAAACATACAGGAAAATCTCCGACGAAATACAGAGAAGAAATGCAGAATACATAATGCAGGAGTAGCGGGCTGCGCTGAGGCTTTGTTAATACCTGCTGAATAATTATCAAATTATATAAACAGGAGGATCTGAAATGAAAGATCACAGAAAAGAAAGAGCAGAAGCAAGAAAAAAAGCAGAAAAACTGGTATCACAGATGACGCTTCTGGAGAAGGCTTCCCAGTTAAAATACGATGCTGCTCCCGTGAAAAGACTGGGTGTTCCGGCATACAATTACTGGAATGAAGCACTGCATGGAGTGGCCAGAGCAGGTGTGGCAACCATGTTCCCACAGGCAATTGCGATGGCTGCAGTATTTGACGATGAAGAGATGAAAAAAGTTGGCGATATCATTGCAACTGAGGGAAGAGCAAAATACAATGCATATTCTGCAAAAGAAGACAGAGATATTTACAAGGGTCTTACTTTCTGGTCCCCCAATGTAAACATTTTCAGAGATCCGAGATGGGGCAGAGGGCATGAAACCTATGGTGAGGATCCATATCTGACGTCCAGACTTGGCGTGAAATTCGTAGAAGGAATCCAGGGTGACGGACCTGTAATGAAAGCGGCAGCATGTGCAAAGCATTATGCAGTGCACAGCGGTCCGGAATCGCTCAGACATGAATTTGATGCACAGGCAAGCATGAAGGATATGTGGGAAACATATCTTCCGGCTTTTGAAGCGCTTGTAACAGAAGCGGATGTTGAGGCTGTAATGGGTGCTTATAACAGGACAAACGGAGAACCCTGCTGTGCACATAAATATCTTATGGAAGATGTCCTGAGAGGAAAATGGAAATTCGAAGGTCATTATACTTCTGACTGCTGGGCAATCCGTGACTTTCATGAACATCACATGGTAACTTCCACACCAAGACAGTCCGCTGCTATGGCATTAAATGCAGGATGTGACCTGAACTGTGGAAATACATATCTTCATATGATGGGAGCTTATCAGGATGGACTGGTAACAGAAGAGAAAATTACAGAATCCGCAGTAAGACTGCTGACAACCAGATATCTGCTGGGCCTGTTTGACGGAAGTGAATATGATAAGATACCGTATAGTGTGGTAGAGTGCAAAGAGCACATTGATGAAGCTCTTAAGATGGCAAGAAAGAGCTGCGTACTTCTGAAGAATGATGGAGTTCTTCCGATTGATAAAACAAAAGTAAATACTATTGGTGTCATCGGCCCGAATGCAGATAGCCGTGCAGCTCTTATTGGAAATTATCATGGAACATCTTCAGAATATATTACTGTTCTTGAAGGAATCCGTGAAGAAGCAGGTGACGATGTAAGGATCCTTTACTCTCAGGGATGTGATTTATATAAAGACAAAGTTGAAAATCTGGCATGGGATCAGGACAGAATTTCTGAGGCAGTAATTACAGCGGAAAACAGCGATGTAGTCATACTCTGCGTAGGTCTTGATGAGACTCTGGAGGGAGAAGAAGGAGATACCGGAAACAGTGATGCATCCGGGGACAAAGTTGATCTTCATCTTCCGAAAGTACAGGAAGAATTGATCGAGAAAGTAACAGCAGTAGGAAAACCTACCATCGTAGTTCTGATGGCAGGAAGTGCGATTGACCTGAATTATGCGCAGGATAACTGTAATGGAATCCTTCTTGCATGGTATCCGGGAGCAAGAGGCGGACGTGCAATAGCAGATCTTCTCTTCGGAAAAGAATCTCCATCAGGAAAACTTCCGATAACCTTCTATAAAGACCTGGAAGGAATGCCGGAATTTACAGATTACTCTATGAAGAACAGAACTTACCGTTATATGGAAAAAGAGGCACTTTATCCATTTGGATACGGACTTACATACAGTGATACCTGCGTAACAGAAGCAGAGGTTGTCGGTGAAGTATCAGCAGAGTCCGATATCGTGTTAAAAGCAACTGTTAAGAACAATGGAACAGTAGATACAGATGAAGTTGTTCAGGTGTATATCAAAGACCTTGATTCTCCGCTTGCAGTTCGTAACTACAGTCTCTGCGGATTTAAGAGAGTATCTCTGAAAGCGGGAGAAGAGAAATCTGTAGAATTTACAATTTCTAATAAAGCAATGAATATAGTTGATGAAGATGGAAATCGTTACATCGCAGGAAAACATTTCCGTTTATTTGCAGGAGTATCCCAGCCGGATACAAGAAGTGCAGAACTGACAGGACATAAGCCTGCTGAGATAGAAATTGCACTTTAACCGAACGGAGTAAGTATTCTGTTTCAATTGCGAAAAGTAACATAAAATAAAAACCATATTATATATGGACAGGAGGAACACAGACATGAAAAACAAAATTAAAAAAATATTACTTCTTGGAATGACAGCCATGTTTACTGCCGGTGCAGCAGGCACAGCAGTTATATCCTGTCCTGTATGGGCAGATGAAGCAGAACAAAACTCTGAGACTGCAGAAGAGCCAAAAGCAGAAGATGCAGCTGTGGAAGAAGAAATTGCTGATCAGACAGATGATAAAACAGAAAATACAGATTTAAAAACTGTAGAACATCCAAGAATGTCTGCCTATTCCATTCGCAGATTTTCCATTGTAAAGGACGGCGAAGAAGTATTTCAGATCAAACAGGAACCGGCAGATTATAAGATGGATTTCGACTACTGGGAAATTACCAATCCGTATGATGAGACTGCAACAGTAAACACAGAGAATATGTATGAAATGTTTGGAGTGCTGGCTGCTTTTGATCTCAGCAACGGCGTCGATGCAGCAAATACAGATACCGGACTGGATAATACAAAGACATATTTTACAGTAGATTTTGTAAATACAGTTAACGATGACACAGCAAAAGAAACGCAGGATGCAGATGCAACAGCAACGATCCTTATCGGAAATACAGATGAGAATGGTGACTATTATGCATGCGTAAAAGGATACGAAGAGGCTGTTTATCTGCTTTCAAAAGAGTCGGTGAACAGTCTTCTGGAGCTGAAACCGTTTAATCTGATTCTGAAAATTCCGGCATTGGTAAATATTGATACACTTGACAGTGTGGATATGAGCATTGGAAAGAAAACCTATACGATGAAGCTGGACGGCAGCGATTATAAATTTGGAAAGAAAACTGTAAAGAAAGAGAAATTTACTGAATTGTATCAGGCGCTTCAAAGTATAATGCTTGATTCGGAAGTCGAAGAAACAAAAGATGCAGCAGATAAGGAAGAAGTGCTGGCTGTAACATTCCACAGAAACACAGAAGAAGCTCCGGAAGTAACTCTGAAATATTTTGCATATGATGATACTTATGATAGTCTGGAAATCAATGGAACCGAGAAATTTCTTGTGAAAGCGGAAGATGTGGATGCACTGGTAAAACAGATTAAAAAAGCGTTTTAATCGAATAAATTGTGGAACAGTTATTTGGTTACGGGTAAGTGGAGAAGCGGATGATTTTATCTGATTGATTAAAGAGATATAGATATTGCAAACAGTAAAAACGGATTGCGAAGTTCACGTTGAACGGCAATCCGTTTTTGCGTTATATTTTAAATTTTTTATGGATTTGTTAATTGTAAACAGTGATTATTCTCCCTGATAGTTGAACCAGTCAAAGTCAGCATAATTAGTACTTGGCTGATGGTTGGAACTTGTATACATACCGATGTATGTTCCGGTAAATCCGTTATTTACTACAGAACTTAACAGAGAAGCATCCAGCCCTCTGACAAGCGGGAGCATTTCCTGATCTGTGTATCCGTAATAGAAGTCATAATCAGTAGTATTACCCTGAACACTGAGGTAGAGGCGTTTTACATCTTTGATTTCAGTTTCTGCAAGCAAAGATTTTGTACCATTTTCTGTTTGGTAAGCCTGAAGGAATGGCTTTCCGTCTTTCTGAACTAATACCATAAGATAATGGAAACGGTCATCCTGTACAAGAGCAATTCCGGCCTCTTCATTCTCGTTTGCAGGAGTAAATTCCATAGCTGTTTTTGCCAGGAATACTTTGTGACGTTGTCTGCGTCCTATGAAAGAAGGAAGACAGATTTCGTTTAGAACTTCTTTTCTTGTATACAGACGCAGATATCCGAAGCGGTCTGTCAGAGAATAAATTTGTTTAACTGGCGGATGAATGGTATTCCACTGCATCTGCAGAGTATCACATTCGAAGTTATCAGATTCAGGCATTAATGGATAAATGGTCTTAGGTAGATCCGGAAGACGGTCTTCTGTCTGGACAAGTCCTGTTTCGTTATCAACCATAGGCCATCCGTCCTCGGCCCATATAATTGGAACCATAAAGGTCTCGCGGCCAAGATTATAATGTCCTCCTTCATATGGACGCACAGCCAGAAGGACCATCCACCATTCACCATTCTGAGTTTCTACGATATCAGCATGTCCTGTAACAGAAATCGGGTTCAACAGAGGCATGTGTCTGTGACTAACAATCGGATTTCTCGGGCAGATTTCGTAATCTCCCTGAATTGTACGGCAGCGGGCCATCTGTACACTGTGATTTACGAAAGTACCACCTTCTGCAACAAGGAGATAATACCATCCGTCCTTCTTGTAAATATGCGGAGCCTCAATCCATTTACTGCGTGTTTTTACACCATCCCAGATAATGTAACGAGGTCCCTTGAACTGGAAGGTTTCCGGATCAAGCTCGTTCAGATAGATACCATGATGTCCTTCATAAAGGCAGTCAGGACTGATGTAGTTGCCTACATACCACAGAGAACCGTCATCATCAAAGAAAAGACTGGAGTCGATGCCGTCTGCACCTTTTACAACAATCGGATTACTCCACGGGCCGGCAGGATTTTTTGCTGTAATAATATAATTGTCACGGTCTGCTTCACGTCCTGCAGATACGAAAGTGTTAATGATGTAATAAGTTCCGTTATGATAACGGATACTTGGTGCCCATAATCCTTCAGAAGTTTCGCAGTTTTTATAGTCAAGCTGCTCTGGTCTGTGGATTCCATGACCAACCTGTTCCCAGTGAACCAGATCCTTACTGTGGAAAATCGGCAGTCCCGGATAATAAACGAATGAAGAAGTAACCATATAATAATCATCTCCTACCCGGCAGATAGAAGGGTCAGGATAAAAACCGGGAAGAAGCGGATTGTGATATGTATTTTGAAGCATAAAAAGAACCTCCTTAAAAAACTATAATCATTTTAACTATAGGGCAAAATTATAATAAGTAAAATAGAAATAAGTTTCTATCTGATGGAAAAAACAGCACAGTTTTTGCTGTTTAACCGAATCAAGTAAGTCCCCTGCGGAGGTTACAAAAAGCAATAAGCAGTGGGTGGGGACCTTAACCAAATTATACCAAAATTATCCAAATAAAATCATGGATTTTTTTCAGAAAACGTAGTATAGTAACAATAGCTGATAATAAGTTACTGAGAACAGAGTGAACAGTAACGATGATATATCACAGTATATTGAAAACAATAACAGAGAGCAGGTGACAGAATTTGGAAAAAGTGATAATCATAGGTGCCGGACCTGCAGGAATTTCCGCTGCGCTTTATGCAGTTCGTGGAAATCTGGATCCCCTGGTGATCAATAATGGGATCGGTGCTTTGGAAAAAGCAGAGAAAATAGAAAACTATTACGGACTGGAACATCCGCTGTCCGGTCAGGAATTATATGATACAGGAATCGCTCAGGCGAAAGCACTGGGCGTACGAATATTGGATGCACAGGTTCTGGGAGTCGGCGGGTTTGATACTTTTGTGGTAAAAACTACAGAAGGTGAATTCGAGACTCAGAGTCTGATTCTTGCAACAGGAAGTAAGCGCGCTGCACCGAAGATCCCGGGTGTTAAAGAATTTGAGGGAAAAGGTGTCAGCTACTGTGCAATCTGCGATGCTTTCTTTTACAGAGGCAAGGATGTAGCAGTTCTGGGAAACGGTGATTTCGCCATGCATGAAGCAAAGGAATTGTCCAATACTGCTTCTACAGTAACCATTTATACAAACGGTGAAGAACCAGAATTTACACCTGAAGAAAATATCAGTGTAAACACAATGAAGATCCAGTCTGTAGAGGGCGATGATCTGGTATCCGGAATCCGTCTTGAACCTGATGTGCAGGCAGAGGAAATAAAGGCAGGAGCAGGTCAGCAGGCAAATGATTTCTGTCCTGCAGAGGGTGTATTTATTGCAATGGGAACTGCAGGCAGTACTGAGATTGCCCGCCAGATGGGAGCTGAACTTACTGAAAAAGGCAACATTAAAGTTAACGAAAATATGGAAACAACCATCCCGGGACTCTATGCGGCAGGTGACTGTACAGGCGGACTTCTTCAGGTGGCGAAAGCTGTCTATGAGGGAGCACAGGCAGGTATTAATGCAGGGAAGTATGTAAGATCTTTAAAATAAAAATCTAAAATAAAAACTGAAAATTTAACAGGGTTATAGTGTTGATATTATAAAACCAGAGAACTTACATTGCAAATTTTTATAAAGAATAAGCAAAGGAGATATAAATCATGGCAAAAGAGATTACAACAGCAAATTTTGAAACAGAAGTATTAAAATCTGAGAAACCGGTTCTTATAGATTTCTGGGCAACATGGTGTGGACCATGTATGCGTCAGGGTCCGGTTGTAGAAGAACTGGCAGAAGAGGGATATGCAGTAGGAAAAGTAGACGTAGATCAGAATATGGCACTTGCACAGCAGTTTCGTGTAGTCAGCATTCCGACACTGATCCTGTTTAAAGACGGTGCGGAAGTGAAACGCTTCGTAGGTCTTACTTCCAAAGAAGAGCTGAAGAGTGCACTGGAAGGCTAAAGATTTATGAAGATTTTATTAGTGGCATGCAATGCAAAATATATTCATTCTAATCTTGCTGTTTATGATCTGCAGGCATATGCATCTGATTACGCAGATCATATTGTATTAAAGGAATATACCATCAACCAGCAGAAAGATGATATCATGCGTGATATTTACCTGGAGCATCCTGATGTGGTATGCGTGTCCTGTTATATCTGGAACCTTTCTTTTGTAAAAGAACTGATGGCAGATCTGATAAAGATTCTTCCGGGCGCCGACTTCTGGGCCGGCGGTCCGGAAGTTTCTTATGATGCGGAGAAATTCCTGACAGAAAACTCAGAATTTAAAGGTGTTATGGTCGGGGAAGGTGAAGAAACATTTAAAGAACTTGCCGGATATTATGTGGAAAAAAATCCGCAGGATCTGAAAGATATGACAGGAATCTGTTACAGAGACGGAGATCAGATCATACATAATGGATGGCGCCAGATCATGGACTTAAGCAGTATTCCGTTCATTTACAAAGATCTGTCTGAGTTTAAGAACAGGATCATTTATTATGAAAGCAGCAGAGGATGTCCTTTCTCCTGCAGTTACTGTCTTTCTTCCATTGATAAGAAACTGCGTTTCAGAGATACAGAGACAGTAAAGAAAGAGCTGCAGTTTTTTATAGACAATAAGGTTCCGCAGGTAAAGTTTGTAGACCGTACCTTTAACTGTAAACATGACCATGCAATGGCAATCTGGAAGTATATTAATGAACACGATAATGGTGTGACAAACTTCCATTTTGAGATTTCAGCAGATCTGTTAAGAGAAGAGGAACTGCAGGAAATGTCCACTATGCGTCCGGGCTTGATTCAGCTGGAGATTGGAGTACAGTCAACAAATCCGGATACGATTAAGGCAATTCACAGAACTATGAATTTTGAAAAACTGAAAGGAATTGTTGACAGAATCCACAGCTTTGGAAATATCCATCAGCATCTGGACCTGATCGCAGGACTTCCCTATGAAGATTACGACAGCTTCCGGCATTCCTTTAATGATGTCTATGCGTTGAAACCACAGCAGCTTCAGCTGGGCTTTTTGAAGGTGTTAAAGGGTTCCCATATGATGGAGATGTGCAGGGAATATGGTATTGTATACAAAACACAGGAGCCTTATGAGGTACTTTCCACGAAGTGGCTGGATTATGACCACGTTTTGAAGCTGAAAACTGTGGAAAATATGGTGGAAGTGTATTATAATAGTGGACAATTCCAGAATACACTTGAATATCTGGAAAAATTTTTCCCGGATGCTTTCTCGATTTATGAGAGACTGGGCAGCTTTTACATGGAAAAGGGCTATGGTGATGTTTCTCATACAAGAATGCGAAGATATGAGATCCTGCTGGAATTTCTGGAGGATGTGCCGGAGATTTCCATGGATCAGGTAAAAGACCAGATGGTATATGATCTCTATCTGAGAGAAAACCTGAAAAGCCGTCCTGGCTTTGCCAGAGATCAGAAGCCTTTTGAGAGACAGGTATGGGACTTCAGAAAACGGGAAAAAGTGGCAAAGAATGCACATGTGGAAGTATTTGCAGATGGAACAGTGCTGCTGTTTAACTATGCAGACCGTGATCCGCTGACTAACAATGCTCATGTGACAGATGTGACGAAAGATGTGTTTGAGAACCTGAACAGAGATTAAAGAGGTGAAGAGAAATGGGAATGTTTAATCCAAAGAACCGTAAAGTGATCACAGCAATTATTGCAATCATTCTGGTACTGGCAATGGTAGTGCCGACAGTTCTGTCTCTGATCGTATAATAAATTTTCGGAGGAAAAGAATGAGACTGGGACAGGCGGCAATGGAGGCTCTGAGGGCAGAAATAACCGGATGCCTGAAACCGGGAGATGAACTGGTAGTGGCATGCCCGGTGGCTTTGAAAGGAACCTCTGTAATAGCAAAAAATAAAAAGGACAAACTGGCAGAGAGATTCTCTGCCGGTTTTATTCAGAATTGCGTTTCACTTTGGGATGCTTATGGAGCCGGCAGTATTGTCTGGAAAATTGCGCAGGAGGCAGATGCCAGCGCATTATATGCTATGGGTGAGGGCGGCTTTTTAAGTGCGCTCTGGAAGATGGCAGAAGCTTCAGAAGTAGGACTGGAAGCAGACTTCCGTAAGGTACCGATTCGTCAGGAGACCATAGAAGTGTGCGAGATTTTTGACCTGAATCCATATAAGCTTCAGGCAGATGGAGCAGTATTGATTGGAATCCGCGGAGGTGAAGCACTGGTACAGAGACTTCGCAATGAGGGATTTATGGCAGAGGTCATCGGTCAGACAAACAGCGGCAATGACCGGCTTCTCTACAGTGGCGGCAGTGCCCGATATCTGGAACGTCCGGCAGAGGATGAACTGCAGCAACTTCTCAAAGAGTAACTGCAGGAAACTTAAGAGACAATTTTCTAAGAAAAGACAGACGATTAATAACAAGAGGAATAAAAACAAAATGGCAAAATTAAATATTGTACTTCATGAGCCGGAGATTCCTGCAAACACAGGAAATATCGGCCGTACCTGTGTGGCAACAGGAACCAGACTCCATCTTATCGAGCCTCTGGGATTTTCCTTAAGTGAGAAAGCCTTAAAGAGAGCAGGAATGGATTACTGGAAAGATCTGGATGTAACTACATATCTGGACTTTGAGGACTTTCTGGAGAAGAATCCCGGGGCAAAGATTTACTATGCAACAACAAAAGCACCTCAGACTTATACAGATGTTCATTATGAAGAAGACTGTTACATTATGTTTGGAAAAGAGAGTGCAGGAATCCCGGAGGACATTCTGGTCAATAATCAGGAAACCTGCGTAAGAATCCCTATGATCGGAGATATCCGTTCTCTGAACCTGAGCAATTCCGTAGCAATTGTTCTGTACGAGGCACTGCGCCAGAATAATTTTGACCACATGAATCTGGAAGGACACCTGAGAAACTACGACTGGAAATAATCACAGTAAGCAGACTGGAGGAGTTATATGCCAAATACCACAAAAGCAGCTCTGGAAGAATCCCTGAAACGGCTTCTTCTGAAGAAACCTCTGGACAAGATCACGATAACAGATATTACCACAGACTGTGGAATAAGCCGCATGGCTTTTTATTATCATTTCAAGGATATTTATGATCTGGTTGAATGGTCCTGTGTGGAAGATGGGACAAAAGCCCTTCAGGGCAAAAAGACTTCTGAGTCCTGGACAGAAGGGCTGACTCAGATATTTGAGGCAGTCCTGGAAAACAAACCGTTTATTATGAATGTTTACAGAAATGTGGACAGGGAGCGGATAGAAAATTATCTTTTTAAATTAACCTATGATCTGATCGTGGGTGTGGTGGAAGAAAAAAGCAAGGGTCTGAATATCACAGAAGAGGATAAGAAATTTATTGCAGACTTTTATAAATATGGTTTTGTGGGAATCATGCTTGAGTGGATCAGGGAAGGAATGAAAGAAAATATTGAAGATCTGGTAAGAATGATGGATCTGACGCTTCACGATACAGTGACTACATCCATTCATAACTTTCAGAAAAATAATATGGAAAAATAATCATATAAAAATTCTTTACAAAAGCCGCAGGGTGATAAAAAACTTATCATTCGGCGGCTTTTGTAAATTGTAGAATCATATTTTAACTGTTAATATACAGCCATAGCAACAAACAAACCATTCAGACGGATGAAATGCTTATGATATGGGAAACATACAGATAAGAATGTAAAAGTCATGAAGATGTCTTGACGGGAAATGGGTAAAGCAGAGAGAACGAAAAGCATTTAAAATCACAGAGCTGAAAGAACTTCTAAAGAAGAATTGAAGAAAGGTGGATGTGTATTATGAGTAAAAATAAAGGTTTAGGACTTGTATCCGCATTGGCAGTTGGAGCAGGCGTGGCAGCAGTGGCAGCAGGAAAGAAGTATAAAACAGCTGAGACAAAGAAAAAAGAAGATTATGACGCACTTCATAATACAAGTGAATATCGCAATACAGAACGTGGAAAATATGAGAAAAACAGTAAGGGAATTTATTATACAAACGGTAACTATGAAGCATTTGCACGTCCAAGAAAGCCGGAAGGCGTAGATGATAAACATGCTTATATCGTAGGAAGCGGACTGGCTTCTCTTGCAGCAGCCTGTTTCCTTGTACGTGACGGACAGATGCCCGGAAAGAATATCCACATTCTGGAAGCAATGGATATTGCAGGCGGAGCATGTGACGGTATCTTTGATCCGAGCCGCGGATATGTGATGCGTGGGGGACGTGAGATGGAAAACCATTTCGAGTGCTTATGGGATCTTTTCAGAAGTATTCCATCCATTGAAACACCTGGTGTATCTGTACTTGATGAATATTACTGGCTGAATAAGGAAGACCCCAACTATTCTCTCTGTCGTGCAACAAAAGAGAGAGGCAAGGATGCTCATACAGACGGTAAATTCAATCTGAGCCAGAAGGGCTGCATGGAGATCATGAAGCTGTTCATGACAAAGGATGAAGATCTTTATGACAAGACAATTGAAGATGTATTTGACGATGAAGTATTTGATTCCACATTCTGGTTATACTGGAGAACCATGTTCGCATTTGAGAACTGGCACAGTGCACTGGAAATGAAACTGTACTTCCAGAGATTTATCCATCACATTTCCGGACTTCCGGATTTCAGCGCCCTGAAATTTACTAAATACAATCAGTATGAATCCCTGATTCTGCCAATGCAGAAATATCTGGAAGAAGCAGGCGTTGAATTCCAGTTCAATACAGAGGTTACAAACGTACTCTTTGAGTTTGAAGGTAATAAGAAGATCGCAAAAGCAATCGAGTGTAAGGTGAATGGCGTAGAAAAGGGAATTGTTCTTACAGAGAATGATCTTGTATTTGTGACAAACGGAAGCTGTACAGAGGGAACCATCTACGGCGATCAAAACCATGCACCGAATGGAGACGCAGAAGTTCGTACAAGCGGATGCTGGAGCCTCTGGAAAAATATTGCAAAACAGGATCCGTCCTTCGGACATCCTGAGAAATTCTGTTCTGATATTGCTAAGACAAATTGGGAGTCAGCAACAGTGACTACTCTGGATGATAAGATCATTCCTTATATTACAGATATCTGCAAACGTGATCCGAGAACAGGCAAGGTTGTTACAGGCGGTATTGTAAGCTGTCAGGATTCCAGCTGGTTATTAAGCTGGACGATCAACAGACAGGGACAGTTCAAGGATCAGGACAAAGACAAGGTTTGTGTATGGGTATATGGTCTGTTTACAGATGTACCTGGTGATTATATCAAGAAGCCTATGAAGGAGTGTACAGGTAAGGAAATCACAGAAGAGTGGCTCTATCATCTTGGTGTTCCGGTTGACCAGATTGAAGACATGGCTGAGAACAGTGCAGTTTGTGTACCGACCATGATGCCTTATATTACAGCATTCTTTATGCCGAGAACAAAGGGTGACAGACCTGATGTTATTCCGGATGGCTGTGTAAACTTCGCATTCCTCGGACAGTTTGCCGATACACCAAGAGATACTGTATTTACTACTGAATATTCCGTAAGAACTGCTATGGAGGCTGTATATGGACTTCTTGGTGTTGACAGAGGTGTGCCGGAAGTATGGGGCAGTGTTTATGATATCAGAGAATTACTGGATAGCAGTGTGAAGCTGATGGATGGAAAATCTCCACTGGAGATCGAACTTCCGGGACCACTGGATATGCTGAAGAAACCGCTTTTGAAAGCTATTAAGGGAACTGTGGTCGAGAAAGTACTCAGAGATCATGATGTGATCAAAGATTATATGATGTAAATATAGAGATGTAAGTGATATGAAAAGGCTGCAGGAGATATCCGGCAGCCTTTTTGTAAAGCCGTTAAAAGTTGATGGAAAGTTGCTTTGATAAAGAAAAAACAGGTTGCAAATTAAAAAGACAGATGATAATATATAATGAAATATATAGAAAAAAATTAATTGGGACAATAAAAAGTCTGAAAAAACAAGTGAATATGATAATATATTGGAAGCTTTACTGTAATAATGAATATGTAGCGCAGGAGGGCTTTCAAGGGAGTGAAGGGAGGTTTTTTTATGGAACTTGAGATGTATCGCAGGTATTCACAGATGGCAAGAGGTATTGAGAAGGCTGAGCTGGTGTTTAAAAATGGGCGTGTGTTCAGCTCTGGTACAGGAGAATTTATTGATGGTGATGTGGCTGTTGCAGATGGAATTGTGATCGGAGTCGGTACATATGAAGGAGAGACAGAGATTGATCTGGAAGGAAAAGTAATCTGTCCGGGATTTATCGACAGTCATCTGCATCTGGAATCTACTCTGGTGACGCCGGGTGAGCTGGTCCGGCAGGCTGCACAGTGTGGAACTACAACATTTATTGTAGATCCTCATGAGTCTGCAAATGTATCCGGTACGGATGGAATTGATTATATTCTGGATCAGACAGAAGATGCACCGGCAAATGTATATGTAATGATGCCTTCCTGTGTTCCGGCGACTCATGTGGATGATAACGGGTGTATTCTTACAGCAGGAAAAATGAAGGGATATCTGGAACATCCGAGGATTCTGGGACTTGGTGAAGTGATGGATGCGCCTTCTGTGATTAACGGAAGTGTTGCAATGCATGAAAAGCTCCAGCTGTTTCAGGACAGAGTGAAGGATGGTCATGCACCGTTTCTGGCACCTGGGGATCTGGCTGCATATGTACTTGGCGGAATTGATACAGATCATGAGTGTGTGGATTATGAGTATGCAATGGCTGAGGCAAGAAATGGAATGCAGGTACTGATACGTGAGGGAAGTGCAGCGAGAAATCTGGATGCTATTGTGAAGGGGATTGTGGAACACCATACAGATACGTCAGGTTTCTGCTTCTGTACTGATGATAAGCATATTGAAGAAATCCGTAAAGAGGGACATATCAATTATAATGTAAAGCGTGCAGTACAGCTTGGACTTCCTGTTGAGAAAGCACTGCAGATGGCGACGATTCAGCCTGCAAGATGCTATGGTTTATACAGACTTGGAATGATCGCACCCGGAAGACAGGCAGATTTTGTTATTCTGGATAATGTGACAGATCTGAATGTTGTAGATGTATATCATTGTGGTAAGAAGATCATTAAAGATGAGAAAGCAGAATTGAAACCATGTCCTCCATATCTGAAAAATACAGTTCATGTATCTGGGTTCAGTGAGGAACGTCTGAAACTGAAACATCCGGGAACAAAGGCAAGAGTGATTCAGATGCTTGAGAAACAGATTGTGACAAAGGATGTTCTGGAAGAGGTTCCATGGATAGAATCGGATGGTGAGAAATATTTTGCTCCGGACGGGGAATATCAGAAGATTGCAGTGATCGAGCGTCATAAGAATACGGGCAAGATGGGAGTGGGCATTATAAAAGGCTATGGAATCCGCGGCGGAGCCATTGCTTCCAGTGTTTCTCATGATTCCCACAATATTATTGTAGTAGGAGATAATGATCGTGATATGGCTATTGCTGTAAAAGAAATGATGCGGACGCAAGGTGGTTATACTCTGGTATGCAATGGAGAGATTTATGGAACCTTACCACTTCCTGTCATGGGACTGATGAGCGATGCCGGCTACGAGAGTGTAAATGAAGCACTTGCAAAAATGATTCCGAAGGCCCATGAGATGGGAGTGAAAGAAGGATTTGATCCGTTTATCACCCTGTCATTTATGGCACTTCCTGTGATTCCTGAAATCAGGATCACACCGAGAGGAATCTATCTCGTAAATGAAGACAGAATGCTGAGAACACCGTTTAGTTAAGGTGGGTGAAATGTCTTAAATGCATTATTTACGAGGATTGCCATAGAATAAAAAAATACCGTAATAAAAGTAAATGCTATATACTTTTGTTACGGTATTTTTTATAGCAGTCCTCTCAGACACGCTCCAGGTAAGAGGGTTGTTACAGGTATATTTAAGACAATATTTTTCAAGTGAAAGAAATTTATTTCGTTTTCTCCAGAGTAAAGATAAATTCGGTTCCCACACCTTCTGTACTGATCACATCAATATTCTGGTTATGTGCATTGATGATCTCTTTGACTATAGAGAGTCCGAGTCCGGTGCCTTTACGGTCCTTTCCGCGGGAAGCATCAATCTTGTAGAAACGATCCCAGATTTTGCCCAGACTTTCTTTGGGAATGCCGGTTCCGTAATCTTTTACAGAAACAAAGACCTTACCACCTTTTACAGTTGTTTCAATCTGAACAGAAGAATTATCATTGCTGAATTTAATGGCATTATCAAGAAGGTTGTAAAGGACCTGCTGAATCTGTTCCATATCAGCTCTGACATAAAGTTCATGTCCGGAGAGAAGCAGCTCCAGGCGGATCTGGTGGCTGGTGCAGATGCCTTCAAATGTAGCTGCTGTGTTTTTGATGGTATCATTGATATCAAAACGCTGGATGTGCATCATCCGTTTTTTCATATCCAGTTCATTCAGAGTCAGAAGACTGCGGGTGAGTTTTTCAAGACGTTCAGATTCAAAAGCGATGATTTTCAGATACCGTTCCTGCATTTCATATGGGATGGTACCGTCCAGTATGGCATTGACATATCCCTTGATGGAGGTAAGAGGAGAACGGAAATCATGAGAGACATTTGCAATGAATTTACGCTGATATTCTCCGTTTTTGTTCAGTTCATCGGACATATAATTCAGAGTTTTGGCAAGATATCCCATTTCATCATCAGAAGTAACGTCTATTTTATATGCAAGATTACCTCCTGCATATTCACTGGCACCTTTCATGATCCTGGCCAGGGGCTTACGTATGTAGTGGCTGTAAGCCCAGAGCAGAAGACTGGTGGCTGCATAGCACAGGAGAAAGATTACCTGCATGATAAAAAGAATACTGCTTCGGCTCTGATAAAGGTTTGTCATCGAATAATGGATTGCCACGTAACCTTTGGTTTCCATATCAGAGGTGATCGGGGCAATAACACTCAAATGATCTGTTTTAAAGAAACCATAAAACTTTCCAATCTGATAATAGTTGCTTCCCCATTTGGAAGCATCGAATTCTTCCAGTGGGATTGGATCCCGGACGTCAATATTTTTCTGTGTACTTACAATGATTTCACCGTTACTGTTGATGATCCACAATACAGCATCCTGAAAATCGGAAATTGCACATAAGTGTTCCTGAAGAGTATCTACTGTACTGGAAGAGATATTGCTTTTAACTGCTTCGTTAGATGCAATATTGTGCGCTTCTGTATAGAGTGCGGCACTTAAAGAGTGTTCCAGATGCTTTTCCACCATATAAGAACCGCCGAGGGTTATGAGGAAAAATCCCAAAATCCCGATGAGAATATAAAATCTCAGGAATTTTGTGGAAAGATGATGCTGTTTCATGGATTTTTTACCTCAAATTTGTATCCGATTCCCCATACGGTGGCAATGGACCAGTGAGGATTGTCTTTGATCTTTTCACGAAGACGTTTGATATGAACGTCTACAGTACGGGTATCACCGATGTATTCGTAACCCCAGATATGATCCAGAAGCTGCTCGCGGGTAAATACCTGGTTTGGTGATGCTGCAAGGAAATAGAGAAGTTCCAGTTCCTTTGGCGGCATATCAACCTGACGACCCATGTATGTGACTGAATAGTTTGTCAGATTAACGGTCAGATCCGGGTAAGTAACACATTTTTCACTGGAAGAAGGCGATGGCTGCTTAACCTGGAAACGGCGCAGGACAGCACGTACACGGGCAACCAGTTCCTTGGAATCAAAGGGTTTGATCATATAGTCATCTGCACCCAGTTCAAGTCCGAGAACCTTGTCAAAGGTTTCGCCTTTTGCGGAAAGCATAATGATGGGAACATCAGAGGTATGTCGGATTTCACGACATACCTGATAACCGTCAATTCCCGGAAGCATCAGATCCAGAATGATCAGATCCGGGCGGAAGGAGGCAAATTCCCTTAACGCTTCTTCTCCGTCATTTACGATTTTTGTCTCGAAGCATTCTTTGGTAAGATACAGGGCAATAAGCTCTGCGATATTGTTATCATCATCAACAATAAGGATTTTCTGTTTGGAAACCATGGCGGTCCCTCCTATTTCTTAAATTCTACAATAGTAACACCTGCATCTCCTTCGCCGAATTCTCCAAGGCGGAAGGATTCCACATGCTTCTGGCGCTTCAGATAATTGTGTACACCTTTTCTTAGAGCGCCGGTTCCTTTACCATGGACAATACGGACAGATTTCAGATGAGCGATATAAGCATCATCCAGATATTTGTCAAGCTCTGCAACTGCTTCATCTACCGTTTTGCCAAGCAGGTTGATTTCTGTGGATACATGGGCTGCTTTTGACATGCGGATTTTACCTGCACCTGTACGCTGCATGGTTGGTGTGGTGATCTCTGCTTCATCGATCAGTTCCAGATCAGAGAGGTGAACCTTGGAACGGATGATACCCATCTGCACGAAGAGGAAACCTTTGTTGTCCGGACGGCTGCTGACAGTACCTTTCAGATTCATGCTGAGAACCTTAACTGCATCGCCGAGGGAGATATCTTTGGCTGTGAGTTCCTTCTTCGGTTTCTTTGCAGCAGTTTTCTGAGTCATGCCTTTCTCTGCTTTATTCATATGTTTGCGCAGATTCTGGCGTTCTTTTTCCACAGCAGAGAGATCCACATGGTCTTTCTGGAATTTGTGGAACATCTTCATAGTCTGGTCTGCATATTCCTTGGCTTCGCGGAGAACTGCATGAGCTTCCTCATTGGCCTGACGGATGATGCGGTCTCGCTGCTCGTTCAACTTCTCCTGCTTGGATTCCATTTCGGATTTCAGAGAGGCAATTTCCTGTTTATATTGTTCAATCTCGCGGCGTTCATTTTCAATAGTTATACGGCTGCTTTCCAGGGAACTGAGAACATCTTCGAAAGATTCATCCTGTTCACTGATCTGTTCTTTGGCCTTATCGATGATATAGTCCGGAAGTCCAAGCTTGGAAGAAATGGCGAATGCATTACTTTTCCCGGGAACACCGATCAGCAGGCGGTAGGTCGGGCGGAGCGTTTCCACGTCAAATTCGCAGCAGGCATTTTCTACACCTGAGGTGGAGAGTGCATATACCTTCAGCTCACTGTAATGGGTGGTTGCCATAGTGCGGATTCCCTGTTCATGAAGATGGGAAAGGATCGCAATGGCAAGGGCAGCACCCTCTGTCGGATCTGTACCTGCACCAAGCTCATCGAAAAGGACAAGAGAGTGACGGTTGGCTTTTTTCAGGAAAGAAACCACGTTGGTCATATGTGAGGAGAATGTACTTAATGACTGTTCAATACTCTGTTCATCACCGATATCAGCATAAACTTCTTCAAACAGTGCAAGCTCTGAGCGGTCCAGTGTGGGAATATGAAGACCGGACTGGCCCATGAGAGTGAGAAGTCCGACAGTCTTTAAAGATACAGTTTTACCACCGGTGTTCGGACCGGTGATAACAAGCAAGTCGAAATCATCGCCGAGACGGATATCAATGGGAACAGCTTTCTTCTTATCAATGAGAGGGTGGCGTGCCTGTTTCAGACGGATGCGTCCTTCATCATTGAAGATTGGTTCTGTTGCATTCATATCCATGGCAAGGGATGCTCTGGCAAAAATGACGTCAAGCTGTACCATGATATTAAGATCTGCGCGGATAGAGTCGGTCTGTTCTGCAGTTTGCTGGCTCAGGGTGGAAAGGATCACTTCAATCTCTTTTTGTTCTTCCAGTTCCAGCTCGCGGATGTCATTATTTAGTTTTACGATTGCCATAGGTTCGATAAATAAAGTAGAACCTGTGGAGGACTGATCGTGTACCATACCCGGAACCTGTCCTTTGTATTCTGCCTTGACCGGAATGCAGTAGCGTCCGTTTCTCATGGTAATAACGGAATCCTGCAGATAATTGCGGGCACTTCCATTTACAAGAGAGGAGAGCTGTGTATGGATCCTGTCTCCGGTAATCTTCATGTTTCTTCGAATCTGGCGGAGGTTGCTGCTTGCATCATCACTGATCTCATCTTCTGAGAGGATGCATCTGCGGATCTCTGTTGTAAGAGGAGTCAGTGGTTCCAGTGCCTCGAACATCCCGTCCAGAGAGTCCGGGAGAGAATCACCGCGCTCACTTCTGGAATAAGCTTTGACACGATTGGTGTTCTCAAGAAGGCTGCAGATGGCAAGAAGTTCACCAATCCCCAGAGAACTTCCGATTTCCAGACGTTTCAGAGAACCACGCACATCTTTGACGCTGCCAAAGGAAATATTTCCTTTCTGGAAAAGACGGGTAAGTGCATCTCTGGTCTGAGTCTGCATATGTCGGATTTCATCAATATCTGTGGATGGCTCCAGCTTCCGGCAGATTTCTTTTCCCATGGAAGAGGAAGCCTTGTCTGTCAGCATATTGATGATTTTATAATATTCAAGTGCTTTATATGCTTTCTGATTCATTGTCTGTTTAAATCTCCTGATAGATATCTTTATAATTTGCTGTCCCTGATATTATAGCATTTTTTGTTATGGAAATGTACTCCGGGATTATAGCAATTCTAAAAAAATAATTGTGTTACTGTTCACTCCGTTCACAGTAACGTAGCCAAAATTCATTCCAGATTG
>ENA-ORTM01000136-ORTM01000136.1-human-gut-metagenome-genome-assembly--contig:-NODE-136-length-88478-cov-25.011637_pt1 | contig 88478 bp, 91 predicted proteins | sample MGYA00241909_ERZ509182 | MGnify/ENA primary metagenome ERZ509182 (study PRJEB26280, sample SAMEA2338855) | human gut metagenome | biome: human gut; feature: human-associated habitat; material: faeces...
GCGTGTAGGAATGTAGTTTACTACATTGATAGCATGGTAGGTTGATATAATTAAGGCACGGTAAGACCGAAAGAGGAAGGAACCGACATGTTCGAGCCGAAGTGCGACTGGTGGAGGAAGATTAGGTGGGAGGACAAGACGGTCCTGTTGAAGGGCATCCTCTCCATCAAGAGGAAGGATTACGGCAGGTTCGTCGAGCTGGCGCTGGACGCTGGCATGAGGGGGGCGCTTGTCGGGGATTACGACGTGGAGTCGCAGAGCGGTGAGTTCTGGTTCGATGCCGAGAAGGAGGGGCCGCGCGGCATCCTCAACTGGCTCGGCTTCTCGGTGGAGGACGAGACCGAGGATGGCATTGATTTCGTCTTCTTCGAGGATTGCGGAATCGGCGCGTACAGGGATGACATGGGCCGCGCCGTCTTCGAGGCTTGCGCCCCCGTCATCGGGGCGGGTTCGGTCCTCGTGTTCATGAAGAACTGGGACGAGGCCGAGGAGAAGGACCCGCGCATCTGGCGCTACACGTTCGATGGCGAGAAGATGTACGTCCAAGATGGTCGCTTCGTCTTCGACTAGGTGGCAAGAGGGGCATCCGCGAGGGTGCCCCTCCCTTATGGAGAGTCTATGTGGCATACTGTATTACCACTTTTGTAGTATTGTAGGTTGCTATAATTAAGGCAACGCAAACCGCGAGGGAAGGAACCCCACCATGAAGCGCAACGACCTGAACGCCATCATCACGGGCATCGTGCATCGCTACATCGAGGACGGCTGGGTCCTTGAGATGGACAATGCGAGTTACAGCGATGTCGTGGGCGTGCATTTTCTCTCCCGTGGCCGCGAGCGCGTCGCGGTCGGCATCCGCCGCCCAGAGTTGAAGGAGGTGACTGAAAGTGGTCGCTACGCGAACTTGCGGGGGCTGGACTCGCGCATCCTGTTCGAGAGCCGCGCCCCGAAGGGGTCCTTCGATTGGGTCGAGCTGGGGAACGTCATCAGCGAGCGCGTGTTCTTCAAGGTCGATGGTGATTGGTACGTCGATGATGCCCGTGAGGCGGATGGAGCGAAGGCCAAGAGGCGCGAGAGGGCGAGGCGCGACTTCTACCGCAATGCCTCTCCCCGTTCATTCCACCCCACCAAGGCGTTCCTCGACAAGTGGGTTCGCGAGATGTACGGATGGAAGAACGTCAAGCCCTCCGATGTCATCATAGCGAAGGAGACTTGCGCAGAGGGGATTTATTACTGTGTGCGGAAGACCGTCGGCAATGGGGACTTCTTCTCGGTCACGAGCTTTGGAAAGCGCTAGGCGCGGCACGGGAGGGGCACCGGATGACCGGTGGCCCCTCCTTGATTTGTTGAAGGATTGGAAGGATGAAGAAGATGGAGAACCTTGTCGAAGACAACGGAATCTGCGATTGCCATTACCTGCTGACCATGCGTTTGGCTTTGCAAAGAGAGGTAGACAGCCCGTTCGGTATCAATTCCATATATGACTTGGGTGATTGGTGCGCTCCGTGGTGGCGCAAGCCCGTGAGCTACGCCGATTTGGATGCGTTCTTCGAGTCCAACGGATGCGGTTGGCTCCGCCAGTCTATCGGTATCGGCAGCTGGCGTGGGGATGCAGGAGAAGACGAGAAGGCGGCTCGGATTATCCGCGCGAGCCTTGAGCAGCATGGCCTCACGCTCGAACGGGCACGTGCCCGTTACGGCAAGAGGCGCGTCAGCGAAGCTAGGAAATGGGCTGAGACCGTGGCTTTCTTCGCCACCGGGTGCTCGTTCCTCGACATTGCCGAGGTCGTTGACAGGTCGGTGGCGCAGGTGTCAAAGGAGATATACGACACTTGGTGCAAGGATTATTACATCGGCTGCGTGGACAACATCTGCAAGTTGGCGTTCGACGGTTATCTGGTGCGCGAGCAGGGACTTGATGAAGATGGGGTCGAACCGGGCGAGGTCATCGTGCTTGAGGAGTACATGGATGGCGAGACGCAGGAATTGCGCAGCCTTGGCACGTCCGACGTACACGGCGTGTAGAGGATATGGAGGTTACTACGTTTCAACTATACTGGCATTATAGTTTGCTATATTAGTAGTGCCGAAAGGCAGGTAGTCATATCCGAGTAGATTGGATTCAGGCATGGCAATCAACCGAGTCATCATCGAGGGCAACCTGACGCGCGACGTGGAGATGCGGGCCACCGCCAGCGGCCTCGCGGTCGCGGGGTTCACCGTCGCTGTCAACGAGAAGCGCAAGAACGCCGAGGGCGAGTACGTCGATGCCCCCGTGTTCGTCAAGTGCTCCCTGTTCGGCACCCGCGCCGAGAAGCTGTCCAAGTACCTCTTGAAGGGCACCAAGGTCACCATCGACGGCAAGCTGCGCTACTCGCAGTGGGTCAAGGACGATGAGAAGCGCCATGAGCTGAGCGTCATCGTGGACCAACTTGAGTTCAGCGGCGGCAAGCGCGAGCAGACCGGCGACGCTTCCGTGACTCCTGCCCCCGAATCTGAACTCGACCTCTATGACGAGGACATCCCGTTCTAGGGTTCGAGATGAGGCCGGTCCCGTTCGCAGTCGGCTGGGTTTTCCTGATGCTGGCGGTCATCCTCGCCGCCGCCAGCATCTCCCACGATTCCATGTATATCTTCGCGAGGAGGAAGATGACCCGCGCGAGGGTGCTGCAAATCGGCTTCCTGTTGCTTCTGGCCGTCATGTTCCTCATAGCATCGTTCTCAAATTGATGGAGGTGCCGGATGGCAAGGTCGGATAAGGTCGCGATGTGCGTCATGCGCTACGTGGTCCCGCTCATCTTCACCGTGGAGTTCATCGCCATAGCCGCCTTCGCATGGGCGCTGGGAGGTCCGCAATGGGCTTTCGGTGCCGTGGTCGCGGTGGCGCTCATGCTTTTGTTCTCCTATGCGTTTTGCTGCATGGCCGCAGTCTCAGACGGGTGCGGTCCCGACGAATCGGAAGGGAAGTGATGACGATGGCCTTGAAGGGCCTTCATCGCGAACGTCCGTGTAAAGGTTTTGGCAGAAAAGGGGTTGGATTGACCATCGCGGTTGCAACGGCAGTCCCCTTGGCGGTCATCGTCGCCTTGGCACTCGGTTGTTACGTCGGTTTGAACTCCACCGGCGTGGTCGCGGTTTCGGTAGTCTTCACCCTGCTTTTCACCCTCTATGCCGTGACGGTTCACGCCCTCTGCTTGGAATACCGCAAGAGCGGCCTCGGGAATTAAGCGACTCATGAATCAAGACACGAAAGGACTGATGTATATGTTCACGATTCTGTTCCTCAACCAGAAGGGCGGTGTCGGCAAGACCACCCTCGCCGACGAGCTGGCGTTCGCGCTTGAGCGCCGAGGCTCCACGGTGGCGTTCGTCTCCACCGACCCGCAGGGCGGCTCCGTCCACGAGGTCTGCGATGACCCGGACTACGCCGAGTCCTGCGATTACCAGATTGTCGATACGGCGGGCGTCTTGAACGACGGAATGGGCGATTGGTGCCGCGCCGCCGATGTCATCCTCATCCCCATGCTCCCGAGCACGCGCGATGTGGAGCCGACCATGCGCACCTACGAAATCGCCAAGGACTCCGGTACGGACGCGACGATACGTCTCGTGGTCAACAACTTCTACGCGTTCGGCAAGCTCGACAAGCAGCTCGTGGAGTTCCTTGAGTCCGAGCAGGTGCCGGTCATCGCGAAGGTGCCCCGCGCGGTCGCTCTCTCGCAGGCCGCAGCCGAGGGCAAGTCGGTCGCGGAGCACAGTCCGCACAGCCACGTCATCCCGGCTCTTGAGGAGCTGGCAGATTCCATCATCAACGAGAAGGAGAAGAAGTATGTCTAACAACAGCAACGCCTTCATGGCCTCCGCGAAGAAGTCCAAGCGCCAGCAGGCCTCCATCCAGCACGCGCAGCCGGAGGTCGATGAGCTGGTGTGCATCAACGTCCGCATCCCGAAGTCCATGCACACGAAGCTCCAATATCACAAGGTGGAGACGGGTGAGAACATGACCGTCCTCATCAACCGCCTCCTCGAAGCCGAGTTCGCGTAGGCGGTGCGCGATGGGAAAGCGAACAGGGGTATACAAGTACATCCATGCGCTCCCCCGCGATGCCTACGGGAACCGCTATCGCATCGGGGGCAAAATCCTCTCCCAGAAGTTCGGTCTGGGTACGGTCATCGGGGTCGCGCGTGGCGGCGATGGGCGCATCTGCGTCGTCTGCAACTTCCGCGCGGCCTACGGCGAGGCGGGCAAGTTTACCTCTAAATGGCGCACGTGGCTCGTGCCCGCCGAGGAGGGCGTCGCGGTCGAGGTGAAGGAGGAGACGGATGTCGAAGCCCGATAAGCCCATATTCAACCAACAGGGCGGACGCGGGAAGCTCTACGGCCCGACTCATGGGGCGACGTACATGGGCACGTACCAGATGCCCGACGGCAAGATGGACCGCCGCATGTTCAACTGCGCCACCAACAAGGACGCCATCAAGGCCTACACCGATTGGTGCGCCGACATGGACGCGCGAATCTTGGAGGAGATGGAGGAGAAGGTGCGGCCCAAGGCGAAGGCGCAACAGCCGAAAGAGAAGCCTGCATACACGGAACCGTTCAAGAAGGACGAAGTGAAAGGAGCCGACATGGCGACAACGGCAGATGCGAAGCTCGACAAGATTTACGTCGTGATGGTGGTCGGCGGCGTGGCCGTCGCGTGGTGCGAGTCATTCGACAAGGCGGTGGCCGTCTGCGACGCGCTCACCCTCGGTGCGAAGGCAAGCGGTTTCGCCGCCACCTACGATGTGGTCGAGGTCAAGAAGTGGACGGCGTAGAGATGGCCGTCGAGGTTTTGAATGAAGGCATCATCAAAGTCCCCAACCCAACGGGCGATGTGTACATCCTTGCGGCCACGGCGCGTGGGTGTGCGTTCGGAGAAGATATGACGGCACGTTGGCGGGAAGTAGAAGCCTGTCAGCGTCGTGATGCGGTGCAGGGGTACATGAACACCTATGCGCAGCTGAAACCGGAACCGAAGAACAAGTTCGACCCACAGGCAATCGAGGTCCTTGCGCGTGGAGAGTTCTTCGGTCACATGGGCTACATCGCCAAGGAGCAGACCGACGCGGTACGGGCACTTGCTCGATACGCTGGTTGCGATTTGAAGGACATTGCGGTTCAGATTGTGTGTACCGGTGATGTCGGATTCAAGAGCGTGAGGCTCGCCCTCATCGCCGCCACATAATGGGAGGTGCGATGTGAGGAAAAGACTGAGCGCATCGGAGCGGCATGACCGCAAACGCGCCGAGCACAAGCGCTACTACGCACAGACCGCCTTCAAGTACGAGCGGCGAAGGTGGACGGATGACGAGGATAAGTTGGTTCTCATCCAAAGGATTCCCGATAGCGAGCTTTCACCAATCATCAAGCGCTCGATGAAGTCCATCTCGAACCGTCGCTGGCGTTCGCGCAAGGCGGCATCTGAGAATAAGCGAACCGGCAAGACCGGAGAGTAAGGAGATAGAAATGGAGAACGACAACCACCTGCCCGAGATGACTGAGGAGAAGCGCAAGGCCGCACTTGAGCGCTCCTTGGCTGCGCGGCGCGAGCGCATGGAGTTCAAGGACCTCGTGAGGAAAGGGGAGCTTTCCCTTGCCGACGCCCTCGATGATGACCGCGCCAAGCGCATCCGCGTCCACGAGTTCCTGATGTGCATCCCCGGCATCGGCAAGGCGAAGGCCGATGACATCATGCGCAAGCTCGGCATCGCGGAGAACCGACGCGTGCAGGGTCTCGGTAGCCGACAGCGCGAGGGAATCGTCGAGTTGGTCGCGAAGTTGAAGTAGGAATATGGAGCCGCCCGTGTGGGCGGTTTCCCATATCAGCCGTCCGCGACGAAGGGAGACGCAATATGGACGAGCGCAAGAACAAGATGACCGACCAACGCTATCGCGAGATTCTTCCGATGGCCTATATGACCGCCGCCATCGAGAAGGGCCGTCAACCCAGACCCGTAGAAGTAGGTCTATGCGCAAGGGCAATCGTCGATGCCGAGGATGAGAACAACCTAGCCTATCGCGTGGCGATGGCGACCAAGATTCACTGCACCATCGTCGGCGTGAAGCGTGTCTCCACGAAGACCGGTTACGACAAATACGAAATCACCTACCGCACGTTCGGGAAGGACGAGGACGAGACGATTCCGTCTCCGCTCATCGGAGATTTCCGATACGGCAAGGTGACCGAATGGCTGTGGGCCAAGAAGAACGATGACGGTACGGACTACTGGCCCGGAAGGCGTGCTGTGCTCTACAAGCACAACGACCCGCCCAAGGAGGGCGACATGTCGAGCGCGGGTTACCGCTGCTGCGTCTTCGCCGAAGCCCTCGACAAGTAACAGGTTGATTCTGAAAGGACATCGCATGTTCCACGATTACGCACCCGTCTTCATCATCGGCATGTTGAACAGCTTCGCAGAGAAGACCGAGAACGGAATCATCGACTTCGACACCTACGTCACCGACCCTGAGAAGTACGATGGGTTCCTCATCTACGATAAGTCCAACGGCAAGGTCGTCTGCGACATGTGCGTGGATGAGCTTCACAGCGACATCGTTGGCTACTATGACTTCTTCGACGGCGTGGACATTCGCGTCATCGAGGATGATGGTATCTTTGTCGATGTCGATTTCGGCAGGAGCAGCATCGTGGTCGAGAATGGCCGTTGGTACGTTTCCAATTTCGATTAGACCCGTGGCCTGAAACCATCTTCTGAGATTCGCCGCTTCGCATCATCGCCCTTCGAGATTTTCGATTCACCGCCATCCAGAAAACGGCGCGACCGATTTTGAGAATCACACGATTGCCGATTCGCGGGGCGGCGTTCCCATGCCAAGGCAAAGTGCATCCATCCATTCGCGAGCGTCTGAAAATACATGACTGCCAAGTCCGAAAAACAAAATCATGTGTCTGCGTTTCGCAAATCTGAGGAAGGTGGGGCGGCGGCACCCCACCTTCCTGTCTCCCTCCGCAAGCTCCGGGAGACACCGCCTTCCCGGCCAGAAAATAGGGGCGGCGGCACCCCTATTTCCCGTCCGGGAAGGCTCTCGCACTGCTACAATAGCAGTGCTCACCGACCAAGGTCGCTCTTCGAGTTGCAAGATTTGGGAAGTGTATATACAATCGCGGTAAAACCGCACTTGTATATCCCCTTCCATCTTGCTTTTGGGCGGCTTTAGGAGCCTACCAAAAGGGTTTCCTCAATCGGTTGTCAGGTACCTAATAATAGATACCATTCCACTGATTTTCGTTTAAGCGAAAAGGCGGCTTTTCGCAGTTTTGGAAACGGCGGAGGCACCGTTTCTTATTTGGTTAATCATTGCTATGAGGGAGGTGTAATCACAAGTGGGGAAAAAAGAAAAGTACATTCTCGTTCGTGTGACAGAGAAGGAACGGAATATCCTGAAACGCAAAGCCAAGAAAGTCGGCCTCACCGTTTCCGATTTCGTGCGCAGCTCGCTCATCCACTCGGACAACCTGACCATCAACGTCATCGACACCTCGGTTCTCAGCAAGACGCTCTTCGAGTTGCACAAACACGGCGTGAACCTGAACCAGCTCATGAAGTTCTGCAACACTTACGGACTCGATGCGTTCAACGAGAGCCATGTCATCCCGACCCTTGAGAACGAGCGAACCGTGTTCTTGCAAACGAAAGCGGCGCTCTTATCTCTTGAGGAAGAGGCACGGAGAGGAAACGTCATGGTCAATTTGGAGTTGAGTGACGATATGGAAGAGGAGGATTCCTGATGCTCACCATCCAACCGAAGGACGATTCGTTCTGCACCGTCAAATGCAAAGCCAAGCACAACAGGAAACGTCATGCGGTGGAGTGGTGGTACGAGTGCTCCAAGTGCGGCCATACATTTGCCTATGGCTTCAACTTGGATGAGCGCCGCGTGCTCGCCGGGTTACCGGCGAAGTGCCCGCACTGCGAACGTAAGGTCCTATATTGGATGTAAGGAAATCAAGGACAGAAAGGACAAATGACATGGATTCCCAAATCGAGCTTTACCCGCACAACCAGACGGCCTATGACAAGCTCTGCAAAATGCTTGAGGTGAGCGACCGCGCCTGCGTGGTGCAGCCCACCGGCACCGGCAAGTTTGTCATCATCGCCAAACTTGTGCAGGACAATCCGAAGATGCGATTCCTCCTGCTCGGCACCAACGAGTACATGTTCGCCGACCAGATGGCGAACCTTGCTGACTTCGCGCCCGGATTCACACCGGAGAACCTGCAATTTATGACATATGCCGCAGCGATGGTCGCGGCAAGGAACGAGGTTGCCGCCCCGAAATGTGATGTGATAATCGCCGACGAGTTCCACCATTGCGGAGCGCCCGAGTGGGGCAAGGGCGTGCAATACGTTATTGAAAGCAATCCCGAAGCGAAGGTCATCGGCTTCACCGCCACACCCATCCGCTACTCGGACAACGGGCGCAACATGGCAGACGAGATGTTCGAGGGCAATGTGGCGAGCAGTATGGAGCTTGAGGAGGCGTGGCTTCGCGGTATCCTGCCTATCCCAAAGTACATCATCGCCCTTTACGATGCGCCGAAAGAGCTTGGCGAGTTGAAGGTCTCCATCGACAAGGTATGCGAAAAGAAGAAACATTCCAAGTTCGTCAAGAAATACGAGGAGCTGCGCCGCTCGCTCCAAGATGCGGATGGCATCGACCGCATCATCGCTAAGCATCTTAAAAAGCGTGATGGTAAGGTCATCGTCTTTTGCCCGCGTGAAGCAAAGCTGAACGAGTTCATGCTTCTCTCTCATAAGTGGTTCGGTGAAGTGAACGATGAAATCCATGTTTATAAGACAACAAGTAAAGACCCTTACGCTTCCCTATCGTTCAAGAACTTCAAGGCGGATGACAGTAGTGCGTTGAAGGTACTGTACTGCATCAACCAACTCAACGAAGCGGTTCATGTCAAAGGAATCGACGCGATTGTGATGGTTCGCCCTACGAAATCCCCGGTCATCTTCCATCAACAGCTCGGTCGCGCCCTCTCTTCTGGCGGGAATCAGGCCCCGGTTGTGTTCGACCTGTGCAACAACTTTGGGTTGCTTGGTGGTATCTCTGTGACGCGCGAGCGGATGCGGCGGGCATACAAGAGTCTGACTGACAAGAAAGTAAATCCACTTTACACGCCACGCGACTTCAAGGTCATTGATGCAGTCAAGGACTCCCGTAGTTTAGCGAAGGAATTACAACAAGCTCTGCATCCACAAGTAGATGCTGACGAGAGGATTTCCATTCTCGAACAAGCCGTTGCGGTGGGAGCGGTAGAAACGGATGAGCGTGGCTATACTTATACTTCGCATGGAAACAACTTCAAAAACATAAAAGAGTCCCTTAGAAGGCTTTGGAGGGAAGGGAAACTCACAAAAGAACAAGAGCAGCGTTTAGTCAATCTTGGCTTCGAGATGATTCCCATGACTAAAAGAAGCGTTGTTTGCTATGAAACAGGTGAGCTGTTTGAATCCGTAGCCGATGCCGCCCGCGCCATCGGTGTTCACAAACGTGCAATTTCCATCTCCATCGAGAATCATACAGCATCAGGTGGCTACCACTGGTATTACGAAACTGACGAGCGTCCAACACCGGATAGCTTCAAGAGAGTTAAAGACCGCAAAGCCGTAGTATGTGTCGAGACAGGCGAGGTCTTTGACAGCACCGGCGTTGCTGCATATGAGATGGGATTGACCATTAGTGGCGTTAGTAAATCTGCAAGGTCTGGACAAGCAACGAAAGGTTTTCATTTTCACTATATAGATGATTCATTCATGTCAATAAGACCCAGCAGAACAATTCCGGTCATATGCGTGGAGACTGGGAAGAAATACGACAGTATAACCGATGCTGCCATAGACATCGGTCAGAAAAAACCCAGCAATATCATTGTGGCTCTCAAGTCTGGCGGAAGAGCAGGTGGTTATCATTGGCGGTTCGCAGATGTTGAGAAACCTGTTCCTCCGTTCAAGAAAGAAAGGTGGCGTGCCGTCATGTGTTGCGAGACCGGGGAAATATTTAGGTCTGCGTGTGCCGCTGCGCGGAGCATGGGGTTTTCAGCAAGTGCCGTCTGGAGGGCATTAAAGCGTGGTGGAACCTCGGGCGGTTATCACTGGAAATATGTCGATAGCGGTGATGCCGATGAAACAACGGCCTAAACGGAGGTAGAGCCATGACCATCATCAAACAGGGAGGGGTGAGCAGCAAATCCCATCAGCGAAACCTCCGAGCCTACATAAACGATGACAAGAAGGTGCTCCTGCGCGATTCCCAGAACATGGAGGAGTGCAAGGACTTGAAGCGGTGGGCGAGTTACATGGAGCGCACCCGCAAGACTTTCGGGCATGATAAGGCCGCCCGTCGCATCCGCGATAGGAAGACCGGTGAGTTGAAGGAGGCCAGGAACACAGTGCTGTTCCATCAAATCGTGGCCTTTCTTCCCGACGAGTGCGACCTAAACGGCGGCAAGCTCACGCCGGAGGACTGTATGAGATATGCGAGGGATTACGTCGGCACCTATTACCCGAACCAAGAGGTGGTCTTCGCCCTTCACAACGAGTATTGCAAGGAGGACAAGACCCATCGCTATGCGGTCCATATCGTCATAAACCGCAGCGACCTCTCAACCGGGAAGCGATTGGATGAGGGTAGGGGCAAGGAGGCGAAAGTCCGCCGTGCCTCCCGCATCCGCAAGATGGACAAGGCATGGGGCTTGAAGCAGGTGGAGCGCGACGAGCGCAATTCCTCCGTCCATAAGAAGCAGCCGTCGAAGGTGGAGAAGGAGATAGAGGGGCGCGGTGGGGAGTCCTACAAGATGAACCTGCGCGAGCTGTGCCGCCTCGCAGCTGACAGGGCCGAGAACATCTACGAGTATCGTGAGATGCTTGAGGGCTGGGGCGTTGACACCCAGTTTCGCAAGGGCAGGCTCTATGTCACCGACACCGACAACTCCAAATATTCCTTCTCCCTCGCGAAGCTCGATGCCGACCTGAACGCGAACGGCCTTGAGGACCGCTTCTTGCAGAACGTGGAGGCGGACATCGAGGCCAAGGGCGCGGAAATCGCCGAGGCCCGTGCAGCCGTCGAGGCCGAGCGCCAGCGCGTCACCGGCATCCGCGATGCCTACCTAGAGGAGATGAGGAAGACCTACCTCGATTACCGCAAGAAGGCGCATGGCTTGGAGGGCACCGCCCTCGCCGCGTTCCCGAAGCTCGAACTCAAGCGCCCGCCCAAGGAGGTCGTGGACGACCCCGAGGTGAAGCGCCTGTGGCTCGCGTACCGTCGCGGTGCCGACGAGCTGCGCGTCGAGATGGCCTCCGAGGTCCCCTATGCACGCAAGCCCAAGAAGGGCGGCGGCACGAGCGGGTCCGGCAGCCAGCCGCGCCGCGAAGCACCGTCCATGGGTAAGGATGAGCGCGGGCATGAGCGAACGGACGTGCGCTAAGTAGCGGTCCCGTGAAGATACCCAACGTCTCCACATTGGTAGGTTTATGTTATGCTACAATGGTAGCAACACACACGACCATGAGAGGGGCGTTGATGTATCTGAATGAGATTCTTCCCGGTAATTGGCGCGAGGACAAGTGGCCCGAGCACATCGAGGTCAGCCACGAGGCCTCGCGCTTCAAGAGCCGCAGATACGTGCCGCGCGTGAACTCCGCCAACAAGTCCTCGGCCAACCCGGTCGATGGCATCTGGTGCTCGCACTGCGGCTGGGCCGGTGTCATCGCGCAGGACATGACCGATTTGGATGAGGACACGGAACCACGATTCGATACCTTGGCTGAGGACGTGCCCTGCTTCTGCCCGAAGTGCGGCTCGTTTCTCATGTATTAGGGCGGAGGCACAATGAACATCATCGAGAAGCGCAGACGCAAAGCGTGGGCACATGCCACAATGGTCATCATGAACAAGGTGATTCGTGAAGCCTCCACCGGCACCATTTTCATCTATGGGGAAACCCTTTACGGCAAAGATTACTTCCTCACGCCAGACGATGCCCTGGATGCGGTGCTCGTCACCATGGGGGTTCTGAGGAAGTTGTGGGAGCGGGACGGGGTGAGGCCGTCGAAGCGGCTGTTCGCTGAGGTGTGCCCGGACAGGGCAATCGGAGCCGTGGTCATGAAGATGTGGCGCGAGCCTTTCCGATACTGGAATTTGATGAAAGAGGAGTAGGTCGTGGTTGAGCCTGCATACAGCGATGAACGCGCCGAGGCGTTCCGGGCGTATATGTGCCTGTACGGGTACAAGGCGGCGATTGACCGATGCGATTGGGTGGCGGCGCGGCGCTGGTTTTCCGAGAAAGAGGGTGAGAGAAGTAGAGCGACCGCGCGGTGGGCACTGTTCTGCGTCGCCTTTGCGACAGCCTACATGGTGTTGCATATAAGTATGCCGCAATTGGTGGAGGAGGTACCGCGCCCGCTTCGCAACGTGATGGACGCAGTTGCGCTGACATCGGTGTTTGCGGGAGCGCTGACATTGCTGCGGTTCAAGGAGGAGACCTTCGACGATATGCCCCCGTCGATTCGAGATGTCATCCTGAGCCACTTCTTCATGAGCGATGTCGAAATCGCCGAAATCGAGGCGGAAAAGGAACAGAATAAGAGGTCGATTGAGAGAAGTCGCGAGGAGCTGGAAATGGAAGACAAGGCGACACTCGCGAAATTCAACAATAGGGCACCAAAAAGGACATTTGGTACCGAGAAGCAGAACGCGTGAATATTGGTAGAAGAGGAGTGAGTGAAGATGAGAGAGCCGGACTGGATGTTCGCATCCGTGGTGGTGTTGGGCTTTATTGCCCTCGTACTCGCATGCGTGTATGAATCTACATACGATGCGCGCCATTGCGCATCCGATGATGCGAGGAGGGCTGGCGTTGGCTTATGGCACCTCTCTTGCCTTATCAGCGCCGTGCCGGTCTTGTTCATCTTGACGGGTTCTATGACCGAGGCCTTCGAGTTGAAGGACGAGCGAGTCGAGGTCGAGGAGTCGGTTCAGATTGCGGCCCTCGATGGGAACAGCTACATCTCAGGACATATCGGTGGGTATTCGTTCATGGGCACCGGCGGTGCGAGCGGTGAAGTCAAGGAAGACGATGCTTATACGGTGATGGTTTCTGATGGGAACGGCGGTTACGAGAAGAGGCGTTATGGGGTTGATGAGGTGAAGGTGATATTTGACTCGACTGAGGAGGATGCCCGCGTCGAGGAGGTCGATGTGGTGCGCGACTATGATGTCACGCGTACGCCATTCTTCGCCTTCGATATGAAGGGCGAGTGCCGAGAGGTCGAGCATCAGACGCGCATCCACGTGCCCGAGGGTAGCTGGGGCGAGCATCAGTTCAGCGTCAACTGATGATAGGAAGGTGGAGGATATGAGAGCGAGCACCTTGAAACCCTGTCCTTTCTGCGGGAGTGAACCCATGCTCGGCGAGGTCAGACCGGCGACGCGCAAGTCGCCACCTCTGTTCGGCATCACCTGCATCCATTGCGGTGCCGAGATGACCGACGAGTTCGTCCCCGAGCTGATACAGCGATGGAACGCCCGAGCCGCTGCGACGGCTTCGATTGATAAGGAGGTGATGGAAGGGGCGTTTGACAAAGAGCGACGCGATGTGGCGGCGCGGCTGTGGAAGCACATCGGTAAACCCCTATTCACAGGGCAGGATGTCGAGGACATCATAGGCGTGCAGCGGAGCGACTTCGATGTAGTTTTGGCCGACGCGTCGTATCGCCGCCTCGCCGACCTCATCGAGCCTGAACCGGAGCGGACGTGCGGCGAGTTCGAGGAGGCGTGAATGCCAAAGTCGTTGATGGGATTTGCGGACAGTGCGAAGGCGCGGGAGTACCGCAACAGGCAGCGGGAGAGGAACTACGCCCTGTGCCCCGGCGATGATGAGGTCCGCCACACGAGGTGGCAGGACTGGGAGAGGGGGCTGGTGATGGAGCATGCGATGCCGGACAGGGAAATCTCCCGCATGACCGGCAGGAGCGTGCGTGCCATACAGGTGATGCGGCATAAGATGCGGAAGGCAGGGGAGGTCCGCACCGATGAGTAAGGTGGACGACAACCTCATCCAGAGCATCCTCTGGTACGCGATAGCCGCCATCTGGGCACTCATCGCGATAGCGCGATGGCTCGGTGGCGAACCCGAGGGGTCGAATGCCATGACCCACTTCGGCATCGCCTTCATCTTGGCGAACATCTTCGAGCTTCGGTCGGAGATGGGTAAAATTGAAGAAAAGTAGTTTACTATTGATATAGTATGATATAATACTATTGTATGGAAAGGAGAACGAATGGCCAACAAGGAATGCAGGGAGGCGGATTGCGCCCACTGGCTCGGCAGAAATCTGGGATGCGAATCCCCCGATTTGAATGGATTCCGCATCGACCCGTCCAACTGCCCGGAATACATCAGTTGCGAGGATTATCACGAGCAGGAGGAGTTCTATGAGTAAGGAGCAGGCGACGGAAAAGTGGGTCGTGGAGGTGCGCCGCGCCCACGCGTTGGAGCATCGACCGGGCAACTGGTGCTGCGTGGCCCAATGCGGTGACGGCCAGACCGCCATCACCGTGGCCGACGCCTTGCAGAACTTCATGCGAACCGGTCTCATAGGCGATGATTTCCACACCCGTACCAGACTGGTGGGCGAGAAGGGGGCGTGACGGCATGGCATATAGCGCGAAGCACCTCAAGGAATCTCTAGGGCAAGGGGAGGATATGGAACGCGACGAAGAGCGCGTCGAGCCGCACATCAGCGGGGTCAGGAATCTCAGCGAGACGGCTCGCGAGATGCGTGCCGCAGGGCGCAAGCTGGTGAACGAGGACGATGACAAGGAAAAGGACATCGACGATTACGACAGGCTCTCCGGTGCCGTGAAGAAGCTCCAAGAGAGTGTGGACGCACAGAGAGCCGAGGTTGCACAGACCGTGAAGAGGATGAACCAGATTCTCTATGAGATGCGCGGTCTGGTCGATGAGGTCGAGCGCATCTACACGGATGCGCGGGACGAGAGCCATTCAGCGGAGCAAGCGGCGCTCAACGGCGTGAATAAGGCACAGGAGAAGGCGCAGGAGATAACCCTTCGCAACATAGATAAGGCGACGCAGCGCAGCAAGAAGGCCATCGACACGATGGTCTTGGAGTCGAAGCGCCGCATCGAGCGGCTTGCGATGGTAACCCTGCCGGACCGCATGTTCCATTTCCTCAAGTGGACGGCGCTCATGCTCGTGCTGTTCATCTTGGTTCATATCGTCTGGCAGATGTTCTCATAAGGAGGGGAATGGAACGGGGCACCGTCATCAGCCCATCAGGAAGCTGCGCACGCAGGCTGGAAGACGCGCGTGATTTCATCCTGTGCGGATGATACGGCTACATACATATAGTTCAAGTTGAAGAAAGCGTCGGATAATCGGCGCGGGATTGAAAGGAAGATTGGTCATGGAAGACAAGAAGGATTTCGATAAAGATAAGCAGGAGATGGGCACGCAGCAGATGCCGCACGTCCCAACCGAGGGGGAGGAGGATGAGAAGAAGGGCACCATCGTGCTCTTCGGCCATGAGTTCGACAAGAAGAAGGCCGTGATGGCCGGACTCGGTGGGCTGCTGGCAATCGCCCTCATCGGCGGCGGTGTCTGGTATGCGTCTTCGCAAAAGCCGGAGCCGAAAGAGCCTACGCCCATCGAGCAGACTGAGAAGCAGGAGCAGCAGGTCATCCAGCTCGGTGCCAAGGCGGACGGCTGGGTGAAGGGCGAGTCCTCGCCGGTCATCGCCCACATCGTGAACAAGGAAGAGAAGGTGGACTACTACCACGCCTACGACGCGAACGAGCCGCATGCGCTCGACGTGCCCGCAGAGGGCGAGTACGAGGTCTCCTTCATCAGCCCCGTGGACAAGGACGGCTCCATCTACGAGGTTCCCAAGACCGCCAAGGTGAAGTCCGAGGCCGAAGACAAGGATGGGAAGGCGAGGGGGGATGAGCTGCCCTTCGAGTTCAAGCCCATCGCGCCTGACAAGGCCGACGCGGATGCGCTCAACGCCATCGTGAAGTCCGTCGGCGATGCCGTGAAGAAGGGCGACGGGACCCTGACCGGCGCGAACGGCACCAAGGTCATCGAGCTGGTCAAGGAGAACGCCAAGGCAAACCCGAACGCCGACAAGGACAAGGTCGATGAGGAGGGCCAGAAGGCCGAGGAGGGCGTGACCGACGAGGCGTCAGGCGGGAACGCAGGTGCGTCCAAGCCCGAGACCGGCGGTAATGGCGATAACGCTGTCAATGGAGGGAACTCCGGCTCCAACGGTGGGTCAAGCAATGGTGGCGGCGGGAGCAAGCCGCAGCACACTCATAATTGGCTTCCCCAGACAACGGTTGTGCATCACGATGCGCAGTACAAGACAATTCATCATGATGCGGTGGTTGAATGTCGAGATATTTGCAATCAGTGCGGTGCGGACATTACAGGTAACGTAGCAGGGCATATGGAACAATCTTTTCTCAATGGAGGCAGTTGCGTATCGCATAGCAATAAATATATCGAGACTTCACCAGCATGGGATGAACAGATTCTCGTAAGCAATGCTTGGGATGAGACGGTGACTACTGGTTACAAGTGTTCTGGATGTCCCGCCACCAAATAGAGCATACAGATATGTTCGTATAGAAAAGCCCCTGACTCTGATTGTCGGGGGCTTTGTCATATATCAGTTTTCACAGAAGCAATGTCCTTCATTTCGGGATTCCACCCCGAACCCCGCAAGGGACGCGTCCCTTGACCCGTATCTCGGGTTTCACCCGAACCCATCCTCGCCGGAGGGCAGGGAAAGCAGGAGGCCTCCTTTCCTTCACCGAGAGGATTCCCCGTGAGCCTTCTGTAAACGGGCTTTCGCGGCATATCCTCGCCAAGGCTCCGGTATTCCACGCTCCCGTTGACAACGGCTCCGCGCCGATTTCATGCAAAGGAAAAGCCCCGGTTTATACCGGGGCTTCATGCAGGTCATATGGAAACCCGAACGAAAGACGTATCTAGTTGAATGCCCTCAATGGCACAAGGCGAAGATATAGTATCCACAAATTACGACTCCGAACATGAGCCATGAACCGATGGCAGACCATTTGGTTGCGACTTTTGCGACCGTCGGAAGATTTCGATATTTCAGACGATAGAAGATGAGGGCATAGATTACCGCGATATATTGAAAGAACATTCCAAGTACGAACCACATCGCTTTCCATTCTTTGGTCAGTACGGGAACTTTGTAACGTCCGTCAAGAATCTCGTATTTCACCTTTCCTCACCTCGCTTAGTACTTATCGTTCGTTATTCTTTACCGGTGCTTCTCGATTTTGCCCGGTGTTATTCTCTAATGCTCTTGCTGCTTTCCTCATGGCCTTCATCTCAGATTGAAGGGTTGCATGAGGTTCAGGCTCATCTGGAAGTTCCACCTCATCATTGATATGGTCAAGGTGCTCAAGGACATCATGGCGCTTGCCGATTTCGGTGAGGGTTGCAGCTTGGGCGCATTCCCTGAACCATGGGAACGTCGCTTGCAGTCTCTCCAAAACCGAGAATGCGTCGGCATAGGACATTCCATGGATAGATTCGTATCCCGAATACTGGGAATGCTCGAATCCGTTGGCCTCCATGAAAGCCTTGATTTTCGACCATGCGTTGTTGTAACTCGTGGTGCTACCAGAAGGAGATGGATATAACTCCTCTAGCTTCTCGTTATCCAAATCGAAATTGAATGCCTTGCGTTTGTGCGACATGGTACATCATCGCCGTCATGCGTATAAGCGCTCTGGATTGTTGCGGCGCAAGACATCAAGGTAGTCAACCTGCTCATCGCAGTCGTCCTCAAAAGCGGTCATGGACTTGATATTACGCATGACCCATCCGGTTCTGGACAACAGTGACAACGCGAGGCACTGCGACTCGACCTCATCGCCGTCAGTCGCCTTCCAAGTCCCTTGAGCGATGCGGATACATCCGTACCGAGAGAGGTTCCTGTCCGTGTAATCGTAGAGTGTTTCGATGTCGTACCCATTGCGTTTCGCCTTGTTCTCATCGAACTCGATGGTGAAGCTCCATGGAGTCGGTTCAATCACTTTCGGCATATATTTCATCCTCCTTCACCTCGCTTATAGTGCCTTTCTACTTCTAACGTTGATAGTTTTCTACACTACTATTATACTACATTTCAGCCATTTCCACAACTGTTTTCTACCGCGCGGAGACCGCGATTTCAGGCGCTTTGGCCTGTTCATCATGGCTCTTCGCCGCGTACTTCATGGCTGTGACTTCGCCCTTGAGGGACACCTTCTCGGGTGCACGTTCCACGTCGCGGTCGCGGCGCTTCTCCAAGACATCGTTGTAGCGCCCGATGATGAGGGTGCCCGCCTTATCGGCCTTCGCCGCCGCCTTGAACAGGTATGATGGGTCATCTTCCAGCGCGTGCATCCACGATTGCAGGTAGGAGACGTGGTTCTCGTAATGCTCGCCCTCGTAGTCGGTGTTCTGGATGCCGAGGTCTGCGGAGAGGAAAAGGGAGCCGAGTTCGGCCACAAGCTCCTCCTGCGCGTACTCGGGGCTTCCGAAGTCAGTGTTGCAGCCGCGATTGAGGGCGGAGGGGTGTCCGGTCGAATGGGTCATCTCGTGCAGGAGTACGCGAGTGAACGTCTCATCCGATAGGAAGGTCTCGCGCGGGGCGATGAGGATGCGGTCGGAGCCGGGGGCGTAACCGGCGCTCCCCTGATAGCGCATGGATTCCACGATAGGGCACCGGGAGGAGAGGATGAGGTCGTCCGCGATAGCGGCGGTGCGGTCGCTCACATGCTCCGGTGCCGGTGGGGCGGGGATGCCCTCAATCTCGCTGGCGTTGAAGACGTTCCAATAGCCCACGCAGCGCAGGTAGTGGCCGGTGACCTCCTTCTCACCCGTGTCCTTGTTCTCCTCCTTGATGGAGAACTCGCGCCATTTCTCGATGAGCGCGGCCTTGGCCCCCTTCTTGAGGTGCCAGCCGCTATCGCGAATCTGGTTGAAGGTGCACCAACGGTTGTCCGTGAACCCGCGCATGTAGCCCACGAAACCGAGATGGAAGCGGTTGCCGCCCTGATACACCGTGCCGGATACCGGGTTGTGGGGACTGAGGGAGGGGATGTAGGGTTCCGACCAATGGAGTCCGTCGCGTTTCATGTCCTCGATAATCTTCTCGACCACAAGCGCACGCTGTTTCTCCACGATTTCAAGCGACTTCGATTTCTTCTGCTCTTTCATTTCAGTCCTTTCCGCGTCAGCCGATGGCATCATTATATCAACGCGCGTGGCGGGCCACCTGACGCCGATTTTCGGTGGTTGAAGAAAAAACGACCCCACAGAATCGTTTCTGCGGGGTCTTGGGAGGATGGTGTCGAGTTCAGCCCCCGGCAACATGGCAAACCGCCTGGAACGGTCTCAGGATGCGTCTGGTGCGATTTGCGTATTTTCGGCTTGATTCTTGGCCGTTTCTTGCATACTCGTGACGAGGACGGTGCGCTCGTTATCGACCCAGATGTTATAGGAGCAGGTGACGAGCGAGATGACCTGACCCGGTTCCGTCTCAACATCGAGCACCATGGCGGCGTTCGCACGCGATTCGCCGTACCATGCGCGGAAGTCCGCCTCACCCTCGAAGTCGATGCGCTTGTTGCGCTCGCGACCGTTGACTATCTGCGCGAACCGCGCCTCGTAGGTCATCTTCGAGGTCGGGGTCTGGATGAGCACGCGGGCGTGCTCGCGGGCGAAGTCCTCGTCCTTGTAATCGGCGACGGTTCCCATGGGGGCCACCTTCTTGTCGTTCCAGAAATGATGCCCCAAGATGACGGCGTTGCGGCTGGACAGCCCCAGCTCCTCGCAATCGGCATCAAGGTAGATGGCACCGGCTGGGTTGTAGTTGCCGTACACGTCGTGCTTGAGGTAATAGCCGGGGGCGTCTCCATGGGCTTGCAGGATGGGGGAGTCCACGGTGGTGCCGGGGATGGTGACCCAGCCGATGACATCCGGGTTGATGTCCTGCCAGTAATCCCAATCGACCGCAGGAAACCCATCGCCGTCCTCCACCGTGGACTCGGGGGCCGCGTCTGGCGAGGGCGGTGTATGCGCCGCCTGCCTGCAATAGAGGAGGAAGGCGAACATCGCTGCGGCGCTCAGCAGGAAGACAGCTGAGGCCGCGAAAGCTATGCGCGATTTCGTTCTCTTCTTCAATTCTGTTCACCTCCTAGCTTCTAATCATATCATCCGTCGTTTCTGGCTTTTGAATCGTCTCCATGAGAAAGACCCGGCACCCCGATTGCAGGATGCCGGGTCTTGAAAAGGAGAGGGTCGCTACTCGGCAGTCGCCGGTTTCTCCTCGCCGCAGAGCGTGCAGACGAGCTTGTCCGGCACGGACTCATCGTAGGCTGGGAAATCGGTGACCTCGCGTGTGAAGCCCTCGCTTACCAGCACCTCGCCGGTGATGGGCACGTTGGTGGAGTACCCGGAGTGACCGGTGTCCTTGATATGCGCATCGGCGATGCCGTCGATGGTCTGCTGGCAGTCGTTGCACACGGTGTGGTAGCTGGTCTTGGCCTCGTAGACCGGTGGGACGTTCTCGGTGTGGGTCACCGCGTCGTGATGCACCGTCTTGTAGGTGACCGTCCAGTCGTGCTCGCAGGGCTTCTCGCCATCGACTTGCTCCTGTTGGACGGTCATGGTGCCGGAACCAAGAGCTGTGGGCGTGCCGCCCTGCCTGCCGGACAGGTAGATGCCGCCGGTGATGAGACCGGCGACGAGCAGGGCACCCGCCGCGATACCGACGAGGATGCGACGCTTGGCCTTGGCCTCACGGTCGGCGGGGGTCTGCGGTTTCTCTCCGTCGTTCAGAGGGTTCTTGTCATCCATGGGTGTCCCCCTTTCTGGGATAGGGCGGGCGCTCCCCATTTACATGGACGGAGCGCCCGCAGCATGTGCAGTGGGTTAGGCCTCGGAGTCGCCCGAGACATCCCCGTTGTCAGTGTCACCGTCTTCATCGACTGCGGCATCCTCGGCCTTCGCGGCGCGGCGGTTCTTGATGCCGTAGTAGGCGCAGCCGCACGCGAGCACGGTGAGTGCCGCGATGGAGACCACGATGAAGAAGTCGTTGCCGCCGGTCTTGCCGAAGAACCCGCCGGGAGGCGTGGTGGTCACGGTGACCGTCTGCCCCTCATCGTCGATGTCCTTGTGCTCGGCGACCAGAACCTCGGTGGCCTCGTTGCCCTGCTCGGTCTGCTTGTACAGCTCCTCGAACACCACGAGGTCGTGGCCGTCGAGGGAGGAGGCGTCGAACTTGCCGAGGTCGATGTCGATGGTGCCGTTCTGGCTGTTGGGCGTGAACTTGAGTTCGGCGGTGACGTGCTGGTCGTTGATGGACAGCATCTCGCCGGTCTTCTTGTCCATGAGCGTCGCCTTGAGGGTGTATTCCTTGCCCGGAATCAGGCCCTCGTAGGTCACGCGGTCGGTGATTACCGCATCCTTACCGGCCATCAGCGTGTGGTCGCCGTCGGACTTGTCCGTGGCGGTGGTGCCGATGACGGTGGGCACGAGGTTCACGGTCTGCTCCTCGGAGTCGAGGTCGCATTCGGAGGCGACGATGACGGGGGCGGACCCCTCCTCATCCGCGACCGCATTCTTGGACATGACCTCGAACACCACGATGTCCTTGGTCTCGCCGCCGAGGCGGTCGATGACATCGTTGGCGTTGAAGTGGAAGTCCATGGTCACGGTGCCGTCGTACTTCTCCGGGGTGAACTCGGCGGTCTGGTAGACCAGATGGGAGATGAGGTCTTCGTTGTCGGCGATGAACTTGCCGAGGGCATCCATGTCGATGGACACCGGCAGCTCGCCGGTGGCGGAGTAGTTGAGCACGATACCGGAGTCCTTGAGCACAGCCACGTCAGAGACGGCTTCCTTCTGCTCATCGGTCAGGGCATCGTAGCCCACCTTGCCGGTGGTGTCCACGGTGGCGGAGGTCAGGCCGTCCTCATCGGTCTCATAGGTGGTGTCGATGACCTCGAAGGTGCCGTCCGCATGGACGCGCACGGTCTGGGACTTCTTCACCGAGCCGACATCGGCGGTCTCATCGGAGACCACGATGTCGGCGATGCCCTCATCCTCATCCTGCGCGGAGAGTCCGAGCACGTCGAGGAGCTGCTGCATGAACGCCGCGACATCCGTCTCGGTGTACTTCTCGCTGCCATCTCCCGTGAGGATGGGAAGGCCGGTCTCGGAATCCATGAGGATACCGGTCATGGTGTAACCGATACCGGTCAGGGCGTTCTCGTAGGCCACCTCATCGGTGATGGTGGTCTCCGCATCCGCGATGACGTTCTTGTCCCCATCGAGGCCGTCGGTGGCCGTGGTGGAGATGCCCGTCACATGGGCGGTCGTGGTCTGCTTGCCGTCCTCGATGTCGGCGTGGGCCACAAGCTCGACGCCGTTCTTCTCAAGGCTCTCGAATGCGACCATCTCGGTGTCCTGCGGGATGCCGGTGGAGTCGAAGGTGAAGGTCACCTCGACCTTGCCGTCGCTCTTCTCGGGCGTGAAGGTGGTCTCTGCGGTGACGGGCTTGCCGTCCACCTCAAGAGCCTTCTCCGTGACGTTGCCCTCCTCGTCGGTCACCTTCACATGGAGGCTGCCCTTCAAGGTGTAGGTCTTGCCGGGGATGACGTTCTTGTACTCCACGGTGTCGATGACCGTGGTCTTGCCGTCGGTCACGACGTTCTTGTCGCCGTCATGGCCGTCCAGCGCGGTAGTGCCGATTTGCGGACGGGTGACCGTGGTGGTCTGCTTGCCGTCCTCGATGTCCGCATGGCTGGCGATTTCAACACCGGTGCGCTCAAGGGACTCGAAGACCACGATGTCCGTCTTGTCGGCGATGGTGCGGGAGTCGAAGGTGAAGGTCACCTCGACCTCGCCACTGGCGGTCTCAGGCGTGAAGGTGGTCTCAGCCGTCACCGGCTCGCCATCCACCTCAAGAGGCTCCGCCGTGAGGTTGCCGTCCTCATCGGACTTCTTCACCTGCATGGCACCCTTCAAGGTGTACTCCTTGCCGGGGATGAGGCCGGAGTATTTCACGGTGTCCACGATGACCGTCTCGTCATCGGTGACGATGTTCTTGTCGCCGTCGATGCCGTCCAGTGCGGAGGTGGTGATGAACGGGTGCTTGACCGTGACGGTCTGCGCCTTGTCCTTGATGTCCGCATGGGCGGCGATTTCAACGCCGTTCTTCTCAAGGGACTCGAAGGCCACGATTTCCGTGTCGTGGGGAATGGTCAGGGAGTTGAAGTGGAACACCACATCGACCTTGCCGTCGGCCTTCTCAGGCGTGAAGGTGGTCTCTGCGGTGACGGGCTTGCCGTCCACCTCAAGAGCCTTCTCCGTGACGTTGCCCTCCTCGTCGGTCACCTTCACATGGAGGGTGCCCTTCAAGGTGTACTCCTTGCCGGGGATGAGTCCCGTGTACTCCACGGTGTCGATGACCTCGGTGGTGTCATCGGTGATGACGTTCTTGTCGCCATCCGCGCCATCCACGGCGGTGGTGCCGATTTCAGGATGGGTCACGGTGACGGTCTGGTTCTTATCGTCGATGTCGGCGTGGGACGCAAGCTCGGTGCCGGAGCGCACAAGGCTCTCGAAGACCACGATGTCCGTCTTGTCGGCGATGGTACGGGAGTCGAAGGTAAAGGTCACCTCGACCTTGCCGTCGGCCTTCTCAGGCGTGAAGGTGGTCTGACCCGTGACGGGCTTGTCGCCCACCATCAGGGGCTTGCCGGTGCTCTTGGAATAGAGCTTGCCGTTCAGGGTGTACTCCTTGCCGGGGACGAGGTTCTTGTACTCCACGGTGTCGATGACCGTGGTCGCGTCATCCACGACAACATCCTTGTCGCCGTCGATACCATCGCGTGCGGAGGTGGAGATACCGGGGACGGTCACGACCACCATCTGGTTGATGTCCTCGATGTCCTCATGGGTCACGAGCACATTGCCGTTTCGCTCAAGGTTCTCGAACACCACGAGCTGGGTGCCGTCCTCAAGGTCGCGGGAGTCGAAGGCGAAGGTCACGTTGACCGTGCCGTGTGCGGCCTCGGGGGTGAAGGTGGTCTCTGCGGTGACGGCTTCGCCGCCCACCTCAAGGGGCGTCGCTACGGGCTTGCCGTCCTTCTCGCCCTTCACCTGCATGGAACCCTTGAGGGTGTATTCCTTGCCGGGGACGAGGTTGTGGTACTCGACGGTATCCACGATGACCGTCTCGCTGTCGGTGACCACGTTCTTGTCGTTGTCGATGCCATCCAGCGCGGTGGTGGCAAACTTGGGGTTCTTGATGGTGACCGTCTGGCCCAAATCCTCGATGTCGAAGTGCTTGGCGAGGAAAGTGGAGACGTCTTCGGCATTCTCCATCAATTCGAGCAGCGCGTCGGCATCAGGCTCGGTGAGGTCACTTGGCTCCAAGGGAATGCCGAAGAGCACTTCGGCAGCCACGAGCTGGGTGCCGTCCTTGAGCGCCAGCGAGTCGAAGGTGAAGGTCACATCGGCATCGCCGTCTGCGGTCTCGGGCGTGAAGGTGGTGTAGGACACCACGGGAGCGCCATCGACCATAAGGGGTTCACCGGTGACCTCGCCATCCTCGGCGGTCTTCTTCACGAGGAGGGCACCGACGAGGGCGTAGCTGCGCCCGGGGATGAGATTCTTGTAATGGACGGTATCGACCACCGTTGCCGCATCGTCGGTGGAGACGAGCTTATCGCCGTCCGCGCCATCCACTGCGGTGGTGCCGATTTCAGGGGCGATGACCGTGACCTGCTGGTTCACGTCGTCCTTGTCGGTGTGCTTGGCGATGAGGGAACCGCCCTCGTCGTACAGCTTCTCGTAGACCGTGATGGTCTCACCGGCATGTTGATAAGTCTCGGGAACATTGATGGAAACGACCTCGAAACCGCTAGGCTCCTGAGCCGTGAAGGTGTGCTCCGTCACGTCCCCGGACAGCAGGTCGCCGGTCTTGGCATCGTGCAGCTCCGCGACCAGCTTGTAGTTGCGACCGGGGAAGAGGTTGGCGTAGGCCACCTTGTCCTCAATCGTGAGGAAGTTACCCATGCCGATGTTCGAGTCACCATCCATCGGGTCGTAGGCCTTGGTGGTGATGGAGGCCTTCACGTCGGTGAGGGTGCCGAAGTCGTACACCTTGCCGTCGCGGCTCACGATGACCGATGTCTCGATGAGCTGATAGCCCTCGTTGGCGGAGCAGCGAAGCTCCTCGATGAGGTAGGTGTCGTAGGGCAGTGCGCCCTTGGAGTCATCCGGCGTGGTGCCGCCGAACCAGACACCTGCGGTGGCATCCAGCTTGGAGCTGTCGATGACACCCTCGGCATCCAGCGCCCAGTCGTTGGCGTTGGTCTCATGGGTGTGCTTGTTCCAAGAGGAGGCGGAGGAGAAGTAGCCATTTTCATCCGTCACGACCACATGGCTCTCGCCGGTGGTCTTGGAGGTGAGCTTGAAGGCCACTCCGGCGAGGCGGTCTTGGCCGTCATCGCCCTTCTTGGTGAACTCAAGGTCGCTGCGCATGACCTGATTCTCGAACGCGCCGTCGAAGGGGTTCACCAGCACGCCGTCCTTGGCGATGCGGAACTCATGCGGCTCGCCGTCGGTGAGCAGGTAACCCTCACCGGCCTTGACCTCCTGAATGGAGTAGAGACCGAAGGGCAGCAGATGAGCACTGGTGCTCGCTTCGCCATCCTTGATGGTTAGGGCATGAACGACCTGACCCTTGGTATAGGTCACGCCGGAGACGATGACGGGCTTCTCGTTGAGGGTCTTAATCTCGAACTTCGTGCCGTCGAGGGACGCGCCGCCGAGCGGGTCGCCGGTGCCGGTCTCGATGTCATGCTTGGTAATTTTCACGCCACCGCGAACAATGTCATCCTTGGCGGTGAAGGAATACATCTTACCGTCCTCAGAGACCGTCACTCGCATCTCGTTGGAGGTGTTGAGGTAATCGTCGTTGGTGGCCGTCTCGCGGATGATGTACTTGCCGTAAGGCAGGCAGTCCGCAGAGGTCTTCGCCACGCCGTTCTTGTCAGTGACGATGGTCTTCACCGTCTGACCGGGGTTGTGGCTCTTGCCATCGACCGTGACTGCGTTGGGGTTGTCGTTGATGATGGAGAAGGTGATGCCGCTGAAATTAGCACCGCCCTGCGGGGTCTGTCCGGTCTCGGAGTCGAGCTTCTGGACGGACACGCCACCGCGAATCACCGTCTCCGGGATTTCAGGAAGGTTGAAGGTCGTGACACCATCAAGAGGCTTCTCCTGAATCTTCTGGAAATTCACCTCGGGATTCAACTTGTAACCGGTCGGAGCCTTGGATTCGTATGCGGCCACGGAACCACGAGGCATAGTAATGCTTCCGCTTTCAGAAAGATAGAAGTCATCACCTGAAACAAAGAAAGTCTTATCAAAGTATGCAAAGCCATTCGCGTTGGTTCTGAACACCCAACTACGAGTCGGCTTCACACCGGCTTTTTTGAGGGCATCATAATTATCGTAATCCACGGTGTCGAAGTACTCGATGGTGAACTCCGCGCCCTCAAGGGATGCGGAACCCTGCGGCAAGTTGTTGGCGTTGTACTCCTTATCGCCGTCATACTTGCCGATGACCATGCGCATCGGGTCGCCAGAGGGCTTGTCTGCCACCTGCACCGTGGTGGTCTGACCACCGTGGACCGTGACCTGCTGGTCAGGGGCGGGAAGATAGCCCTTGGGAGGCTTCGTCTCGCGCACCGTGTAGGTGCCCTCGGGAAGCTCAAGGGTGTTGGTGTCGCCGTTGGAGTTCGTGCGCAGCACGCCCATGGTCTGCCCGGTCGCATTAAGGACGGTGAACTCCGCCCCCTCAAGGGAGTAGCAGTCGTTACCGTCGGTGATTCCCGGGTTGGCGCTGGTCTTATGCAGGTTGATGTGACCGGCGATGACACGCCACCCGATGCGGAAGAATCCCGCTCCCGCTTGAGTATGGGATGTGGGAACGGTCACGCCCACAATAGCCTCATTTCCGGATACGGAGAAGACGCGGACGTGCTGGCCGTACTGGTCTTCGGACGCGGCTGGCTCGTTGTAGTTCGGGTCATAGCCGAAGCTAGGGTTCACGCCGACATGGCCGCAGGTGAGCGCCAGCTTAGCGGGCGTGTTGATTTTTACCGTTCCGTTGTCTTGGGCGTAAATCTCAGCGGTGCGCTCGATGGAGTAGTTGCCCGCTTGGAGGCGGGAGACATCGACGCCCTGCCAACCCATGGCCTGATTGATTGTTTTGTTCTCGTACCTACCGCCACCGGGGTTCTCGACTGCCGGAAGCGTGTATCCGGGAACGTTGCGCCCGGTGTAGGCGTTCTTTCCACGGGTGATAAATGTCTGACCGGCCCAAGGGGCGCTCTTGAACTCCCACGTGCCGATGTTGTTCACTGACATGCGGGGTTCGGGCATGCGGAAGAAGCTGGCGACCCCCTTGCCGAAGTTGTCGGACATCTTCACGTTCATGGCGTGGATGCCCGCCGGGGCCATGGCGAACTCAAGCGAACCGGTATCCGCATCGTACTGCCACATTCCCATGTCGGGCGTGTACTCGATGCCGTTGACCGTAACGCTGTCGATGGTGCGTCCGGTCAGGGATTCAAGCGCCACATCGTCGGTCGCTAGGGTGACCTTGGTGGACGCGGCGGTAACGGGGAGGGAGACCTTGCCCTTACCGGCCACATCGCCGCGAACATCGGTGGCGGTGCTGTTGAAGTCGAAGACGGCCTCAGCGGATTCGCCCTCGACGGTGTAGACGAGCTGGATTCGAGAGGAGGCCACCATCGGCTCGCCCTTGTCGTTTTTCTCGGTGTAGGACTTGGGCACGTACACGAGACCGGTGGCCTCGTCCACGATGAAACCCTCGCGCATCTTCGCGTCGGCGTTGTTCTCGGAAGCGCCCCAGTCGGTGAGTTTTGCGCCTGAGATGTCGGCACCGGCCCAACCGACGTAGTAGTCGGCATCCGGGTCAACCTCGAAGAGCACGGCGTGGGAGACCGGTTGGGAGAGAAGTGCATCCCAATGCTCGGAGAGACCGTCACCGTCCTCATCAGCCCAGAGTTTGTCGAGAGTCGCGTCGGGGAGCTTGCCGCCATCGACCACGGAGGTGGTGACGGTGAGCACGTCCGCGCGGGTCAGCTCATCGCCCTCGCCGACGTACTGGGCATCTGCATGTTCGCGGATGAAGCCCTCGACGCTGGTGAATGCCTTGCCCTCATCGACATCGACGGCCTTAAAGGGCGCTGAGCCGGGAGTTCCATTCGCGTAGAAGGTGGAGGTGACGATGGTGTCGCCCTCCACGGTGAAGGTGGCCTTGCCGTCCTTGACATCGACGGCGGCGGCGTCCTCCTCACCCTTGAACACGGTGATACCGTCGGAGAAGTACCCCTCATCCGGGGTGACGTTCACCGTGACATCGGTGCCGACCTCGACGGCCAGCGTCATGTCCTCGGTGCCGTCGAAGGAGAGCTTGCCGTGCTTGGTTTCGGAGAGCGAGACGGTCGCAAGCTCCGGCTCGGCTGCGTATGCCGCGACGGGCGCGAACGCGTTGAGCATGGAGCTGGCAATGAGCACAGCTGACATGACTTTGGCGGTGATGCGCTTGCCATCGAGCTTGCGCTTCACGCGTTTAATCTTGCAGAAGATTCGTTCCATGAAAGACTCCTTTCTTGATTGCTTGGTGGTTTGCCTGATTGCTATCTCTAACCGAAGTTGTAGCCGCCGATACCGCCCTCGGCATCCATGTCGGCATCCTCGGTGTCATCTTCGTCCTCGACCTCGATGAACTCGGGGTCTTGACATAGCTCCGCATCTCGGATGCGGCGGATGGCTGATGCGGTGTAACCCATGCTCTCGGCCACCTCATCCTCGTCCCATGTCGGGTGGGCGTTCGCGAGATAATCGTAGACCGCCACGGCGCGGCGGTTGATGGACTTGGTGGTCTCATCGGAGTAGCAAAGCTGCTCCTGCGCGAAGAAGCGCTCGCCGTTGATGAGGTCTTCGCCCTCGCGCCATAGCAGCTTCTCGCCGTCCTTTTTGAGCCACACGATTTCGTCCAGCTCGTCAGGGGAGACGAGAAGCATGGCGCACCCGACCTTACGCACGGAGGCGGGAACCTCGACCCCCTCCAAGGTCACCTTGCCTTGGGAGGATGCCGGGTTCCCGTCATACCAGTGCTGCACGAGGATGATGCCGTTCTCCTCAAGGGAGCCGAGATAGAGGTTCCAGTCGGTGAGGACGTTCAGCCCTTTGCCGCGATACGGCTCCGGGCACGTCTGCGTGGACGAATCGAACTCCTCGTAGCGGTGGCTCTTGAAAAGCACCTCGACCTTCATCTACCGTATTCCCCCTTCCTTGGACCCTAGCGGGTGTTGGCATGCTCCTCGGGCGTGTTGTCCCCGGCCAGCTTGGCGGAGGACTCGCGCATCTGCTCGGACTCGCCCTTGAGGGTCGCGCCCTGCTCCTTGGCAGCCTCGCGCTCAGCTGCCTTCTCGGCCTTGAAGCCCTCGTTGGCGGCCTTGAGGCCCTTGACCAAATCCCAAGGCTTGACCTCGTACTTCTTGTACGGGTTCTGCTCGTCACCGGCCTTGCCCGTCCAGACCTGAACAGGCTCGTCGGCCTTGAAGCCGATGGTGACCTGCTCGCCGGAGAGCATCTGCTGCTTCATGCGCTCGTTGAGGAACACATCGCAGGAGTAGTGGCCGAGGTCGATTCCATTGACCTTGGTGCCCTCCGGGAAATGAACGTAGGCCTTCTCGAAAGTTCGACCGTCCTTGGCGGTGAACTCGTGCGGCGTGAGGAACGCCGCAGGCATCTTGACGTTGGCGTACTTCGCGTTCTCTGGCATGTCTATCACTCATCCTTTCTGTCCATAGAGTGCCTAAGACACCCTATATTGTATATCAAACGGCAGGTGGTGAAGGGAAACCACACCATCTGGGTAGCGGTTGCCCTAACGACTCCTGCGCTTGTCTTCCTTTTCCTCGACTTCATCTTCGGCATCCACATGCGCGGCCAACGCGGCAGCCGCCGCGCGGGCGCGGGTCGATTCCCCATGGATGGAGAGCGGGCGCTCATGCACCGCGCACGACACCACGCGCCCATGCGAGGTCACCTGAACCGCCTCCCGTAGGACGGCACAGCCATCTTCATGCTCGTCGGCATCGTCATGCGAGGGTGCCTGCACGTCGAGGAGCGATTGGGTGACGGAGACAGTCATGTCATCCGCGTCGAGGTAGGTGTCGCGTTCAAGTCCCATCTGGTATCCCTCCTAGCGCTCATCCTTGCCATCGGGTGCATCGGTGCCGCTGTTATTCTCGGCGAGCTTGGCGGATGCCTCACGGGACTCCCTCACGGCCTGCTTGAGGCTCATGCCCTGCGGACGCTTGCGGTAATCGGAGATGGGCCTGTCCCCATGGGAGTCGAGCAGGTCATCGACCTTGCGGGAGTCCTCGTAGGTCGCGCCCTTCATGACTTCGTAATCATGGCCGTCCACCGTGACCACGGTGCCGCAGCCCTTGAGGTCGATGCCGGAGGTCTCACGCGTGTCCACGAGGTTGAAGCGGTAGCCCGCCGCGACCGCGATTTTCTCGGGCTGCTGCGAGATGGCGGGGGAGGGCAAGGGCAACTCATTGAGCCAACTATCATAGACCTCATCGTAGGTGTATCCATAGCGGTTGCACAGCTCCTCGAAGATGTGCTCGCGCAGTAGGGAGTCCGCTGTTTCGCCGAGTGCGGTGTAGAAGCCGTCCCCCGTCGGTACAGCCGCGATGGCATCGTCGAATGTGAGGCTCGGGTTGATTCCCACTGCCAGCTCATCACTGGGGAAGGCGAGCGCGTACCACTCGCGCACATTGTCGGTCCGCTTGATGTCGAGCGCTCCCATGGCGCTCGCGAGGCCGTCGTGGCCCGACATGTCTAGCCATCCCACACCGGTCGGCGACCACCTGCTCGCGATGAGTTCTTCCACTGAATCGAAAGACGCGCCCTCATGGTCGAAGCGGCGGGGGAGGCTCGGGTTAGCGAGGATGTCTTGGATGTCCATGACATCTGAATCGACTGTCACGTCGGCGTTTCTGCCGATGAGCGATGCCAGCGCGTAAGGTGTGTAGCCGTAGTAGGCCTCGATACGGGGAGATGTCTGCTCCAAGAGGAAGCTGGCGATGACGATGCCGCGCTCGGGATTGTAGTATGCACCGCCGTTCTCCATCGTCTCATTGATGTCGAATGGGATGCCGGTGAGGGAGTTTGTTCCGCCGTGGTGCTCTTCGCTCAGAACGGAGAGATAGCGCTTGAAATCGTCATGGTAATCGCTCTTGACGGTGCTGTTCAGCTCATCGTAGATTTCATCCACGACCATATCGACGTTACGGGAGTTCATGCGTATGTATTCATCCGGCGGGATGTCCGTGGTGTCCACATGGTAAAACCAGCCGTTGCCGATGGCGCACACCGTCTTCCAAGGGTCGTTCGGGTCGGGATTCGCCTCGAAGCGGATGACCCCGTGCTCGATTCCTGCGCGAATCATGTCCTTCGTGATGACATCGTTTTCCAGAGAGGCGAACCCACGGTCTGAGGTCCACGCATCGAACACGTCGCTGACGGTGAGGTTCACGCCTCTGGTCGCTTCGAGGTCGTTCTGATAGTAAGTCAACTCGTCCATCAACTCATCGAGACTGTGCCCGTGTTCAATCATCCATTCGAGCTGGTAACGCTCATAATCGGTGAGCATGTCGCATCACGTCCTTTCCTTATCGGGCATCTAGCACGATGTCATGTTTTTCCATGCTTTCCGCCATCTCGGCTGACGCTGCCTTCATGGCCTGAGCCTCGCCCCCCGAGGGTGATGTGGTCGTTACCGAGCATTTCGCGAATGTCGAGCAACTGGCGACACTCGATGACCTCATCAAAGCTGCCCGGTTCGGTCGCGTCAAAACCGTACAGATGGGTTTCGCCGATTCGGTCGATGGGGCATACCTGTTCCTGCGCGAGGAAGTCGATGTAGGAGAGCACGCGGTTGCCCTTGCGGCTTATGCGTTCCTCGCAGCACTCGGGGTGCTCATGGGCGAATGCGGCCACCGTGTCAGGGGCGAATCCATGCTCTTCGCGATATGCACGATGACGGTTCAACTGCTCAATCTCCGCAGCCCGCATGGCCTCGCGCACGGCCCTCTCTTCCTCGATGGCCTGTCTACGCAGCGCATCGCGCTCCGCGACCTCGGCATCGGTCATCGGTCGGAACGACCCGCAGACCGCATCCTCATCGAGCTTGTAGAAATCCGTCTCGTTGAAGAACTTGGAGGTGTGGTGCCACGACGATTCGTGGAAGAACCGCTCGAACACCTCATCCTTGTGCATGCCCTTGAGCACATCGGGGTCGAAGGACATGTCGAACTCATCGCAATAGGATTGGATGGCCGCGACCATGGCCTTCTTCGTCCATTTGCTCTTGGGCATCTCGCCGTCCTCGTAAGCCTCGGCGGCGCGTCGTGACATCGAGTGACCGATGTACCCAGAGTTCACGTCCATCATCGGAGACTCCTAAGAGAGGTCGGGGGTGAAGGCAGGCTCGCGCTCATCGACCGGCCCGTCAGCGGAGAGCGCCTGAGATGCCCTGCGCATGGACTCGGCCTCGGCTTTCAGGGAGATGCCCCTATCGACGAAGGCCTCTGGGGAATCGCCGTCGCCGCCGTTTGGCTCGATGTTGTCCACCGCATCTGCAATCATTTCGTTGCCCATCTCGGCGAGGCGGTCGTGGAAATTACTGTTAAGCCATCCGAGGTCAAGGTCAAGTTCTTTCAGCGTCGCATCCACGTTCGCATCGTTCACTTCGATACCGGCGTTTTCAAGGGCGGATTCGATGTCGGCACGGTACCAGAAATCAGGGCAGATGACCTCCTCGCCGGTGGAGATATAACGGCCCTCAAGGTCCGCCGCCGCGCTGGCGAGGGAATCGTAGTATGTGCCGTGACCCCAGTGCCCGGTCTCCTCATCGTAGCCGTGGGCGACGATGAATTCGCGGCTGCCGTCGGCCATCTTGTGCATCACGAGCGCGTCATCACCGTTGCGGTCGATGGGGACGTGATTCTCCTTCCACGCGGCGATTTCTGCGGTCTTGTCCATGCCTTTCTCCTTTCCGGGAGCATCGGCCCCATGTTCAGCCATGTGCGATTGCACGGCATTTCTCACGTTCTCGGGGGACGCGATGACCCAACCGTCCTCGGAGGCGATTTGAGCGAACACCTCATCGCGCGGGTCGATTAGCGGAGCATTCTCCTCGCCGTCCTCGATGATGGTCTCGATGCTGTCGGTGATGTAACCCGTGTAGTTCAACCCGCCCACGATGTCCTCGTATAGGTCGAAGTTGGGATTGTCGATGACCGCCAGCAGGTTCGGGTCGTCGAGGTGGATGGTCGCCGTTGCGATGGAGTCCGTTGCGTTGTAAAGCCACCAGAACTCTCCGGTCTCGGTGTTGTAGAGGTCCGCACCGGAGAGCAGTGCCTTCTTGACTTCCTCCGCAGTGTCGAGGCGGATGTCCTTGTCGTCATTCACCATGTCCATGTGCTATCTCCTTGCCTTGTTGTACTTGCCCTTGGGCTTGCTGTCGAATATAGGCTCTATCGTACCGTCCTTCTTGAGCTTCGCCATGCAGTCGAAAGTCTTGCCCGTGGTCTTGGACTTGCAGCCCTTCAATTCGATTATCTTCCCTTCGAGCAGAGCGGCGACCTGCTTTGCGGTGAGGCGTTTACCGCACCATACCGCGAGCTTGAAGCCGCAACCGGCCACTTGCTTCCAAGTCCCGTCCTCCTGCGGCTCGCTCTTGTTCGTGGAGCAGGTGTAATAGAATTTACCGCTCTCCTTGCCCTTCTTCTGAACCACATCCGCGCCGCAGATGGGGCACTTGCCCACGACCGTGGCCTTGAGCGCGATGCTCGCGCCGATGTAGGCGGTGTCCTGATGGCTCTTGAAGACTTCGATAACGCTGTGCTGCAAATCGTTCACATTCGCCTTGCCCTCGGCGATGTCCTGCTGGATGAGCCACCAGCGGGCAGTCACGTCAGCTCCGCGAATCTCGGGCGGCAGGAGGCGGTAGAACGCCTTGGCCTTGTCAGTGGAGCGGAGTTGCACGGTCTTGCCCTTTTCGACTTCCTCAAGGTACCCGCGTTCCTTCAACTTCTCGATGATGGAGGCGCGGGTGGCCGTGGTGCCGATTCCGCCGTGCTCGCCCTTCTTGCCGTCGTCCTTGCGCTTCAAGATTTCCACAACCTCGGGGTCTGTGACGTACTTGGCAATGGATGCCATGTCGGCGATGAGAGTGCCTTCCGTGTAGGGAACGGGCGGTGTAGTCTCACCCTCGGTGATTTCACATGCGATTGCGGTGAGGTGATGGGTTCCCTCTGGGAGCCAAGGGGTTTTGGAACCATCGCCGTTCGCCTTTCCAGATTTGCTCATGTGGGGGAACACGGACTTGAACCCGGCTTCGCGCAGGTGAGTGAAGACGGCTTGGAAAGTCCCGCTCTCCACGTCGAAGGAACTTGTACTCACGTCGTAGATGGCGGGAGAGAGGAATTGCGCGGCGTAGCGCTCCACGATGGCGGTGTAGACCTTCGCTTCATCTTCGGTCATGTCGCTCACGGGGGCCACGATTTCCTGCGGGATGATGCCGTGATGAGCGGTCACGTTCTTTTCGTTGAACGCCTTGGAGTGGATGGAGTAGTCGAGCGGCCATGTTGCCCCGACATTCTCCATGGCCTGCGCCAGCACCACCGGTGCCTGAGCGAAGTGCTCCTCCTTGAGGTATTGGGAGTCCGAGCGGTTGTAGGTTATCGCCTTGTAATTGTCACGCAAATCCTGTGTGATTTGCTGGGTCTTCGCAGCCGTGAACCCGAAACGCTCGCTCATGTCCGATAGCAGCACCGTCAGGTTGTAGGGCAGTGGTGGGTTCTCAGTCTTCTCCGTGATGACCGTGGTGAAGGTCGCATCGGACCCGTCCAGCTTCGCCTTGATGGCTTCCAGCGGGGTGGAATCGAAGACGTGCTTCTCGCCAGAGAGCATGTCCTTTCCCGGCTTGAACTTGAAGCTGGGCTGGGTGTCCGTATCCGGGCAACCTCCGGTGGCGGTCAGCTCGTAGAACTTGCGGGTGACATGATGCTCAATCTGCTCATCGCGGTTGACCACCAGCCCGAGGGTCGGGGTCTGAACGCGACCGACGGAAAACAGCCCCTCAAGGCGCTTGGTCGCAAGGCGGGTCTCGTTCACACCGAAGCACATGTCGGCCATCTGACGGGCATATGCCGCATCACCGCACGCACGGCACTCCTCATTCGGTACGAGATGGTCGAACGCTTTGACGATGTTTTTCTCGATGTTGTCATTGACGTAGACGCGCTCGACCTTGCCAGTGTACCCGAGGTAATCAAGGACCTCATCGACGATGAGCTGACCTTCATCATCCGGGTCACCGGCGTTGATGACCGAATCCGCTTCTTCCAGCAATTCCCGGATGCTCTCGACCAGCTCGCACTTGTCGCCCACCGGCTCTTTCTTCCAGTTTGGAATCTCGATGGGCAGCACGTCGAGTGACCATGGTTTCCCCCAAGCAGGATTGACCGTCTCGGGGTCCACCAGCTCAAGCAGGTGCCCCACGCAAGCCGTGACCGTGTACCCGTTGCCCGAAATGGGCAGCCGCGCCGACTCCGATACCTCCTTACCGCAGATGGCGCGGGCGATGTCGCGTGCGAGCATCGGTTTCTCAGCGATTACCAGTTTCATGCGTCTCCTCCTTTTCCGTTATTTCCTCAATGGCGGAATCCCTTGACATTTGACTATCGTGTTCCGAAGCCAACTTCGCACTCGAATCACGGGCCTCCTTGGCCTTCGATTCCAACCGATAACCCTCTTGACCTGCGGTTTCGCTCTTGACTATGCACTGCGGGCAGCGTATAATAGTCCTATTGAGGTCGGGTTCGACGATGTGGCTCCGAAGCAAGTGTAGCTTCGCAAGTGCATTGAGTTCCCGGCCTCTTTCTTCGTCATAATAGACGACCCTATCGGGCGTGATGAGGTTGTCGAAGTAGCGGGGGAAGTTCGTCCTACCGTAGACAGCCAAGATGAAGTTGGTCTCAATCTCGCCAGCCTCGTAATAACCGCGCCCATCGGGACGCACGGCCATGATGAGCGGCAGGTCATCGCAATCCACATCGCGCAGCACCACGAGCATGGTGTCCTCGCGGGCGGGGCTATCGCAGAGCATCACGGGATGCTCCATCAACTCGGGCAGGCGCTTCATCTGCTCAACGGTGAGTCCATGGCGATGGGGGTCGTAGCTGCTCTTCGGTCGGATGGCATCGCGCAGGTGGCGTTGGGTGTAGAGCATCGGCAGCGGGCGGAACCCGGCCTGCACGAACAGCTCCGGCGTATCGCAGAACTTGACCGCGCTGGAACGGGGATACTCCCCGCAGGTGACGGCATCGACCTCATCGCCGAAGCGAAGGTACTCAGCGCACTTCGCGGCGTGCCCCGTGTAATCCGATGCCTTATCGTCGCCGTCTTTCAGATGCACCCCGCCGCGCGGGTCGAGGTAGGTGACGCGCTCGCCCTCGGGCATCGCCACCGAGTTCTCGTACTCGCGGATGGTCAGGATGACCTCTCGCTTGTTCATCTCATCTGGCATATGGCCTCCTTCCTTTGTGGTCTGATAGTTTCCAATATGTATAGTTGGGGCGGTTTCCCACCCTTCCAACAGCCTGCGGGTCGGGTTGAGAACCCTCCGGCCATTGAAAGCGTGGAAAACCGCTTATTCTCTACTCCAACTCCTCGCGCTCGACGGCCTTATCGCCATGGCTCTCAGAGCCGAGCTGGGCGGATGCCTCGCGGGATTCCTTGGCTGCCTCGTGGACGGAACCGGACTTCGCGGCATCGTCCTTGAGGTTCATGGACATGCCCATGACCTCCTTCTCGCGCTTGATTTCGTCGAGGGTCGCGCCCTGAGCGGCGCTGATATGAAGAGCGCCAATCTGGTTCGCGCTGTAACGCGGGTCGGCGATGACATCAAGAATCTCATCTGTGACCCACTTCTTGTCGGCTGCGGCATGATAGATGGTCTCCATCTGGCCGGGTTTGAAGGTGCCGTCGGCGAAGCGCGTCACCGTCTGGGTATCCAGTCCATAGGTCATGCCGGTGCGCATGGCGTTCATGACTTCGGCGGGCTTGGTCGGGTCGCACAGCACGTCAAGCTGCTCGCTCGTGAAGCGACCACCCGAGATGGCCGAATAGAAGCCCCAGACCTGCTCCATGGAGAGGTCATGGTTCATCAGACGCTCGATTCCTGGCTTTTCCATGCCTTCGGTGAGCGCCATGGTGATGACATTCATGTGGTCGGCGGTGTAAGTGCCGTCCGCGTATTCCTCTAAAGCGTCCATGGGGACATCGGACTTGAGGGAGTGACGCACGACCTCCATTTGGCGTGAGTCGAGTTTCAGCCAGTCGCGAGGGAACGCGATGTCATGGATGGCAGTGGTTTTCATAAGCTCACGAGCCTGATGTAGATGCTCGGCGGTGTACTCACCGTTCGAGAGCGTCTTGAAGACATCCTTTTTATAGGGGCTTGCATCGTGGTCGGCGAAGTCGGTATGCACGGCGATGCGGCGAAGCTCGCGCATCTGGGCATGGTTCAGGACCGGGTTCGCGATGCGCTCCGCGATGACGTCCGCATCGACGCCTACCTCGAAAGCCTTGCAGATTTGGTATGCCTGCCACTCGGTGTAGCCTCCCTGCGAGAGGACTTTGGCTGCTGGCAGGCGCAGGTTCACGGGCAAGTTGTTGAGCGCCGTCATGACGTTCTCAATCTGGTGCCCGTTCAACACGTCCTTGATGTCGCATTCATCGAGTGGAAGCACCTCGAAACCCGTGAGTTGCCCGTCGAGGCAGTAGCCGAGGTCTACGGGGACGTACTCACCGGACTCGATGATGTCCGAGTCGATTTCCGCCTCGGGCACGAGGCCCATGGCGGTGCGCAAATCCTCTGGCGTACCGCCATAGTCGAGGATGGTGTGCATCGTCTCCTCAATAGCGCCTTGGATGTCCATGGTGTCCGCATCGTCGGCCACATCCGCGATGCAGTAGCGGGGGAAGTAGTCTCCGACGATGGTGTATCGCGCGATGGTCGTGTCGCGCGGTACAGTGTAATCGACGTTACCGAGGTCGAGGCGCAGTAGTTGCAGCACGTCGGGGATGTTCTTGTCATATGCCATGGTGTTTTCCTACCTTTCTGCCATGATGGCTTTCTATATATCTACACGATGGAGTGGTCGTCGAGTGCCGGTGAGCCGGTGTCGCGTCCCTCTGCCAGCTTCTCGGAGGCGGCACGTGATGCCTGAGCCTCCCCCTTGAGGGTGACGCGGCCATCCTCCGAGCGGGCTTCCTCACGGCGCTGTCCCGTGCGGATTGCGATGACCTCCTCGATGCCGCTGCCGGGTTTGCTGACCTCGGTGAAGTAGTCGGCTACGCGGGACATCTCATCGGCTGAGAGGTCGCGATTCTCTCCGGTCTCGAAGTCGAACCCGACGGCCACGAGGTCGCCGCAGAGGATGGAGTACAGTTCTCCCTCCTTGACCGGTGAACTGTAATCTATCATGGAGAGGTACCCGGCCTCTTCCATGCCCTTCGTCGCGTACACCGCGCGGTTGGGCGGGCAGGTGAACAGGCCCTCCTCATTGACGTAGAGGCTGGTGCCCTCGCCGAAGATGACATCGAACGACTCGATGTTCCCACCGACAAGGCGTTGCAGGTCGTGTAACGTGGAACCCGTCTCATCGACCTCGATGTCGATTTCGACCGGGTTCCCGTTTGTCGGGATGAGCATGCCCTTCATGTCACAATCCTCCTTCCTAGCGGGCGTCCTGCCCACGATTTGAATGGTTTCCGTTATCGGCCATCGCGGCGGAAGCGCCACGGGCCGTCTCCACCTCGCCCTTGAGGGACACGGCTTTCTCGGGAGATTGGTGGGCTTTCACCTTCTCGTACTCGGCCCGTGCCTTCTCCATGGCGGGGCGGAGCAGGTCGCCGGGGACGCCTTGATAAGTGCAGAACCGCTCTGCGGCTGATGGGTCGGGGAAAAGATGGGGAACCTCGAAGCGATTCGCTTCCTGATTCCCGGCGATGATTCCCGTGAGCGCGTCGCGCCATGCCTCCCCGTTGACGGATTTGAAGTCGGCGAGCGACGAGTAGCCGTAACGGGACAGCAGGCCGTTCAGGTAATCTTCGGGAAGATGGTAGTCCGCCAGCTCATCGCTCTCAAGGTCGTAACTGCCGGTGAGGACGGCCCAACCGCCGTCCTCAAAGGGCCATCCTATGACGTAATCCGTCCTCGTGCCGTCCTGCGCATGGAAGCCGAAGCCGTGGTCGGTGAAGGTTCCGCACTCCCTGAAAGTCGGTTCACCCTCGCCGATGGCATTCATCAGCTCAGTGTACCAGCCGCCCAATTCCGCCTCATCCTCGATGAACTCGCGCACCTTGTCCGCGAGGGCTTCACCGGCCCCACTCGATACATAGGGGTCGTTCTCGACTGCCTGAACAAGACGCATGAGCGCGGTCGCGTCGTTGAAATCCATAGAGCCGCCTCCTTTCTAACGGTCGCCATCGGCATCGAAAAAAGTTTCCGATGCTTTCTGGGCGTTATCGACCTCATGTTCGAGGTCGATGGTGGAAGCCCCATGCGCAGCCAACGCGGCAGATGACTCGCGTGCCTCCTTTGCGGCGGCTTTCAGGCTCACCGGGCTGGCCTTGGCGCTCTCATCGCCCTTCTGCGTCCATCCGGCGATGGTGAGGGAGGTGAAGAGGGTGGTAGTCGCTGCGCGGTCCGAGATGCGCACAGCGTCCTTCAACCCGTTGAGGACATCAGCGGGGACTTCGTAGGGGACGCCCGCGACATCATGCACGGTCGCGCTCGCGGCACCCGGAGCGACCTCGGCGCTCATGATGGCGGATGATGTGAACTCGGCGGTTTCGAGAAGCGGGTCGATGACTGGTGCCTCGTATTCCTCTGCGGGACAGCCGAAGGCCAGCTCCATGTAGCGCGGGGCGGGGCAGAGGTCGGGGTTCTCCCAGAGGTCACGCATCGCGGCGTCCATTGATTTCCAAGAGCCGTCGTATTCCTTGTCGTTGACGGTGAACGGCTCGCCGTACCACGCATCTTCGATGACATCAAGCGCATCCTCACCGGCATCGGTGAGCTGGCGCACCTCGACATCGACCCCGCCGTCGTGATGGTAACCGTGAATGAACAGGCTGCCGTTCTCATCCCAGACCTTGCCGATTTCACAATCCTTGAAAACAGAATCGGGGCCGCTCATCATGTCATCGAAATCCCTGTACACAGTCATTCCATGGCTCGTGCCGTCCCAGCGACCGATGGAGCCTTGTGCAATGATGCGGTTACCGCCGAGGGGGTTGTCGTAGGAGGATAGCGGGTTATCGGAGCCATCTAGGAACGCCTTCAATCCGGCAAGTTCCTCAGAGCGGTCGATGTCCATCATGTTCATCGCGTTCTCGAATAACTCCTCCTCGGTATAGCTATCAAGAACCTCTTCCACAGTGATGCCTTCGCGGCTCGTGATGTCCTCGATGGAAATCTCGCTGCCCTCGCCGCCGTAATACACGCCCTCATCGAAGACGATGCGCTCTTTCGGTGTCTTATCCATATCCATGCTCCTTCCTAACGGGCGTCCTGCCCGATGTTCTCATGTGAAAAGGCGGGCGAGAAGAACCCGCGCCGCCCGGTCATCGTCTTATCTAATGCTCAGCGTCCCCATCGGCACGCTCATCCTCACGCTCGGGCGTCTGCCCGTCATGACTGTCCTGTTCGAGCTTGCCCGATGCCTCGCGGCTCTCTTGGGCAGCCTCGGAGACGGTCGGGACCTCGTAGCCCTTATCTGGCATGAATTCCTTCCAGAACTCGTTGAACGCGGTCTCGTAGCCCTTCTCGTTGACCGTGCGGACCGCCTCGGCGCTCATGGCGCAGGGATTCGGGAAATCGTAACCGGATTCCTTGATTGCCTCGAAGTCGCCACTCAGCTCACCATCTTCAAGAATCTCATCGTTTGAACCGAGGGCATCGTAGAGTGGCGAATCCATGGCATCCTGAATCGCGGTCTGCGCCTCGGTGGCGAAGTCCTCGATGTCCATGTTGTTGTCATTGAAGTCGATGGTGATGCCGTCGAACACATCGTCGTAAACCTCATCTGCCAGCGCGTACACGCCTTCGGCTGCGAGGCCTTCGAGAGCGGCGTACTTGGCGATGTCCTCCTGATGACTGTACATGTCCTGCGTGAAGCACTCGTATTGGGCCATCTGGGTCATCTTGATGAGGTCGCCCTTGCAGCCTTCGAGAAGGCCTTGGAAATCCGCCTCCTCAAGCCACTCGTAGTTATCGGGAAGCCACTTGAGCAGGTCGTGGGTGTAGAGGTCCACCGCACCATCGGCGATTTCACTGAAGGCATCTCCGATATTGCCGGTGTAGTCCGTGATTCGGTCGCCGTACTCGCCGAGGTTGAGGCTCGCCTGCAAGTCCTCGATGGAGGTGAATCCCTCTGGCACTGGCGGGTGCTCGAACTCATGCTTTGCCTTGCGCTCCGCCTGCACGCGCTCGACCTCCTCCTTTACCTCATCAAGCTCGTTGTCAAGGGTCTCCGCGATGTCGGAGATTTCAGAGGTCATGAGCTGCATATCGTTCTTGAGCCAGTCGAGGGTCTTGCGGCAGGACTCGTAGGCGCGAATGGCCTGAGACGGCTTCTCGAATCCCATCTCATCGGCGAAGTCGTCGATATGACGGCCATCGACCGCGAGCGCGTCGCTCGCCAGCGCGGCGAACACATCCGTCGCAGTCGGCTGGCCGTGGACATCAGGGTTGGACTGGTACGTGGTGGTGAAGGACTCGATGCCGGGCTTGCTGAACTCGCAGGTGTACTTGCGGTGCTGGGTCGAGAAGTCACCCGGACCCTCGCTGATGATATTGAAGTCGAATTGGGAGAGGAGGTCGGCGACCCCCTGTGCGTCGTTGTAGTTTGGCATGGCGGCTCCTTTCCAAGGCTCTTGCGATTGCCCAATAATATATTATTAAAGAAAAGGGACGGTGCCGAAAGACCGTCCCTTTTCGGTTGATGGTGTTGATTTCTCGGTAAGTGGTTAACTGCCCAAAATCTCCTTTGCCCAAGCGCCGGACTTTATGAGGGCGATGATGAGAAGAAATGTAATGGCAAGGAACTCAAGAAGTATCAGAACTGATGCCGAGGCCAGACTTGCTGTTCCACCGGCCGGAATCGAAATCAGGAATAGAATGGATGCGCCTCCCGTAACACCACTTGCAGTTGTCATTGTACTGAGGGCGAGAGGATAGATAACGAGAAGGAACATCATCACTGCACCGGCGAGGACGGCGGCTGCGAAATTCTTGAGAAATCCGATTCCCATCTGCCGGGTCTCATCGAATCCCAGAAGGGCTATTGGAATGGAGGAGAATGCCGCCATGGCGTAGATTTGCCAAGCACGGGCATAAGCGACGATGAATGCGACCATGTAGGCGACGACTCCTCCGATAACGCTAAGAATAGACGCGCAGAGCGTTAAGAAGCAACCTCCTATCGTAAGTTCATCCCAAGTGGAATCAGGAATGTTCGAAGTGGTAAGTTCACCATTGAAAAATCCTGTATTGCTCTGAGCGGTGCCGATTTCTGGAATGATGTTGTCAACGGCTATCTTGTAAATGGCCTGCATGATGTCGAGCGAATTGACAATGAACCAATGTATGAGCACGTAGACGACTGCGAGAAACACGATGTCTTTTACAGCTGGGAGGGTCGCGGTCGCGTCGATGCGTTGGCTGATTTTCACGAGCTGAACCAACATGAAGAGCGCAAGAATAGATTCCGCGATAGGAATTACAGCTGTCTGATGGATGGTCTTCGTGAGTTCATAGGTGCTAACACCAAGCAGGGAGTCGAATGGTGCCGAGAGCATGTCGGAACTGCCGATTTTCATGGCGATGTCGTTATACAAGTTGAATCCCCAACATGACATGTCGAGGAGCCATTCGCAAACCATATTCTTGAGATTTGTTCCGACTTCCCAAAATGGCGCTGCGTGAACTGGTTGAGGAAATAGCAGCGTGACAGATGCGGCGATTAGAAGGATGATGGCTGGATTGAGCCTAGTAGGGAGCCTTCTTTTGATACGGGTGATTGTCTTGTTTGTATTTTCTTTCATATCTCAATCCTTTCTGCTCCGTCATCAACACTACAACTCGAAGTCATAAGATTTGTCAGAAAGGCTGTATGTGATGGCGATAGAGACCGGGTTCTCAGTGTTAAGGGTGAAGTTGGTGGAGACAACGCCGGTCTCATAATCAATGACCGCAGTCTTCTCCCATGTCGCCTCGGTAGCTGATGGATAATGGACTGCGCACCACGTGCTAAGTTCTTCGATGAGTTTATCGGTGCTATCGTCGAGAAGTGTTGTTATCTCGCTATTCAATCCCTTGATGCTGATGTCTTCGACGGTTTCGACCCTTTCATAAGGGGTATCTTTTTGGGCGAACATGGATGTGCTCTTGATGGTTGAGATGACGGAGGAATCATCTTTGTCGATGTTTCCACTCACATCCTGTACAGCAGACCCTTTTCCATCCGCATAAGTCACGATATGAGTACCTGTGTCTGTGTCAAAGACGATAGTGCGATATGTTCCACCATAACCGTCTCCTGTTTTTTCCATACGAGTGATGGCATAGCTATGGGTGTTGGACTCACCGTTCACAGACTCGGTATACGAATCTCGGGAGAAGCGAAGTGAGTAACGACCACCTCCCGCAGACCATACGGAAGCTGAAAGAGTGTCGATGAAGTTTTTTGTCTCATCATCGTAGTTGCTGATGGCTTCTTTCTGTTCCTTAGATAGAGGGGTGTCGGTATTATCGGAGGCATTTCCCTTGTCTCGTACCTCATCTGTCTGTACGGCTGCTTCCTCCGCACGATGCTTAGCCACGTTGATGGCGCTGACGGCGGAACATCCAATGAACACGATGAGCATGAAGAGTAGGATGATAGCCCCCTTTTGATGCTCTCTGATGAATGTTTTAATGCTCTCCATTTGTATTTTTTCTCCTTTTTTTATCGCCAATCCCAAGGGTAACCGCATACAATCCAACCTCTGCCGTTCTGGGAGACCCACTCAGAAAGAGGTATGGTTCGAATGCCAGAGTTTACGCTGTCCATGACCATACCGTCACCGATGTAAATGCCCACATGGCCGTATGTATTGCCTGCTGCGGTATTTGAACCAAACTGTGCTGACACCAGCATCCCAACCTTTATTTCTGATAAGTCCGTTGTTGCACGTGAGGGATAATAGCTTGCGCCATATCCTTGATGGCCTAGAACACTGTTACCGTTTCCCCATACCTGATAACCAGCGGCGCGATAAACATTGCTGGTCCATGTTGCGCACAAGGAAGCACCAGGCCAGCTGACGCGATTGCACGCATCTACAATGTCCTTCTGCCATTGCTCGGCGCTGACATAATCTTGACCGCCGCCAATTGGACCGGTATTCAATTGGGCGAGAAAGTTTCGGGCGTATTCGAGCCTCTTGTCGAGACGAGACACATCATCATTGTAGCTTTTTCTACTACCCGGTCTTTCATGGCATGCCATGAAAGAATATGTGGCGAGTTCAACATCATTGGAGGTTTTCATTTCCTCGCCATTTCGATAATAGTCGCTACCGAAACGAGGCTCATATCCATCTTCGAGTTCATAATATGTTTCCGCGAGGGCATCATACCAATCCCCAGCGAAATACCCAGTTCCGAGTTCGCCCGAAAATGACCACTCCATCTGCGCGGATACCGAGTTCCATATCTTGCCGGTATTGGCACACCAGCGAAGGAAGTTGTTCTTGTTGGAGCCGGTAAGCTGTATCAGACCGAACGAATCGGTTCCATATCCGTCATCACCAGACGTTCCCGGATTCATTGATGATTCTTGCTGCATATTTCCAAGAATCGCCGCGATGCCTTCGTTTGAATAACCGTGACCTTTTAGGTATGTGGCGACCTCTGCTGGGACGCCACTCAAGCTACCAATACTTTTCTTTTCCATCTCATCATTAGCGCCACCGCCGAGAATGGCTGCCAACAAAATGAAAATCAGGAGGAACCCGATAAGGAGGAGAACGGCAGGCGAGCTAATGGCAGCAAAGAAACCGCCCTTCGAGCCTGACGCGATGAGGTGGAAACCACTTTTCGCTGCACTGGCTGTTTCTTTAGCCATCTGCACATTATGCGCAGAGGTATAGACGTTCCTCTTGAAGTACCCTGCGGCCTGAGCCTTGCGCTTCGCCTCGACCGTGTTTGCTACCTTCTTCGCGGATTTCTTCTCGGAGAGCTTGCCGAGGCTTTTGTCCGATGATAGGGGGTCCTTGCCGCCGAGGTGCTTTTTCACGCCTTTCGCGACGTGGTAGCCGACCCTCGCTCCGTCATAGACGTTATCCATGCCCTCAAGTTCTGAACCTTGGAGGGTATCGCTCACCGCACCCCTTGCGGCTGCCTTACCGGCACCTTTCACCGCGCCCTTGATGTCGAGGGACCCGGACTTACCGCTGATGCGCCTGCCGATGGCGCGACCGGCGCGGTACGCGCCCTTTCCGCTGTTGTAAAGGTCATCAGCGCCCTCAAGTTCGGAGCCTTCCAGAGCGCTATGGACGGCGGCGTGAACCATGGCGGCGGCGCTGGCCTTTCCGGCCTTGCCTTTTGGGGACGCCCCGCCAGATGCGGAACCGGTCTTGCCGTTCCTTACATTGGTGACGGCGGCGAGGGCGGCACTGGCGGCACCGCCCGTTGCTGCCTTCTTGCCAACCGAGTAGAGACCGCTCTTCAACGACTTCTCGCTCTTGTCGGCGCGTCCTACTATTCCGGTGTTGACGGCATCCGTCATTTCCGTCTGCAACACGGATTGTGACATGGCTTGTTTTTGGCCGGATGTCGATACGAAATCAGAAGGCTTCATTGACGTTCACCGTCCTTTCCCGGCTTAGATAACTTTGCCGTCCTTCTTCTTGGAGCCGATTTTCAGCTCCTTTGTCTCGTTGGGGTTCGTGCTGAACAAGTCATAGAGCACGTTGCCCGACGGGAACTTGCCGCGAATCGGCACTCGCGCGTTGCCCGCGATGAGCAGGCCGTCACCGGCCTCGGCGGACTCGTCGATGCACTCCTCCTCCTGCTCGGAGAGGTTCAGCAGCTCCACCCAACGCATGCGGTCGAGCGGGGACTGCTTGAGAAGCATGATGAAGTCGGCGTTGAGCACGATGTTCTGCGCGGCCTCGTTGTTGAGCATCGCCACCGCGTTCTGGGTGATGCCCGTCAGCAGCAGGCCGAACTTGCGCCCCTCGTTGGAGAAGCGGGAGAAGTAGTTGAGCACCGTCGGGTAGGCGAAGAGCGACTGCATCTCCTCGACGTAGAGCCACGTGCGGACGTTGCGCTTCGCGTTGAAGTACATGCGGTTTCGCACGGCCTCACAGACGTTGATGAGGGCGAAGACCAGCATGGAGTCCGGCAGGTCCTTCAAATTGAAGTCCACGATGCGGGTGTTGAAATCCACGTTGGACTGGCGGTTGAAGAAGTCCATGGACCCCTTGACGAAGCGCTCGTAACGTAGCGCGATGGTCTGCGCCTGATGCTCGGGCTGCTCAAGGGCGATGTCGTAGAAGTCCTGCAATGTCGGAGGGAGGCCGGCGCCGCGCTCCTCGGCACGCTGGAACGCAAGCTCCACGCAGCGCTGGATAATGGACTGGTCAACCTCGGAGAGGGACTGACCGGACTCGGCTGCGGAGGCACCCGCCTGCGCCAGCATCGCGTCGATTTTGAACGCGATTTGCTCGGTGCGGGGCATGTGCTCCACGGACACCGTGTCGAAGGGGTTCAGGAACGTGTCGGTGCCAACGCCGAAGTGGTAGGTGGTGCCGCCGTAGCGCTCGGCAATGGCCGTGTACTCACCGGCGCGGTCGATGACGTAAATCTCGTCCGTCGGGTTGGAGAAGATGGTGCCGGTCATCTCGGTCTTGGTGAACATACCCTTGCCCGAACCGGTCTTGCCGCAGACGAAGCCCATGGGGCTTGTCAGGCGCTTGCGATTGCACATGACGAGGTTGCGGGAGTGCTTGTTCTGGCCATAGTAGTTTCCACCGGCATCGTCAAGCTCCTGCGTCGCGAAGGGCACGAGGATGGCGACCTGCGCGGTGGTGAACATGCGGCTTATCTCGACGTGGTTGTGGCCGAGGGGCAGCACGGAGTTGAGGCCCCGGCGCTGCCGGTAGTCGTAGGTGTCCACCTCGATGGAGTTCTGGCGGGCGGTTGAGATGATGCGCATGACCTGAGCGTCGAGCTGCTGCTTGCTCTCCGCGTAAGTGTAGATGAGGCCGGTGAAGACGTAGAGGCGCTGGTTCTTGTTCTGCAAGTGGTCAAGAACGTCCTCGGTCTCCTCCTTGGAATACTTGAGTTCCTGCGGCAGGATGGAGAAGTCGTAGCCCTTGTTCACGGCGCTGCGCTGCTCCTCGATTATCTCCTTGTCAATCCACGCACTTCGGGTGCGGACGAAGTTGATGGCCTTGGACTTGTCCATTGGCTGCACGAACCATGTGACCGCCATGGGGAGCGGCAGGTCAACGATGTCGGCCAATGCGCGGTCGGAAAGCTCGGAGCCGAACTTCTTCATGACAAGGACCTGACCGTACACGCCGTTGTCCAGCTTGAAGCAGTCGTTGAACATGCCGTCCGGTCGCCAGTCAATTTGCGTCGGGGCGATGCAGTCCTTGGTGGTCTGCACGCGCTTGGCGGAGATGTCCTTCTGGTAGTCGAAGTAGAACGGCTTGTAGGGGTTCAGGAGCGAGTGGATGACAGATAATCGCTGGGTGCCGTTCATCAGGTGGGCCTTGGACCCCATGGAGTTTAGGATGCGGCTGGATTCCGTCTCGATGCGGGAGAGCTGGCGTGCCGCGTCGTCCGCCGTCTCGGCGGTGACCGAGTAGGTCAGGTAGCGGTTGCGACGTATGTTGGACACGCCCTCGCGCACCTTGTCGTTCAGGATGTCGTTGAACACCTGCGCGTCATTGCGGGCGGCGTCGTTTCCCTGACGGGCGACATCGAAGAACTTCCGGTTGCCGACCTCCTCCTTGAGCAGCGGCGTGTTGATGACGCTCATCTGGACCAGCGTGTTCGCGCCGAACTGGTCGTACAGGCGCGTGAGTGCGGAGAACATGGATTTCTGCTGCTCGTCGCGCACGGAGTGATAGCTGGTGTCAGAGAAGGAAATGGAGGAGGAGAACAGACCCTCCTCGACCTCGCAGATGCCGTCTTGGTACATGCGGTTGTAGCCGATGTAGTTCACCACGTCCTTCGCGCCCTCGCGTTTGCGGCGGGCATCCGCCGTCTTCGAGGTTAGTTCCTTGTCGCGGTCCTTGAGCTGGGACTTCACGGACGTGTAGCTCTTGCGGGCCTCTTTCTCGGCCAGCTTCGCCTCCTTCTTGAGGCGTGCTACCTCCCGCTTTGCCTGCCTCTTCTCCTTGCGGGACATCTTCTTGCCAGCAACGGTGGGAGCACCGGCGAAGGAGCCGAGCGCCGCCACATCGACCGAGCCGTTATCGGCGTCCATTGGGCGGTCGTTGCCGAAGCCCTCGCCGGAAGTGTGGACGAAATCTTCGATGTCGAAGCCTGCGTCGGTGTCACGCGATGACATGTCCGGCTCGGGGGGAGTAGGATTCGATTCCCTTGAGGCTGCATTGCTTTCGATAGTGTTTTCCATAGACCCTTCCTTTCTTTACGTTCTTCCCATCGGGTGAAGCGATGAGACCGCTGAGTTGCATAGAGGGAACGTAGAAGATGCGCTCCACACCGAAGTTCGCCTTGAGCCAGAGTGCGGCGAACTGCTCGAAGGGCATGCCCTTCGGACGGATGAAGCCGCAGCACCAGAACGGGAGGCTCACGGCGTAGATGAGCATCATGTTATCGCCGACGTTCCAGCCCAACACGAAGTAGATGTAGAGGCCTGTGAGGACGGAGCAACCGAGCGCACCCGCGATTGAAGCGAGGGTGCGCCCGGTCATCTTGCCCACGACCTTTGGCTGGTACTCGGCGATGTCCTTATGTACCGCTACGGATAGCATATAGGCACCGCCCCTTTCTTAGAGTCCGCCAGCCCAACCGGTGTTGAGCTGACCGAAGTAGATGGCCGCACCCACGACGATGGCACCGCCGACAATCATGGCGATGGCACCGGAGAGCTGGCCGCCGCCGCCCTGCATGCCGTCTTTGATGGTCATGCCGAGGTTGATGAGGCCGAAGACGACGAGCACGCCGCCGAGGAACGTCACGCCCTGCGTGAGCATGTTCACTGCGTTATCGAGCATATTGGTAACTTCCTTTCTGATTTAGTCTATTGAGTGTCGGCATACACGTGGCCTAGAAGCCCGTGAAGCCGTAGATGGCCGCGAACCCGGTCACGGCGGCACCGGCGGCAATCATGGCGATTGCCTTCCTCAGTTCCCCGCCGCCAGCCCTAGCCCCATCTCGAAGGTTGATGCCCAGATAGATGAGGCCGAGGAAGATGACCGTGCAGCCTATGTAGGCGATGGGCTTCGCGGCGAGCCTGACGAGTTCTTCCAATGTCCTTTCACCGTCCTCTCCTTTCTTGCCTGTGAGCCGCATGCGCGGCGCACCGCCGGAAGCGGATGCGCCGCCGAGTCACGTAAATTATAATCTTTTGCAAGGGCGGCTCGGAAAATCACCGCTTCTCTCCGGTCGCGCTGTCATCATGGTCGTCATACGGTTCGCATCCGCCCTCCAAGTAGCGCTTGAAGTCGAAGGGCTTGTCGTGCAAGCGTTTGGGGTTGCGCTTGTCCACGATGTAGCAGTAGCGCTTGTGGGTGTGCGGGTCGAACTTGTCGTCCATGAGCGGGTTGGTACCCGCGATGAGCAGGATGGCCTTCCTGCGGCTCATCTTGCCGATTTCAGCGGCGTCGATGAGGTCGCGGCCTTGGATTTGCAGGTTCTTGCCAGCGCTTGAGGACTGACCCGTTGATTCGTTGTAGGTCATCTGGTGGATGGTCTGCTTGCCAATCATCTCGGCAATCTCCTTGTTAGTGGAGTTCGACTTGCCGCCGAGGAACAGGGTGGAGTCGCAGCAATCCACGATGGTCTGCGCCTTCTTGTCGTACTTCGATTCGAGCTGGGACATGGATTGCAGGATGATGGTGATGCCGATGTTGCGGGAGCGCGTGACGGCGATGGTCTCCTCAATCTGCGGGATGGTCCCGATGTTCGCGAACTCGTCGAAGATGAAGTGGACGGGAGTCGGCAGCTTGCCGCCGTAGTCGGTGAGCGCCTTGCGGCAGAGCTGGTCGATGCACTGCCACATCATGATGGCGAACAGGAAAGAAAGGGTCTTGTCGGTATCCGAGAGGATGCCGAAGACGGCCACCTTCGCGTCCGGGTCGCCGAGGGTGTCAAGCTCCATCTCATCGTATTCGAGCAGGCTGCGCACACCGGCGGTGGCGATGGGAGCGAGGCGCACGTTGCAGGAGATGATGATGGACTTGAGGGTCTTGCCCGCCGCGACCTTGAAGTTCTTGTAGTTCATCAAGGCGAAGTCCTCATCGGGCGACAGACCGCCGCAGTCAGCGGGACGCACGCCGTCGGAGTTGCGCTTGAGGTTTGTCGGCTCCCATGACCAGTCTGAGTCACCTGCCGCACCCGTACCGAAGTTGCGGGAGAGACCGGATATGCCCATCGACGGCGCGGGAGCGCCGCCCTCGTTCGGGATGTAGCGCTTGCCCTCCTCGATTTGGAGGAAGAGCAAGTCGAGAGGCGACTTGAAGTTCTCGTCGTTCTCGCGGGCCTCGGCCATGGAGAGCAGCGTCAGCAGGCTCGACAGGTTGTAGTCCTCCGGCGGGAACCAGTCGCGCAGCAGCGCGATGAGAGAGGTGTACAGCATCTTCTCGGAGTTCTCCCAGAAGGGGTCTCCCGCCTTGCCGTCGCCGTTGGTGTTCATGATGTAGCAGTTGACGAACGACAGGATGTCGGTGTCCGTCTTCACGTACTTGAGAGGGTTGTAGTGCATGGACTCATCGAGGTTGATGGTGTTGAACGACTTCACCTTGTACCCGTTGTCCGTGAACAGGAACCCCGCGTCCTTGAGGAGCGTGCCCTTGGGGTCGGTGATGAAATAGCTCGTGTTGAGCTGGCAGATGTTCGGAGTGACATAGTTGAACGTCTTGCCGGAGCCGGAGCCGCCCACGACCAGCACGTTCAGGTTGCGGTCGAGTTCGGGGTTGAACTTGGGGCGGTGCAGGGCGAGGCCGAAGTTCTGCGTGAAGATGAGGTTGTTGTCCTCCGTGGTGAGGTCGCGGAACTGCTTACCCTCCTTGAGTGTGCCCCAGCGCGCCGAACCGCTCTCCTCACCGGCGCGGAAGTTTCCGACGAAGGCGACGTAGCGCAGCCAGAAGAGCCAGACGAGGACGCACATGGTCAAGCCCGCCAGCATGGCGTTGGGTGACATGTCGATGTGCGCCGGGTTCTCGGCGATGAGGGGCCACATGGCGGCGAAGCCGTCGCCCCAGTGCTCGAAGAACTGGCCCCCGAACGAGACCACGGCCTCCCAATATCGGTTCCCGAGGTAGAAACCCACACCGGAGAGCAGGGTGGTCACGAGGGCCGAGGTCGCGACCTTCTTGTTGGTTTCAGGGTTTCCCTTGCCTTGAGCCATAAGCGACCCTCCTTCCTAACCTTCGCGTCCCGGCAGGGCGCGGGAGAGCGAGACGGCGATGGAGGCGCGGGTGGTCGGCGCGGTGCCCTGCGCGAAGCGCTTGTAGCACCCGAGGCAGAAATCGTCTTCGGGGCGGATGCCGTTGGTGTCGCGGGGGCAGGTGCCGTCGTTGCGCTCAAGAGCCGTCGGCTCCCAACTCATTGTGATGCCGTCCGCGCTGATGACGCGCTTGCAGCCCGACTCTATCTCGTAGAACAGGTCCCCGAGGTCGTTGGCGGCTGAACCCGGTGCGGAGGGACACGCCGCGTCGAGGAGCGCCTTGAGGTTTCCGACCGTCCGCTGCTCCAATGAGCACCAGTCGCGCAGGTAACCGAGGCAGGCGTAGAGAAGCTGCCTCGCGCTCTTCTTGAAAGCGGCGTCCCCGTCGCATTCATCGCGCAGGACGCTGGCGCTTATCACCGCGTCGGCGATGGCCTCGATGTCGCTGTCGGATTCCATGTCCTGCAAGGGGTTCGCCGCAAGGCGCTCCGGCAGGTACTCGTTCATGTGGGTCATATCAGGCTCCCTTCTAGCGCTCTTGCTGGAATTTGTCGGAGATGTCGCGGTCGGGGGAGTCGTTGGTCTGCGAGAGCTGCTTGCTCGCGGCGCGGCACTCCTTGGCCTGAGAGTTCAGGTCGTACTTTTCGCGGCTACGGTCGGACTGCTCGCGCACCATGGAAGGTGAAACCTCGGTGCCGTTTTGCTCGCGCTCGATGCGCAGCGTGTTCACCATAGTATCCATGCCATCATGGGACTCGATGCCTTGATTGATGTCGGGAGTCGAGCCGTTCATGTCGAGGGAACCATCGGTCACTTGCGGTTCACGCGAGTCCTTGACGTTTTCCAACGACGCCCCATGACTTGGACCGTGGTCGAAGAACTCGATTCCCAGTTCCTCCGATGCATGACCGGGAAAACGCGTCTCGACGGCCTTGATGACGTCCTGCTTGCGCTTCACGTCCACAAGGAACCCCATCTTGCCGTCAGGACGGTCATACGTCTCGATGCCGCGCTCTTTAAGGTCGCCGCGCACCGCGTTGCAGATGAGGTTCAGGTCCTTCTGCGGGGGAACGACCTCGTGGGCGGTCTCATTAGCGGTCGGCTCCTTGGGCGTGTTCTTCTCAAACCAGTCGTGAGTCACATCGCACTTGTACCTGTCCCGGAGGGTCTTCGCTCCGACGGCCCAGTCCATCAGACCGTCCTTGTTCGGTCCACGATCGAGGATTTCACCGTTCTCATCACGACGAGCTTCGTAGAACATCAACTCGCCATTCTTGCCTTCCGTGACACCGATGTCCTCCTTGGCAAGGAGTTCCTTGAAATCATCGAAATCGCGGCACTGTTCGCGGGCGTTGAGCACCTTGTCGCGTATACCCTCGGTGTGGTTATAGGTATCGTTTACGCGGTCATCATATGTCTGCTCGGGAAAATCCGCTGAGCGAGACTCCTGTTCGATTATTCTTGCCTTGACCTGATAGGGTTCACCGACGCTTTCGACAATGAAGTCCTCGCCGGTTGCCTTTCCGACCATATCGGTAAGCTCATCGTGAGTGTAGCCGGAGAAGAACACCTCGGAGTCCATATCGAGGTCAGCGGTGTCCTGTTCTGAGAACGTTCTGACTTCGACTTTATCTGGCGTATCGGTGAAGCGAATCGCCACGGGGATAAGCGTGACATCACGTAGATTAAGCTCTATGCCATCCACATTCGGCAAATCCGGTAGATTTTTGATGGGCTTAAGGCTTTTGAACACATCCTGCGTCACAGGTTTCCCATTTGCAATCAACTCGGAGATTTCCCCGCATTTGAGATTGGTCATGACCTCGGAGAATTGCACGGTGCATTCCCGCACCTTTTGAAGGTCATCTTTGGCAAACTGGACATACCCATTGCCATTGTCATCGGTCATCGCTGCGGCATAAGTGCCGTTCTCGCGCACAACCTGTGCGAAATAGGCCGCATCGGTCGAGTTTCCAAATGGCATGCAGGTATGCTCGCGAGAAGCCATGACCTCGGCCTTTATCGCGGCCTCTTCTTTCGACATGCCTTCTTCTTCGAGCTTCGCCTGTTGCCAATCGCGGATGGCTGACTTGAAATACTCATTTAGGATTAGGCCAATCGCTTTTTCACTGTATCTAGTGATGTTGCGAAGAAGCATATCGCCTACATCGTCTCCAAAATCTTGCGCCATGGTCATCTTCCTTTCTACTTGTTGTGGACGCAGTGGGGAAGCGGATGGCCCGTAACCCCATATGCCGCATTATATCCGAGCACCCTATCTGTGCCCCGCATCCCTTACACGCAGACCGTTGGACGAGTTGCCAACAAGAGGGTGAAGCTGGGGCAGATGATGCGTATCGGATGTCGTCAGTCGCCATATGTGACAATCAATGGCAAATGGCGCTCAAATCTTTCCAATCCCGTGTGATGCCTGAATGTAAAGTATCTCTACAATTTCTACATACATGTTCTTCTGAAAAGCTATTTTCTCGGCAAACTGCACGGTCGTATCGTGTTCCTTGTAGAAAGGAGGAATCACGATGATTTCAGAAGAAGAGAAGATGGCAGCCGTCAAGATGTTTTGCGCCTATTGCAGGAGGACGCTTCGAAACGCGAGGACGGACATCATTCGCAAACAAGCACGCGAGGCGCGATGGGAGACCGTGTTCTCGGACATGCACGAGAGCGACCTGAACAGGTTGGCCGCGCCAGATGACCTCGTATCGGAGGAGGTCGTATTCGAGGTGGTAGGCCGGGAGGTCGTGGTGATGGATACCGTTCTCGCCGAGGCCATCCATGGCCTCTCCAAAGGCGACCAAGCCATCGTCCTGCTCTACTACTTCGCAGAGTGGACGGACAGGCGCATCTCCGAGGAGCTTGGGTGCCCTCGCTCCACGGTCCAATTCAGGCGCTCGAAGGCGCTCCTCGCGCTGAGGGCGCGTTTAGAGGAGGTGATTGGTGATGATGAGCTATGAGGTAATGGTCGCGGCGGTCTCAGGCGACCCCGTTGCCATGCAGAAGGTCCTCGCCTATTTCGACGGCTATATGGACCAGCTCTGCACGCACGCCTTCCTCGATGAGTTTGGGCGCGTCGAGTACGGGGTCGATACCCTGAGAAAGACGCAGCTCCAAGGAAAGCTGCTCGCCGCGATGCTGCGGTTCGAGCCGTGATGAGGAGGTGGGCGCATGGGTGCGAAGGACATACCCGTATGGGAGAAGTACACGCTCACCATCGAGGAGGCGGCCCGGTACTTCCGCATAGGCGAGGGCAAGTTGCGCCGCCTTGCCTCGGAGATGCCGCCGCCTGACTGGGTGGTGATGAACGGCAACCGCGTTCAGGTCAAACGCAAGGCGTTCGAGCGGTTCATCGACGCGACGGACGTGATTTAGATGATGAAAAAGAGCCTTGGTTATGCTATAATAGCAGTAGCATACCAAGGCTCTTTCCATATGGAAGGAGCGATATATGGATGTCACAGAAAAGACGAGACAACAAGAATAGGATACTGAACACCGGCGAGAGCCAGAAGGCCAACGGCCTCTATGTCTTCAAATACACGGACGGGGACGGAAAGCCGAAGTTCATCTACTCATGGAGACTGGTGGAGACCGACAGGCTCCCTGCCGGTAAGAGGCCGTGCAGGCCGCTGCGCGAGAGGGAGCGCGAGATACGCCGTGACCTTGAGGACGGGATAGACCCCATCGGCAAGAAGATGACGGTCAGCCAGCTCTACGCGAAGTTCACGAGATGCCGCCTCGACGTGCGCGAGGGGACGGAGAGGTCGAGGGCGCAGCTCAAGCGATTGCTCTTCGAGGATGCGATAGGCTCGCGGGAGATAGGCGGCGTGAAGCCGTCAGACGCGAAGGAATGGGCGCAGCGCATGAAGTCCAAGGGCTTCGCCTACTCCACCATCTCCAACCACAAGCGGTCGCTCAAGGCGGCGTTCTACTTGGCGATAGCCGATGACTGCATACGCAAGAACCCGTTCGATTTCAAGCTCGCGACCGTCATCAAGAGGGACGTGACGGAGAGGGAGCCGCTGAGCCGGGAGCAGGTGGACGCGCTGCTCGGTTTCATGCGGTCGGACGCCGTCTATCACAGGTACATCGACGAGGTGGTCATCCTCCTCGGGACTGGGCTGCGCATATCGGAGATGTGCGGGCTGACCGAGGCGGACATCGACCTGACGAACAGGGTGATTTTCGTGGACCACCAGCTCGCTCGCTCGGTCGGCGGGGGATACCGGGTCGATGAGCCTAAGACGGAGAGCGGCAGGCGCTACATCTACATGACCGACGAGGTGATGGCCGCGTTCGAGCATGTCATGGCATCGAGGCCGAAGGCGAAGCCCCTGAACGTCGATGGGCGAACGGGCTTCATCTTCCTCAACAGGGACGGGCTGCCGAGGGTCGGCGGCGATTACGACCGGGTGTTCAGGGGGCTGAGAGGCAAGTACGCGAAGAAGGGAAAGATGGAGCTTCCCGATGGCATGACACCGCATACGCTGCGTCACACGTTCTGCACGGAGATGGCGAAGGCCGGGATGAACCCGAAGGCGCTGCAATACATCATGGGCCATAAGGACATCAAGATGACGCTCGGGTACTACGCCCATATGGACGGCTGCACGGCTGCGGAGGAGATGCGACGCGTCGCGGCGTAGTAAAAACGCGTTTTACTACTCGTTTTACTACTCACGGCCATCAAGATGCGCCGGGATTCGCCAAGATACGGGAACTTCCCCAAAAGGCGAAAAAGCCGGGAAAGCCCTTGGAATCGGGCTTCACCGGCTTTCGGGAAGTTATGGGAACATGCTGGAAAATGTCGCGTTGATTTGACAAAACAATCTATGATTTTTTGCTGATATGCCGGATCACTCGGATCGCCCTGCCGGAACCGCTCAAACCAGAACAGGATTTGTTCCCGTGTAAGAAGCGGCTTGGCAATCTGCTCTTGCAGGATACTGGCTTCCAATTCCTTGCGCTGCTCCTCCAATTCATCCAGCCGCTGCTTGGTTGCTGGTGTAAAGATTCCCTGCTCGATTGCAGAAACAATATTGTTAATACGCTTGGAAATATCCTTCAATCCGGCCTGTAATACAGGCAGGCGGGTGTTTTCCTTATTTTGATATTCCAACAGTTTCTGAGCCAGCAATTCAAGAGTATCTGTTTTCAACACTTTTTCAATTGCCACTTTCACTACAAACCGTTCCAGTGGTTCTTTTCGGACGGCTTTCAAATCACATACCGAGCGCCCATGGCGCTTGTGGTTCCCACATTTGTAATAATAATGCCATGCGCCTGTATGGCTTTTTCCGCTTTCACCTGCCATCATCGCGCCACATTTTCCGCAAAACAGTTTTGTTGTCAACATGTAATTGACATCTGTTTTCGTATGGGCTGGAGCCTTTTTGTTTTGTTCACAGCGTCTCTGTACCTTTTCGAAAACTTCCGGAGTGATAATGGCAGGAATTGCATCTGGAATTACAGTATCCTTGTACCTGTACTCTCCTAGATAACGCCGATTTTTCAAAATTGCCTGAAAGCTATTTATGGAAAACGGAGCGCCGCGCGAAGTGCGCAGGCCGCGTGCATTAAAAGACTCTACAATCTTCCGCACACATTCTCCGTCCGCATAACGTTCAAATGTTTCTAAGACCAACGGTGCAGTAGCCGGATCAATTTGATAATGCTGGTTTTCATCAATGCGGTATCCCAGTGGAATCGTCCCGCCGTTGAACTTTGCCTTCAGCGCGTTTTCCTTGTGTCCACGGGAAACCTTTTCGGATAGCTCGGCGGAATAATATTCTGCCATCCCCTCCAACAAGCTTTCCAGCATGATTCCCTCCGGCGTGTTTGAAATCGGCTCTGTTGCGGAAACAACACGGACATGGTTCTGCGCCAGTTTTCTTTTGTAGTTTGCCGAATCGTAGCGGTTGCGGGAGAAACGGTCCAGCTTCCACACCAGTACGACCTCGAATTTATGTGTGTTGCTGTCCCGTATCATCTGCTGAAACTGAGGGCGGTCATCTGTTTTGGCTGACAATGCGCGGTCGATATATGTAGCGACTACATTCATTCCGTTGCGCTCGGCGTATTCTCTGCATTCGCGCAGCTGCCCCTCAATCGATTCTTCCCGCTGGTTATCACTGCTGTATCTGGCGTAGATTACTGCATTCATTGTCTATCCCTCCTTGACGCCATGCGAATGTTCTTCCGCCATGTTCAGCACCATCTGCTTGAGTTTGCGGTTCAGTTCACTTCCTGGCTCGAAACAAGCTTCCACGAACTCGCTCCAATCCGGTTTGCGCCGTACATATTCTTCCGCGCCCTCTGGTGAAACGGTAACGATCCTCCCGCGTTTGTCATCACAAAGGCCAAAAATGTAGTCCATGGATACATCGAAATACTGCGCATACCATATCAACATGCGATAGGGCACTGCAGCCCGGTCTGTTTCATAACGATTGATTGCGGATTGATTGCTTCCCGCCAGCTTTCCCAATTCCACTTGTGATAGGCCCGCGTCCTTGCGGATAATACGCAGCCTTGTTCCTACCGTGACCATAGCACACCTCCCAATTTTAATTATACTTATTTCCGGATTATAATCAAGAGGCGTTTGCGATAAAATATTGAGCTAAAATAGTGCCGTCATCGAGCGAAGTTTTACAATTTCGTGCGGCAACAGCACTTGGATAGCAACTGATTTGTTACTTGAAAGAAAACTTTTCGAAAAAACATTATCTTTTGCTTGGAATACTTTTTATTGATATTTTTAGTCGGATATACGGCGTTCAAAAATGTACCGGGCGAAGAATACCAATATGAGCAACTTTCGGAATTGCCCAGAACAATGCGGGGTTCGGCGGATTTTTTGCTTTTGTCAACAGGGCCATAATTGTACTTGATCATTTTTTGTTACGTGTCCAACTTCCCCTTGGCGTACATGGACAGGATTTTCTCCTCAATGTCCTGGCTGATGCTGGTTTGGTTCTTTTTCAGCACCTGAGGCTCAAATTCTCGTAGCAGCTCACGGGTGATGTTGTGGACATCCGCCTTGAGGGGTACGCTATCCATCTTCGTATGGTCGTAGCAAGGGCAACGATACCGCCCCTTCTCAAAGCTGGCTGTGCTAAGGTGGCAGCCAAAGCACAGGTGGCGGAGCATGGTGATCCTGCTCCCATGGATGTGCATTTTCTGACCGCATGCAGGGTAGACAGAGGTCTCGTCCCGCTCCAGCTCTCCATGCAGCAATTAGACCTCCCGGCCAGACTGGGCCACCTCTACGATGGTCTTGGAGTTACACAATCCACTTAGACCAGACGGCAAATGAATGTACTGCGTGGCGGAGCCTCCCGTGATGTTTGCTTCGAAAACTATACCAGCACAGGAGCCTCCACACATACTCCACTTCACATCAATCCCACAAGAAAAAAGATTGAGCCAAATTTTTCTCAGTGGGCCACCTCCCCGTTGTTTGTGGGGTTGGATACGGCCCAGCGCACGGTGCTGCTGCAGGATTTGAGTGCTGGGCAAAAGGAGTACGATAAAGGGCAGACGATCCTGCGTACCGGCCAGTGGGTGACTGCGCTGGGGTTTGTGCTGCGGGGTGGGGCCAATGTAGTGCGCCGGGATGCGTGGAGCAACAAGAACGTTCTGGCACATATGGGGCCGGGGCAGATGTTTGCCGAAGCCCATGCCTGTGTACTGGACGCGACGCTGCTGGTGGGCATGACTGCGGCGGGGCCAATCTTCGTGTTGTTTCTGGAACCGGATCGTTTGTGGCGCGAAGCCATGCTGGCCAACGAGCCGCATCTGCAATTTTTGCACAACCTTCTGCAGGCGACAACTGCCAAAAATCTGGTGATGACCCAGAAAATCGGCCACATCACCCCGCACACCATTCGGGAGCGCCTTCTGCCCCACCTTTCCGCCGAAGCCGTGCGTCCGGGGCGGATGCGTTCGACATCCCGTTCAATCGGTAGCAGTTGGAGGATTATCTGTGCGTGGAACGCAGTGCATTGTCCAGCGAACTGAGCCGAGCGCAGAGAGACGGTCTGCTCCGGTTTCACAAAAAACACTTTGAACTGTGCCGTCCGGCGCAGAAACAGGTACCAAAGATACCTTAAAAAAAGCGCGATTTTACGGTTTTTTTGCACAAGAAAGAAAGTTTGTGCATTCAGACCATGAAATTAGTCTGATTTTAGAAGCTTTGCACAATCGCTGGAAAGTACTTCCAGTAACAAAATTCTGCGAATAAAAAAGTAACAGTAAAAAATTAATGTCCGTAAAATCAAGGGTTTTCCATGGTTCGAGAGAGAAAGCCGTTCTTTTTTTAGAAAATCCGGAAACAAATTTACCATAAGATGCTTTGAAATTAGGAATTTTTGAAAAAAACAGTAATTTTATAAACGGAAACTGTTCGCATTTAACAAGAAAAGCTGCTTTTACAAAAGTTTTTTTGTCTGGTATAATATAGAAAACGTTTACTGAACCGAAAGGGACAGAGCTCATGAGCGAAAACAGAAAATGCACCATTGTAGATGTGGCCCGGGCGGCGGGTACGTCCACAGCAACCGTATCACGGATTTTAAGCGGTAGCGATTACCCCATCAGTGCACAGCTGCGGAAAAAAGTGATGCAGGTGGCGCAGGATCTCAATTATAAGCCCAATTTGATTGGAAAAATGCTTCAATCGGGCGTGGGTGAAAAAGAGATCGGCGTGGTTCTGCCATCCATTGTCAACCCCTTTTACGGGAGCCTGATGTCTGCGGTGGAGGAAGAATGCGTTCAGCGTTCTTATGTGCCGATTCTGTGTCTTTCGCAGAACAGCAGCCGGCTGGAGTCGCAGCACATTGAAATGCTGGGGCAAAAACAGGTATCCGGAATTCTGCTGTCCTGCATGCACATGGACGAGGCGCTGATGGAAAAGCTTCGCCGGCTGGAGATTCCCTGTGTGCTGTTTGACCAGACCTATGAGGAATATCCAGGGCTCAATGTGGGGTTTGACTTTTACCAGGGCGGCCTGCTGGCCACCCGCTATCTGATCCAGTGCGGACACAGAGATATCGCTTTTGCCAGCGGTCCCATGGACCGGCGCAGCCGTAAACAGCGCTTTGAAGGGTATAAGGCGGCTCTGCGGGAAAACGGGATCCGGTTCAATTCCAAACGGCTGCTTCTGTACGAAGGTTCGACGGACGCAGGCGCGGAGAACTCGGAGTTCCGCAACGGATACGAACTTGGAAGGATGCTTTTACAGGGCGAATACCTGCCGGACGCAGTGTTCGCCATCAATGATATGACGGCCATCGGCATGATCCAGTGTCTGAAGATCAATGGCGTGTATGTGCCGGCGGATGTTTCGGTGATTGGATTTGACAACATCTATATCAGCGATTTTGTGGAACCCGCGCTGACAACCATCAGCCAGCCATCGCATGAGATGGGCCGAAAGGCTGCCCGTATGCTGCTGGATGCCATTGAGCAGCCCGGATGCGCCCAGGAAAACGTAGTGATGGAACCGACGCTCGTCGAGCGGCGATCCGTGAGAAAGGTGTATAGAAGGTTAAGGAGGTAATCGCTTTGATTGAAAAACAGTATGACAAAGTGGATCTGAAAATTTTTGATACGCGCGCCGAAATGGGCCGTGTGGCAGCCGAGGAAGCCGCTTCCTGCCTGCGGGAGCTTCTGGAGAAAGAGCCGGAGATCAACTGCATTTTTGCGGCTGCTCCCTCGCAGTCGGAGTTCCTGGAAGAGCTGTGCAAACAGCCCGGCATCGACTGGACCCGGGTGAACGGTTATCACATGGACGAGTATGTGGGACTGTCGCTGGGCCACGAAAAATCCTTTAATCATTTCCTCAGCGAATCCATTTTCAACAAGGTCCCGTTCAAGAGCGCGAATCTGATCGATGGGTCCCGCCCGGTGGAAGAGGAAACGGCCCGCTACGGCCAGCTGCTGCGCAATGCTCCCACCCATGTGACGTTTATGGGCATCGGTGAGAACGGACACATCGCGTTCAACGATCCCCCTGTGGCGGACTTTGAGGACAAGGAAGTCATTAAAAAGGTAAAACTGGATCTGGTATGCCGCCAGCAGCAGGTGCATGACAAATGCTTTGACACGCTGGATGAAGTGCCCGAGTATGCACTGACCGTGACGGTGCCCCGCCTGATGGCCAGCCAGTATATTTTCTGCATTGTGCCGTCTGACAAAAAACACGATGCCACGGTGGCGGCTCTGACCGGCCCTGTGAGCACGGCCTGCCCGGCCAGCATCCTGCGCCGTACGGACAATGTGCGTATGTACATCGATAAAGCCTGCGCGGGAAATCTGGCGAAATAACACAATGCCTAAAAGGAGGAGAACATGAAACTGAAGTCCCCGAACGTATGGTTCATTTTTGGTACAGTCCCGGTGCTGGTGCTGGACTTTGTTCTGGGCGCCTGGTTTGCCCGCGGGATGGTTTGGCTGAGCGTTGTGCTTCTCCTTCTTGGACTGCTTGCTGCGGTAGCACTGGTGCGGAAATTTATCGTTATGCCCAAACCCAGAAACCGCTACGGCACGCCCGAACCGTTTGCCCTGGAACTGCCCATCAACTGCAACGCGGAATTCTATCACTGCCCGGAAATGGCCAAATACGAATTTCTGCACCGTACAGTGGAAGTGGTCAGTCCGCTGTGGAACGGTAAAAAACCTTTTCAGGTTATGATCAATCCGACACTGGCGGAAAAATACGGGCAGGATTTTGAGAAAGTGGCGGTGGTGCGCGAACTGGAAAATTTCCGGCGCAAAAACAGCCTGAAATCTCTGGTGGGGTTGCTGCTCCCCGTGGAAGTGCTTGCGGCGGCGGTGCCGGCAGCAGTGGCTTTTGGCCCGCAGCTGGAAGCGGTGCTGGGATCCTTTGTGCTGTATTTTGCAGCGCCTTTTGCGGCGGTGGCGGCTTTTGGCGGCTGCCTGTATCTGTGGAACCGCACCATTTCCATCCAGGACAAGCAATTGGACGCTTTTTTACTTGGCTACTTTTCAAAGGAGCAAGTGAAACAGTATATTCAGGTAACTGAAAAAATGAATGCGGAAGGAGGGAGCGAAAAGAGTCGTGTATTCACAGAGCATTACCGGGATGACCGGCTGAAAGCTCTGGACACAAACAAACATTGAACCAAATCAAGAAGGAGGAATTCAAAACATGGCAGAAACAATGACAATGCATTGGCTCGACTGGGTAGTGGTCGCGCTGTTCTTTGTGCTGGTCCTGTGGGTCGGCATTCGGTCCGGCAAGAACATTAACAGTTCCACGGACTTCTTTGTTGGCGGCGGCAAGATCCCCTGGTGGATGTCGGGCATTTCCCATCACGTATCCGGTTACTCCGGCGTAGTATTCGTAGGGTATGCAGGCATCGCGTATGCGCAGGGCATGTCCATCTACTTCTGGTGGGCGGTCAACATCGCTCTGGCAACGGCCTTGGCTTCGGTGACCATCATCCCCCGCTGGCCGCGTCTGCGCCGCGCGCTGGGCATCGAGTCCCCGACGGAATACTTGCAGATGCGCTATAACCGCGCTGCTCAGTTGCTGATTGCCATCTCCGGTATCGGCAGCAAGCTGCTGGACGTTGCTGCAAAATGGACTTCCATCGGTATCCTGCTCCACGGCTTTACGGGTATGCCCATTTGGGTCGGCGTTATCGTCTCCGGCCTGATCTCTTTGATTTACATCGCCATCGGCGGCATTCTGGCCGACCTGTGGACCGACTTTATCCAGTTCATCGTGCAGGTGATTGCAGGCCTGGCTCTGTTCATCGGCGTTATCATGAAACTGGGCGACTATGGCCTGAGCATCTTCAGCGTGTTCAGCGCTCTGCCCGAAGCAAACGTGTCCGTGTTCAACGCCGGCCGCGGCCAAGGCTCTCTCAGCTGGACCCTGCTGTACTTCTTCGTTATTTTCTTCAGCTACAGTGGTGGTACCTGGAACCTGGCTGCTCGCTTCATTTCTACCAGCAACGCCAAGGAGGCCAAAAAAGCAGGTCTGTTCTCCGCAGCTCTGTATCTGGTTTGGCCGTTCATCCTGTTCTTCCCCATGTGGTGCGGGCCCCTGCTCTTCCCGGGCATGGATCAGGCCACTGCGGAAGCCAGCCTGTATGCAACTTTGACCAACACCTTCCTGCCGGTTGGCATGGTCGGCCTTGTGTTGGCATCCATGTTCGCCAACACCATGACCATGTGCAACTCCGACGCGAACACTATCTCTGCGGTGTTGACCCGTGACATCCTGCCCATCTTCAATCCGAAGATCCTGCAGGCCAGCGAACGCAAATCTCTGTGGTATGCGCGTATCACCACCATCATTTTCACTGCTCTGACGGTATTTGTGGCTCTGTTCAGTGACTATTTCGGTGGTGTTACCGGTCTGATTCTGACCTGGTTCTCCGCTCTGCTGGGACCGACGGCCATTCCCCTTCTGCTGGGCCTGTTCCCCGCGTTCAAGTACTGCGATGCGAAAGCCGCCATCATCTCCGTGCTGGCCGGCCTGGGCGTATTCGTACTGACCAAGATGGGCTTCACCATGGAAGCGGACATCGCGCTGATTGCTCCTCTGGCGGTATCCTTCGTATTCTATGCGGGCATCGGCTTGATCAACAAGTATGCCCTGAAAATGCAGGTGAAACCGGAAGTCGAAGACCTGATGGTAAAATTGGGCAAAGACGAATAAGGGTAAAAGAAAGGATCCCCGGCCGAAACGGCCGGGGATATTGTGAACTGAAATGGATATGAATGAACGGAAAGCGTTTTATGTCAGCCAAATTCAGGACAATTTCCTGCCGTACTGGCTGAAATTTGTCGACCGGGAACAGGGCGGCATTTTGAATTGCATCCACAACAACGGCGACCAGCGCCTCAGTGACAACAAATTCACCTGGTCCCAGGGACGCTGGCTGTGGGTGCTGGCGCGGGTGTACCGTCTGGCGAAACAGGGAGTTCTGCCCAAGGTGGACCCGGCGGAACTGGAGCCCCTGATGGATGAGACCTTCCGTTTTCTGGCGGACAAATCCATTTACGGGCCGGAGGACATCTGTTGCTATCTGCTGACGCGGGACGGCGAGAAACTGGTGGACGAGCCCACTGGCCGTTATGACGCCAGCATTTATGCGGACTGCTTTGCGCTCATCGGCAGCGCGCAGTATGCGAAAATGACACAAAACACCGAGGCGGCGGACGTGGCGCACCGGTTGTATCGCAGCATTACAAAGCGGGTGGAGCGCGGCGACTTCCTCACCGAGCCCTATCCCGTCCCCGATGGATATCAGGTCCACGGCATTCCCATGATTCTGGTGGACACCGTGCAGGAGTACATGGATATGCGCCGTTCCTTCGGCCTGGATGTGGCCGAGCAGGAATCGTATGTGCGCGGCAAGGTCCATTTCATTCTGGATGTGCTGTACGACGGCGACGGCTTAATCCGCGAGCATCTCTCGGATGACAAGAGCTATACCCGTCTGCTGGACCGGCACATCAACCCCGGCCACACGCTGGAGGACGCCTGGTTCCTGCTGGAATTCCTGGAGGAGTACGGCGAACTGGACAAATACCTGCCCCGTATTGCGCAGATCGCAAAGCGCACCTTCCACTTGGGATGGGACGAGAAATACGGCGGCCTGCTTCGGTTTGTGGATCGGGAGGGCGGCGCGCCCAGGGGTGACTGCATCGGCACACCGTATGAGGAGCTGGTGAAGGATACCTGGGACATGAAGCTCTGGTGGCCGCATTCCGAACTTCTGTACATCTTCTCGTATCTGTATCAGCTCACCGGCGACGAGGAGTTCGAGGCGCTGTATCAACAGTCTGCGGATTATGCCTTCTCCACCTTCCCCAACAAGGAATTGGGCGAGTGGGTGCAGATTCGTCAGCGGGACGGCAGCCCGCAGGACAAGCTGGTGGCGCTGCCGGTAAAAGATCCTTTCCACATTTTGCGCGACTTTATCAAAGTGGTGGAACTGTATGAGAAAGAGGGAAAAGCGGAATGAACATGGAGCTGGGAACAGCCAAGCGAGTCATCACCCCGCCTCGGCCGGTCCGGCTGGCAGGCTATGCCACCCGGACCACCCCCTTTGACAGCGTGCTGGAGGATATTTATGTCCGCGTGCACGACTATCGCTGCGGTTCGGCCCGGGCGGTTCTGGTCTACGGCGATCTGCTGTGGTGGAACAGTGAGTTTGTCGCCATGGCGCGGCCCTGCCTTGCAGCGGCGCTGGGGGTGAAGGAAGAGCAGATCCTGTTCACCGCTTCACACAACCACAGCGGCCCGGGTACCGGCGGCAACTTTACGCCTCTGCTGGAGACAGTAGACGCAGAGTACACCGAATTTTTGTACACGCAGGTGGAGACCGCCGCGTGCGCAGCGGCACAGAACGTGGAGCCGGTGCGCGGAACCGTGCACCGGGGCGAATGTGCCCTGAACGTGTACCGCCGGGTGCACACGCCCGACGGGATTGCCATGTGGCCCAACTACGACATGCCGGCCGACCATCATCTGACGGTGGTGCGTCTGGAGCGGGCAGACGGAACCGTGAAGGGTGTTCTGTTGCACTATCCCTGCCACGCAAACCTCGCCAACGGCAATGCGGTGCATCCGGACTATCCGGGCGCCGCGCTGCGTATGCTGGACGAGACGTTCCCCGGTAGCGTGGGCGTGTTCCTGCAGGGCTGTACCGCAGACCTGCGGCCCAACAGCGTGCTGGGCGAGCGGTTCGTACCGCAGAGCTATGAGGGCGTGCAGAATTTTGCACGGCAGTTCGCGGCGCATTGCGAGGCACTGCTGCAAAGCGAAGGCGCCGCGCTGGGCGAGAAGGTTTTCATCACCCGCACCACCCGACAGCTACCGCTGGACCAGACGGGTTTGGAGCAGTCCATGGAAGAGGCGAAAAGCGGAGATGAGGCGCACCGGCAGTGGGTGGCCGCCATCACCCGCAAACAGTGCTGGGACCATGAAACACTGGAGATCTCCCGTTTGGATCTGGGCGGGCTGACGATGTTTTTCTTCAACGCCGAAGTGGCGCAGAAGTATGCGGCCATTGCGCGTGAGCAGGTGCCCGGCGCGTTGAGCGCAGGCTATTGCAACGGCATGATCGGCTATCTGGCCACCGCGCGCCAGATTTCCCACGGCGGTTATGAGCCGGAGGGATCAGCGCTGTATTTTGCTCTGGCAGGTACCTACGCGCCTGCCATCGAATCTGTGATTGCCGATGGCGTTGGCGCATTGGCAAACGAACATTGAGAGGAGAACAAACAAATGGAACAGGGACTTCTGACCGATCTGTACTACGATGAAATTCTCAAGATCATCAACGAAATCCGCGCCACCGAGCGCGAGAACATCCTGAAAGCTGCCCGCATGATCGCGGACCAGGTCAAACAGGATAAACTGGTATATGTGTTCGGCCCGGGCGGCCATTCCAACCTAGCGGCCATGGAAGTGTTCTTCCGCGCCGGCGGCCTGATGCACATCAGCGCCATTCTGAACCAGGAGACCATGCTCAGCAGCGGCGCGCTGAAATCCATGCAGACCGAGCGCCTGCCCGGTTACGGCAAGATCGTAGTGGAAGATTACGGCATCGGCGAGGGCGATCTTCTGTGGATCGTCAATGCATACGGCATCAACTCCGCTACTATCGACGCGGCCCTGACCGCCAAAGCGCACGGCGCCAAGGTCATCGGCGTCAGCAGCCACGAGCACGCCGAAACCTGCCCGCTAGATCATCCCGCCCGTCATCCCAGCAAAAAGAATCTGCACGATGTTGTGGACTGCAGCATCGACTGCAAGGTCAAGCTGGGCGACGCTACGCTGGAAATTTCGGGCTTTGAGCAGAAGATCGGCGCTCTGTCCACCTATGCGAATGCCTACGTGATGAACTGCGTGGTCATCGAGGCTATCAACATGTTGGTCAACGAAGGCGTGAATCCGCCGGTCTGGCGCAGCGGCAACTGCCCGGGCGGCGACGAGTGGAACAACCAATTCCTGGAGCGCTTCCGCGGTGCGGTGCGCTGCCTGTAAAGGAGCGATCCCATCATGAAAACCTGTTATAAAAACGCGCGCATCGTCCTGCCGGACGCCGTCCGCGAAGGCTGTCTGATGACGGAAAACGACACCATCTCCGCGATCGCCTTCGGGCCGGGTGCCTGCCTGGACGGTGCGGATGTGACGGCGGATTGCCAGGGCATGTACCTGTCGCCCGGTTTCATCGACGTGCATGTGCACGGCGCGGGTGGCCACGACTTCATGGAAGGGGGCGAGGCCGTTTATACCGCGGCCCGCTGCCATATGCTGCACGGCACCACCAGCATTGTGCCCACCACCCTGACCGGAAGCCGACAGGATCTGCTGGATTTTGTGGACGGCTTCAATCAGCTGGATCTGGAGCGCGAGGGCTGCCCCCACATTCTGGGTCTGCATCTGGAAGGACCGTATTTCGCAGCCTCTCAGGCCGGAGCTCAGAACCCCGAGTATCTGCGCAATCCGCAGCCGGACGAGTACGAAGAGGTGCTGCGCCGCACGGACCGCGTCCGCCGCTGGTCTTTTGCGGTGGAACTGGATGGTTCGGACCGCTTTTTGGAAGCGCTTCACCAGCATGGCGTGATCTCCAGCCTGGCGCACTCCGATGCGGACTGCAAACAGGTGATGCACGCCCATGACATGGGCCTGCGGTGCCTGACGCACTTCTACTCCTGCATGACCACGGTACAGCGCAAGCATGCCTATCGTTACGCGGGCGCTATCGAGGCGGGCTATCTGCTGGATGAGATGTATGTGGAAGCCATTGCGGATGGCAGCCATCTGCCTGCAGAGCTGTTGCAGCTGATTTACAAGGTGAAGGGACCCCGCCGGGTGTGCCTGGTCACCGACAGCATGTGCGCCGCTGGCATGCCCGACGGCGAATATTCTCTGGGCGGCGTTCCCTGCATCAAAGAGAACGGCGTGGCCAAGCTGATGGACCGCAGTGCTTTCGCGGGCAGTGTGGCAACCACCGATATGCTGGTGCGCACCTTCTGCAATCTGACCGGCGCTCCGCTGTACGATGTGGTGCGCATGACGTCCCTGACGCCGGCTGAGATGCTGGGCATCGGGACTCGCACCGGGTCCATTCAGGTGGGTAAGGCTGCAGACCTGCTGGTATTTGATGAGGATGTGCAACTGAAGCACATTGTTGTGGCCGGTCGTACCGAATTTTCTACGCTGCAATGATAAGAGAACAGGGCGGGAGACGCAGGTCTCCCGCCTCTTTTGTTCAGAAGACGGCCTCATTTTCAATGATTATTTCATCCTCGGCTCTGATCCCTGCCACCATATTGGCGGCAGGAATAAAAATTGCCCATCACCTCCATGATATGCTCCCTTTATAGGCAATGTCATTAAGTTTGGCTTCAAAATACACAACAATCTTTTCAGGGTGCTTGTGTTTTTCTATCTTTAGCAGGGGGGACATATAAAATTTGCAGATAAAATTTTCCAAACGAGAAAAGTTTTCGTGCTTTTTGAATCACTATATTCCACACCAGTACGATCTCGAATTTATATGCGCTGCTGCCCCGTATTTTTATATTATAATCGTTTTTGGACTATAATCAAGAAGCGCGCAGAATGTAAAATGATTTTTACTTAAAATGTGCAAATAAGAATTCTGAACAGAGATAACAAGTTATAAGGGCGATGAACAGAACCATAATCCCGATTGCTTGTGTGCTCGCGCCAAAGAGCGCACAGATGTGGAACAACGGGTATGTACTAAGCCACTTCGCATTCGTTAAGCCGGAGACACTGAGCAGCGGCGGCAGAGAAAAAATGAGCAGGGACGCAAACATTGCGCCAAAGGTGTTGCCAATCCGCTGCGAAAGAGCCAGCGTCACACAAGCCATACAACTCACTGCGGCAAGTCTGGAAAAAATCTGGATTGCCACCATTAGAAATAAAGGTATCTCCGGCGCGTTGTAATATTCGCTGATACTGTAAACCGGAGCCATCCATGTGCCAAGTCCGTAGTCACGGATAGAGACCCAAAAGCGCGGCAAAAGGCTGAGCGCCGTTATTAAGCCGCATACAGTAAAAGAAAGCAACAGCTTGTACCGCACGGTGGCACGCCGTCCAAGCGGTGTTGTGCCGATGACTTTGATCATTCCCGTCTGCCGCTCCATTGCGAACAACCCGGAAAAACATACTGCACATAGGATAGATGCCCAAAGCGTATCAGGCAGATCCTGCGTGTCGTATTGATCGAACAGCTTCAGCCAGCCGGATTCATAGACCATTTCCATACGAGGTTTTTCTTTCAACATCTGAGCCTTGTAAATAACACGCTGGAATACATTCATTTTCTGCTGCAAACTGGAGTAACCCTGCATCATTGCCTGGTATTCCTGTGAAGCTATCTTTTTCGACATTAACGCAGCATTGAGCTGGTAGATGGGGCGAAATTCTTCTTGCTGCTGCGAGAGCCAATCAACACTTTCCTGTGTCAACGGACCTTCCACATGCTTCATGTAATATTGGTAATAGATCTCGTCCGCGTCGATGTAGCTTTCCGTTGTCACTGCGGTATAGACTTGAAACCCCGCAAATAACAAAAGCAATAGTGCTGTGCCCTGCATCACCAACAGCTTGTAAGTTTCCTGACGCATTGGTGTCGTGAATGCGGGGATTTTACGCCTGAAAAGTCTTCTGCCTGTCCGACGTCCCGCTGCAGTAAAATAGTGACGGCTGAAAATAAAGCAGAATGCCAGCGCAAACAATATACCGAACAAAACAGCGGCAACGCACTCCACCAAAAGCAGAGGAATCGGGTGATCAAACCAATACAGATTGCGGTATCCGCCCAGCAGCTCATTGGTGCGCAGTAAACTTATGAGATTGGCGTATTTGATCACATTCAATCTGCTGGTGGCAGGGATAACAGATCGGATGAACAGGTTGAATACAATAAGAGCCAAAGCCCCCAATGCGCCCGTGAAAAGCCTTCTGGCAAACAGCATCGCCAGCATTACCCATATACCGCAGATGAATGCCGCCAGCCATTTCGTGAGAAAAAAACAGAACAGATATTGGCCGACCGTCAGTTTCCATGTGCTGCGCATCAGCTGCGGCACACTTTGAATGGAGCGGTTCAATGGCCCCAGACCATAGAGCCCGCCGCAGTACAGAAGGTTGACGCCATACAGGCAAGCCAGAACAACTGCGAGGCTTGCGCCCAATGCCAGCAGCTTTGCGCCAGCGGTATGCAGCCTGCCCGCCGGAGTAGAACGCACCAGCGCGAGCAGACCGTTGTCCCGCTCGGTCCGGACAAGCACCGTGGCAATGAGCAGCATCGCAAATACGGTTACGACATCCGTAAGTTCAAAATCCAGTGCGGTCATGATGCCTTTTTGCGGATAATACTGAATGGACGTACCGCGCATATCCCTGAACGCTTCATCTGTGACACGGATGTTTTCCATGTCGTATCCGCTTTTGCTCTCCGCGAAAATAGAGATCGAGGAAAGCTGCCGGGCTTTCTGTTCGATGGATGTCAGAAATTCTTCGTATCCGTTTACCTGCTCAAATTCCAGAACGATGGTGTTCAGAAAACGGTATTCCTGTGCCAGCGTTTCCCCGTACTTCAGGAACCCGCCTGCTTCATAAATATCATAATACTGTTCAAAATCATCGGCGTAGGTTTCGCGGAGACGTTCGTCTTTTTGACCGTTGTTGTATGCTTCTGTGCGCAGGATGTTATAGATATGGCTTAATCCTTCTGTGCGGGCCAGCTCTTCATGCAGAAAGTCATCCATATCCTCCATGCTCATGCCGGAAATCTGCTGTTCCAGCTTTCGATAAGCAGAGGAGGGAACATTGCCCGGCGTATGGCCCGTGCCGAACCACAGCAAAAACAGGTTGGCGCCGAGCAGCACAGAAAACGCCAGAAGAAAAAAACGGCTGTGCCACACCTTGCGCAGCTCAGCGGAAAGCAGGCGTATCATGCTTCGTCCTCCCCGAAAATGGCGAGGTAGACATCTTCCAGCGTGCCGCCCGGCGCGTATTTTTCAATAAGCGCGGCAGGAGACGCCTGGTCCACAAGTTGTCCTTCCTTGAGCAGCAGGATTTCACTGGCAACGTGCTCCACATCGCTGACTACGTGTGTGGCAACAATAATGATGCGGTCATGGGCGAGTTGGGCCAATACCTGACGCAGGCGTACACGTTCTTTCGGGTCCAATCCGGCGGTAGGCTCATCCATGATGAGGATCTGCGGCTCACCCAACAATGCGGCTGCAGCAAGCAGACGCTGTTTCATGCCGCCGGAATAGGCTGCCAGACGTTTTTCCAATTCACTGGAAAGGTGTACCAGCTCCGCGACACGCTGTACTTGTAACGCTGCATCACTCCGGGGAATTTCTTTGAGTGCTGCTATGTACAGCAGGAAACGACGGCCTGTAAAACTGTCATACAGATTCTGCTGCTGCGGCATATATCCAAGGACGCGCCGAAATTCCCGCCCCATGCGCAGGACATTTTTACCGTTCCACAGTACCTTTCCGCTGGTAGCGTCCAGATTCCCGGTGATGATATTCATCATGGTGCTTTTGCCTGCGCCATTGGGCCCCAAAAGGCCGTAAAGGCCCGGGCCGAGAGTGAAACTCACTCCGGCCAAGGCCTTTTTGGATGTTTTCTTTGTGCGGTATGTTTTCGTGAGATGCTGCAGTTCCAGATGGCATTCTATATTGGGCATAAATAATCCCCCATATGATAGTTGTGCTCGACGCTTACTTTGCTAGATAGATAAATTCGGCTTCGAGTAGCATGATCGGTATGCAAAATACTACCTCTACTTGAAGAACAATAAAAATTGACTTTCCATTGTGAATGATAGCATTACGGTAGGTTGACTGACTGCTGTTGGATTATTATGCATGCAATTTGTTAGATCGTTTGCCTATGCCCGTCTTGCTGTCGATTTTACGAAAGCTTTTCTTCAAGAAGTTGTTCGATCATTATATATTCGCCCTTTGATTTCAAATAGTCATCAACGCTGATCATTCCCGGACGGCGATAGGTTATACCATCCACCACTTCCTCAACAGCATCCACCAAAAGTGTATCAGAGAATTGAGCGATGATGTTTATCGGCTTTCGGGTGGCCATGAGATAGTTGGATAATGTTATCTCGATAACCTCTCCGGTTTCGGTATTAACAGCATATTGGGTATAAAGAAGCTCAATGTTTTTTTGTGCGTCATAGTGTTCTTGATACAATTGATTAATCAATACATAATCATCGATGAAACCGACAATGAAAAAATTTTCAGATGTAAGAGGGACTTCTGTTTTACGTATGCTGGGTACAGTATCAAAATCCTTAATGATTATTTCTTTTTGCCCTGTCACACTATTAATTTTATATAAAGAACAAGTGTTTTTATCAAAGCTCAAATAGACTAATTCACGGCCGCTATACTCTTCAAAACACGTCGCGCCTGTATATCTGAGAAGTTCTTTCTCACGTTGCCCATCGAAAGAAAGCTCAAAAACGCGATGAACTGTAGCATTTTGCATATTTTGCATGGCAATACCGGCATCATCGGATTCCTCGTATTCATTGATGGTGATTGTCTTTAAAATGAATCCAGATTCGGATACTCCTCGTATAAATAAGGATTTTTGCATTTCGCCATTTCCTGTTTTAACCTGGTAAAGGTCTGAACACTCTCCTGTGCCAATATCAATAGATAAAAGACAAGGAACCGTTCCGATATTTTCCGCATTAGAAAGTAATTTAGTAGCACATAAAATAATTCTACCGTCTCCAACAACAGCGCCATCATTAATTAAAATATTGCCGCTAAATGTGCATAGCAGTTTCCGATCCAATCCGTTTATATCCATTTTTTCAATTTTAGAAGCTTGAGGCGCATTTCCCCATTGATTCAGACTGTTGTATACTAATAATATAGTGTTACCATACACCGCTGGAAATACAGTGTACCCATCGCTTTCTATGTATGATGAGCAAGTTTCATCTTTGTGGTTGCAGCTGGGGGAGCTACACACAAAAACTTGCTGCGCCGTGGCATAGTCAATAAACATTAGGTTAGAATGCCCATCGGTATGAGAAAATATTTGAAAGAAGCCTTTGTCGCTCGAACTACCACGAGTTATAACATCCGGTCTAGCCGCAATACGGTAATCCAAATCATTGACGATTGGCGCAGTGTGTGTTGTATTGTCCGATAAAGAGGGCTGCTCTAAGGAAGAAGCAGATGATTTGCCCGAACCATATGACCGACAGCCCGGAATATACAGTAGAATCGACATCAATAAAAAAGATGCAATGACACGTTTCATAGACACCTCCTAAACGCACTAGATACGGGAAGCTGCATCGCAGCCTCCCGTATCGTAATCCCTGTTAGTTATATCGAGCGTCTCCCCAGTACCATTGTGCTTGTGCTCTGGCTCCGTCCTGATAAAAAATCACGGAACTAACCGACAGTGCAGAACGATCTGCTTGCAAATACCATGTGCCACTGACCAATGGGTTTGCGAGATAAACCTGTGCGCCATTAACGGCGATACGCTGATCACGACCGGACGTTGAATGATCATACCAATACCCTTTACACTCATAGTAAATACCGGCTTGGAGAACTCGATAAATATTGACAACCTCTTGAGGGCTAGCAGTATTACGGAGGTACATGTTGCCATGAGGTGCAGCGAGATACTGCCATGCGCCTTTATCACTCATTATATTCGTTGTCATTGTTGCATTCATTCCATTTCCGCGTAAAACCATCATATTGCCACTTGCGTCACGTTGTCCGTTCCAGCAAGCAAGAAAATAGGGAATTCCGACAACAGGTGCTCGTGCAACATTGGATTGCGTAGCAAACGCAGGGATAGCCAATGCAACTGCCATGATAAGGCAGAGGACGATAGCAAAAATTTTCTTTTTCATATCTCACATCTCCTTTTCTTTCACAAATTTTGCTTTATTCCACCAGGCACCTTGCGCACCGATGCCCAACTTCCGATCCTTTTGAGCGGCAAGTGTTCGCCACTCGCTCCAAACAGATGGATCAATGTTCGTTTCCATCAGTTCGAACATCCAGCAGGAGTACATCATGACCGCTGAAAAAAATTTGCTTTGCTGTTTAAAACAATAATTGCAATAAATACCACGTTTCTTCCAACGCCGGCCATCTGGATGCTTTAATCGGCAACTGGAGAAATCGTCTGATAGTTGGGGTTATTGCTCCAGAAGTCTTCCTTTGCGATCAACGCCCATTGCTGGGCAGGAATTTTAGCCGTATATGAAGTCCCATCGATACCTTCCAGCACTTTTGTCTCGATTACCTCACCAGTTCTCACAAGGAAACAATCCTTAAATTCCCACAGTATCTTTACATAGGTTTCTCCCTGAAAATTACTGGTCAGAGTCACTTCTTCCAAAGCCCCATCCGAACTGGAGACGGCATATCCTGCATAGTGAATAGCCAAGACGTTCTCCGAATCTGCCGATCCGACATAATAAAGAAATTTTCCATCGTATATTCCTTCAAAATAGGTTGTGTCAAGGCTATCACCGATTGGGAGTCCGGATTTTATGCAAACAGTATCCCCGTTTTCCAGATTCAATGAGTAAAGTTGTGCCGACCGTATGTCGAAATCACATTGCAGATAATAATATCTGCCTTCGTGGACAATCCCATAATGTGTTTCCGGCGACCATTTCAAGAGGATCTGTTTCCTGCAGTCTTTGATTGAAAACAAGAACAAAGAGCCGCATGTATCAGACTCCGTCATACTTTCAAATGCAGGCGTACTTTTAAACACAAGCCACTCTTTATAAGCACCGATTAAAAACTCGTTGCCAGCCAAATCCGTAATTTTTTCCTTTTCCCCGCTTGCTATCGAAGTTCTATATAGGGAATAGCTGCTTGACGCGTCCTGAGAAACGGTTTCAATGACCATATAGAGATAAGCCCCATCTGATGCTACGGCTTGCGGTAAGCGTTGGTTGGGCTCTAATTCCATAAGAATCTTTCGATTCTCGCCATTAGGGTCCAATCTCCATATTTTATCCGTCGGCTCCATGTTTCTTCCTACAAAGCTTTGGGCAAAATACAGTGAATTCTCATCAGCCATCAGATAAGTCGCACCATCCTCAATCCAGCTTGTATCTGTAGCATTATCATGAGAAGAAGATATTTGGTTAGACAGATACACCGTTTGCCGTGAAGAACGATCCGTGTATAAAATATTCGCAGAACCGTCGTCATTGAATCGTAGGCTGTAGTATCCATCCTCATTGCCGATTCCGCTTGAGGCAAACGAACCGTCCATAGTGGTGAGCATTCTCAGCTGCACATTGGTTTCTTCTACCTGTGTCTCATTAGCGTCAGGCACTTCCAAAGATGTCCGTCCTGATAGACACCCGCTAAGAATCACGGCAGTGAAAAGAATCAGCACAAACAATATGCAATACGATTTAAGTCGCCTGTCCATAGCTTTGTTATAAACGCTCCTTTCAATCAGTCATACACCAAAACTCCTCTCCAGAGTTGATTGTTCAGTCCAGAAGATGGCTGCCAGACGACATTATGTCCTCCTACTGTCTGAACCGATGATTCCGTTAAGGCTACCCAATTGGGGCGGTTAACTAAAGCGATTCCATATACTCCATTGGGTTCAGCAATAAATTTGACTTTGTAATTTTCCACCATCGTATTACTTGTATAACGCAGTTCACAGTTTCCATTGGCCCCTAAGCATAAAACCAATGGATTTGCGCTGCTGGAAGTTCCAACACGTACAGAATAGCGGTCCTCTCCTGGGAATTGCGTGGCAATCCATTCCTGGGTTATGGAACCGGTAGACGTATACGTCGTCACATTCGTCCCATTGACCGGCGTTCCCTCAGTGTACGCATTCAACGCTTTCGCAGAATTAACACTGTAGTAATAAGTCGATGCTGAAAAATACGGCGGAGTAGCTCGAAATGTTTCCGCAAACGCAGGCACAGCCATCGCGACCACCATGAGCAGACACAGCGCCATCGCAAACAGTTTCTTTTTCATAAATTACATCTCCTTTACCCTTTACATTGTAAATTTGGTTCGGACGTATCGAATCAGTATCTCGCGCGCCGACACTGAATCCACTAAGAGTGAGTGAAAGATTTTATTTGTCCGTATTATCAGTTTCCCGCTGAGGATGCTGCGGCTGGTAGCAGATGGGGATGCTCGTAGGGGGCCACTCGCGCATATCGCAACGTGTAAGGTCATCCAGTTTGCCAGCCGGTTTTTCAGAAAGAGATGATTTTACCTCCTTGAATTTTGATACAAAAAAGGAAACAGCGGCCGCTATGATTCCCATTTCACAATAAAGCGCACAGTTTAAATGTGTAAAATCGAAAACAGATTCCATATAAGAATATATTTTGCCTTTATCTAGGAAACAGCAAGTTCATTAGGAGTAAGCGGGCAGTTTGGAGAGCTATGAGGAGATGAATTGAAAACAGCAAAGAGAGACTGATGAATAAAATCCAAAATAAGAATTGAGAGACTATACTGAACAAGTTTTTTTACAATGCTCAAACAGAAAATGGATACGCCAATCGACAAGAATAAGCATCGCAACGGTGTCTTCGAGTGATAACCATCGAGACGTCTGCACAAAGAGAAAATCCCTACAATAAAACAGGTTACTTGATATGGCGTGGCAACAAGGCAGCCAAGCAGCATCATACCGGCAGTGGAAAGAAAAGTCTACACTATTTAATGGTCGTTTTTCTTTTTTCAAAAGTGCTGTAATAAATTTTTGAAAGTTGTTGAACCACGAGTAACAGACGAAGAATGCTTTGCGTTTTTGTAAGCATCGTTGGCTCCTTCCCTTAAGGCTCGAAATGCTTCTACAGCGTTTCCGCCAAAAGAGTAATCAACCAATCTCAATAGGTATATAGTTGGGCTTTGAATCCAGATAATCCTGTTTATCGATAAGTGCATAATGAAAATAAGGATAGGAAAGGGTTATCGGTGCGTTAGTAAAGGGGATGGTTACATCTATGTATTCTACCGAAGCGATTACTAAAAATTGATCTGAGGTTTCATCCACAATCTCCACTTCTTTTGGTGTTGTTGTCCCGAAAATGACGTCAGTGCGAAGATTAATTGGTTCCACTTCACCAGAAACTAAATCAATTGACTGTAAGGTGGCTTTGTATTCTGTTCGTTCATTATTTTGTGGGATTTCGTACATTATAAAAAGATGTTTTCCCCAAACCGTTTTTACCTCGTAGGGATATGTACAGAACTCAGTTTCGAATACTGCCTCTCGAATGACTTCCGTTTGTCCATCTTGCATCATTGCTATTTTGGAAAGTGCTGTTGTTGAGGGATCATATAAATAATAAACTCCATCATATGCACGTCCTACTGTTAGATACGAATGTGTAAGGAGATCGTACTTCTCGTGAGTATCCACATTATAAGACCAAACCTTAGTTTGCAAATTTTCAGCGTCAAGAGATAAGTCCGCTGCACCTTCAGTTGTACTGAGAAATATTTCCCTCTGGCTAGTTCCAATGATTTGATCATCGGGAGAAAGTTTTTCTAACTTATTTAGAACTCTATCAGTGATATCATATTGATAGAGAATACGTTCAGGCAAGTTGCCATTTTGTTCAAAATTCTCGAAAGAATCGCATATAAAATAAATGTTATCATGGTCGAATACAACGCCTTCACGAATAATATCAGCTGCGCCGAAGGTATGCATTACCTCTTTTTCGGTGCCATTTCGTGCTAATTGAATCAACTGCGGCAGGGCATCTTTACCAATAGCTTCTACAACATCAGGATTTCGATTTCCAAAAGAAAGATAATACAAATGATCTTCGGTAGCAAATAAAGCGCCGCCCCCGGCACCGTATGGCAACCATGAAGTACACGTGTCATCGCAGTGCTCACACTCAGGTCGGTTGCATAGATATACCTGTGTACGACTTTTGTAATCTACAAAACATATATTGTTAGAACTATCCGCTCTTGGAACTAGGCGATAATAACCGTCACCAGCACCATTTCCGTCTCCCTGCCGAGTATAGTCAACAAAATGCAAGGATGTTGTCACATCTTCTGTTGTATCACTCGCCTGTTGCAGAGCCGTACATCCGAATAAAATGAAGACTGTAAGCAGGCCGGCAATGGAAACCGCAAATATCTTTTTTAAGTTCATTTGTACCTCTTTTATAGCATCAAAATTATGATTTATATAAAGTTCTATACCATATATCACCAGAAGCTCGCCGAAGCGAGCATCTGGTGATATACGAAAGATATCAAGGTGTGCTAACTAAGTGTCCTATAAATGCTATACAGGCGTAACATACCATTTTTGAGCAAGGCTGCTTTCGTTATATGCGGCAAATCCAACAGGTGCCCCACTCCCGCCTGAAGATGATAAGTAAAGCTTGACAACAGAAAAGAGAATACGACATTCATTTGTGCTAGCGTTTAGTGTGCGGAAATCAATTTGTGATTCGGAAGGGGTAGCGTTATACTCATTAAAAATATACGCCAAATTTTCTGAAGGCATACGAGTTAGCACATATTGCGAACCACTACCGACTGTGAAATTGGCATATAATTTGACATCCGCGTTATAACGTCCCGGCAGCCAAACTCTATAGCGTGCTTGTTGTGGATCCGTCGCGAACACAAACACTTGACTGTCTAAACGTCCATACATGGCTGTCAAATAGTTCCATGAACCAGTTCTGGGAGCAATCGTATAGGTTTGATATATGTTAACCCTTGGACTGATTTCTGGGGGCTCTCCCGCAAATGCGGGCGCAGCCATCGTCACTGCCATAATAACGCAAAGTGCAAATGCGAATAGTTTTTTCTTCATAATTCTTCAACTCCTTTTCATGGTTTGATGCTTTTCTATTGCACAGACATCTCGCGCGCTGATGCCCATCCAACTGAACTGACATTATATATCCTAGTTATAGAATACATAAAAAAATATATATTTGTCAATAATAAATATGTTGAAAATAGTGATGTTTCATTGTATAATGTTAATGAACATAAGGAGATAACACTATGGAGCAACCATCCCAAACATCCAAAAAACGCAGTGGCACTGTGGCAGGGATGAAAGATGGCTTGAAAAAAGCTACGACCGATATGCTGGTTCTTTTTCTTTTGAGGCAAAAGCCAATGTATGCTTACGAAATGCTTCAGGAAATGGCCCGGCTTAGTGATGGTGTGCTTCAATTTAACACACTATATATTGCTATCTATCGGCTACAAGAGCACGGTTACATTTCACCGTCAGAAACCGTTGTTACGGAGAGTAATCGAACCAGAGTATATTTTTCGATTACCGAACAGGGCAGCAGATATCTCGATGATATCATTGCAGAATATCGGCGAGTGACGCAGACTATTGATAGCCTCTTATCGAAAAACGGTGTGCTCTATGAGGGGGATTCGGTATGAATGAGCGTAGGTGGAAACAGTATTTCCGTCAGGCCGGGAAGTATTTATACTGTGACACATCTCAAAAAGATATATTTGAAAAGCAAATCCGCGCAGCAATAGCGGATCTTCAAAATGAAAATCCTATGATTTCATACGAGGAATGTATTGCAATCATCGGGACCCCTCAAGATGCGGCTGGAAGCTTTTTGGATACTCTCCCCGAAAACGTTGTCGCGATTTGTCATCGCAAAAAAAGACGTAGAACCTGGTTGCTGCGGATTGGCGGCGCTGTACTAATGGGCATTTTAGCTTTTTCTATTTTTTACATGTGGAAAAGCAAAAAATTCCGTGTGGTAGAAGTGAATACTACTATTGTTGATTTTGGGAATGTTGATACAAGTAATTCAGATTGGGATGAATTCCCGAATCTTTTAGAATAACTATTTTTAAGGAGGTTTTCTGTGTGAAAAAACTTGTTTCTTTAGCAATAGCTGCGATTCTAGTATTTGTGTTAGCTGTTCCTGCATTTGCTCTTGAACCTGAAACGCAGGTTATTGACTTGGGAACCGTCGACCTCGGAAATGGTGTGTCATACCATACGGTATTGACCATCGAAAACTCAGCTTTACGCGCATCAGTGAAAAAAGGCAGTATTACACGAGACTTTTCCTATTATGGCGCGGCAATCGGAAGTGTTCAGCTTAATGGGATTTTTTCATATGATGGTCATACGGCTACTGCAACATCTGCAAGCGTTTACCATACCGTTTCAAATGGATGGAGTTATGGTGGTGAATCTTCTTGGTGCAGCGGCAATACTGCGAATATGTCTGCTACATTTTCAAAAGGGAGCGCTTCTGTGCCTGTATCAGCAACGCTGTCTTGTTCGCCCACTGGTGCTTTAAGTTGATCTCAACTGGTGTTTAAAGCAAAACAAACGAAGCACAAGGCCGAGGAATGGGAATTTCTGCCCGTTCCCCGGCCTTGTCATTTATTGCTTTTTAGAAGATTAATTCTTGTTTCTTTTTTTCCATTCCTGAAACGCCCGTTGTCCTTCTTCCGTTTCGTAAAACGCTTGGATTTTCGGAAGTAGGAACCTTGCAAACTGTTCCAGATCCTCCATCGGCACGCCCTGACGTGCTGTATTTTCTTTCCGCCTGTTACTCTCCCGTTCCGCCATGTACCTGTTTTCCTTTAACCCATCCGGTCTCCTTTCCACCGGGCCGTCCCCGGCGCCTGCTCATTCCATCTGCTCACAACCGCATTTCCCAATCCCGGTTCCGCTGCTGCGTCCGATTCTGCCGTGTTACCGATTGCTCACGACGGTGCTCCCGCAGAACCCCCGAAAGAAATTCGTTGACACGTCGCGGCGCGATTTTTACCGCCTCGCGATAAGAGCGCGTATCCATCCAAAGCTGATGCAGACGCTCCTCCGTATCTTCCACCTCACGGCGCAGCCGCCACAGCATCGTGCCGCTGTTCTGCAGCTCCTGCGCCAGATGGCGGTTTTCCACCTGCAATCCTGCCGCCGATTCCGCCAGCTTCAGCAGCCTCGCATAATCATCCTCGGGCAGCTCGATCCGTTTTGTCAAAGTTTTCCGTCTGCTGCGCCCGTGCATCTGCCGTACATCGCCTATGTCGGCCTGTACAGCCCGTAAATCACCTGCTGCGGCTGCAACCTCGCCGCGCAGTTCATCCCGCTGTTTTCGGGCTTCTTCCGCCTGTGTACCCAGGTCTCCAATTTCCTGCCGAAGTTCCTGCACAGCCTGCCTGTCCTGTTTGACCTTGTATTCCAGTACATCCAAGTGCTCCGCCGTACTTCCCTCGATACCACGTTCAAAATCCGTGAAACCCGCCGCTTTCATGTGTTCGTAAAAAGCGGTTTGCAGCAGGCTGTAAGAACTGATAAGCCTCGGCCTGCCGTCTTTTTTCAGCACTGGCCTGCCAGTTTCATCTGTCGCCGGGACCATCGGCCACTTTTTACTATGGCTTACCTGCATGACCGTTTCCCGAACGGTCCCACGCAGTGCGGGGTCCCTGCAGCGCTTTGACCACCGGATCTCCTTTTCCACCACCGGAAGATAAATAACATGCATGTGGTAATGGAACACATCTTTTCCCAGCCTGTCACTGGCTTCCCGGTTCCTCTCGTCCGCGTGCATCACCGCCGATATCACATATTGTTCTCCGCCTGCGATCTGTTTGGCCAGTTCATACGCTTCGGCATAGAACTTTTTTGCGTACTCATATCCGCCGTGCCGCTCGAAATATTCCGTATTTACATCAAATACCATTTCATCGAATACATAAGCATCCGGCTTTAAGCCGCGGGTGCTTACAGCTCCCTCCGCGACCATCCTGTCGAATTGCTGTGCATATGTTGGTGCATTACATGCTTTGAAAACGACATTTTGGCTGCTGTACTCCAGTAAAACATCCGGATTCGAGTACGCTTCATTTTTTCGCTCGTTATGCCTTTCCCGCACCCCGATTGCGTTTTTGCGGTAACGCTCATTGCGCACCACCGTCCTGCTTGTTTTCCCTATCGGCTCCTCCTTTCTCCTTGTACCGGCCTGTGCATCCGCCGTCCTGCGGGGCGCGCAGACGCTTTTGAAAGCGTCTGACCCACTAGGACACTTTCCGGCCAGGGCCGGCAAAGTGTCCGTGGGCCCGCTGCGGCGGGAGGGAAGTGGCGGCGGCTGTGCTACTCTGTTTGGCCTTTGTTCTGCCGCCGCCCATCTCCATGCTGTCCTGCCGTTGACGCCCGTGGCGGAACGGTTTCGCTCTGAAACATTCCGCCGCTTTCCGTGTCTGTGATATATGTCAGCATACATCCTGACACATCAAGCGTATCACTGCTTGTTTTCAATGACAAGATGTGTTACTATAATTTCGTGTAGGATAAAAGAACACGCTTTGTGAGCTGCTATGAAACACAGGCAAATTCACACAGGGTAGGATGGGGTACAGGATGCGCGGTAAAACCTATGTCTATTTTAACGGTAAGACCGAATACATCGGTACAGGCGGAGAAGAACAAACCGCCTATCCGCTGGGTTCGCTCGTTTTCGGGACACTCGACGTTGATTGGGAACCGTATCTGGAACAGGCACGCGCGCTGCGCCGCGCCTATACAGGCGTGGATTTCGGCGAAACCTGCACGATGCCGCAGCGGCTGTCCGAGCCGGAGACCTGTGTGTATTATCAGGTCGCGGAGTTCTATCACAATATGTCCCTGAGTGTCAAGACCGTTTCTCCGGCATTCTTTGACCTGCTGGAGGGATACTGCCTGGCAGTATGGCGTGCCTACGACCAGGAAAGTGAGCCGTATCTTGAGGCCCTGGCCTCCGGCGTGAACGATACAGGCTTGTCCCGATCCGAGGTACACCAGAGGCTCATCCACCTGGGAAATCAGGCGATCACCGGAAACATTATGGAAGGCTACTGCCGGAGCTTTCCGGCATATACCGAGCAGATGAAGTATTACATCGAATGTGAGACCGAGGACCGTTCTCTGTGTGAAACGGCACTGCTGGTGCTGGACTATTTTATCAACTTCCTGAAGAAGATCAGCGCCTTCCAAAAGGACCTGCGGGCCCTTATCGGTGTGACACTTTGCGGAAAGGACGGCCAGCCGCTTTCTGCTCCGTCCGTACGGCTGTTAAAGCTGGCGGAGAATGATGGAGAGCTCTATGGCAGATGCAGCAGAATGCTGGATGATGTACACATCAAGCTGCAGCAGTACATGCCGGAGGGCATAAAGAAGGGCGGCGTTGCCGCCGCCACATTTTACGCAAGTGATAACCTGCCTGCGCTTGTATTTCTGGAATTTCAGCAGATGTGCGCGCTTGATCTGCGTGTCGCACGCTGTGAAAACTGCGGCAGGCTGTTCCTGCCATTTTCGAGCCGCACCAAATACTGCGACCGCGTGTGCGATGAAGACATTGGAGCATCCTGCAAGGAGGTCGCGGCACGGGAGAAATACGCCGCACAGGTGAAAGCGGACAGGGCGCGGCAGCTCTACCAGCAGCTGCGGAACAAATACCAGATGCGCTGCGCTCGCGCACAGGGGAACGCCAAAATGCGCGAGGACTACAACAAATGGCGTGATACCGCGCAGAAGGCAATGGTCAAATACCAGGTAGGGGAGATGTCTTTCGAGCAGTTTGCGGAAAGTATTCAGATTCCATAGAGAGCAAGCCGCGCAGAAGATATCTCTCCTGTGCGGCCTGTTTGCTCTACTTTAAAATCATGTCCAAACAAAAAACAAACCCGAACCCGCTCTCACACAAGAACAAGTTCGAGTTTGCTGGTAATGGTGACCCGACCGGGAATCGAACCCGGGTTACCGCCGTGAAAGGGCGATGTCTTGACCGCTTGACCATCGGGCCATAATACAGGATTTTGCTGAATATTGCCAAAGCCTCACACCCGCCGCGATTGCAGCAAGTACCCCGCAACTTTCAGCAAAACCCTGTAATGTGGTAGCGGTAACTGGATTCGAACCGGTGACACTTCGGGTATGAACCGAATGCTCTAGCCAACTGAGCTATACCGCCACAAACAACCACAGAAAAGTGGTGCATCTGATATTATATAGAAAAGGTTCCCTGTTGTCAAGCATTTTTCACGGAAATTCCCGCAGTATTCCGGCTTTTTCCCCGCTCCGCCTTTCCAGTGTTCCCAGAGGCAAACAAAATAATTCTTTGTCTGAGTCTTTTGCAGGTGAAAAAGCATGGAAATCCAAATATCCCCGGCTCACATTGGAAAAGCCGGGGATATTTTCCATTATTTCCCAATTATGCTTTCTGCAATTCTGCCTTCCCACCCATGTAGGGACGCAGCACCTCGGGAATGCGCACGCTGCCGTCAGCACGCAAATTATTTTCCAAAAACGCGATAAGCATGCGGGGCGGAGCCACACAGGTATTGTTCAGCGTATGCGGCAGATAGTTTTTCCCGTCCTCGCCTTTGATGCGGATCTTCAGGCGGCGGCTCTGTGCGTCGCCCAGATTTGAGCAGCTGCATACCTCGAAATATTTCTGCTGGCGGGGGCTCCATGCTTCGATGTCGCAGCTCTTCACCTTCAGATCCGCCAGGTCCCCGGAGCAGCATTCCAGCTGTCGCACCGGGATATCCAGGCTGCGGAACAGCTCTACACTGTTGCGCCACAGCTTTTCGTACCATGCCATGCTGTCCTCCGGCTTGCAGAGCACGATCATTTCCTGCTTTTCAAACTGGTGGATACGGTAAATGCCGCGCTCCTCCAAGCCGTGAGCTCCTTTTTCCTTGCGGAAGCAGGGGGAATAGCTGGTGAGCGTCAGCGGAAGCTGGGCCTCAGGGATGAGCTGGTCTACAAAACGGCCGATCATCGTGTGTTCAGACGTGCCGATGAGATACAGATCTTCGCCTTCGATCTTATACATCATGGCGTCCATTTCGGGAAAGCTCATTACACCCTGCACCACGCTGCCATGCATCATGAACGGGGGAATGACATAGGTGAAGCCCTTTTCGATCATAAAATCCCGGGCATATGCCAGAACGGCTTCATGCAGGCGGGCAATATCCCCAAGCAGGTAATAGAACCCATTGCCCGCCACACGGCGGGCGCTGTCCAGGTCGATACCGCCAAAGCGTTCCATGATCTCGGTATGATAGGGGATTTCAAAATCCGGCACAACAGGCTCACCAAAACGCTGTACCTCCACATTCTCGCTGTCGTCGCGGCCGATGGGTACACTGGGGTCCAGCATATTTGGGATGACAAGCATCCGCTGGCGTACTTCCTCCTGAAGCTCCGCCTCACGCATCTCCAACTCTTTCAGGCGGTCCGCCTGCTCGGTGACCTGCTTTTTCACAGCTTCCGCTTCGTCCTTTTTGCCTTGTGCCATCAGCGCACCAATGCTTTTGGACAGCTTATTGCGCTGTGCGCGCAGCCCATCGCCCTCGGTAATGGCTGCGCGGTATTCGGCATCCAGCGCGATCACTTCATCCACCAGCAGCAGCTTGCTGTCCTGAAATTTCTTTTTGATATTTTCCTTTACAAGTTCGGGGTTTTCCCGTACAAATTTGATATCCAGCATTATAGATTTCGCTCCTTTTCATATTTTCCCAAGAGATTCGCAAACGCCCTAAGCTGTTCGTCGGAATAGAAACTCACATTCAGGCTGCCTTTGCCTTCTTTGTACTGCACATGTACTTCAGTACCCAGAGCCTCTTTCAGGCTCAATTCCACCTCACAGGGCAGGGGAGGGAGGGTGAGTTCCCGCTTGGGACGGGTTTTTTTCGCCATTTTTTTGCAGAGCGCTTCTGCCTGGCGTACATTCAGCCCTTCTTTGACGATGATGTCTGCCGCCTGCTGCTGCGCTTCGCGGCTTTCCAGCGAGAGCACAGCTTTCGCATGCCCGGCAGACAGCTTGCCCGCGCGCAGATATCCCAGCGCTTTTTCCGGCAGGTTCAGAAGGCGAAGACTGTTTGCCACCGCGCTGCGGCTTTTGGAAAGCCGTGCTGCGGCCGCTTCCTGCGTATAGCTGCACCGTTCCATGAGCTGACGGTATCCCAAAGCCTCTTCCACGGGGTCCAGGTCCTCGCGCTGAAGATTTTCAATGAGAGCAATCTCCATGGCCTGTGTGTCCGAGATATCCTTGATCAATGCAGGGATCTCCGTCAGGCCCGCCAGGCGCGCAGCACGCCAGCGGCGTTCGCCCGCTACAATGATATACCCCCCTGCGGGGGACGGACGCACCACGATTGGCTGCAAAACGCCGTGCTCTGTAATACTGGCCGCAAGCTCGGACAATGCCGTATCGTCAAACGCTTTGCGTGGCTGATTTTTGTCCGGCTCTATTTCCGCAAGACGCAGCGTGCTGACGCCTTCATCGCCGCCGCCCGTGCCTGTATCCTGAAACAGGATGTCAAGACCTCTGCCGAGGCCTCCTTTTTTTGCCATGCGTCACGCACCGCCTTTCTTATTGTTTTTGATGAATTCCGCCGCAAGATAAGCGTATGCTTCTGCACCTTTGGACGCGCCGTCGTAGTAATTGATGGGCGCGCCGAAGCTGGGCGCTTCTGAAAGCCGTACATTGCGTGGAATCGTTGTCTTATAAACCTTATTACCAAAGTATTTTTTCACTTCCTGCACGACCTGAAGCGTCAAATTCAGCCTTCCGTCGTACATTGTCAGCAGTACGCCTTCTATCTCGATGTAAGGGTTATACATCTTTTTGACATTTCGGATGGTGTTCATCAGCTCCGACAGCCCTTCCAGCGCAAAAAATTCACACTGAATGGGGACCAATACCGTATCGCAGGCGCACAGCCCGTTGAGAGTGAGCAGGTCCAGGGAAGGGGGACAGTCGATAAAAATAAAATCGTATTGATTCAGGACCGGTGTCAAGGCCTCCCGCAGACGGGATTCCCGACGTTCCATATTTACCAATTCCAGGCCTGCACCGGACAATTGGATATTGGAGGCAATCAGGTCCACACGGTATTTTGTGTGCTGAATGCCCGCAGAGGCCGGTGCCTCCCCCGTTAAAAGCTGATATACGCTGGTTTTCACACTGCGCTTTGTTACGCCGAAGCCGCTGGTAGTATTACCCTGCGGGTCCAGGTCAACGATCAGAACATGCTTGCCCTGCGCCGCAACACTGGACGCCAGATTTACGGCTGTTGTGGTTTTTCCCACCCCGCCTTTTTGATTGGCAACTGCGATCACTTTTCCCAACGGTTTTCCCTCCGGTCTTCTGTATACATTCAACACTATGATTTTAAACGCAGCTTTTTCTGCTCACACCGCTGTGTTTTAGTATAACACAGCTTGAAGGGCTTTAAAAGTCCTTTCCGCAAAATGTTCCACGTGGAACATATACATTTTCCTTTTCCGGCAAAATAATTGATCCATATGGAATAATCCATATAAAAACGCCGGGCGGATGTTCCACGTGGAACATCC
>ENA-ORTM01000148-ORTM01000148.1-human-gut-metagenome-genome-assembly--contig:-NODE-148-length-85861-cov-6.874682_pt1 | contig 85861 bp, 84 predicted proteins | sample MGYA00241909_ERZ509182 | MGnify/ENA primary metagenome ERZ509182 (study PRJEB26280, sample SAMEA2338855) | human gut metagenome | biome: human gut; feature: human-associated habitat; material: faeces...
ATTAGGGCTATGCCCGAAAATGAAAAACCACCCGCTAGGCGGGTGGATGTTTATTGACAGATGAGGAAAAATGAAATTTTATAATATCAAAGATGAATACATTAATTATTTGAAAAAATATGATGCAAAAGTTGCAGATAATAAAAAGGGAAAGCGGCCGTATGTAGGCGTGGTGCTTGAGATTGATGGAATAAAATATTATACACCATTTACATCGCCCAAAGAAAAGCATCGTAAAATGAAGAACACAAAAGATTTTAGGAAAATTAATCAGGGAATATATGGTGCAATCAACTTTAATAATATGATACCGGTTGTGGAATCGGCATTACTTCTTATTGATATTGATGCAATGGAAGATTCAAAATATCAGCGTTTGCTTCAAAATCAATATAAGTGTATTAAAGCTGATCGGGAACAAATTCAGTTGACAGCAAAAAGATTAAGAGATACTCTTTTTAAGAAAGATGAAGAATTGAATGGCAATGACAAGAGAATAAAGGAAAGATGTTGTGATTTGCCATTGCTGGAGGAGGTTGTGAAACATTATGACAACCATTAGTAAAAAAGAAGTACATAAATTTTTAGATAAACACCCGGATATACCTTTCTCGGCAGCTAAATTTGAATATAGTTTATATCTTGAGCCTGAAGCAGTTGAATATGCCAATGCGATTTCAGAAAAAATGCTTGGCGAATCTGAAGAGGATTTGCGTTCGAAAAGAATGATTGAACAAGCAGAAACAATGGAAGAACTGTTGAAATTGATGCGAAAGCCTTTATCGGGAGGGAATCGAAGTAGATTAAGAGGAAAATTACTGGAATACGAAACAGTGCTGATGCCATATATAAAAGAAAAAACTATGAAAAACGGGCAGGATATTTTTATAGAAAATACTCTTTATTTTTTCTTGCACTGTGAAGAAAACTGTTGCAATTGGCTTATGAAAGAATACGCCAATATCCGGAATGAATATTTAAAATCTATGTTGTGCTTGGTAATTGGATTTCGAGGAGATGTAGAAATGATTCCTTTTTTGATGAAAGAAACAGAACGTCTGGAAAGAATGTATCCCCAAGAAACATATGCACAAGGTCCAATACTTGCTATTCAGGAACTTGCTGTCAGATTTCTTAATTGAAGTCTATGAGGTGTTCTGAAGAGTGATGAGAAGCCCTGTATTTGTAACGTGTTTGCAACGCCACATTTCAAGAATCCAGTAAAATCAAGCATTCCCAGTTCTCTAAACGTTAATCATACGTTTCAGAACGTACAATTTCAAAAAGATTTTTCGACTCCTCAGAACTTCGGTTCTGGGGAGTTTTTTCTATGTATTTTTTAATAAGATAATGGTATACTTGTTATAGGAAAAACGTTGGATACTGTTGTACGAAAAAAACAGATAGATTGGAGAAAAAAGAATGGCGGTTCAAACAAAAGGATTATGTAAGTATTGTGGAAAAGAGTATACAAAAGGCGGGATGCTTCGACATTTGCAGGCGTGCAAAAAGAGAAGCGCAAAGATTGCTGAAGAAAAAGAGAAAAGAAGATGCCGATATTTTCAGGTTGTTATTACTGGAAAATATCGAAAAGATTATTGGTTAATTGTAGAAGTAAGCGAGAATACTACGCTAAAAGAATTGGATGTGTTTATCCGTGACATATGGGTAGAATGCTGTGGACATCTGAGTGCATTTACGATTCATGAGGAGCAATATGAAAGCAATCCGGATACGGACGTCTTTTGGGGAAGACCTTCCAGAAATATGAATTATCGCTTAAAAGACGTTGTAGATGTCGGCGATAACTTTTTGTATGAATATGATTTTGGTTCAACCACAGAACTGGTATTAAGTATACATAGCTGCCGCGATGGAGAAAAAAAGAATAATGACATTGTAATTCTATCAAGAAATAATCCTCCTAAAATTCTCTGTAGTAACTGCGGGCAAAATGAGGCGAAATGGGTTAATCCAGAAGGCTATTATGAAGGAGCACCTTTTTGGTGTGATGAGTGTTTAGAGGCGGAAAATGATGAAGAGGGAGAAGATTACGAGCCGGAATTTTTATTGCCTGTTTGTAATTCTCCCAGAATGGGTGTGTGCGGATATGAGGGAAGTGACAGATATCCGGATCAATTTGAGCCAGATGAACAATAAAATCTTTGAGATGAGGTGGCATAATGCAGGATATTATTTGTGAGTTACAGGATATGAAACATCTGGACTGGGCGGCAAGAAAAATGTCACCGGGAACTCCGGGGTGCTTTCTGAAGGCGTATGAAGAAGTGAATGGGAAAAGATTATATTACAAATTATCGAACTATGATAGTTATCGAGGGGTGTTTGGTCATGAGTGTGTCAACGAATTGATTGTAAGCCGGGTGATGGATATTTTGAGAATTCCGCATGTGAAGTATAAACTGATACATGCAAGGATTGTTATTGATGGCAAAGAACAAGAAACATGGGTTTCTGTTTCAGAAAACTTTCGTAAGGATAATGAAGAAAAGTTGGCGTATGATTTGTATTATGATTTGCAAAAAGAAGATAATGAATCTCCATTAGAGTTTGCAATAAGAAACGGTTGGGGATTATATATGTACCAGATGTTCTGTATTGATTATTTGATTGCTAATAGAGATCGGCACGGAAGCAATCTGGAAGTGTTAAGAAATGATGAAGAAGACAGTGTGAGAATGGCGCCTTTGTTTGATCAGGGAGTATCGTTATTGTTTTCAACATATGGTGATGAAAAACTTCTGAAAGAAATAGACGTGATGAGAGATTTTTCGGTTAATAATTATATCGGTTCAAAATCTCTGGAGTATAATCTGTCATTGATACCAAAAGAATATGATTTACAGATTTGGGAACTGAAGATAGAAGATCAGGATTATATTTTCAACGGTATAGATCATGTTTTATCAGAGATTCATAGGGAGAAAATCTGGGAAATGATTTGGAAAAGGTGGTGTTTTTTTGAACAGGTACGCAATCAAGAGAAATAATAGAAATAAAATCGTCGGAATATTAAATTATGATGAGAGAACAAAGAAATACACAATAGACATTCCAGAAAATGTTACTCCTAAGGAAGCACCGTTTATGATGTCGCTATTTTTAAAAAAAGGTATTCGAACCATGAATTCAGACTGGAGTATGCGTTGGGTACAGAGCAGAATCATTCCAAGTAGCAGACAGAATATAGGGGAAATACTTCGTGTGAATGGAATGCGTTCCTATGACGAGCATATATTACTATTAAAAAATGAGGGGCGGAGTTGTCAGGATGAATTTTATATTGAACATATGTAGTTTTAAGGTGTCCTGAGGAGTAATGAGAAGTCCTGCGTTTGTAACGTGTTTGAAACAACACATTCCAAGAATCCAGTAAAATCAAGCGTTCTCAGTTACCCAAACGTTAATCATACGTTTTCAGAACGTACAATTTCAAAAAGAATTTTCGACTCCTCAGGACTTCGGTTCTGGGGAGTTTTTTTGTATATGTTATAAAAATATTTCAAATAAAAAAGAGGAATCGCATAACACGATTCCTCTTTTATGTGTCATAGGAAACTTCCTAGTCGTATTTGTTCATCCACTCAATGATTTCTTTGCAGTAATCATCGTGTCTGTCTACGAAACAGGTATGTCTTGAACGCTCCCAAAGGATCCATTTAGAGTTTGGAATTCCATCAGCCATTGTCTTAGCGATCAATGGAGAACAGAGATCAGAAATACCGCTGCAGATCAATGAAGGAATTTCGATTTCACCAAGTCTGTCAACATATTCGAAGTCTTTTAATGTTCCGGTAGGTGCGAACTCATTTGGTCCCCATCCTTCAACGTAAGATTCAGAACCTGATTTTTTAGGTCTCTTACAACACTCAGGAGCATCTTCTCCAAGCCAGTAGTTACAATATCTATCCATGTATTCAGCAACTGCTGCATCATAAGCTTCACCAGTGAAGTCTCCTGTTGAAAGTGCGTGGTTGATTGCATCCTGCATATCCTGTGGCATCATTTTGATACGACGGAGACCTTCTCTTTCCCACATAGAACTGCTTGGGTGTCCACTTGAGATAATGAAACTCTTTACGCCTTCTGGTTTATAGTCAATAGCGTAAGCGATCTGCATCATACCTCCCCAAGACTGTCCAATGATATGACACACATCTAAACCAAGATGTTTTCTTAATGCATCCAATTCGTCTAACCAAACTTTCTGATTCCAGAGTTCAGGATGTCCATCAAGATAAGAATTTCCACAACCAATCTGGTCGTACATAACGATCATACGATCATCATCATCTGCAAGGTTATCTAATACCTCGTAGTAGTTGTGTGTAGAACCCGGTCCGCCATGAAGACAGATCAAAGGTGCCTTTCCATTATCTTTTCTTTCACCGACTATTCTATAATATGTCTGATAGCCAAGGTATGGCATATAGCCTTCTGTAATTTTTGCCATGATTGCATTCCCCTTTCTGATAAGTTTTTAACTAACTTTCAGTATAATACATTTTTGAAAAAAAATGAACCCATTTTTGGAAAAATTGTCTAGAATTTATCAATATCGTCATTATTACTAAAAAGATGGGAGTTGAGAGTAGTTTATAAAAGAGTTATAGTGTATAATTATAAGGAAAAGAAAGGAATGGATAAATATGGCGATGAATTGTGAGTATTGTTCGAACTACATTTATGATGAAGAAGAGGACAGCTATTATTGTGATGTTAATTTAGACGAAGATGAATACTATCGTCTTGTGCATAGTGATTATAAAAATTGTCCCTACTATCGTTCAAATGACGATTATAAAATTGTGCGCCATCAAATGTAAAAATGGGAGAAGAACAGAGTATGTGTAAGTTAGAAGAAAAATTCGAGTTTCGAAATATTAAACAGGAGGAAGCTGATCAAGCAGTAAAAATAGAAGAAATCTGTTTTCCACCGGAAGAAGCCTGCTCTGAGAAAATGATGCGGGAACGGGTGAAGTATGCGTCTGAATTATTTTTAGTGGCAGTTGACCGCGAGATGGGAAAAATTGCCGGATTTTTAAATGGATTATCAACGGATGAGGAAGTTTTCCGAGATGATTTTTTTACCGGTACAAGTTTGTATATTCCGGATGGAAGAAATGTGATGCTTCTTGGTCTGGATGTGTTGCCTGAGTATCGAAGACAAGGGCTTGCCAGTGAGATTATGCGCCGTTATATAGAGGCAGAGAAGGTGAAAGGAAGGGAAAAGCTGATCTTGACCTGCCTTGAATCCAAGGTGGCGATGTATCAGAAGATGGGATATAAAGATCTTGGAATGGCACAATCTTCATGGGGCGGAGAGAAATGGCATGAAATGTGTATGGAACTTTAAACTTTATTTATAAGAAAGAATTATGAAAGCTTATGCAAAAATGTAATGAGCCAAATGATTCTTTTTTTTATGCCCATATGCTATGATAAAACTAACAAGATAATACAACTGAATATTTCAAAATTCTTCAAGATACATTTGCAGGACGGGAAACCTGTTTAGCCTTTGGCCAATGTATCTTTTTTGTTGCAAGACAGACAATGTTAAGGAGGATTACGAAAATGGAAAGAACATCAGTAGAGAACTTAAAGGAAATGATCCGTGCAGGTCGAGGTAAGATCCCGGCTGACAAAGTGATCAAGGGAGGACAGCTTGTAAACGTTATGTCCAGTGAGATTTATCCGGCGGATATTGCGATTTACAAGGATATGATCGCAGCAGTTGGCGATGTGGAAGCTTATGTTGGACCAGAGACAGAGATCATTGACGCGAAAGGGATGTATTTAACTCCAGGTATGATCGACGGACATATCCACAGCGAATGCAGTAAGCTCAGCATCACAAGCTATGCAAAAGCGGTTGTTCCAAGAGGAACTACAAGTATGATCTCAGGACTTGACGAATATATTTCCGTATCCGGTCTGGAAGGATTAAAAGAGGTACAGGAAGAAGTAAAGAAGAGTCCGCTGAAAGTGTTCTGGGGAGCGCCTTATAAGACACCATATACCATTCCGCAGTCAACAGTTGCATTTAACTTTACAAAGGAAGTTCATGCAGAAGTTCAGCAGTGGCCGGAATGCTACGGTGTTTGGGAGACGGTAAGAGAGTTCCTGCAGGAAGAGGATGAAGATACGTTGGGAGCGATTGCAGAGGCTTATAAGAATCGTCTTCCGGTATTTGGATGTGCGCCAATGGCAAGAGGAAATGATCTGAACGGCTACTTGTGCGGCGGAGTGCGTCTGGACCATGAGAGTTATGATCACGAGGAAGTGGTAGAGAAGATGAGAAAAGGAATGCATATGCTGATCCGTGAATCTTCTGTGACACATTTCCTTGAGGAAAATATCAAAGCAGTGACAGAGGTAAATCCTGCATTCGCACGTCGCGTCAGCTTCTGTACCGATGATGTGACAGCGACAGATGTGTTGGAAAAAGGACATCTTGATAATGTGGTACGTCTGGCAATCAAAGCTGGTGTTGAGCCAATGACAGCAATCCAGATGGCAACCATCAATAGTGCGGAAGCATACCGCATTGATGATAAAGTCGGCTCCATCTGCCCGGGAAGAATTGCAGACATTCTTTTTGTAGAGGATCTTGAGAACTTTGAAGTAAAAGAAGTTATGACAAATGGTAAGATGGTGGCAAAAGATCACAAGCTTACTTATGATCTTCAGGCTCCGGAGAGAAGTTCCGTACTGAAAGGGGAACTGAAGTGTAAGAAAACAACAAAAGAGGATTTTGAATATAAGACCTCTATCCAGAATGGCGAAGCAAAAGTTCTGGCTATGGATGTGAAAGGACCGTTCGTTCGTAAGAGAAGAGATGTTGTTCTGAAGGTGGAAAATGGAATCGTTCTTCCTGATACTGAGCAGGATGTGGCAATGGTATCTGTATTAGAAAGATTCGGAAGAAACGGAAATAAATCTCTTGCCTTCTGTTCCGGATGGAAATTGAAAAAAGGTGCAATGGCATCTTCCGCAGCTCCGGATGACAACAACTTGGTTGTAATGGGAGTAAATGCAGAAGATATGTCTATCGCGGTAAATTATTTGATCGAACAGGGCGGTGGACAGGTTGTTGTTGCGGATGGAGAAATTCTTGAATTTCTCCCACTTCCGGTAGGAGGAATCGTAAGTGACCGTGAGCCGGAAGAAATCGCAGCACACGAAAAACTCATCGATCAGGCGGCGAGATCTCTTGGTTCTGATCTTCCGGATCCAATGATGTACATGTTCTTCCTGCCGATCACAGCAATTCCGGATTATGCGATCACAGATGCAGGCCCAGTAGATTATGTAGCGCTTACAACCTTTGATCCAGTTCTTGAAGTGGTAGAGAAATAGAGGGACAGAAATTATGAAGAAAGAAGAATTAAAAAAATTAATTGATACAGCAGCCGGAAGAATTCCGGCTGACCTGGTCATCAAAAATTGTAAAGTGGTCAATGTATTTTCCGGTAAAATCGTAGAAGGCGATATTGCAGTAAGTGGCGGACAGATTGCCGGAATCGGTAACTATGAAGGAAAAGAAGTCGTGGATGCAAAAGGACGCTATGCGGCTCCTGGATTTATTGACAGCCATATCCATATTGAATCTTCTTATGTAAGTCCGGAAGAAATCGGACGTCTCTTAGTACCGCATGGCGGAACAACAATCATTGCCGATCCGCATGAAATCGTAAATGTATGTGGAATTACAGGACTTGATTATATGATGGAAGCTGCCAAGGGAACAGCACTTGATATTCAGTATGTGCTTCCGTCTTGTGTGCCGGCAACGCCATTTGAACATGCCGGAGCAGTCATTAACGCGCCGGAGATGGAAGAGCCGATTAAGAGAGACGGAATCTTAGGTCTTGGTGAATTTATGAATTTCCCAGGCGTAATCGGAGCAGATGACAGCGTGTTGGATAAGCTGATGGTTGCCAAGGAAGAAGGAAAGATCATTGACGGGCATGGTCCTGGAATCGTAGGAAATGATCTGAATGCTTACGCGGCAGCAAGAATTTTAGCAGACCATGAATGTTCTACTGTAGAAGAGATGGAAGATCGTCTTGAGCGAGGAATGTATATTCTTCTTAGACAGGGTTCTGCGTGTCATAATTTAAGACCGCTTTTGAAGGGCGTAACACCGGAAAACAGCAGAAGATGCCTTCTGTGTTCTGATGACCGCCAGCCAAAGACAATCCTTCACGAAGGTCACCTTGATAATCACTTGAGAATCTGTGTAGAAGAAGGTCTGGATGCAGTGACAGCTATCCGCATGGCAACCTTAAATGCGGCAGAATGCTTTGGATTAAAAGATCGCGGAGCAATTGCACCGGGATACCGTGCAGACATTGTACTGCTTGATGACTTGAAAGATTTCCATGTAGATAAAGTATGGATCAATGGTGAATTTGTGGCAGAAGATGGAAAATATCTTCCGGAAATTCAGGTGCATGATATTTCATCTGTAAAGGGAAGTGTGATTGTAAAAGATTTCTCCAAAGAGAAATTTAAAATGAATCTGAAGTCTAATAAAGTGAATGTGATTCAGATTCTTCCGGGGGGAGTTGTAACCGGAAAGGCAACGGCAGAAATTACACTGGATGAAAATGGTGAATTTGTACGTAACCCAGAAGAAGATATTGTAAAAGTAGCAGTGGTGGAAAGACATCAAGGAACAGGAAATGTTGCCTGCGGATTCCTGAAAGGATACGGTATCAAGTCCGGTGCGGTAGCGTTGTCGATTGCGCATGACTCCCACAATATCATTGTAGTTGGCGTCAATGATGAGGAGATGGAATTTGCAGTACAGAGCCTGATCGTGCAGGAAGGCGGTATTGTTCTTGTGAAAGAAGGAAAAGTGATCGAGAGCATGCCGATGCCAATCGGTGGTTTGATGAGTGATAGAAGCGGAGAATGGGTGGATCAGAAGCTGACGGATATCCATGAAAAGGCATATGAAGAGCTTGGAATCTGCGGAGATGTAGAACCAGTGATGACACTTTGCTTCATGTCACTGGCAGTGATTCCGGAAGTAAAGCTTACAGATATGGGATTGTTTGACGTTACAACATTTTCATTTATCCCAGTGGAAGCAGAGTAGAAACGAATGAGAGTAAAGTAAGTAGAGTAAGAGTGAGGAAGGCGAGATGGAAAAACAAAAGACAATCGTCCCATGGTTTAGACGTGGAGACATCGGTGGAATGAGCTATTCCATTACAAATAATATTGTAAACTATTTAATTGTTATCGCAACTTTATCGGGAGTTCTTGGATGGCCGGACAAGATTGTGTACGGTTATGTGATTCCGGGAATGTCCATTGGCTTGTTGTGCAGTGGTATTTATTACGCATATATGGGACGCAGACTTTCTAAGAAAGAAGGAAGAGCGGATGTAACAGCACTTCCGTCCGGTGTGTCTACTCCGGCGATGTTCGTAATTTTGTACGGAGTGATTATGCCGCTTCATTACGCGTTAGAAGATCCAATGCTTGCATGGTCAGCAGCAGTGGCAGCCTGCTTCATCGGTGGAGCAGTAGAGTTTATCGGTGGTTTTATCGGACCATGGATGAAAGAGAAGCTTCCAAGAGCTGCGCTTCTTGGTACAGTTGCAGGAATTGGCTTTATCTGGATGGCAACACAGGGTGTGTTTGATGTGTTTGGAGATCCATTGGTAGGTCTTCCGATTTTGTTCGTTGCAATGGTAGGTATTTTCGGAGGATATTTATTCCCGAAGAAGATTCCGCCGCTTGTAGTTGCAATCGTTGGCGGTATCATATATGCGTTCTGTCTGGGACGTACGACTGTAGATTTCAGTGGAATCGGGTTCTATATTCCGAATCCGGTCAACAGTATCCAGCATTTAATTGATGGATTTGCGATTGTGGCTCCTTATTTGACCATTGTGATTCCTGTTGAGATTTATAACTTTATTGAAACGATGGATAATGTAGAAGCAGCGAATGCGGCAGGTGATAATTACAATGTCCGTGAGACTCAGTTTGCGGATGGAATCTGTACTATGATTTCTGCAATTTGCGGAGGTGTCGTACCAAATACCGTATGGCTTGGTCATGCCGGACTTAAAAAATCCAATGCCGGAATCGGCTACTCTCTTGTGTCAGGAATCGTTCTTGGTGCAGCCGGATTGTTCGGACTGTTTACTTTCTTAAGTAATATGGTTCCACCGGCAGTCTGTGCGGTAACATTTTTGTGGTGTGCGATCGTTATGGTGGCGCAGGCGTTTAAGGACTGCGAAGTGAAGCATTACGCTGCAGTTGGAATTGCTATGGTTCCGCCGGTTGCAGATTATCTTTATACACAGATTACAGGTGCAGTAGGACTGGCTGGATATTATACAGAGGTTACGTCTTCCGGCTTATCTGAATACAATGCAGAGATCACACAGATGATCAAGGATGCAGGTGTGATGTGGAATGGTGTTCCGGGAGTGAAGAGCGGAGCAATCATTATCGGTATTTTGCTTGGAACAATGACAGTGTTTATTATCGATAAGAAGCTTGATAAGGTGGCAATTACTGCGGCAGCAGGATATGTACTGGCTTGCTTTGGCTTTATTCATAGCGCACAGCTTGGATTTAATCCGACCTCCCCGTTTGCTGTGGGATATCTTGTAATAGCAGTACTAGCGCTGATCCTCCATATGGGACGAAGCAGCTGGTTTAAAGGACCGGATCATTTTGATTATGTATAGTCAGATTTGAATATAGTGAAACCGCAGATGCGTAAGAGTGAGAGGCGTCTGCGGTTTTAATTTTTGTAGAAAAATATTATTCTTATAAATGAGTTTTGAAGAGAATGTTATTTTGAAAAATATATAGAACATGAAAGAGAGGAGACATATTTATGGGACATTAAAAAGGGAAACAGCAATTGTTACAGGCGGAGGAAAGTCTGTTTTAAGTGATGGAAGATGTGGTTCTATCGGATACGGAATCGCAACAGCCTATGCAAAAGAAGGCGCAAATCTTGTGATCACAGGGCGCAATGTAAAGAAATTAGAAGAGGCGAAGGAAGAGCTTGAACGTCTCTACGGAATCAAAGTTTTGCTGGTACAGGCAGATGCTTCAGCAGGAGGAGACAATGAGGCGGTTGTAAATCATGTCGTAGAGGAGGCAATTAAAGAATTCGGACGAATCGATGTGCTGATTAATAATGCGCAGGCATCCACATCGGGAGTCACACTTGCTATCCACATTTAAAAGAGACCAAGGGAACAGTGATCAACAAATTATGGTCAATGCGCTTACGCTGCCGCGAAAGAAGGAATCCGCGGTTTGTCAAGAGTTGCGGCAAATGAATGGGGAGCAGATGGAATCAATGTAAATATTATCTGTCCGCTTGCATGGACCGCGCAGCTTGAAAATTTTGAAAAAGCATATCCAGAAGCCTTTAAAGAAAATGTAAAAATGCCGCCGGCAGGACATTTTGAAGATACAGAAAAGGAGATTGACTGTGTATGTGTACAACTGGCATCTCCAGATTTCAAATATATGCGCAGAGAGACATTGACGGTGGAAGGCGGAATGGGATTGCGTCCGTAGTTTATCAAAGATGGATTTATATTCTTGCTATCTATGAAGAAGCTTAGTATAATATTTACGTGAGTAGGAAGTCTCAAAAAAATAGGAAGAGATGGGAAAAAAGATGGCAAAAAGTGAGGCCAAAGGTGAAGAATTAAAACAACAGATCATAGAAACTGCATGGGAACTGTTTTGGAAAAAAGGATATGAGAAAACAACAGTAAATGACATCATTGAGTCAGTGGGAACATCAAAAGGAGGATTTTATTATTATTTTTCGGCTAAAGAGGATTTGTTAAATGCTCTGTATTCTGTATTTGATCGAGAGTATAAAAAGTTCTATGAAAATATGGATAAAACCCTTCCGAGTTTGGTGCAGCTAAAATTATTAAGTCAGTATGTTTCTTATTTTATTGAAGGAAATGTTTCTTCAGAACTTTTGGCGGCATTATACCAGTCACAGCTTGTTAAAAAGTGTCAGGAATGTTTTTTAAGTCCCGACAGATATTACATTAAGCTTGTGAAAAAGATTATTGCAGAAGGTCAGGAAAGGAAAGAAATCCGAGATGATATATCGGTGGAGGATTTGGCACATCATGTGTTGGTTTTAGAACGGGGAATTATCATGGACTGGTGTGTTCAAAATGGCAGCTTTTCATTGGGGTATTATGGAACCGGGAGCTTTGATCTATATATTGAATTTATGAAAGCAGAAAACGCAGGATAGAAAATGAAGACAATAAAATGTCTTCATTTTTTGCTTTATAAAAGACTATAGTCTGTAGTGAATAAGAAAGTATTATGATTTCATTATAGGAAATAATAGATTAAAAACTAATGATTAAATAAGTAATAAACAGAAAATAAATGAAAAATATAAAAATTAAGAAAAAATAAGTGGACAAATAGTAAGGAGATTGTTATTATTATAACCATAAACAGACCGCGGTTTCTAATTGGATTTATTTCATACACAAGGAGGGAAGCTTATGAAATATACAGAGATATGTAATGCTGTCTGGATGTTTCTCTGGGTAGGTGTATTGCTTTTAGCTGTAATTCTTCAATGCCTTATTTTTATGAAACGTGCGTGGAAGCATGCTTTGGATCTGGGATTATCTTCGGCTCAGATTAAGAAAGGTCTGACAACCGGAATTTCTATCAGTATCATGCCAACACTACCTGTTTTGCTGGTATTGTTGTCGTTGATGCCGTTGCTGGGAATTCCACTTCCATGGCTGCGTCTTTCAATTATAGGTTCGGCGTATTATGAAACTTATGCAGCTACTACTGCTTTGGAATGTGTGGGCGAAACGTTCCAAGTGGGTGGTTACAGTGTAGACGGATGGATTGCCGCTGCGTGGGTAATGACGATTGGAGGCAGTGCGTGTGTACTTTGGTCTTCATTAGCAATAAAACCTATTTCAATGATTTATGAGAAAGCTGAAAAAATTGATATGAAATTAGTTCTTTCAATTGGAAGCGGATGTATGGCAGGAATTATGGCATATGTATCGGTGTCTTATGGATTTAGTGCTATGTCTACAAAAGGAGTTGTTTTTTGTATCAGTTTTGCTGTGGGTGCGTTGTTGGTATATTTGTATAATAAGAAACCGAAGTTTAAGAAACTGTCTGACTATGTAATGACAATCAGCATGGTAGTTGCGATGATTGCTGCATGTTTTATTTTTTAGAAAGAGAGGGTGTTGTTTATGAAATCAAAGGGATATCACAGTTGGATACATAAATTTGGAATCCTCTCAAGTCTTTTTCTATTCGCTGCCATGACAGCATTTCCGATTGCAGCGAGTGTAATTTATGGAAAATGGCCGGATTTCAAACAGCTATGGCCGGGATTTGTAGCTGTTATACTATTTATGGCACCGTATTGGCCGGGAGAAACAATCGGATATATGTCAGTTATGGGACCGGGAGCACTTTATATGTCCTACATTACAGGAAATGTTACGAATCTTAGAATGCCGGCAACCGTGGGAACGATCAATTCGTTGGGGATAAAACCTAATACGGATGAGTGTCATACAATGGCGATTATTGCGTGTGGGGCTTCCATTATCACAACAGTTGTAATTGTTGCATTGGGCGTTGTGATTGCTGCGCCACTTGCACCGGTATTAGAATCTCCGGTTTTAAAACCAGCATTTGATTATGTAGTTCCGGCACTATTTGGAGGACTCGTTGCACAGACGATATTAAAAGGGAAAAAACAGTTTTTATATTATTTAATTCCATTAGCAGTATGCTTATATTTTTGTTATTTTACCTCAATGGATGGAGCATATTATATGCTGATTGCAATTATAGTGTCTGTACTTGTCTATCTAATTGATTATAAAAATACAAAGAAAAAGGAATCTGCATAGCAGTAATAAGTGGAAAGGAGAAGCTTATGGATAAGTTGACATATATTATTTGTGGTAAATTATACAATGGAATCGATGCGGAATTTAAAGAAGGTTATAAGATTCTTGTGAAAAATGATAAGATAGAAGCGGTGGGGCGCGATGTTCCACAGCCGGAATCTGCAGAAATTATTGATCTTTCCGATGCAACTGTTACACCGGGAATGATTGATGCACATATGCATATGGATTATTTTGATTGGCATACGATCCGTGAGGAAGTTTATACTACATCAGAAGAAGCAAAAACATTAGCGATTGTAAGGACTGCGAAGAAGTCGCTTTCCAGAGGTTTTACAACCGTTCGTCATACCGGAGGAATCAATTCAAACGGTTTTGGAGTATTGGATGTAAAAAGAGCGATAGAAAAGGGATATATTACAGGATGTAGAATTGTAGCGGCGCCGAGATTTTTGTGTGCTGCCGGAAGTCATGGAGATTTGTCACAGGGCTTTGCAAGAAATCCGGAATTATCTAATATCACGCAGAATCTTAGATTATCTCTTGGTTCAGGAAAAGATTTCTTTGTAAATGCTGTGCGTGAAGAAATTAAATATGGGGCAGATTTTATAAAGATTATGGCTACGGGAGGATTTTTCACACCTTATGATAATCCTTCGCAGCAGCAGTTAAATGATGATGAAATGAAAGCGATCATGGATACAGCGCATGAATGGGGAAAGACCGTAACTGCCCATGTGTATAGTCCTAACCATATGCAAAAGCTAGTAAAATATGGAATTGACGGCATGGAGCATTGTTCTCTTCTGGATGAGGAAACTGCACAAATGATTATTGATAACAATGTATATGTTGTGCCGACGTTCTGTCCGTATGAAGAAGCCGTTCACTATGATCCGGTGAAGATTCAGACAAAACAAAAAGAGTATAAAGAAAAACTTGAATATTATAAAGATGCGCTTCAAGCAGGGCGTGAAGTGATTAAAAATTGTAAATGTAAACTGGGATATGGAACGGATTTTGTTGCCACACATCAAAATTTTGAAAGTGGATATGAATTTAAAGCATGGATGGATAGCGGAATGGGAACGTTTAGGACTTTACATGCGGCAACAAAAGTAAATTCGGAGATCTTACAACTTGATGATAAAATCGGTACTTTAGAGCCGGGAAAATTGGCGGATATTTCGGCTTGGAAGAGAGATCTTATGACAGATCCTTATGCTCTTTTAGACTGTGCTTTTGTTATGAAGGAAGGAATTATTTACGAGACAGAAAAATGCGAGGATCTGGAAGAAGGGTAGGTGCTTGCTATCTCTAAAGTCATTTTATATAATAGAAATATAAAAAGAGAAATGAGAAGTGCCAATGAAGATTATTATTTCACCAGCTAAAAAAATGAAGGTAAATACAGATACACTGGAAGTGCGGGCACTTCCGGTGTATTTGCATGAAGCGGAATATTTGCGACAGTATCTGTCGGAACTTTCTTATGAGGAATTGAAAAGTTTGTGGAAGTGTAACGACCAGATTGCTCAGATTAATTACGAGAGAGTGCAGACGATGAATCTTCGTATGCACCTTACTCCTGCATTACTTTCATATGAAGGGATTCAATATCAATATATGGCTCCGGCAGTGTTAGAAGACGGTCAGTGGGAATATGTGCAGGAACATGTATGTATTTTGTCAGGATTCTATGGTGTTGTTCATCCGCTTGATGGAGTGACTCCTTATCGATTAGAAATGCAGACGAAAGTAAATCTTCCGAATGTGAAGAATCTGTATGAATACTGGGGTGAAAAAATTTACAGAGAGGTGTCGGCAGATACAGAAGTGATTGTAAATCTTGCGTCTAAGGAATATAGTAAATGTGTTGAGAAATATTTGACTCCGGAAATCAGATATATTACGTGTGTGTTCGCAGAATACAAAGGGGATAAAGTGATTGAGAAGGGAACTTATGCCAAGATGGCAAGAGGAGAAATGGTGCGTTTTTTGGCGGAGCGTAAGGCGGAAAGACCAGAGGAAATGAAGTCGTTTTGCCGTCTGGGGTATCGGTATTCTGAAAAAGAGTCTACGAAAGATCGTTATGTATTTCTAAAAGAGCAGGGAGGCGATAAGTAATGAAAGAGCTTACAAAATTGATTTTGGATGATATGAAACCAGCATTAGGCGTAACTGAACCCGGAGCAATTGCATATGCAGCGGCAAAGGCGAAAAGTTACCTAGAAGGAGAAGTAGAGCAGGTGTGCGTAGCGATGAACAGCGGAATGTACAAAAATGCGTTTACCTGTGGAATACCAAACAGCAGTGAAGTAGGGAATGTTTTTGCAGCAGCGTTAGGCGTTGTGGCGGGAAATGCTGAGAAAGGATTGGAGTCTTTGGCAGATGTTCGACCGGAAGATAATACCTCGGCAAAGAAATTAATAGAACAGGGAAAAGTTCAAGTAGAATTAAGTGGTATTACCAGCCGGATATTTATCGAAGCATTTGTAAAAACGACGAGCGGAGAAGCGACCGTAACGATCCGAGATTCTCATACAAATATTGTCAAGATTGTAGTAAATGGGAAGATTGTGCTGGATAAAGAGTCGGAAGAAGTCTTGGGAAATAAAGAAGAAAATAAAACGCATGCTATACATAATTATACGTTGGAACAATTAGTAAAATACGTTGAGACGGAAGCAATAGAAGAACTTCTTTTTATAAGAGAAGCGTATAAAATAAACTGGGAATTGTTTGAAGAAGGGCTAAGGAATCCGAGAACAACCTTTGCAAGATATTTATTAGAAAAAAACGGAGGGGAAATTATTTCTTCAAATGAGCAGGCAACAGCTTCGTTATTGTGTAATGCGGCAATTGAAGCGAGAGTGATTGGTCTTGATAAGCCGGCAATGAGCATTACCGGTTCCGGCGCCCATGGAATTATCGCGACGATGCCTCTATATGCGGCATATAAGGTAAATGGTTATTGTGAGGAAGAACTTCTTCGTGCAACAGCGCTTAGTTATCTTGTGTGTATGTACATTAAGGAGTACTCTGGGAAATTATCAGCGTTCTGTGGATGTGCGATTGCGGCGGGAACAGGTATGGCGTGCGCACTTGTGTATTTAAGAGGCGGAACTGTAGAAATGATGAAGCATACAATCAATAATATGGCGAGCAGTATTACCGGAATGATCTGTGATGGCGGAAATCAAGGATGTACTATGAAAGGAATTGCAGCGGTAGACGCGGCATACCAGTCTGTGGATTTTGCCATGCATGGAATTTATATTCAAGATGTTCATGGAATCAACGGAAATACAGCTGAAGAGACAATGAGAAATATGGGGCTGATCGCTTCGCCTGGAATGGTAGAGACAGAAGGTACGATCGTAAAGATTTTTGAAGATAAATTGAAGAAATAAAAGTCCTATAAAAGGGAGGATGCCGGGTAACCGCCTAGTGCGGTTCCCGGCATATATTATGAAAAAGTTTATTCAAAATAGTATTTACTATGCGTCATCATTTCTTCTTTTTGATGATATTAGTATACGTGATATCTATGAAGAAATAATGTGCTATAAATGAAAGAATTTTGAAAGATAAATGAACAAATTGTGAACATCCATTTTCTATTTCCGATAGGCAAATGCCGGAAGTCCATCTTTCATCGGCACAGTAACATTTCCTTGAATTAATGGTGCGGCATAAGCAATGAAATCATCACTGATATCGGAACCATTTTCGGTGATCCACTGAGCAGGAACTGGTTTTTCTTTGTTGCAAATGTTGTTGACATCCGCGGTTCCGTAAGATAATTCGTATGGGTGATTATAGTGTCTGTTAAATGTGATCATTTTACCGGTTTCACCCTTGAGAGCGGCTTGTACACCGTATGCGCCTGCGTTGACTGCCTCTGTAAGATCAGTGTCGGACAGCATAGCGCTGGAACAGCGCTGACATACATTAAGCTCGATGGAACGTACTTTTACGCCGACTTTTTCTTTGACAAGATTTTCTAAATATTTTCCGGAACCGGTAAGCATCTTGTGACCAAAATTATCCACACCGACATCACTTGCGTATTCGCAGATAAAGGTTCCTTTTCCGTCATTGATTCCTTCAGAGATACATACTACAAGATTTGGTGTTGTTTCAAGACTTTTTTGTACTTTAGCAATGAAATCATCTTGATCGAAAGCCACTTCCGGAAGATAGATCAGTACTGGGTTATCTCCTTTAAATTTGCGGGCGAGAACACTGGCGGCAGTGAGCCATCCGGCATGGCGTCCCATGATTTCAACAATGGTAACAGATTTTTTGTTGTCGTAGACGGAAGCGTCAAGAGCAATTTCCCGTACCGTAGAAGCTACATATTTCGCAGCACTTCCGTAGCCCGGTGTATGGTCTGTTTCTACAAGGTCATTGTCGATAGTTTTTGGAACACCGATAAAACGGATATCACTATCGATTCCGGCAGCATAACGGGATAGTTTGCTTACAGTGTCCATAGAATCATTTCCGCCGATGTAAAAAAAGTATCCAATGTTTTTCTCTTCCATTTTCTGAAACAAGAGAGGATATACCGGATCTGACAGATCTTCCGGCAGCTTATAGCGACAGGAGCCGAGATATGCACCAGGGGTTGTCTTAACAAATTCCAGCTCTCCAGTTTTAGAAAGCACCCCCATATCCATAACTTGATCATTTAAGAATCCTTCAATTCCATTTACCATACCGTAGACATGCTCGATCTTGTCTGCGTGTTTCAATCCTTCTGATGTTACTCCGTATAAACTCCCATTGATAACAGCGGTAGGACCGCCGGATTGTCCAACGATTATATTTTTCATGTGAAATTCCTCCAATCTTATAATACTTAATACTATATCGGAAAAACTATAATTTTACAACGTCCATATAGGGATTTGTGTAGAAAGCGGTTGGAAAATAGGAGAGAATGTTTTATACTAATAGAAGTTTTTGAAGGAGGAAATCTGTATGAAATATATATCCTTTGCGATTCCTTGCTATAATTCACAGGAGTACATGGCAAAAGCAATCGAGAGTATTCTTGTTGGCGGTGAAGATGTGGAGATTATTATCGTCAACGATGGCTCAAAAGACCAGACATTAACAATTGCACATGAGTATCAGGAAAAATATCCTGAAATTGTCAAAGTGGTAGATAAAGAAAACGGAGGACATGGGGATGCAGTGAACGCCGGATTGAGCCATGCGTCCGGACGGTATTTTAAAGTGGTGGACAGCGATGACTGGGTGGACGAAGAGGCTCTTTGTACAATTTTAGATCTTTTGCATCAATTTGAAGAGCAAGGAACGCAGATTGACATGCTGATCTCTAATTATGTATATGAAAAAACAGGAGCTTCCCGTAAGAAATGTATTCATTATCGAAATGTACTTCCGCAGGGAGAGGTTTTCAAGTGGGATGATATCGGACGGTTTCATTTAGATCAATATATATTGATGCATTCTGTCATCTACCGCACGGAGATGTTAAAGTTAAGCCAGATGGTGCTGCCAAAGCATACTTTCTATGTAGATAACATTTATGTGTACTATCCGCTTCCGTATGTTCGGAAAATATATTATCTGGATGTAGATTTTTACCGCTATTTTATTGGGCGTGACGATCAGTCCGTAAATGAGAAAAATATGATTGCGAGAGTGGATCAGCAGATATTTGTGACGAAGTCAATGATTAAAATGTATCAGATGAAAGACATTTCCAGTAAGAAGCTTAGAAGCTATATGATCAATTATCTGGCGATTATGATGACTGTGTCTTCGATCATATGTATTCGTTCGAAGAAAGAGGAAAATCTGGAGAAGAAAAAGGAATTGTGGAAGTATTTGAAGAAAAAAGATATGCGTACGTTTCTTAAGATACGATATGGTATCCTAGGACAGACAATGAACATTCCGGGGAGATCCGGACGCAAGATTTCGTCTCTTGCATACAGTGTGGCGAGAAGGATTGTAGGTTTTAATTAAAAATAGGTTTCATGAAATAAAAAGTAAAAATCTATAAATTGCATAAAGAATTAATGTATTACATTGATCCGGATAAAATGGCATTGTTTAAGATTCGTTTATCCGATTATTTTGGTGGAGATGTTAACGAAGTTTCTTTGGATGTTTCCGGTTTTCAGTGGGATGGAGTCAATATTGTAGGAGCGGGCTGCATACTCACATTTGAAGGTCCTAGTCCAGGGAACGGGAAGTTCAGAACGTTGACTGGTGTGGTAAATGTAGATGAATCGGGAGAATTAGAGTTTGTTGAAGGAGAGTACTATTAAAACAAAAGACGAGGTTAAGAGAGATTTCAGAAATGGAGTCTCTCTTTTTTTCTTTGAATTTAAAATAGATAACTGCATGAATACTGAGAAGGTTTCGTATCATTTATAAATACAAAGTGAAATGGAGAAGCGGTAAGTCAAAATGGAAAGTCAAAAAAGAGAGAATATTTTAAACCTTGCATTAGAGGCAACAGGAGAAGAAAGGGAACGTTCAATCGAATTAGATGTGGGTTTTGCAAAAGAAGAAAAAGAGTGGACGTTAATTATCAAATATTCGGGTGATTTAAAGGAGGTTCGAGGAATTGCAAGTCGAGTAACGCCGCTGATGGGAGGATATGCGGTGATCGTCATAAAAGAAGATAGAATTAATACATTGACGGAGTTTCCACAAATTGAATATATTGAAAAGCCTAAAAGACTTTTCTTTGAAGTGATGGAGGGGAAACGGGTATCTTGTATTTATCCGGTTCAGAATCCTCCTCTTTCGTTGTCTGGAGAAAAGATTTTTGTGGCAATTTTAGATTCGGGCATTGATTATGAGCGGGAGGATTTCAGAAACCCAGATGGAACTACGCGGATTCGTGCGCTTTGGGATCAAAGTCTTAGGAATGGTGTGGATGGAATTGCGCCAAGAGGATTTGAAGTGGGTGTAGAATATAATCAGGAAGAGATTAACAAAGCGCTTCAAGCGGGAACGAACGAAGAAAGAAAGCAGATTGTGAAGTCGCAGGATTTCTCTGGTCACGGAACTGCGGTGGCAGGCGTAGCGGCAGGAAGTGGGAGCAAAGGTTTTGGACAATATCGGGGCGTGGCTCCGGAAAGCGAACTTATTGTAGTGAAACTAGGGACGCCGGATCGGGAGAGCTTTCCCAGAACGACAGAGTTGATGATGGGGCTTGATTATGTTATGAGAAAGGCGTTGGAATATAGAAGGCCAGTAGCGATTAATTTAAGCTTTGGAAATACATATGGTTCGCATGATGGAACATCCCTATTGGAGCGGTTTATTGATGATATTTCCGGTGTGTGGAAAAATAGTATTTGTATTGGAACCGGAAATGAAGCGGCAAGCGCGGGGCATACGTCAGGTCAGCTTCGGGATGAGGAAGAAGCGGTGATTGAATTGGCAGTTCAAGATAGACAGCCGTCTTTAAATATACAGATATGGAAAGAATATACAGATGTCATAGATATTTCACTTATCTCTCCTTCAGGCGTGGAGATAGGACCGATTCCAGAAAAACTTGGAGCGCAGAGATTTACTATGGGACAGACAGAAGTCCTGTTGTATTATGGAGAACCAAGTCCATTCAGCACTGCACAGGAAATTTTTATTGATCTGCTTCCTGTTAATGATTATATGAATCAAGGAGTATGGAAAATTGTGCTGACGCCAAGGAAAGTTGTGACGGGATTGTATGAATTGTGGCTTCCGAGTGAAGCAGTATTAAATAGAGGAACTGGATTTTTGTATCCTAAGAATTCAACAACACTTACCATTCCATCCACCTCGTGGAGAGCAATTTCAGTAGGAGCTTATGACGGACGTACATTTTCTTATGCGGATTTTTCAGGAAGAGGTCCCTTAAGAGGGGGAAGCGGTATGCTTTTAAAGCCGGATCTGGTAGCCCCCGGGGTGGATATTACGACTGTAGCGGCAGGTGGAGGTTATGCATCCTTTACGGGGACTTCGTTTGCAACACCTTTCGTTACAGGGGCGGCGGCGCTTCTGATGGAATGGGGCATCGTGAAGGGGAATGATCCGTATCTTTATGGCGAGAAGTTGAAGGCGTACTTAAGAAGAGGGGCGAAGCCGCTGCCGGGGATTACAGAATACCCCAATCCAAAGGTGGGATATGGGGCGCTGTGCGTGGGGGAAAGTATACCTGAAATATGAAAAAACAAAATTTTTACAACTATTATCAGTGGAAAACTGATATAATAAATGAAGTTAGTTGATGATAGCTTTGATGAGGTAAACGAGAAAAGCACGAATGATGAGGAGTACAGAAGAAGGGTGTGCGTATGATGGCGTCTCTGATATGTACTGCATGGGCGTGCGTATCTGGCAGAGGAATTAAGACAGGAATATGCAGAAAAACGGCGAAAGAAGATTGGTTTAAAATAATACAGAGGAGAACTAAGAATGGCAAATTTGAGATTAAAGAAATTAATATTGGAAGTTGTGAATAATCAGTTGGAAGATAACAATCCACCGGAAACAAAAGATGTATATGACAAATTGCTTGCAGCAGGATATTCTGTCAGTGAGGCAAAAGAAAAAATCGGAGCGGTTGTAATTGAAGAAATATATGATGTAATGAAAGAAAAGCAGCCATATGATGAAAAACGATACACAGATGCGCTGAATCGCATGGTGCAGCAGTGTATAGATTATGGAGATACTTACCATATTCGGACTGAATGGGATGAATGGGACGATTTGGTGCAAAAAGGATATGAAGCGGAAGTAACAGGTGGCGAGAATGAAATGATCGCCTGTTGGTGGAAAGCGTGGGATATTTTTCAAAAGATTGTTGAACAGGAAGAAATGAAAACAAGTGTCAGCGACATTATGGAATCACAGGATTATAAATATCCGGTTGATGAGTGGTTGCAGGATATGGAAATGGAGCTTGGAAAAGCTGTGGAGTCCGAAAAGAGGCTGGAATTTTGCAGAAAAGTTCTTGAAATATTTGATTGGAGTTTTGATGATAGCAGCAATTATATGTCCGCGATCGGAGAAGAACTGTATGAGACAGGAAAAGTGGACGAGGGACGAGAGTGGTTTGAAAATTGGCTGGAAAAAGAACCGCATAACCGGAATGCACTCGATACATATAGTTGGTGTATACAAAAAGAAGAAGGCATAGAGGCTGCATATCAGCTACTGAAAAAAGAGGTTATCGGTGTTGCGTGTACGATGAAGAACGACTTGCTGTTTATTAGAGCAAAATCACTTGCAGAGTATTTGAATCTTACAGAAGATGTAAAATGGATTGAAACACAACTGGAGACATTTCGGAACTCTTTTATGAAAGCGGATTTGTACAATGATATGTATGATGATTTTAGAATGCCGGCTCAACAGCCGATTGTGAAAGAGAAGAAAATATATCCGAACGATCCGTGTCCTTGCGGAAGCGGTAAAAAATATAAAAAGTGCTGTGGAAGAAAATAAGAGGAGAAAAACTGATCATGGAAGAAAAAGCATTGGAAACATTATCGAAATCGCAGTTGGAATGGATTATTCTGGAAATGCATAAAATGTTTTCGGAAAAGCAAAAGAAGAAATTTGCAGAATTGATTCGAGAATGTGACAGAGATGAGGAGGGAGAGAATATATCGCCGTTACAGGTGAGGATGTCACAGGAACTCGTTGACGAGAAGATGAGTCAGATTGAGTTATGGAAACAGCAAATTGGCGAGGGAGAATTATATCTGGATACAGAAGAATATGAGGACTATTCCGGTGGATATTGGGATAGAGAGTGGATAACAGATTATTATGATAATCACAGGATTGGCGATAAAATCATGTCTATGATCCGGTTTGCAAAGGATTGTGTGGAGGATCGGAGATATCAGGAAGCCAGTGATATTTATGAATGGCTTTGGGAAATGCAAGTGGTTACCGATAATGAATATAGTGAATCTATAGATTTGGAAATGCTTGAAGAGAATAACCTGATACATGCAGATATGAAAGAGTTGGCATTACTGACTTTGTATGCAGACTATCAATTTTTACCGCCGGAAAAAAGAGCAGAAGACATATATTTGTATTTCTCGATGAGTGTATTTTCAAAATTGCATATCGAAGATATGTTCCGCATGGGAAGGGAAAGCCTAAAAGATACAGAGCAGTTCTGGAGAGATTGGATCGAATTGTTGAAGAATAAAAATGGCGATACAGAAGCAAGGCTGTTGAAAGAGGCCGTTCTTCAAAAAAGAGGAATAGAGGAATTGACCAGAATTGCCGATGAAAATGCAGCGACTCATCCGTCTTTATATCTTTCGGTTATGGATGAATATGAAAAAGGTCATATGTATGAAATAATAGAAAACACAGGGAAACGAGCGCTTGATATCCTGGATCCTTGTATAAAAATAAGAGGCGAAGTTGCGTTGAGAGCGGCGGTCTCTTCTTCTGTTTTACAACATGAAGAAGAGATGATGCGATTTTGTTTTGAAGGCTTTCGGTCTGATTCGAATGTTAAAAATTATCTTCGTTTATTCGGGACAGAGAAGATGGCAGAGGAATATGGGATACAGGCAGCAACTGAATTAAAAGGAGAAAATAGAGGGAATCAACATTGTAATTATAGGAGTACTGAACTTGCAAAGAACATAATAGATGATTACGAATACTACAGATTATGTTTTTTTACAGGGAGATTTTCCAAGGTCAAAGAAGCCTCAAAAAATCCAAAAGGCTCTCTGGGATGGAGTATGTCCTTTGTACGATGTGGAATCAGTCTGTTCTTACTATATCTGTATGAGAAAGCGCTTCCTTCGAAGGCTCTCTCATGTGTAGCTGCAAGTATTGGATTTGCCGATACCAAAGATGAGAAAACTTTGATGCAATTTGAAAAAGAGATACTTGAGGAAAGCCGGAGACTTAAGATAAGCGAATTTTGGAATTATGTACAGAGGTGGAAACGATATTATCCGATGAAAGACAGAGAAAAGCAGGCATATTTAAGTTGGGCAGAAAAAATCATATATAGCAGAGCAGATGCCATTGTAGGCGGACAACATAGAAGACAGTATGATCAGGTGGCTGTTTTGCTTGCGGCGGTTGGAGAGGTAAAAGAAAGTATGGGAATTTCCGGAGCAAGACGAGAGATATTTGCAGAGTATAAAAGAAAATATCCAAGACACTCTTCATTTCAGTGGGAGATGAAAAATTATTTCAATATGTCATAATGAAGAGTGAAGTCATTCCATAATGTGAGACTGTACGGTTGAACTTCTTATAAATTTCCTTGACAAAAAAGAACCATATAAGATACAATGAATGTATCATATATGGTTCTTTTTTAAAGGGAGGAGTTTTAATGAATGAGGCATTAGCGGTATATTTAAATCTGAATCTGGAGAATGTTGTGGAAAATGAAAAGTTCATTAGAAGGATTGACGAATTGCTTTTGACAGTTGGTATGAAGTATTCCGGTATTATGAATCTGTATACCTCTGTAGATAAGCAAAAACGTGATCAGACAGTTTTTCGTGCAGAGGAATTATTGAAAAATACGGATTGGCTGAAAGATGTTTTGACACACATATTGGTTGGAACAATAACGAATGCCTGTTCGCTGGAAGAGATTCAAACAGATATGATGTCAAATCCATCTCCCGAAAAATTGTGGTATTATGAAGAGTATTATCAAAAAACAAAGCAGTTGTCTCATGCAATTGTAGTTGATGAGAATAAACAGCTTAGAGATGGCTATATATCGTATCTTTTGGCTAAAAAGTATGATGCAAAAGCAGAGATTTGTGAGATGGTATCCGGACAGCCATTGAGGAAAATTGTTAAGGGAAGACATGTGGTATTGTCTAATGGGAAATGGCAACAGAAGAGCAATAAACGCTATACTTGGATTTATACATTAAAAAAACCGGTCGTTCCGGGAGATATTTTATTGGTAAATACCAAAAAAGGTCGGACTTATATCTGTGTCGACAGAATAGAATATACGGCAGGGCAAGAGTTCTGTTTAAGATATAATACAGTGAAAAAGCATATGAATGTGCGTATGGAAGAAGGAGAAGATACAAACGATGGGAAATAGTATGGATTATATTTATACATTAGGCGAGCAGAAAATAGTAATAGAGGTAGAGCAGAAGAGTATTAGACAGTCTGTTATCGAGCAGTATGTGCGTTGCAGGAAAATTCAGGGAATGACTCAGGCAGAACTGGCAAAACGTGCGGGTATTTCAAGAACAAATATCACGAGATTTGAAAGCGGTAATTATAATCCATCATTGGAAATGCTTGTGCGGATTGCAGCAGCATTGGGAACGACATTACAGGTTCAGTTGATAACGAAGGAATAAATTGCTGGAAATGGAGACAGGTTATGAAGAATAGAATTATAGATGTTCAGAACATAAAAATTACTGTTTCAAAAGAAGAGCTGGATGATTACATATGTATTACAGATATTGCAAAAGCTAAAGCAGGAGAATCACGTAGTGCAGATGTAGTAAAAAACTGGCTGCGAAATAGAAATACGTTAGAATTTTTAGGAACATGGGAAATGATTTATAATTCTGATTTTAAAGTGGTCGAATTCGACCACTTTAAATTAGAAGCAGGTTTACACACATTTGTATTAAGTGTTGCAGAATGGATTAATAAAACAAACGCAATAGGCTTATATGTAAAGCGTGGGAAATATGGAGGTACATATGCTCATAAAGATATTATCTTTGAATTTGCATCTGCAATCAGTCTGGTTTTTAAGTTATATTTGATAAAAGAATTTCAGCGTCTGAAAGAAAAAGAAAATAAATCAAGACAAATAGAGTGGAATGCTAAACGTTTTCTGACTAAAAATAATTATTTGATTCAGACAGACGTAGTAAAAAACTACTTACTTCCGCAGAAGGATTATAAAGAAAATTTGCAATGGCTGGCATATGCAGAAGAAGCAGATATATTAAATGTGGCTTTGTTTGGATTTACAGCGAAAGCATGGAGAGAAGCCAATCCAGGATTGGCAAAAAGAATAATGTCAGAGATTTTGCCACCATTAATGAATTGACATGTGTAATAAGAGAATTTTACAGTATGAGGCGGCAGTGAAACTGCCGCCTTGGGAAAAGAGCATGGCAAGAAAAAGATGCTGTCTTTGCTTTATTTTTCTTGTTCTTCCGGATAGAATAAGCCCTATGATTTTCTTATTTCAGTCATCATAGATATGACATCTACTGTATAGTCTAAGTGCATTTCATTTTTTTTGCCCGGATACTGCTTTTCCCATATCAAGAACCTCATATCTTAATGCATGTTCCGTTTGACCGGTTGAAATGATTTCCTGGTGCTGATCTTCCGTATATGTGATTACAGCTTTTGCGGCTCGTGGATACTCATATATTTCAATATAACCTTTATCAAAGGCGAGAGTGCCTCTTTTGGGCTGTTTTGTATGTAGTGTGAGTGCAATAGTCGCCATTTCCCCGGATGGATTCATCAATAAAATTCCGGCTTGTTCGTCAACACCGCTTGGCGCCATTTTTACCTGTGATACAATTTGGTCAGGGGTGGAAGACATAAACCATCTGGCAAAAGAAAGTGCATATACGCCGATATCCAACAAGGCGCCGCCCGCCAGAGAAGGATTAAAAAAGCGGTTGGTCATATCATACTCTTTATAACTGCCAAAATTCATTTGAGCCATATTTAACTCGCCGAGGCTTCCACTTGCTATTCGGTCATGCAGTTCCTTATACAAAGGCATATGATAAATAGTCATTGCCTCTGCCAAAATCAGTTGATTTTCTTCGGCTAATTGTTTTGCTTCTTTCAGTTCCCGTGAATTTAACGTAATAGATTTTTCGCATAAAATGTGTTTTCCATGCCGTAATGCTTCTTTTAAATACTGGATGTGTGTATTGTGAGGCGTGGAAATGTAAATAGTATCTATATTTTCGTCAGTAAAAATGTCCTGAATATTTTCATATACTTTAGGAATATGGTATTTTTCTGCAAAATCTTTTGCCTTACTGTAGGTTCTGTTTGCGACTCCGTAAAGGGTGCGTCCTTCCTGCTGCATTGCATCTGCTAACTGATGAGCAATGACACCACATCCCAAAGTTACCCAATTATAAGTTTTCATTATCGATCCTCCTGATTGGCTGTTTTAATATACATACAGTGCATTACTTCGCTTAATATCGGTTAAAATATCTTTGCCTGTACAGCATAATTCAGTGATTAGTTCGGTGTCTATTTTTAGCGGTGTAGTAGAAAACAATATTTTGTAGGAATAAGGTGTTCTTCGAGAAGAGGATAATCCTAAAACCAATGCAGGTGTAGTTGGTTTGGTGGTAAATGGTATTTTTGCGTAGATAAAAAGTTCGTCACAACGATTATAAGGATTTTGTGCACGTATGGTTGTTACGGTATCATAGTAAGAAATCGTACCATGATAAATATAAGAAGAACATCCATATTCTTTGACAGATGGAATATCGTAATAAATAATGCAAGAGTCTTCCTTATCGGTATTTCGATTGATTTCTAATACAGACGTATAAACCTTTTTCTCGGGTATAAAGTATTGATAAAAATAGAAAAGTTCTGTGCGCTCGAAAAAGCTTTCGTGTTTACGATGAGTTGAAATTGCTTTTTCATCCATTTTATAATCAATTAAACGATTAATAGAAATTTCTAAAGCATCCGCTATTTTATATAGTATTTCAATGTCGATAGAAATGAGCCCATTTTCATATTTTGAAATGGTAGAGGAACTGTAATTTAGCTTTTCTGCCAATTCAGTTAATGTGAGACCTCGGTGTTTACGATACATTCGAATTCGATTGCCTACATGCTCGGTAATTGTCATTTTACCTCAATCCCTCCTTAATAAATTACGATAAGTATATTATAAGCTGTTATAGCTTGAGTGATGATTCTACTTTACTCCAGATGTTTGTTTTTAGCAAGATATAATGGCTTTTACGGATTTTATTTTTAAGATAGGAATTGATTAAATTTGCAATAAAAAATAGAAAATAAAGACGAAAACGATTTAAACAGTTCCTTTTTTGATTTTTAAGAAAGTCTTGAAATCAAAATGTAATGAGAGGAAAAAGAAGATGACTTTATACAAAGAAATATAATTGTTAGAATTTAGATAAATAATTAACAAGTATGTAGAGATATGCTTGTTTTGTTGTAAAACTGTTTGAGAAAGGGGACTAAAAAATGAAGAAAACAATAATTAAATGCGGGAAACTTTTTGACGGGATTAAGGATGAGTTGCAAGAAAATATGGAGATTTTGGTCAATGATAAAAAAATAGAAATGGTTGGAAGAAATCTGCCTTGCGATGAAAATACGGAAATGATAGATTTAAGTAATTTAACGGTAACGCCGGGGATGATTGACGCCCATATTCACGGAAATCTCATGAAATGGCAAGAGATGGACACCATTTTATATCAATCAGAGTCATATAGTACATTAGCTTATCTGCATACAGCCCAAAGATGTCTGGAAAGAGGATTTACGTCTATACGGGTAAATGGAATGGGACCTGCGGATTTTGGAATCGTGGATGTGAAAAATGTAATCAATAGAGGTATTTTCCCGGGTGCGAGAATGGTTGTAGGATGTCATATGCTGGGTGGAACAGGAATGCCTGGAGATATGAGCATGTATGCCAGTGCAAATCCTACGCTTTCTGACCATCTTCAACTATCGTTTATAGGAAGTGGCCCAGATTTCTTTCGGGATCAAGTGCGACGGGAAGTAAAATACGGTGGTGACTTTATTAAAGTATTTATTTCAGGAAGCTTTTTGAGTCCGGATGGTGGTCCGGATGTCTGCTATCTTTCAGATGATGAACTTGAAATGATCATTCGAACAGCGCATGAATTAAATCGACCGGTTACTGCTCATGTATATCCTTGTGAAATGATGCGTAAACTTTTGAAGTTTGGAATAGATGGTATGGAGCACGGAGCATTGATGGACGAAGAAACAGCAGAACTATTTGAAAAGAAAAATACATATTTAGTGCCAACATTTTCACCATTTCAGGATATAATAGAAGAGAATGAGGAATTTGTTGCAAAGAATACAGAAGATGCACAACGGAAATTGCGTAAATACGCGCCGATTCTTAGAAAGAGCAGAGAAGTAATAAAAAATAGTAAAATCCGTTTGGGATTTGGTTCTGATTTTTGTGCAGTGCATCAGCCTTATGAGAGTTGTTATGAATACAGAAGCTGGTTAAGAAGTGGTATGGACCCATTTAGGACATTAAAAGCGGCTACATCAGTAAACGCGGAAATACTGGGAATCGATCATTTGACTGGCACAATAGAAAAAGGAAAGATGGCTGATATAGCAGGATGGAGCAGAGATTTGCTAACAGATCCGGAAGCATTGTTCCAATGTGATTTTGTTATGAAAGAAGGAGTTCAATATCCGACGGATTCTAAAGTTGTTGATTGTTTGTAAAATGATTTTTATTTAGCGGACAGATATTAAAAGTGAAATAGCTGTTGCTTTAAAGATGTGCGGTTTTAATTCATTTACTTGATGAGAAACCGCATATCTTTTATTGTGAAATTGCTTGAACAACCTTACCTTTTCTTAGTATAATAATCTTCCTAGGACTTACAAATGGAGGTAAGATTATGCATCAAGCATCAAGAAAACGCTATGAGACAATGGAATATCATTTTTGTGGAAAGAGCGGTTTGAAATTGCCGGCAGTTTCCTTTGGTCTTTGGCATAACTTTGGAGACAATGCGAACTATGATAATATGAAAGAGTTGTGTTTTACTGCATTTGATAATGGGATTACACATTTTGATCTGGCAAATAATTATGGTCCGAAATATGGAAGTGCGGAGAGTAATTTTGGGAAAATTTTAAAAGAAGAATTGGGAAGTTATCGTGATGAACTACTTATAAGTACAAAAGCAGGTTATGATATGTGGGAAGGTCCCTATGGAAACTGGGGCAGCAGAAAATATCTTCTTGCAAGTCTTGATCAGAGTTTGAAGCGGATGGGAATTGATTATGTAGATATTTTCTATCATCACCGCATGGACCCGGACACTCCGTTAGAAGAGACAATGGGGGCTTTGACGCAGGCGGTAAATAGTGGGAAAGCGTTGTATGTCGGTTTGTCTAATTATGATGGGGAACATTTGGAAAAAGCAGCGGCAATTTTGAAAGATTTAAAATGTCCTTTTATCATTAATCAGAACCGATATTCTATCTTTGACAGAACTATTGAAAATAACGGATTGAAAGATATGGCTGAAAAATTGGGAAAAGGGATTATTGCATTTAGCCCGTTGGCGCAAGGGATGTTGACAGACCGATATTTAAATGGAATACCGTGTGACAGCCGAGCCAAGAGAGATGGTCGTTTTTTAAAAGAGAATGCTTTGACAAAGGAGCGAATAATGCAAATTGAACAGCTAAATGTATTGGCAAAAGAGCGGGGACAAACGTTAGCTGAAATGGCTCTTGCATGGGTATTGAAAGATGGTGTTGTGACAAGTGTGTTGATCGGAGCGTCGAAACCATCACAAATTCTTGATAATATCCGAGTGGTTCAGAACACATCGTTTTGTAAAGAAGAGCTGGAAAAGATTGAAGATATATATTTAAGCAATCCGGAATATACTACGCGATAAATTTTAAGTGCTTAAGATTAGATGGAGGAAATGAGGTTAAGGGATGAAATACTTGAAACAGTTTGGGATTATTTTATTTGTTTCTTTATTAGGTGAATTGTTGCGTATGCTGATTCCATTGCCGATTCCAGCAAGTGTATATGGATTGGTATTAATGCTTATCTTGCTTATGACAGGTATTATAAAGCTTCAGCAAATAAAGGAAGTGTCTGCATTTTTAATAGAAATCATGCCGGTTATGTTTATTCCGGCAGGCGTGGGACTTTTAGAATCGTGGCCGTCGCTTCGCCCTGTATGGATTCCGGTAGTTTTTATTTCTGTAGCTACTACGATTATTGTAATGGCAGTAACTGGGCGAGTGGCTCAGAGAATTATCGGAAAGGAGGAAAAAAAGGATGGAAAAGTTTTTCGTTAATTCTGTCTTTTTTGGGGCGGTGATCAGTCTGGCGGCGTACGAAGTAGGCTTGTTAGTAAAGAGAAAATTTAAATTGGCAATTTTGAATCCGCTCCTTCTGGCAATGATCAGTGTGATGGCTTTTTTAGTGCTTTTTGATATTGATTACGATCATTATAATGAAGGCGCCAAATATATCAGCTATTTGCTCACTCCGGCCACAGTATGTCTTGCAGTACCGTTGTATGAACAGCTTACACTTTTGAAAAAGAATTTTAAGGCGGTGATTGCAGGAATTCTATCGGGTGTGTTGGCAAGCCTGATCAGTATACTTGGCTTTTCTATACTTTTTGGATTGAACCATGAACAATATGTAACGCTTCTTCCGAAATCAATCACGACAGCCATTGGGATGGGAGTATCGGAAGAGTTGGGGGGAATCGTGACGATTACGGTGGCTTCCATTGTGATTACCGGAATTTTAGGAAATGTAGTTGCAGAGTTTGTGTGTAAAATATTTAAAATTCATCATCCAATAGCCAAAGGACTTGCACTAGGGACAGCATCTCATGCTATCGGGACAGCGAAAGCAATGGAGATGGGTGATGTTGAAGGGGCAATGAGCAGTCTGGCAATTGCAGTGGCAGGATTATTGACGGTAGTAGGAGCATCTGTATTTGCAGGAATTATTTAAAAAAATATCAGGATAAAATTATTTTACAGGAGTATTGCAAAACAACTGCTTAAATTCAGTTGTGGAGTGATGCTCCCTGTTTTTGTTTTATAATTCCTTTTAATATTTTCTCCAATGAAGCCGGACTTGGTACAGGTTCTATCGCTCATGCAGCAGCTTATGTTGACGATCCGGTAGAACAGGGGTATTTCGGAGTGTTTGAAGTGTTTGTAGATACAGTAGTAATTTGTACTTTAACAGCGCTTATCGTTTTAATCGGAGCAGGAGACAGCATTCAATATGGAGTTGCAGCGGGAGCAGAGCTTACCATTAAAGGCTTCACTAATACATATGGCGGCTGGGTATCTGTTGTCACTGCAATTGCAATGTGCTGCTTCGCATTTTCGACGATTCTCGGATGGGGCTTATACGGAACAAGATGTATTGAATTCCTTGTGGGATCTAAGGTAAATAAAGGATTTATGATCGTATACTCTCTCGTGGCGATTGTTGGAGCCACAATTAATCTTGGACTTCTCTGGAGCGTGGCAGAGACATTTAACGGCATGATGGTAATCCCGAACTTGATTGGATTGTTCCTGTTATCCGGAACAGTGGTAAAACTTGTAAAGGAAAATAATGAAAAACATAAAAAGTTAAAAGGTTAATGCGGCATAAGAACCTTTAGCATATCCTCCGGAAGTGGTGCGGTAAAGCACATGGGCTCACCGGTGATTGGATGTTCAAAGGTGAGTTTGTGAGAGTGTAACGCTTGTCTTGTCATGTATTCCATATCTGGATTGTACAGATAATCACCAATCAGAGGATAGCCAAGGTGCTTCAGGTGAACTCGTATTTGATGGGTACGGCCAGTTTCTAAATGTAAGGAAATAAGGCTGTGCCCATTTTTTTCGGATAAAGTCCGGTAGTGGGTGATTGCAGTTTCTCCATGCTCAAAATCTACGATTCGTTCTATGATCGTTCCGCCTTTTCTTGCCAGAGGGGCATTGATTGTTCCCTTGTCAGGAGCTACATGACCGCGCACAAGAGCCAGATATTCGCGCTCAATCTTGTGGTCCCGAACCATGCAGGATAAAATATTTCCGCTGACAAGATGTTTCGCAACAACGGTGAGACCGGACGTATCTCGGTCAAGACGATTACTGCACCGGAAAATGAAAGGTTTGTTTTGCTGCTGGTAATACCAAGCAAGAGCGTTTGCCATAGAATTCGTGTAATTATTCATGGAAGGATGGATTGGCATTCCGGCGGGTTTATTAATAACAATAATATCTTCATCTTCATATACAATATCAAGAGGGAGAAAAGTAGGAGGAATCTTTTCCGAGCGATCATTTTCCTGTATGCAGATGGTAAGGGTGTCTCCGGTCTTCAATGTGTCACGCATATAGCAGTGCTGTCCATTGACAAGGACACTTTTGGGCATACGTTTGATTTGAGTGATGTTCTGTGAGGAATAGCCTTTATGCTTCAAAAATTGCTCGATGCGAAATCTATTGCTTTCTTTTGAAATTTTATAGTTAATAGTACGGTTCATTTAAAGCTCCTTGTGTTGTAATGGAATATTTAATGAATTTATTATAGCGAATTGTTTATTAAGCGTCCAGAGGTTGCAATGAGATAAGGATGTGTTTTAAGTGAAGAAACTATTTTTTTAAAGGATTTTTAAAGGATATATTTTAAAGGAGAAAGCTATGCCTTGACAAAAAGAAATGTACTTTTTATAATAAGGAGATGTAAGAAGACCATTTATGAATAGTCTGCAAACCAGGGCTTGTACTGGTTTCGACGGGGGTTTGGAAGTTGGAGAAGCCATCCGTAGCGGGACACTACGTTAAAAGTTCCAATTAAATATAAACGCAGACAATAGAGAATTAGCGTACGCTGCCTAATATGGCAGCAGTCGGCCTTAGGTCATCCGCTGCTTAAGTAACCGGCTTCAACGAGGCGGAGCACTTCGTTTCTAAAGCTTTGAGGAGATGGAAGAATTTATGAAGCTACTAAAGTCAGAAGCCTGTCATTAGGCGTCTGATGGAGGGAATGTCAGTATAATGACTGTGATGGGAGATGCTCTGATGGATGGGCTTTCGGACGCGGGTTCAACTCCCGCCAGGTCCACTTTAAAAACGTTCTGATTCGGTAACGGGTCAGGGCGTTTTTTCGAAAATGTGATTCAATCACAGAATTATTTCGAAAATAGGGTATAATAAACTTAACAAAACAAAAACAGATCATGAAAAGATAAAAGAAAGAGAGGAAATAGATATGTCAGTATTACATTTAACAAAGGAAAATTTTGAACAGGAAGTTTTACAGGCAAAGGAGCCGGTGTTGGTAGATTTCTGGGCGAGCTGGTGTGGACCTTGCCAGATGGTAGGACCGGTTGTCGAGGAAGTGGCAGGAGAGGTTACAGATGCTAAGGTCTGCAAGGTAAATGTAGATGAACAGCCGGAACTTGCAAGACAGTTTAGAGTGATGTCTATCCCGACACTAATGGTTTTTAAAGACGGGCAGGCGGTAAAGAGAGAAGTGGGCGCGAAGTCAAAAGCAGAACTTCTTGATATGTTGAATGCATAGGGAGTAATAAAATAGAGATAAAAGAAATAAAATTATAAACCCGATAGATTATAAAAGAATATGGAACAAGCAGCGGGAGTGCCGTACAGGGCGCTCCCGTAATTTGTATGAACTAAGAAGTTACAGCAAATTTTTAAGTCCTGCTTTATCGGTCAGTGTAACCGTTCCACGGGAAAGTGTCACATATCCTTCTGATGAAAAATATTTTAACATTCGGGTAACCACTTCTCGTGCGCTTCCCATTAATTTGGCAATCTGTTCATGCGTCATGGAAATTACATCAGAGTGGGAGGCAGCAGATTCGTCCAGAAGGAAGATTGCCAGCCGTTTGTCGAAACTCATAAAAAGTATCTGCTGCAGCGCCCACATAACATCTGAAAAACGTTCTGCCGCCAGTTTATAAATAAGACATTCTACATAAATGTTTTTACTGATGACAGCGTTGATGCAGGAGGATGGTATTTGAATAACCTTTGTATCTTCCACAGCGTCCATATACACTTCAAAGGAAATGGAACTTAAGACACAGGATGCAGACAGAATACAAAACTCTCCTTTTTGTATACGATACAGCGTGATTTCTCTTCCTTCGTCTGAAAGTAGGTAGGCTCTTAAACAGCCGGAAGTGACAAGCAGCATTCCGGCGCATTCAGAGTCCGCGCTGTGCACAATTTGATTTTTTGAATAAGCAGCGATAGAAGCGTTAGCTTCGATTGCTTCTTCCTGAGGGTCAGTGAGATTTTCCCAGAAAGGAAGTAATCTTCTCAGTTCCCGATAATCTCTGGCATCCATTATGAATCTGTCCTTTCTTCTGAAACTAAAGATTTTACTAAAGAGGCGTCCTTTTCGTCCATTCGCATTTTCTCCAGCCTCTTTACACGTTCGTCCAGATGGTGTTCTGTCAAATAAGTATAGACACTTTTAGGAACCAGATGCGCCCATTCCTGATCTGTGGCAATACAGCTTCGAACCCAGGAAGAAGTAATTCCTTTCTCCGCCGGAGATTTCCGCCAAAGGATTTCGATATCCAATCCGAGGCTTCTAAGAATCTTGTATTTTTCTTCGTCCCACTCATCGCAGATGCCCAGATAGAAGGTAGCGTCCTTTGGAACGTACTGTAAAATGTATTCCGGGCAGTTGATAGGGAACGGCAGAATGTCGTACTCAGAATCCGGCACTTTAAATTCCCTCATAGCCCCTCGAATCATTTCATAACGCTCATAGTAGGTGAGCGGATTCGCAGATTTTGCAGAGCGGTTTTCATCGTTTACAGAGTCTCTCGTATGCAAAGTGTCGGGATTGGTAAGCCCGATAAATAATTTCTGACAGCGCATTTTGGCAGCCAGAATATATTCCATGTGCTTTAAGTTTAACACCTGAAATCTGCCATTTACAACACCAATATCTTTCATATAGTATCATTCCTCCCCTTGTCTTTTCCTTTAGTATACCTTGTGATGCCTGTTTGGCGCAAGGGTATGATTTTTAAGTTTTTCTGCCAAATCTTCCGGGAAATACGGAATTGGCTGGACGCGGTTTGTGGAGGCTGCAAGTACATAAGCCTCGCCGCTTTGGATATGACAGGCTCTGGCGAGGAAATTTTGTTTTAATTTTAAATACTGTATTTTGTCATAACGAATGTAAATGCGGCTTTTGGCTCCGTAGCCTCTTGCCAGCATCAGAAAATAATCGCCCATCCCTACGCCTGCGGTAAAATACCAGCAAAAGGCGGAAAACAGACAAAGAAGGCTAATGCCAGCGCTGCCCATCCAAAACCAGAGGGAGCATTCCGGGTAGAAATTACTTAAAATAAGCGGAATTATAGTTGCAAATGCGGTGTAAATAAGGAAGGGAAGACTCCACACAAGCCATACTTTTTTGGGCTGTTTTGTTTCTTGAATGTCCATGCAGTCTGCAAATTCTGGCAGCAGAGCGTGCAGTTTATCCTCAATAAACGAGCGGTTATGGTATAAGAGGAAAAAAGATTTTCGCTCGCCTCCGTCGTCGCCCATACCTACGTTTACAAGCTCCACCATATAGTGGCCGAAGATTCTTGCAATCAGTGTCTGATTCAGCTTTACGGCATTGATCTTGTCTATGGGGATGGTATAATTTACTTTTTTGAATAATCCATAGTGAATGTGGATTTTGTTCTCTATGCGCTCCACCTGGAAATCAAAATATTTAATAAAGTCCCGCAGAGTATCCCAGACCGCGGACGCACCCAGGGAAATAAATATTACTACGCTTGAGAAAATGCCGAAGAGACTTTTCCCGGCAGCTATGCCATTGCTTAATTCCCGGGAAATGATAAATCCGCTTCCTGTGAAAGAGGCTATTGCCAGGAGAACAGAAAAAATACTGACGGAGAATAACCCGTGTTTAAGAATATCTCCTAAATCTGTACGAAGGATACGAGTACTGCTGTTCGGTTTGGCAGCGGTGTTTCTGTCAGCCGCATTTTCGGACGGAATCTTCCCGGGAGTTTCTTCCATGAGGGACATAACTGCATTTTTAAACCATTCTGCCTGCGCCTTTTTCAGTACGATTTTCACATCGGTTTTATCGGCGGTAGACAGACTGTTTGTGTCCAGTTTCACCTTGTAGGTTCCAAGTAGCATTTCGAAAAGATTCTGCTCTGTATTTACATTGGAAATGTTCTTGATTCCGATAGTGTTCTTCTTGCGGTTCAACGTATTTTGTTCAATGACAATGGTCTGATCCTGAATGGAGATATAAGTTTTTGACCATACAATAACCTGCCAGATGAGCAGTAGGGCCAATATGGCGAGAATACCGCCGGATGCAAGGAGAACAATCATCAGGTTTTCTTTTAAATTTCCCAGATTTTCAACAATAGTGTCCAGCTCCGGTAATAAATTTCCGACAAAAACAGCGCCCAGAATCAGAATAGCTCTTCCCAGACGCTCTATGACAATGGAAATGTGATTGCGGAAGCGAATGTTATTCACCATCTCTTTCATGCTCTGTCTCTTCTCTTTCTTCAATTACAATTTCATTAATGCGCTCCTTTAAAGATTCTGCAATATGCCTTGCCTTCTCTTCGTCCAGAAAACGAATGGTCACATCGCCTCCTGCAGTGGTGACGACCACCTTTGCAACTTTAAAAATCTGGTCAATAGGACCCTTGGCGGTCTGCAGCTTATGTAATCGTTCAATGGGAACAATATGCCGCTTTACAAATAAATATCCTTCTTTTATATCAATACATTCGTCATTGATACAGTATCGGTATCTGCAGTAGCGAAAATAAGGGCTTACAAGCATATCAAAAAGTGTCAGCGCAACTATGATCACAGAGACTATCCTCCCGGTTTCCGTGTCTGTGGAAAACAGTCGGAAGTAGTTGATAATACCAAGGATGATGAGTATTATAAGTCCTGCAAAAACAGTTGCGGTATACATACATTTTAATGCGCGTTTGGACAGCTTCTCATACTGCATATTATCATCTCCGTTATATCTATCGTTCATCAATAAATTTTACGGCGGTACCATAAGCCATGATTTCAGCTGCACTTTGTACAACTTGGCTGGATGTATAGCGAATATTGACTATTGCATCTGCGCCCATCATTGCAGCTTCTTCTGACATGCGTCTTGTAGCAATTGCGCGCGCCTCATTCATCATTTCAGTATAAGAAGTGAGTTCACCGCCTACCAGTGTTTTGAAGCTATTGACGATATCCTTCCCTACATGGACAGATTGAATCATACTTCCCTTCACCAATCCGATCATTTCAAATTTTCTTCCCTCAATATAGTCTGTATTTACAAGTATCATAATTTTTCCTCCTTCAGCAAACTGTATTATTTGATTAATACAATTATACTGTTTGTGATTTGGAAATGCAAGAATATTTTTGAAAATTATCTTCGGAAAGACTAAAGGTTTAATACATCCTTAATGGTGTAATAGCCTGCGCTTTTATCAGCCAGAAATGCAGCGCAGTCACAGGCTCCTCTTGCAAAACATTCCCAGTTGTAGGAATGATGGGTAATTTCCAGACGTTCTCCAATACCTCCGAAATATACGGTGTGACTGCTTGGAATATTACCTGCGCGCAGAGAGTGGTAACCAATAGTTCCCGGTACTCGCGGAGAAACTCCTTCGCGACCATACACAGCAATATCTTTTAATTCTTTGCCAAGCGCTTCTGCCATGATCTCACCCATTTCCTTAGAAGTTCCGCTTGGAGCGTCCTTTTTCCACTGGTCATGCATTTCCAGAATTTCGATGTCAAGATCGTTGCCGGCTGTACGCACAACAAGTTCAAGAAGCTTGTTCATAATATTGACGAGCTTAGATGTGTTGGCGGCGTAAAGCATTGGAATCTCTTTTGAAGCGTCTTTAAAACGTGCCATTTCTTCCGGCGAGAAACCGGTAGTGCCGCATACCAGCCCCTTCTTGTGAGCGAGAGCAAGATCCAAGACTTCCATTCCCATTTCTTTTGTAGAAAAATCAATGATCACATCACATGCATCAATTACTTTTTCGAGATCATCAACAACCGGGACACCCAATTCACGTCCGACCATGGCAACCGTTCCAAGATCTGTGCCGATATAATCCCGGCCTTTAGGTGCAACTCCGGCAATCAATTCCATGTCGTCTCTGGAAGCAGCAACTTGTGTGATTAGTTTCCCCATTTTACCTCTTGGTCCAATTACAATTATTTTCATAGCTTGTACTCCTTTCCCATACAAAACGTATGGTATTTACAATGAAGATAGTTTTATTTTAGCATATCTTTCTAACGAAAGAAAGTTTGGCGTGAGGGATCAGAATATAATTCTCCTTATAAAAATGGGGCTTGCATTCTTCAAAACGATTCGATAAAATAGGACTATCGGGGTATGGCTCAGTTTGGTTAGAGCGCACGGCTGGGGGCCGTGAGGTCGCAGGTTCGAATCCTGTTACCCCGATTTTTTATACTTATTATAGGAAAAAACGTGTGGAAAGCATTTCTGTAATTACGCAGAAAGCTTTTTTTTTGTTTAATAAAATAAGAAAGAGGAAATACTATTTTAAAAATAAAGGAGGTATTATATGGAAGCAAAAGTAAATGAAGGATGTATATCCTGTGGCGCCTGTGTGGCTGCCTGCCCGGAGGTTTTCCGGTTTAATGATGATGGAGAGGCAGAAGCATATGAAAAAGTCGAACCAGAATATGAGAAGACAGCGAAAGAGGCAAGAGATAGCTGTCCGGTATCGGTGATTGATATTTATTAATTCGGGACGGGGGCTTCCCCGTCCCGAATTAATGATTTCTACATATTATATTATAAGAAAAGAGAATGTGATCGCGAGGAGGTATTGCTATGCGATTTCGTGAATTACAGGATAAGGAAGTTATTAATGCCTGTGATTGTTGTAAATTGGGTTATGTGGTGGATCTGGTCATCGATGAATGTCGGGGGAGTATTGAGGCGATTATTATTCCGAAAGGTGGAAAATTTTGTGGATTATTCGGAGATGGGGCTGAGTATATTATTCCTTTTAAATGTATCAAAAGAATCGGTCCGGATATTATTTTAGTAGAGATGCATGAAGAAACATAAAATGTTTATTTTGTAGTTTGACTTCTTTATCTGCACCAGATATACTATGAAGTAGAACGAAAGAAAGGACCTAGATGAAGATGAAATGTCCATATTGTAATAATGAAGATACACGTGTCATTGACTCACGCCCGGCAGAAGATGGCAGTTCTATCAGACGCCGCCGTTCTTGTGATACTTGTGGCAAGAGATTTACTACATATGAGAAGGTGGAGACAATTCCGCTTATTATTATTAAGAAAGATAATAACAGAGAGCAGTACGACCGGGGGAAAATTGAAAATGGTATTTTAAGAGCCTGTTATAAGCGCCCGGTTTCAGCGGCAGATATCCAGAAGACCGTCGAATCTGTGGAGACAAAAATCTTCAGCTTAGAAGAAAAAGAAGTCCCAAGCCATGTGATTGGCGAAATCGTTATGGATGCACTAAAAGATCTGGATGAGGTTGCATACGTTCGATTTGCATCCGTGTATAGAGAATTTAAAGATGTAAATACTTTTATGGATGAATTGAAAAAAATACTAAAATAGCAGGGTGATGTTAAATGAGAACATATAAGCTGACGATTTCTTATGACGGCAGCAGATACCAAGGGTGGCAGCGGCAGGCAACAACTGACAATACCATCCAGTTTATATTGGAGTGGAGTATTGGTAAATTAGTTGGTTACCGTGTTCAGGTAGATGGATCCGGAAGGACAGATGCGGGTGTCCATGCTCGTGGACAGGTGGCAAGTGTGAAGTTATCGAAACTTTATGATGTGCAGGAATTAAAAGATGCGCTTAATCGATATCTTCCGGAAGATATCCGCATAGTGAAAGTAGAACTTGTGAAAAATGGTTTTCACGCGCGCAAGAGTGCCAAGGGTAAGAAGTACGAATACTATATTGACTGCAGAGAGAAACCGGATGTATTTTCCAGAAGATATTGTTATCACTATCCGGAGAAATTAAATATCGAAGCAATGCGGGCAGCAGTGCCTTATTTGCTGGGACCGAAGAATTTTACCAGCTTTACAGACGACAAAGAATGTAAAGATCCGATTCGTAAGATAACAAATATTAAAATTGTCAGTACAGGTGATAAAGTGCGTATCACTTACTATGGAACCGGCTTTTTATATCATATGGTACGAATTTTGACAGGAACACTTCTGGAGATCGGAACCGGAAAACGAGATGCTTCTAAGCTTCCGGTGGTGATTGCCGCAGAGGATAGAAGCCTTGCAGGATTTCTTGCTCCGGCAAGAGGGCTATTCCTACGAAAAGTGTACTATTAAAAATAGTATGCGATGTAAAGGTGCGGCGGTCACAAGTGATTTCCGGACAGAAAATAATAGAAGGATAAATGATAGGAGAAGAATATGAAATTTATTTCCTGGAACGTAAATGGAATCCGTGCCTGTGTACAGAAAGGGTTTATGGATTTCTTCCAAGATATTGATGCGGACATCTTGTGTATTCAGGAGTCTAAAATGCAGGAAGGACAGTTGGAGCTTGATACACCGGGATATTATCAATATTGGAATTATGCCAAGAAAAAAGGGTATTCGGGAACTGCTGTATTTACAAAGAAAGAACCGTTATCTGTGGCGTATGGTCTCGGAATCGACGAACACGATCAGGAAGGCCGTGTGATTACTTTGGAGTTTGAGGAATACTATTTTGTTACGGTATATACGCCAAACTCGCAAAATGAGCTGGCAAGACTTCCTTACCGGATGAAATGGGAAGATGATTTTCTTGATTATCTTAAGCGATTAGAAGAAAATAAACCGGTAATTTTCTGTGGGGATCTTAATGTGGCGCATAAGGAGATCGATCTGAAAAATCCGAAAACAAACCGCAAAAATGCGGGATTTACAGATGAGGAGAGAGGAAAATTTTCTAATCTTCTGGAAGCCGGATTTGTTGACACGTTTCGATATTTTTATCCCGACCAAGAAGGAATCTACTCATGGTGGTCTTATCGATTCAGTGCAAGGGCTAAGAATGCGGGATGGAGAATTGATTATTTCTGTGTATCTGATTGCCTGAAGGAGCGGTTGAAGGATGCGAAGATTTTGACTGATGTAATGGGCTCAGACCATTGCCCGATTGAATTAGATTTTGAATAATTAATAGGTGGTAGGAAATGAAAAGCCTGCCGATTCATGAAGAGATGTTCATGAATCGGCAGGCTCTTTGAATATATGCGACTAGTTTAGGTGATTCTTGTATCCTTACGCTTACCTAACGATGGTTAAGCAAGTCCTAATTTTTCCAGAAGATCTGTCAGTGTTGGCTTCCCGGCTTTGATTTTATGTGCCCGTCTCTCAAATAATAACACCGTTAAAACGGAGAAGACAACAGTGATCAGTATCAGCATAATCATGCAAGGCATGATGCTTGTTCCTCCGGCTATTGTGCTTCGGAATGCGTCTACCGTATAGGTAAACGGTAAAAATGAGTGAATGCTCGGAACAAAGCTGCCGGATAATTCCACCGGATATGTACCGGCAGAACCGGCGAGCTGAACAACCATATAAATAAGCATCAGAAAGCTTCCTACTTTACCGAGGGCGGCATTGAAGAAGTACATAATGGACATAAATGCAAGAGAGGCAAAGCTTGCAACCAGCATGGTTTTCCCCATCTCTTTCGGAGCAAATCCATTAAAGAAGTGAAGGCATCCAATCATCAGAAGCGCATCTGCAATGGATAGAATTACCAATACAGAAGCTTTGCTTGCCCACCATGAAAAACCGGATTTTAACTGATCGTGATATTTGGTTAACGGATACATGATGGAGAATGCAATTCCGGCTACCCAGAGTGCAACAGACATCATATAAGGAGCCATTCCATGTCCATTATTTTTTACATTGGTCAGTTTGGAACCATTGTCTTCTACCGGTGAAGAGAACATATCGGTTGTTTCTTCATCTGCGTGGATAGAAGTTACTTCGTCAGCGCCATCTGCAAGACTGGAGGCAAGCGTATCAGCTCCATCCTTTACTTGAGAGATTCCGTCCCCAAGTGTGGAGGAACCATCCGCGAGTGCTGCGGCTCCGTCACTGATCTTTCCGGCACCATCAGAGAGTTGACTGCTTCCGCTTATAAGAGCTGCGCTGTTAGCGGTGAGTTTTCCGGTCCCTGCATATAACTGTGCAGAACCATTGGATAACTGACTGACACCAGAAGTCAGGACCGGAGTCTGCTTGTTCAGACTGGTAAGACCGCTATTCAACTGACCGACACCTGAGGTTAAGGAAGAAGAATTATTGTTCAGCGTTGTAAGTCCGGTATTTAATGTGGAGACTCCGTTTGTGTAGGCTTTAATCCCATTTACAAGACCAGGATTTGCGAGAGTTCCGTCACCGTCTAGTCCGGTCTGGATTTTTTTGACTCCATCAGTATAGTTTTTAATACCGGAAGCTAATCCCGTTTGTTCGTCATCAATCTGGTTTTTCATAAAGGTAAGTTTTCCTTTTAATGTTGACAGAGCGTCACTTGAAGCAGATCCTGACTGTGTCGTTGTTGTGGAAGAGGATGTGCTTGTTGGTAATTCTGAAATACTATCTTTCGTGGCAGAGACGTTGGAAGAAGCAGTCTCAATGGAAGTCTGCGTGTTATTTGCCAGAGCCTTAAGAGAAGATTTTTCCTCTTCAGAGAGAGAGCTATTCTCAATGGCGCTTATTAATGCCTGATTGTTGGAGGACGCAGTGCCTAAAGCGTCCGACACGGCGGAGACGTTGGCGGAAGCTGAGGAGGTGTCTATGGGCTGAGCAGAAACTTCAGTGGTTGTTTCCGGTATGGAGGCAGACATCTGATCAATCTCAGAGATGATATTGCCAAGCCCATTTGAAATAGCTGCAACGCCTTGATTAAGCGCATTGTTTTTTGAAACCAGAGTATCGACTCCTGTTTTAAGCGCCGCAACCCCTGCTGTCAAAGAAATACTGCTTTTATCTAAGGTATCAGCGCCTGCCTGTGCGGTACTGACTCCACTTGTATACTGATTAAGTCCTGCTGCAAGGCTGGAAGAACCGCTGGAGAGCTGACTGACACCAGATGCAAGAGCAGAAGCTCCGCTATTTAAAGTAGATAATCCGTCTTTTAACTCTTTAGAACCATCATTAAGTTGAGCTACACCGTCAGTGTACTGTTTCAGACCTACATGGAGGGTGTCAGCTCCATTTTTGAATGTAAGAGAACTATTGGCCAGTACATTTAAGTTCGTTGTAATGGTATTGTTTCCGTCTGCAAGCTGAATGGCGCCATCTGCGAGCTGTCCGGCACCGTCGGAAGCCTCTGTCATACCTTCTCCGACTGTGACAATCTGATCAAATACGGTCTCGGTATAAGTTTTTGTTACTGTATCTGCGACACTGGTACGAATTTTGTTAAGAGCAGTCTCACTTAGCTTTGAGGCAATATAGTTTGTGCCGGGATTGGTTTCATAATCCAGAACCATTTTTCTTGGATGCTCATCGAGTACGGTAGAAGCGTTTGCCGAAAAATCTTCCGGAATGGTGATGACCATATAATAAGTACCATTTTTTAATCCATCTTTCGCTTCCTTTGAAGAAACAAAATGAAAATCGAGAGACTCATTGTCTTTCAAAGAATCAACCATCTCATTTCCGACTTCTAACGTTTCATCATTGTAAGTGACCGGTTTATCTTCGTTGACAATGGCAACCGGAAGATGGTCAACTTTTCCGTACGGGTCCCACATAGAACCTAGAAATAACGTTGTGTAAATAGTGGGAATGGCAATGATAGCCAGAAAAACAAGCAGTAAAATCTTATTTTTTCTAAGATATGCCCACTCCTGTTTAATCATAAAATCGACCTCCTTGTAATTATGTATAAAAAAATGATTGAAACAGAGATTAAATTGTGCTATTTTATAGATGATAAATCTATTAATGGACACATAGTTGCTTTATCGTCTCGATGTAATTATACTAAAAGGGTGAATGAGAGGCAAACGACAATCTGGGAGCGTTTGTCCGATACTAGACAGTTCAGAAGAAAATGTACAGAATAAATTATGAATTTTTTATAAACAGTATTCGGTGAAAAATGATAAGAAGAGAGGGTATGTCATGGTAAAAGAAAAGAAAGACAGAAGAATACGGAAAACAGAAAATCAATTGCGGGCAGGACTTGCTAAGTTGCTGAAAAAGAAAAATATTCGTGAGATTACAGTTAAGGAACTGGTAGAAGAAGTAGATATCAACCGTTCTACATTTTATCTTCATTACACGGATATTTATAATATGATGAGTACCATCGAAGAAGAACTGATGGAAGATTTTCGTCAGGTGATCGCGGATCATCCGGAAGTGGATCTGGAGTGTGAAAATGCGGCTTATGTGAAAGAAATCTTCAGTGTGCTGGAGAAAAACAGAGAGATCTGTCAGGCGCTTATGGGGGAACATGGCGATATGGCGTTTGTCTATCGGCTGGAGGAGTTGATTGCGGAACATGGTGTGCGGTTATTTAAGAGCCAGCATCCGGAAATGGTGGATGAACTGCAGTATCCTTATACATTCTGTTTGTTCGGATGTATTGGAATGATTAAAAAATGGCTGGATGAAGACTCGGATCAAACGGTGGAAGAGATGGCGGCGATTACCGATAATCTCCTCAGAGGGGTGAAAAATGCCTGCGTGTAACTGTTCTTGAAGAAATTGAAAAAAATGCATACGAAAGAAGAAAAGTGTGCTATAATAATTGCGAATATTGCGTAAATGAAGAGAAGATAAAAAGATTTAGCATATGATTAGGAGGATTCTGATATGCAGAATACAAGAAAAGTAACAGACGATATTGTATGGGTAGGATGTAATGACCGCCGCTTGACACTTTTTGAGAATTTATTTCCAATTCCGAGAGGAGTTTCCTATAATTCTTATCTTGTCATGGATGAAAAAGTTACATTATTAGATACAGTAGATGTATGTGCACTGCAACAGTTTATGGAAAATATAGATTATGTTCTGGGCGGAAAAGAGATTGACTATTTGATCGTTCAGCATATGGAGCCGGATCACGGAGCCGGTATTCAGGAAATGATGCGTCGCTTTCCGAATATGAAGATTGTAGCCAATGCCAAGACAGTACAGATGATCGGGCAGTTTTTCGATCTTCCTAAGGAAGATCGCGTTGTGCTTGTGAAAGAAGGAGATACCTTGACAACGGGAACTCACACTTTCCGCTTTGTTATGGCGCCGATGGTACACTGGCCGGAGGTTATGGTTACTTATGAAGAATCAGAGAAGGTACTGTTTTCCGCAGACGCATTCGGAACGTTTGGTGCGTTAAATGGAAATATTTTCAGTGATGAATTAGAATTTGATAAAGAATGGCTTGCAGATGCAAGACGTTACTATGCAAATATTGTTGGTAAATACGGAATGCAGACACAGGCGCTTCTTACGAAGGCAGCAGGACTTGATATTCAACTCATCTGCTCTCTGCACGGTCCGATCTGGAGAGAGAATCTGTCTTATATTATCGAAAAGTATGATAAATGGAGTAAATATGAGCCGGAAGATAAAGAGGTTGTAATTATTTATGGTTCTGTATATGGACATACCGAACAGGCAGTAGATGCACTGGCAGGAAAACTGGCTGAAAAAGGAATCCGCCATATTGCAGCATATGATGTTTCTACAACACATGTATCGGAATTGATCGCGGAAATCTTCCGTGCAAGTCATATTGTAATTGCCTGCGCGACTTACAACGGAGGAATCTATCCTCCGATGGAGAACCTGTTAAATGACATGAAAGCGTTATCAGTACAGAAGCGCACGGTTGCATTGATGGATAACGGAACATGGGCTCCGACAGCAGGAAAACAGATTGTGAAGAAGTTAGAGGAAATGAAAGAAATGGAGCTTCTTACACAGCAGTTGTCAATCAAATCTGTGTTGAAAAATGACAGAGAAGCAGAGTTGGACGCATTTGCACAGCAGATCATCGATGCAATGTAGAAATTTTTCAATCGTGCAAAAGCTTTCATTCAATAAGAAGAGAAGGGTTAATCATGGACAACAAAGTATCAGTGATCAGTATCATTGTGAAGGATGAGGAATCAGCGGGGCGAGTCAATGAATTGCTCCATGAATTCAGACAGTATATTGTAGGAAGAATGGGAATTCCGTATCGTGATAGAGGCGTGTCCATCATTAGCGTTGTGCTGGATGCACCGGGGGATATAACGAGTACTCTGTCCGGGAAGTTAGGGATGCTTCAAGGTGTCAGCGCAAAGACGCTGACGGCGAAGATATAATAAGTCGAAGAAGTAAAAAGATGAAGATATAAAAGAAGAGATAAAGGTGGCAATCGCAGGATGCGCTTTTATCTCTTCTTTTGTTTTTGGGGGAATCGGTTATAATCGGTTAATTCCGCTTTGTAGTTCATCTGCCCATTTTTGAAGATTGTAAGTTCGTCCGCCAAAGAGTTTTAAAATAACACCGGTTGGGTGGCTGTTTCCGGCGAAGGCATTAGCCTCATCTGTGTCTACGTGCATAGCCAGTGCGAAATTAGGATTTACGCGGACAATCACATCGGCAAAAATGAGGGAACGCTCAAAGCTATCCATAATGACAAAGACTTCGTCGTTATCTTGAACGCCTGCCTGTACAGCTTGAACAGGAGTCATATGGATATGACGTTTGGCAACAATGACGCCGTGGTCAATGTCAATAGAGCCGGCAGGGCCGACCAATGTGCAGCCGGGAGTGTCAGCAGTATCACCGGATTGGCGGATCACAGCCGGAATCCCAAGTTTGCGTGCATCTGTCATAGAAATCTCAAGTTGTGTCTCTGGGCGAAAAGGTCCCAGGATAGCAACTGTGTCAAAGCTTCCTTTCGGACCCTTTACACAGAGTCTTTCTTTTGCAACATATTGTCCGGGCTGGCTTAAGTCAGCCTGATAAGTCAGCGATTTTCCTTCGCCGAATAATTTCTCAAAATCTTCCTGACATAGATGGATGTGTCTGGCGCTTGTCTCGATTGGAATTGCAAGTCCCATAAGAATCACCTCATTTTTCGTAGTTCGTTAAAACACATTGTAACAGAGTGCGGTCGGTTTTTCAATAAAAAGATCGCAGATATCTTTGACTTTCCAAATGGAATGACATATAATTTTGGGTGAAATTGATTGAGAATTGAAAGAAATAGAAAGAATGGAGAACTTGCTATGAAATTTACGAAAATGCAGGGACTGGGAAATGATTATGTATATGTAAATTGTTTTAAGGAGACGGTGGAAAATCCATCTTCCGTAGCAAAAATTGTCAGTAATCGGAATTTTGGAATCGGTTCCGATGGGTTAATCTTAATCTGCCCGTCAGAGACAGCGGACTTTCAGATGGTTATGTATAATGCGGATGGTTCCAGAGGAGAAATGTGTGGAAATGGAATTCGCTGTGTGGCAAAATATGTGTATGATTATGGATTGACAGATAAGAGCCGAATATCGGTTGAAACATTGGGAGGAATCAAATATCTGGATCTTACGGTAGAAAATGGAAAAGTACGCCTTGTGAAAGTGGATATGGGAGAACCGCATTTGGCGCCGGAAGAGATACCAATCGCAATGGACAATAAAGATGTAGGAAAAGTGATCGATGAAGAGATTGCTGTGGATGGAAGAAAGTACCGTATGACGGGTGTGTCTATGGGCAATCCGCACACCGTTGTATATATGGATGATCTAAAAGAACTTGAGATTGAAAAAATCGGTCCGAAGTTTGAGAATCATCCGAGATTTCCACAGAGGATCAATACAGAATTTGCACATGTGCTGGATGAACATACGGTAGAGATGCGCGTGTGGGAACGTGGCTCGGGTGAAACACTGGCCTGTGGTACGGGTGCATGTGCAGTGGCAGTAGCCAGTATTTTAAATGGTTTGACAAAACGAAAAGTGACAGTAAAGCTTCTCGGAGGCGATCTGATGATAGAGTGGAATGAAGAAAACGGTCATGTATTTATGACAGGACCTGCAGAAGTAGTATTTGATGGAGAAATCGATCTTTCTGGAATCGTAAAATAAAGAGGAATCAGGAAATGAAAAAAGTAATTTTGCTGGGGCTCCTATTTGCGGTATGTGTAACAGGATGCAGCAAAAAAGAAGAACCCAAGGCTGAACCGAAAGAAAAGGCAGAAGATATTGTGATTGAGACAGAAAAAACGGAAGAAACAGAAGAAACGAAAGAGGAGGAATTGGTTGAAGAACCAAAAACCAATGGCTATCTTGTGGTGATTGATGCCGGACATCAGGCGCAGGGAAATAGTGAGAAAGAGCCAGTAGGGCCGGGATCGTCTGAGATGAAGGCGAAGGTTGCGTCAGGAACAAGCGGTGTTGTCACAGGTAAGCCGGAGTACGAACTGACATTGGAAGTATCTATGAAGCTTAAGGAAGAGCTCGTAAACCGGGGCTATGAGGTAATCATGGTTCGGGAAACCTCTGATGTGGATATCTCTAATGCGGAGCGTGCAGAAGTTGCGAACTCTTCCGGTGCAGATGCATTTATCCGTATTCACGCCAACGGCGCAGAAAATAGCGGTGCCAATGGCATGATGACTATTTGCCAGACTGCTTCTAATCCATATAATGGGGAACTGTATGAGAAAAGTAAAGCTTTGTCTTCGTGTGTGCTTGACAGTGCAGTGGCAGCTACCGGAGCGAGGAAAGAACGAGTGTGGGAGACGGATACCATGAGCGGTGTGAACTGGGCTAAAGTTCCAGTGACAATCGTGGAAATGGGTTATATGACCAATCCGGAAGAAGATAAGAAAATGGCAACAGAAGAATATCAGCTTCAGATTGTAGCGGGAATTGCAAATGGAGTGGATTCATATCTGGGAATTACAAGATAAGGAGAATAACAAATAATGGCAGCATTATTTTTCGATATTGATGATACATTGATCAGCGGACTTACGGGAGAGATACCGGAAAGTGCGGTGGAAGCGTTGAAAAAAGTAAAAGAACAAGGGCATGAGATTTTTATCAATACCGGGCGCACCATTTGCAGCGTTCCGGCAATGATTAAAAATTTAGATTTTGATGGTTTCTTATGTGGATGCGGAACATATTTAGTCTATAAACAGGAAGTGTTGATGGAAAGCCATATTCCATATGAACGAGGTGTTCGCTATATTGAAGCTATGGAACAGTACCGGATGGAAGGGTTTTTAGAAGGAACAGAAGACATTTATTTTTCGGAGCGCATTAGTCGGTTTGAACCAGTAGAAAGCACAAAGCGGTATATGGCATCTATGGGACTTGGAACAGAGAAAACAATAGAGAAGAAAAATTTTCAGTATGATAAAATTTTGGTTCTTACAGATAAACATTGTGAGACGGAGAAGTTTTTTGCCTGCATTGAAGATGGAATGGAAATTATTGACCGCAGAGGCGGAATGTATGAATGTATTCAGAAGGGATATAGTAAGGCGACTGCCATTGAATACATAAGGCAGCACCTCGGCATTTCTAAGGATGAGGTGTATGTGTTTGGTGATAGCAGCAATGATTTGTCTATGTTTGAATATGCAACTCATGCGGTGGCTATGGGAAAACATGATAAAGCGTTGGAACCTTATACAGAATACGTGACAGATACTGTAGAGAATGACGGGATTTATAAGGCGATGGTACATTATGGGCTGATTCCTAAATAAGCAGGAAAGTTTTATCGTAAGCTTCGTGAGAAAAAGAATAAAATTCATAATTCCTTAATAAATTTCTTTCGAGAATATAAAGATTTCACTTCTATAATAGAAATATAAGATATCTCGAAGGTGAAAGGAGAAGGAATTATGGAAGGAATGTTTAATATATTTACAGCATATAGTCTGGCAAGCGTATTTTTGCCATGCTTGTTATATCAGCTTGTTTTGGTATATCAGGGGAGAAAGAGTGGGAAACATTGTCAGGCTGTTTCTCTGATCTGGACAGGTATATTTCTTGTGTATGTGTGGATGGTATATGAAGTTACCGGAATCGGACTTTTGGCGGATGTGCTCCGCACAGATACGCCCCTCTTATCAGGTGGAATCAATTTGAAACCGTTTGCTGAAGTGGGAATCGGCTATGTGTTAAATATTGTTATGTGTATGCCGCTTGGTTTTCTTCTTCCTTTTATCTGGAAAGAGTGCAGAAGTGTGGGAAAGACGGTGTTCATAGGAGCAATGTTTTCTATGCTTATTGAGATTTCACAGCTTTTTAACTTCCGTGCTTTGGATATTGATGATTTGACTGCGAATATTCTCGGAACCTTGGTTGGTTATCTTGTTTGGAAAGTATTTACGAAAATTTTTGGTGTGCATCTGAAAACAGATACTTTGGAGATAGATGACTTGGAGTTGGTGGTATCTACCTGTGAAATTCGTCTGCCGAAGAGATATGTGGAAGGACGGGCGGTGACATATTTGCTGTTTGCTATGGCGGGTGAGTTCCTTTTATATAATCCGTATTTATTGTTTTAATGATGTGAGGAAGGAGAGGTTGTTACGAAACTTCTCTTTTTTTCTTGTCTTTTTGGTATCTCTATATTACAATAAACCTATCTAAGAATTCTAATTCGATCCGTCTTATATAGGTCACAGGCGATTCAGCCATAGAATTCCAAGAAATACAAATCAAAATAACATATGACGGGAAAGCAGTTGTATATTTTTAAGTGTATATTTATAATAATAGTGTACTTGTTTTTTGTATTTAATATTAATTATTGAAATTTAGTGGAATCATAGGGAGTTTATCATGGGAGAAAAATTGACCAGAAGTGATGTAGAGAAGATTAAAGAAGAGATTGAGTACCGCAAGCTTGTTGTTCGTAAGAAAGAACTTGAAGCAGTAAAAGAAGCAAGAGCGCAAGGTGACTTGAGTGAGAATTTTGAGTATAAAGCAGCGAAGCAGGATAAGAATCGTAATGAGAGCCGCATTCGCTATTTAGAGAAAATGCTGAAATATGCACAGATTGTGTCGGATGAGTCCAGAGAAGATGAAGTAGGAATTAATAATACAGTTGATGTGTATTTTGAAGATGATGACGAGGTAGAGACTTATCGTCTTGTGACAAGTGTGCGCGGCAATTCACTGCAAGGGCTTATCAGTATTGAGTCCCCGCTTGGCAAAGCCTTAAAAGGACATAAAGTTGGTGACCGTGTCTTTGTTAAAGCCGGAGACAGTGGTTATTATGTAGTGATCAGAAAGATAGAAAACACAACGGATGACAGCCATGATACATTGAGGAAGTATTAAAGAGACAACAATTCACTTGGATTATGAAGGAGAATATCCGAAGGAACAGCTTCGTGATCCGGACACCCCCATCCAGCGAGAGCAAAATCAATACCGGCATTTTTTGCGCAAATACTGTCTGAAATCGTATCGCCTATGTAGAGGACAAGCGGAAGCTCCGTTTCAAAGAGTTTGGCGCATGCTAGCAAAGGCTGCGGATCTGGCTTGTGGTAAGGCATGTCGTCCTGACAGATGATGTGAGAAAAATACGGATGAATGGAATAATTAAAAAAAGAACGCTGAAATTCGGCGCGCGACTTGGAAGTTACAATTCCAAGCTGCGTGCCTTTTTTATGCAATTTTTTAATCGTATCTTCAATTCCGTCAAAAAGATGAATGTTTTTTAATCCTTCTTGATAATAATTCTGTCCGATTGCCATAGCTTCTACCCAGTGTTCACCAGTCAATTTTTTCATGGCGAGATGACTTGGTACGCCAAGAGCGAATCGCAGCTCTTTTTCATCGTAATCTTTTCCGGTTATTTTTAATACAGCCTGTTTGAGTGCATATAGAATGGCGGCAGCGCTGTCTGTCAATGTTCCGTCAATGTCAAAAATCATTGTTTTATAACGCATTTTTTATTTCTCCTATAGATGTTTTCTATCTTTAATACAAACATAGCATAGCAGAATTAAAAAACTCAAGAAAAATAAATACCAAAAAACGGGCTCTTTAATTGTGCAATGTTATCAAAAAATAAAAATAGGAAAATAAACTATTGATAAATGTTACAAAAGATTATACAATGAGCAAAAGTAATCGCAATACAAAAGGAATGGAAGTATTACAAAAGTAACGGGAAAAGGAGAGAAGGATATGAATCAAAATTACAATCGGCTGTATATGCCTCAGTTTATTACAGGTTGCGGCTCTATCGAGTTTTTTGCAACACTGGGGAAGAAAAGAATTGGCGTTGTGCGCGGTGGACGAAGCCTGAATAATCAGTTGAAGGCAAAGATTGAGAAGTTAGCAGAGGAATCGGGAGCAGAGCTTCGTTACATTGCACAGATTAGAAATGAGCCATATATCGAAGATATTTTCCGTTGTATGGATGAAGTTCGTGAATTTGAACCAGATATGATTCTGGCAATCGGTGGAGGAAGTGTTCTTGATACAGCAAAAGCAATTCATTTATTTTATGAGAATCCGGAAATGTCTTTTGAAGAAGCGACAATTCCATATGCGCTTCCGGCACTTGGGAAAAAAGCGATTCATGTTGCGGTTCCGACAACGAGCGGAACAGGTTCTGAGACAACATCTTGTGCTGTATTTATTGATCCAGAGACAAAGACGAAGAAGCTTCTGTTAGACAATACGATTATTCCGCATTATGCAATTTTAGATGCAGATATGACAGATTCACTGCCAACTTCTATTACAGTGGCAACAGGGCTGGATGCACTGACACATTCTATTGAAGCTAGTACTGCAATGAATGCTTCTGCTATGACAAGAGCAATTGCTATGGAGGCGGCAGTTGATATTTTGGAAAATCTGGAAGCAGCAGCAAAAGAAGGCGAAATGACAGAAGAAAAGAAAGCGGCAAGAGAGAAAATGCACATCGCATCAGGCCTTGCAGGAGTGGCAATTACGAACTCTTGTACAGGATTAGCGCACTCTTATGACCATCCGGGACCAGCATTTTCTTTTGCACATGGTAACATTTGTGGCCTTATGCTTCCATATACTATGAAATATGTGGGTGTACATCCATCCTATGCGACGATTGCAAGAAGATTGGGATACAAAGGGACAGATAAAGAATTGACACAAGCTTTAATTGATCACTTATTCGGTCTTATGAAGAAATTAAATCTTAAAACATGCTTCAAAGAGTTTGAGATTGACAGAGAAGAATACATGGAAGCTGCAAAAGTATGGGCAGAGATTTCTCTTCCTGCATTTGCAACAGTTGTATCACCGGCAGAAATGACAGCTGAAAAAGGAGTGGCATTGTATACAGAATGCTACGATGGAACCTACCCTGAGGTGTAAAAAAGTACTAAAAATGAATCTGTTAAATTATGCAATATTATCAAAAAGAAAAATTCTGATTTGAATATATTGACGGATATTACAAAAGATTATATAATGAGCAAAAGTAATACAAAAGGAACAAATATATTACAAAAGTAACAGAAAGAAAGGAAGTAAAAAAATGAACACAACAGCAAGAATGAATCACATTTTTAACCCAGATGGAAAGACATTTATCATGGCAATGGACCATGCAGCAAATTTCAATACATTGCCGGCACTTAATGATCCAAAGAAATTAGTTAGAGAGATTGCAGCAGCAGGAGCGGACGCTTTCCTTTCAACTGTAGGTATGGCAGAGTACTTGACTGACTCTTTCCTTGGAAAAGGTATCATCGTAAGAGCAGATGGTGGCGTATCTTTCCTTGGAGATAAATCAAAACCAATGCAGATTACAGTAAATGCAGAAGATATCGTTCGCATGGGAGCAGACGCAGTAATCACAATGAGCTTCCCAGGATCTAAATTTGAGAATGATGTTCTCAGCAATTTGACAAAGGTATGTATGGATATGCACAAATGGGGCGTTCCGGTACTTGCAGAGGCACTTCCAAGAGGATTTGAGCCAGCAGAAGATTCCAGAACACCAGAAAATATCACATTTGCATGTCGTCAGAGCGTAGAGCTTGGTGCAGACTTTGTTAAGAGCGTATACACAGGCGATCAGGACAGCTTCAAGAAATTAGTAGATGCTACATATAAACCAGTTGTTATCTTAGGTGGAGCAAAGAAAGTTCCGGTAGAACAGCTTCTTCAGGAAATCAAAGATGCTTTGGAAGTTGGTGGAGCAGGTATTGCAATGGGAAGAAACATCTGGGGACATGAAAATCCAGTTGGATATACAGCAGCAATCGCAAAACTGATTCACGAAGATTGCAGCGTAGAAGCAGCTATGAAAGAAATGAACAAAATTTACTAAGAATTTTGTTTTTGAGATTAAAAAATAAAAAAGGAGAGATAAAGAAATGGAAACATTTAAAGTAGCAGTGTTAGAAGGCGAAAAAAACATCGTGTTTCATGAGGCTCAGAAAAGAGAGCCGGATGACAAACAGGTATTAGTTAAAGTTGATTCCTGTGCAATTTGTACTCTTGAACAGAGATTTTATACAGGAGTTATGAACCGCTATCCATTTGCAGGAGGTCACGAAGCATCAGGAGTTGTTGAGGCTGTTGGTAAGAAAGTTGCAGGAGTGAAGGTTGGAGATAAAGTTGCAATTCGACTTTTAAATTCTTGCGGAGAATGTTACTACTGCAGAAATGGTCATGAGAACCAGTGCGTAAAATCTTTTATCGCAGAGACACAGGAATGTGCAATGGGTCCAGGCGGACTTGCTGAATATATGATGGTAAGCGCAGCAGATGTTTATAAAGTTGCTGATGATGCTGATCTTGAGCATGTAGCATTGACAGAGCCATTAGCTTGCTGTGTTCACAGTATTGAAAATGGACAGATTGAGCTTGGAAATGACGTAGTAGTAATCGGAATCGGTATCATGGGAGCGCTTCACATTCAGCTTGCAAAATTAAAAGGAGCAAGAGTTATTGCTTGTGAACTTGATGAGAAGAGATTAGAAGTTGCAAAGAAAATGGGAGCAGACGTACTTGTTAATTCCGGTAAAGTAGATGCAGTTGAAGAAGTTAAAAAACTGACAGAGGGAAGAGGCGCAGATGCTGTATTCTGTACAGTTCCGGTAGCAGCACTTGCAGATCAGGCTGTTCAGATGACAGGAAAACTTGGAAGAACTGTATTCTATACATCTTTCCATCCGGATAAACCGATTGAGATCAGTCCGAATAAAGTACATTCTTCAGAGCAGATCATTACAGGAACAGTAAATCCACAGAAGAAAGACTTCTTAGCAGCCTCCAGACTGTTGTCTTCTAAGATTGTGGATGTATCTGATCTGATTTCTGACAGAGTGCCGCTCGCAGAGATTGATAGAGCGTTTGAAGAGGCAATTTTACCAGATACATACAGAATTTTAGTACAGCCATAATTAAGTCGGTAGATTGTGCAAAGAATATTATAAATTACTCGAGTAGGGTTGCGTAAAGGGTGGTTTGAGAAGTACAATAAATCTATCAAAGGTCTGAAAAACATAGATACGGAGGGTGGATTTATGAGAAGAAAAAGTATCACAGACGAGCAGAAACAAGAGTACCGCAGAGTTGCTTATTACTATTATAAAGAAGGGCTTACTCAGGAAGAAATCGCAAAGCGTATGCAGATGTCACGCCAGAGAGTGAACCGGATTGTAAGCAGTTGCATTGAACTGGGTATTGTAACAATTAACATCGAAGGTCTGGATAGCAGTAATCTTGAACTAGAAACCAAACTTGAGCAAAAATATGGCTTGAAGGAAGTCAGAATTATTGACGAAGTGGCAGAAGAACTGGAAATACAGGAATTGGGTATCGAAGGTGGAAAATATCTTAGAAGCATTTTGAAAAAGAATGATATTATCGGTTTCAGCCGTGGAAGAAATACATCAGCGCTGGCAGAATATCTGCCTGAAGCAGATGATTATCCGGAGAATATTACGGTCACACAGTTAATGGGGGGCAGTATTGAGACGGAAGACAGCGTGCCGGTAGATGAGAATGTATACCGTCTGGCAGCGAAGATGCGGGCAAAAGCAGTCAAACTATATGCACCGATTATTCTTGGAAGTGAAAAACTAAGAGAATCTTTTACACAGGAACCTTATTTCCAGCAAAGCTACGAAATTATAAAAAAATGCAACATAGCAGTTGTTGGTATTGGAACTGCATCCAGTCAGTGGAGACATATGATAGCTCTTTATGATATCAAAGATAAGACACAGACAGAATGGGCAAAAGATGTTGTGGGAGAAGTGTGTACACATTTTTATGATCACGATGGAAACGCAGTAGAACCGCCATTCCGAGACAGGATTATTTCTGTTATGCTGGATGATTATATGAAAATTCCAGTGAGAATCGGTATTGCCGGTGGTAAAGAAAAGACTGAGGCGATTTCAGCCGCAGTCAAAGGCGGATATATCAACGTACTGATCACAGACTTACAGACAGCCAGAGAATTATTAGCGTAAAGGAAGGAGGAAAGATTATATTACATGTCCCCTTTGCAGTAATGTAATGAATGAGACGTATGTCAAATAATAACAATCAGGGTGGTTCATTAGGTTTATGGACGTGTGTGGCAATGATAGCCGGAGGTATGATCGGAAGCTCGATCTTCTCACTGTCAGGACTTACAATGACATCAGCAGGTCCGGCAGCAATTATTACATGGGCAATCGCAGCAGCAATCATGCTTTGCTATGGTTTGGTTTGTGCAGAACTTTCTACAAGATTCCCAAAATCAGGTGGTGTATTTGTATTCCCTTCAAAAGCTCTTGGAAAAACAGAGGAACAGGGACGCCTTTGGGGATGGATCTCCACATGGGGATACATTAACGCAAATATTGTTGCAATCGCATTTGCAGCTATTTATGTAGGAACATACTTAAGTGTAGGATTCCCGATCTTTGGAAAATTACAGATTCCATTAGCAATCGGATCTATCATTCTTATTCTTGTTCTTAACAGCATGAAATTCGCTCTTGCAGGAAAAGTTAACAACTTATTAGTATTAGGTCTTGCACTTACAATGATCGCATATGTAGTGATTGCATTTGTAAGCGGCGCTTGGGATGGTTCTACTTTAGTTCCATTCTTCACACAGGGTTCCGGTGGAAGCACAGGATTCCTTGCAATGGTTCCAACAGCTATGACAGGATATGGTTCTATCGTAGCTATGGCATTCATGGTATCTGAAGTTAAGAACCCAAATAAAAACGTACCAAAATCTGTATTGATCGCTATGATCATTGTACTTGCTTTATACCTTAGTATTATCCTTGCAACAGTAGGTATGGTATCAGCAGAATTCCTGATGGAGAATCCGGGAATGCAGTTTATTCCATTATATGCAGCAGCATTTACGAAACTGGCAGCAATTCCATGGGTATCTAAACTGATTTCTATTGCAGCATTACTCGCACTTTTGACAACAATGCTCACTGTTATGTCTCTGACATCCAGAGCAATCCAGGCTACAGCAGAAAAAGGACTTATGCCGGAAGGTTTAGCAAAGAACAACAAAGCAGGCGTACCATTTAACGCAGCGCTTTTAGTAACGATTCCATGTATCGTGATTGCATGCTTCCCACAGTTTACAGCAACAATCGTAAGCTTTGGAGCATTGTTCGCAGCAATGACAATCAGTATCAACATTGTTTCACTTCTTGTGGCAAGAAAGAAATTTGCACTTCCAGAGGGTGCATTCCACGCTCCGGGCGGAAATGTGCTTCCGGTGGTTGCATTAGCATTGATTATTATTTGTTATATCCCTGACATCATCGGAGGAGGATGGATGATCTGGGCATATTCAATCGCATGGTATGTAATCGGAATCATTTATTACAAAGTAAGACAGAATAAACATAAAGCAGACTAGTTAGGAAGGCAAAGGTGCAAAGAGATGGGAAATGTAAGAGAAATGAAAGATACCTGTGTGGCATACGGTTGCTTTGACGGTGTACATAAAGGACATCTTGCAGTTGCGAAAAAGGTAGTGGAAGCTGCAAAAGAAAAAGGTCTGACACCAGTGATCGTAAGTTGTGCGAAAGAAGGTCAGGTACTTTCTACAGAAGAAGAAAAAGAATATTTATTCAAAAAGGAAGGGGTACAGGAAGTTGTTACCTATTCCGGAGATGAAACAGCGGAAGAAGTATTTGTCAAAGATGTATTGGCAGGAACACTTGGCGCAAAGGTAATTGTAGTTGGAGCTAATAATGCAAATGTTGCTAAAGTAGAAGAAGCTGCAAAAGCATGCGGAGCAGAACTTGTTGTATGTGAGACTGTAGAAGCAGACGGTGAAGTGATTACAACTGCTCAGGTTAAAGAAGCATTTGATAAAAGTGATTTTGACAAAATCTATGATCTGTGTGGACACCCATACATCATGATTGGCGAAGTTGAGCATGGTAAAGCACTTGGAAGAACAGTTGGTATGCCGACAGCAAACTTAGGAGTGGCAGATTCCAAATTAAAACCACCAAGTGGTGTGTATGCGACAAGTGTACAGATTGATGACGAAGTCTTCAAGTCTATGACCAATATTGGAAAAAGACCATCAGTGGATGACTTTGATTATGTGACAATTGAGGCATTTATTCTGGATTTCGCAAGAGATATCTATGGAAAGAAAATTATTCTTGGTGTGCGTCAGTTCGTAAGAGGCGTTCAGAAGTTTAATAATCTGGAAGAGGTACAACAGCAAGTACAGAAAGATATCCAGAAAGTGCGTGAGGTGCTTCAGTCCGTAGTAGAATAAAGCAGCATAATAAATATGTATGTCAGTTCAGGAGCACGGAAAAAGATAATTTCCGGGCTCCTGCTTTTTAAAATAGGGGAAGGAGACATGAATATGAATCCATATGAATATGTAAAAAACGAGCCTTATAAATGTTATATTAATGGAGAATTTGTAATTCCAGAAGGTGGAGAAACTTTCGATATTATCAATCCGGCAAATAATGAACCATTTGCAAAAGCCTACCGAGCAGGTGAAGGCGAAGTGGAAAAAGCAGTAAAAGCAGCAAGAGATGCATTTGACAATGGTCCTTGGGGAAAGATGTCTGCAAAAGACAGAAGTAAATTATTGTTGAAAGCCGGAAAGATTCTTGAAAGAAGACTGGAAGAATTTGCCTGCATTGAAACGTTGGAATGTGGAAAATTATTCGGAAGCGTAATGTATTATGAAGGCGCTATGTGTGTAGATGCTTTTGAATATTTTGCGGGAAAAGCACGTTGTATTGAAGGAAAGATTGTGCCGATCGATCACAATACAATCAACATGGTACAGTGGTATCCGCATGGTGTAGTAGGAGAAATTCTTCCTTGGAACGGACCATTTATGATGGGATGTCAGAAAATATGTGCGATCCTTGCAGCAGGAAATACAGCGATTATTAAACCGTCCTCTTGGGCATCATTAAGCATGCTTCTTTTGGCAGAGGTATTTGACGAAGCAGGCTTCCCGAAAGGTGTCATCAACGTATTGTCCGGATCAGGAGCAGTGATTGGAAATGCTTTAGTACAGAATCCTGATGTAGATATGGTTGCGATGACAGGTGGAACAGAGACTGGAAGACGTATTATCGGAGCGTCTCAAAATACAGTGAAAGAAATCGCGCTTGAACTTGGTGGAAAGAGCCCGAACATCATGTTTGATGATGTGGATGTGGACGATGCGGCAAAATGGGGAAGATGGGGATTTACATTAAATTCCGGTCAGGTATGTGTATCCGGTACTCGTTTGATTGTACACAGAAGCATTTATGAAGAGTTCCTTGAGAAACTGAAAGCAGAAGCTGAAAAGATGGTACCTGGAGATGGATTTGATCCAAATACAACACTCAGCACTTTGATACATAAAGAACATGCGGCAACTGTCTGGGACTACATTGAAAAAGGTAAGAAAGAGGGAGCGAGACTGATCTGCGGTGGTGTACCTTATGAAGATGAAAATCTGAAAAAGGGTAACTTTGTGCCGGTAACAGTATTTGCTGATGTAACACCGGATATGACAATTTTCCAAGAAGAAATCTTTGGACCGGTAGTATGTGTGACTCCGTTTGATACAGAAGAAGAGGCGATTGCGATTGCTAATTCTACAAAATACGGACTTGCAGGAGGAGTATTTACAAAAGACATCAAGAGAGGCTTAAGAGTAGCACAGGCTATCGACAGCGGACAGATTTATGTAAATTCTTACTTCAGCAAAGGTATGATTGAATCACCGGGAACCGGATGGAGAGAAAGTGGATTAGGCGTTGCCGGTATTCAAAAATATATGATCTCTAAGACAATCTTTGTGGACACAGAGGACGGAAGTGTACCATATTAAAAAGATAATAAGTCAGAAGAAGGAGGCGCATCATGGCTAAATTAAGAGCAGTTTATTATATTAACCAGTTCTATGCCGGCATGGGCGGCGAAGAAATGGCTGATACAGGATTACATATCCTGAATGAGAAAAAAGGTCCGGCGCTTGGTATTGAACCAATGTGGAACGGAGAGATGGAAGTGGTAAAAGTATTAGTATGCGGTGATAACTTCATCAATACAGATGCAAAATTTGAAGAAATACTTCCAACGATCAAAAAAGAAATCGAAGAAAGTAATCCAGATGTATTTGTAGCAGGTCCGGCATTTAACGCAGGTCGTTACGGAGTTGCTTGTGCAAAAATGTGTGACTACGTTAAGAAAGAGCTTGGTATTCCAAGTGTGACAGGAATGTGGTGGGAAAACCCTGCTGTTGGAATGTATGTAAAAGATAACTATATTATTTCAACAACAGAGACAGCAAGTGGAATGAGAAAATCTCTTCCGAAACTCGCAGCGCTTGCTTTAAAGCTTGCTAAGAAAGAAGAGATTAAAGCGGCAAGATTTGAAGGATATTTGCCGACCGGACATCGTTACAATGAATATCATGAAAAGACAGGCGCAAGACGTGTAACAGATATCTTATTGGATAAGTTATATAACCGTCCATATAAGACAGAGGTTCCACTTCGTGGTTTTGAACAGGTTCCGCCTGCAGCTAAAATTGAAAATTTGAAGGATACCAAGATTGCGTTATTTACGACAGGTGGTCTTGTACCAGTAGGAAATCCAGACAAATTAAAACAGGCATTTTCTATTAATTATGGAAAATATAGTATTGAAGGCTTGGATGAACTGAAAAAAGGTGTATATGAATCGATTCATGGTGGATATGATACAACAGATGCAAGTAATGATCCGCATCGTTTGATCCCATTGGATGCTATGAGAGATTTGGAAAGAGAAGGGAAAGTAGGTTCTGTATTTGAGTATTTCTATACAACCTGTGGAGTAGGTACGAACGTAGAGACAAGTAAAGAGATGGGACAGAAACTGGCAGCAGACTTAAAGGCTTCAGGAGTTACTGCGGCAATCTTCACCTCTACTTGAGGAACCTGTACTCGTTGCTGTGCAACGATGGCAAAAGAGCTTGACAGAGCCGGAATTCCGGTTGCTCATATTACAGCATTTACGTCAATCGCTCTTAGTGTTGGCTCCAACAGAATCGTATTTGGCGGAGACTTCACATCACCAAGTGGTAATCCGGATCTTCCACTGGATCGTGAGAAAGCATACAGAAGAAAAATCATTGATAAGTGTCTGGAAGTTTTAACTCAGGATGTGGACGGACCTACATTATTTACAGTAGATGAAGAAAAGGAGGGTGAATAACATGAAGAAAATGAGTAAAACATTGACTCGTCAGTATTTTGACATTAAAGATGCAAAGTTTGCTGATCATACCTCTTTAGAAAATGGCGTGTTATCCATCTCCAAAGAAGAATTACTGGCTGAGGCAAAACCTTTGATGAAAGCAGTAAAATCAGTAGACTTCGAGATTGTAAAACCAGGTGAAAATACACGTATCATCCACCTGTTAGATACCATTCAGCCGATGATCAAGGTGGAAGGTGAAGGACAACAGTATTCCGGTTATTTCAGCGATCCACATATGGTAGGAGAAGGAAAAACAAATTTATTAAGTGGATTTGCAGTTATGGAAAGCGCAGCGCTTCCCTGGGATGATTCCAGCGCTAGTTCCGGTCTTCTCTATCCACGTGATGCGATTATGGATATGACAGGTCCGATTGCGGATGTTACACCATTTTCTAAGACAATTAACTTAGTAATTGTATATGAATTAGAAGAGGGTAAATCTTCTATTGAATATGATACAGATATTCGTAATATCGGAATCAAGGTATCTACATATCTGGCAGCAGTGACCAAAGAAATGGAACCAGACAGTACAGAAGATTTTTCAATTGATGAAGTGAATCCGGATCTTCCAAATGTGGTATTTGTATGGAACTCACAGAATCAAGGTCCATATTCTAATACATTTATTTATGGACATCCGATCGACAATATGGTTCCAACATTATTCCATCCAAATGAATTGATGGATGGATGTGTAGTAAGTGGAAACTATGTATGGCCGGCATTTAAAGTACCTACATATTTATATGTAAATAGTCCAATCCTTTTGGAGCTTTATAAAGAACATGGAAAAACAATCAATTTCCGTGGTGTAATCTTTGGAAGAAGCCATAATCCATCTAACTGGCATAAGACAAGATGTGCACAAGTTGCGGTAAAGATTGCGCAGTATTTGGATGCAGACGGACTCGTTATGGCTTGGGAAGGCGGCGGAAACGCGGCTGTAGATGGAATGCTTACGATTCAGTGTGCAGAAAAGCATGGAATTAAAGCATCAACCATTACCTTTGAGTTCGGCGGTGTAGATGGAACAGAAGGAATTTTATTAGTAGATGATGTGCCGGAAGCAGATGCAGTCATCAGCGGCGGCTCTATTGAAAAACCATTTACAATTCCAGATGTTGACCGTGTGGTGGGCGGAGATGTATTTCGCCTGAACAAAGAATCCGGTGGATTTTTCCCACCATCTAATAAGGAACTTCGCTTTGAGCAGACAACACACCTCTATATTGGTGGTAATCAGGCAGGAGCAAGTACCTTATTTGCAGAAGAGTACTAGACCTCTAATTTTGAATAATGTAGCGCAGGAAGAGAGCCAGTTGCCCGGCTCTCTTTTTGCATTATCGCATTCAAATGCTTGCATTTTTATACACTTATGTTTTATAATATAACGATTACAGGTTATAAAGGAGTGAGAAATACTATGAAAAGAGAAAAATTTGGCTCGCGTCTTGGTTTTATTTTAGTATCAGCCGGATGTGCGATTGGAATTGGAAATGTATGGAAATTCCCTTACCTCTGCGGAGAGATGGGAGGGGCCGCTTTTATTTTGATTTACTTGATCTTCCTTCTTGTTATGGGAATTCCGGTGCTTGTTACGGAATTTGCTGTAGGACGTGCAAGTAGATACAGTGTAGCGGCAGCTTATGAGAAACTGGAACCGGAAGGAAGCCGCTGGCATCACACAAAATGGATCGGTATTATCGGAAGTTATCTTCTGATGATGTTCTATACAACCGTTGGCGGTTGGATGCTTTATTACTGTTATCGCAGTGTGACAGGAGAGTTTGTAGGTGCTTCTTCTGAAGATATTCAGAATGGATTTGGTCAAATGATCGGAAGCCCGTCTACAATGGCGTTTTGGACAATCCTTATTACGGTAATCGGTTTTGCGATCTGCTGGTTTGGAATTCAAAAAGGTGTAGAGCGTGTGACAAAAGTTATGATGATTGCTTTACTTCTTATTATGATTGTTCTGGCAGCGCATTCATTCTTCTTGGAAGGAGCGGAAAAAGGAATTGAATTTTATCTGATCCCGAACTTTCAGAAGATGGCGGATATTGGTATTGGAAATGTGATCTTTGGAGCCATGAGCCAAGCGTTCTTTACATTATCTATTGGTATTGGTGCTATGATGATTTTCGGAAGCTACATGGGAAAAGACAGAAGTCTTACCGGAGAAGCAATTAATATTACAATCTTGGATACTTTTGTTGCATTGATGGCAGGCTTCATTATTATTCCGGCATGTTTTGCATTTAATATTCAGCCGGATGCCGGTCCGAACCTTATCTTTATCACGATCCCGAATCTGTTTGCTCAGATGCCGGGCGGACGCTGGTGGGGAGCATTATTTTTCCTGTTCCTGACATTTGCAGCGTTCTCTACATTAGTAGCTGTATTTGAAAATATTATTTCTTTTGACATGGATCTGTTGAAATGGTCCAGAAGAAAAAGTGTGATCGTCAGCATGATTGCAATTATTATTTTGAGTATGCCTTGTGTACTTGGCTTTAATGTGCTTGCAGATTTTCAGCCGGTAGGAGCCGGAAGTACGATCATGGATCTGGAAGACTTTATTGTATCCAATAACCTTCTTCCGCTTGGAAGTCTCGGATATCTGCTCTTTATTACCAGAAAGAACGGTTGGGGTTGGGAGAATTTCCTTGCAGAAGTAAATACAGGAAAAGGGTTGAAATTCCCTGCAATGCTGAAAGGCTATGTAGGTTATGGGATCCCGCTTATCATTATGATTATTTACTTAAAAGGATATTATGATAAATTCAGCGGAATGAGTACGGCGGTATTTGTAACATGGATGATGATTGCTTTGCTTCTGCTTGGTTTTGTACTTTTCTGTGCATTGACAAGTTCTAAAAAGAAAAAAACTCAGTAATATCAGATAATAATTGACAGAACATTCTCCTCCACATTATTATGAAATCATAAATGTGTGAGGAGGTATTTTTGTATGAGATATCAAATAGTAGGCGAGACACTTCCGGTTGTGATCTGCGAACTGGAAGGTGGAGAGAAAATGATCAACGAGGGAGGAAGCATGTCTTGGATGTCTCCCAATATGTTGATGGAAACAACCACGAACGGAGGAATCGGGAAGGCATTTGGAAGAATGTTTGCAGGTGAGAAAATGTTCCAGAATGTGTATACTGCACAGGGCGGGAATGGATTGATCGCATTTGCATCCAGCTTTCCGGGATCGATCAAAGCATTTCAGATTGCACCGGGGCAGGAGATGGTTTTTCAGAAGAGTGCGTTTCTGGCTGGAGAAGCCAGTGTAGAGCTGTCTATTTTCTTTAATAAGAAACTTGGCGCAGGTCTATTTGGCGGAGAAGGCTTCATTATGCAGAGAGTGAGCGGACACGGAATCGTCTTTGCTGAATTCGATGGCCATGTGATTGAATATGATCTTCAGCCGGGGCAGCAGATTGTTGTGGATACCGGACATTTAGCAGCTATGACACCAAGCTGTAATATGGAGATCCGCAGTGTTCCGGGTGTGAAGAATATGCTGTTTGGCGGTGAAGGCGTGTTCAATACAATTATTACAGGACCGGGACATGTATGGCTTCAGACAATGCCGATCAGTAATGTGGCAGGGGTATTGAGACCGTATATGCCATCGGGTTCATAAAATGTAACAACGAGGGGTAGAGGATTGTGAATCATGATACAAAAGGCACGATTAAACGTGCGGAGCGATTTCAGGTTATTTTAATAGGAGAGGGAATTCTGGTGGGAGCAATCGCAGGTCTTGTGGTGCTCCTTTACCGGATTGTTTTGGAATATGCCGGACAGTGGACACAGAAGATTTTGGCGTTTGCAAAGGGAAATCTTATGTGGATGGCAGGATGGTTTTTGATACTTGTTCTGCTGGCGTGTGTGGTGGCAAGACTTTTAAAATATGAATCCATGATATCGGGAAGTGGTATTCCACAGTTAGAAGGAGAAATGGCAGGAAAGCTTAACCAAGTCTGGTGGAAGGTACTTCCGGCAAAATTTCTCGGAGGTTTCTTGTGTATGCTTGGAGGCCTTGCGCTCGGAAGAGAAGGCCCGTCAATTCAGTTAGGCGCCATGGTGGGAAAAGGAATATCTCGTGGATTGGACAGAGGAAAAACAGAAGAGAAATTTCTTCTGACCTGCGGGGCAAGCGCGGGGCTTTCGGCAGCTTTTCACGCACCGCTTGCCGGAGTGATGTTTTCTTTGGAGGAAGTACATAAAAACTTTTCTGTATCTGTGCTGGTATCTGTGATGTCGGCTTCCTTGACAGCTGATTTTTTGAGTTCTACAGTATTGGGTGCAGATTCCGTTTTTCAATTTGATATTCTGAATGCGCTTCCTATGGAATACTACTGGATGATCGTGCTTCTTGGCGTGGTGCTTGGTATTATGGGCGCTTTTTATAATTGGTTTACGTTAAAGGCGCAGGAGTGTTATCAGAAAGCAACTTTCCTTAGTCCAACAATGAAGATTGTTATTCCTTTTTTATGTGCGGGAGTTCTTGGGTTTACAGCACCAAAACTTCTTGGAAGCGGGCATGCCCTTATTGAAGAACTGACGCATACAGAAATGATGTTGGGAACAATTTTATTATTGTTACTCGGACGATTTTTATTTTCTGCAATTAGTTTCGGTTCGGGAGCGCCGGGAGGAATTTTCTTTCCGTTATTGGTGATCGGAGGCTTTATCGGAGGAGCCTTTGCTTCGGTGGGGGTACAGTTTTTCGGTCTTGACAGCATGTACATCAACAATTTTGTCTTACTTGCGATGGCAGGCTATTTTTCCGCAATTGTAAGAGCACCTTTGACAGGAATCATTTTGATTTTTGAAATGACAGGATCGTTGAGCCAGATGTTGTCTCTGGCTATTGTATCTATTGTGGCGTATGTTGTGGCAACACTTTTGAAATCTAAGCCAATCTATGAAAGCCTCCTTGATCGTCTTCTTGCAAAACAGGGAGTGAAAGTGCCAAAGGAGCATGGACAGAAGATTTTGACAAACTATGTAATCCACCAAGGTGCTAAAGTAGAGGGAACCTTGATCTGCGATACAGAATGGCCGGATAATTGCCTGTTAGTGGCAATTCAGCGCGGGGCAGAAGAAATTATTCCGCGGGGACAAACAATGCTTCTTGCCGGAGACATAATCGTTACGATGACGGATGAGCGCGATATGCCGGTTGTGCATGAAAAAATGCAGAGGCTTTGCAGTGAAATGATTAAAACAGATGAAAGGAAATAAGAATCATACAGGAAATTCTTGTGAAATAGAAAGCAGTGTGCTACAATCTCTAATGTAAAAAATAAATAACACTTGAATAAAGAAGGAGAACAGCTATGGGAGGATTTTTTGGTGTAGCATCAAAACAGGACTGTGTATTGGAACTTTTTTATGGTGTGGACTACCATTCGCATCTTGGAACAAGACGTGCAGGAATGACAACACACGGAGAAGACGGATTTAACCGCGCCATTCACAATATTGAGAATTCACCATTTCGTACCAAATTCGACAAAGATGTGGGAGAAATGAAAGGAAATATCGGAATTGGATGTATCTCTGATTACGAGCCGCAGCCACTGATCATCAGCTCAAAGCTCGGAAGTTTTGCGATTACTACTGTCGGAAAGGTAAATAATTCAGAAGAGCTGTTAAAAAGCCTTTATGAAGGGGCACATTCACATTTTCAGGAAATGTCTAACGGACAGATTAATATGACAGAAATGATTGCTGCCATGATCTGTGAAAAGGATAGTATTCTGGAAGGAATTAAGTATGTGCAGGAGAAAGTAGACGGTTCTATGACGCTTCTTGTCATGACAGAAGAAGGAATTTATGCGGCGAGAGACCGTTACGGAAGAACCCCTCTTGTGATTGGTCAGAAAGAAGAGGGATATTGTGTATCCTTTGAAAGCCATGCGTATATTAATCTTGGTTTTCACGATTATAAAGAACTTGGTCCTTCTGAAATCGTGTATGTGACACCGGATAAGGTGGAAGTATTAAGTGAAGCGAGAGAAGAGATGAAGATCTGTTCTTTCCTGTGGGTATATTATGGATATCCGACTTCCTCTTATGAAGGGGTAAATGTAGAGAAAATGCGTTATAATTGCGGAAGTATGCTGGCGAAGAGAGATGGGGATTCTGTAAAGCCTGATATTGTAGCGGGAGTTCCGGATTCCGGTATCGCACATGCAATCGGTTATGCAAATACATCAGGTATTCCTTACGCAAGACCATTTATTAAGTATACACCAACTTGGCCGCGTTCTTTTATGCCAAGTACACAAAGTCAGAGAAATCTTATAGCCCGTATGAAATTAATTCCGGTACAGGCATTGATTGAAGATAAAAAACTTCTTCTTATTGATGATTCCATTGTAAGAGGAACACAGCTTCGTGAAACAACAGAATTTCTGTACAGAAGCGGAGCCAAAGAAGTACATGTACGTCCGGCGTGCCCGCCACTGTTATATGGATGTAAATATTTGAACTTCTCCCGTTCAAAATCAGAGATGGATTTGATTACAAGACGAGTGATCAGAGAATTAGAAGGCGGCGAGTGTTCAAAAGAAGTGTTAGACGAATATGCAGATCCAACTACAGAGCGTTATGACCGCATGGTAGAAGAAATCCGCAAACAACAAAACTTTACGACACTTCGCTATCACCGACTGGACGACCTGATTGACTCCATCGGTATCGACCCATGCAAAGTATGTACATACTGCTTCAACGGAAAAGAATAGCCGCGAAAGCATTGAGCCTTGCAATAAGCGGAAAGCTCCCAAAGGGATACTTGTATCACCTTGGGAGCTTTTTGATTATTATAGGGCGAAAGCCCGCGCACCAAAGCACGAAGTGATTTGGTGTGAAGCAAGGCGAAAAGAGAAAAGAAATGCGAAAGCCCGCGCACCAAAGCACGGAGTGATTTGGTGTGAAGCAAGGCGGTTTGCGCTAAATCTCATACGTCAAAATGTAATCGTCCATCACAAATCCATTTCCAATATCCGCCACCTGTGAATCTGTAATCTGCAAACCCAGATGGTCATAAATCTTCAAAGTGTTGTCATTGTGCTTATTGCATGTAAGCCAGATTTTCTTAAGTCCCCGTTCTTTGCAAATATCAATCAAATATTGAAATGCTTTCGTAGCAAGATGCCGTCCTCTAAAAGCTGGATGAATATATAGCTTGCTAAGGAAAAGTTTTCCTGCTTCTGCGTGTATTCCAGCATATCCAGCCAATGTGTTATCACAGAAAATCTGAAAATATTCATAACCGTCTTTCGTAATCTGGTCTTTTATTGCAGGGAAAGACTGAAATTTTTCAACCATATAGTCCACTTGTTCTTTACCAATGATCGGTGTGAAATGTTGGCTCCAGATAATTTCTGCCAGATCGGCAATGTCTTTTATCTGTTCATCGGTTTTTGCTGGTTGAATAGAAAATGTCTGACTCATAGGTATCCCTCCGCTTGTTTTTGTATAACTGGTTTGTTGTATGGTGAATTTATAATACTTTTAGAAAATGTGAATTCTCTTCTGCTATTATAAATGATATAATTGTATCATACAATGAACAATTATAATGAATCGTTCGGAGGATGGCTATGAGCGGATTTGTTGCATTAAAAGATGTGAAAAAAATATATCAAATGGGCGAAGTAAAGATTATGGCGGCAGATGGAATTGATTTTGAGATTCAAAAGGGAGAATTTGCTGTTGTAGTCGGACCAAGCGGAGCGGGAAAGACAACGGTACTTAATATTCTTGGAGGTATGGATACCGCAACAGAAGGACAAGTTCTCGTTGACGGAACAGATATTGCAAAATATTCTCAGAAGCAGCTTACCGCATATCGAAGAGACGATATTGGGTTTGTATTTCAGTTTTACAATCTGATTCCAAACCTTACTGCGCTTGAAAATGTAGAACTTGCACTTCAGATTTGTAAAGATCCTATGGATGCCAAAGAGGTGCTGGAGGATGTAGGGCTTGGAGACCGCTTGGGAAATTTTCCGGCGCAGTTATCCGGCGGAGAACAGCAGAGAGTGTCCATTGCAAGAGCGCTCGCCAAGAACCCGAAGCTTCTCTTATGTGATGAGCCTACGGGAGCGCTTGATTATAACACTGGAAAAGCTATTTTAAAGCTTCTTCAAGATACATGTCGGAGGCGCGGCATGACGGTAGTTTTAATCACGCATAATTCGGCGATCGCACCGATGGCTGATCGTGTGATCAAGATTAAAAACGGACGGGTGTCAAAAATTGTTGAAAATCCATCGCCGGTTCCGGTAGAGACAATAGAGTGGTAATAAATTAGAGGGGACACATGGGTACAAAAGCAACAAGAAAAGATTTTTATATGGAAATCCGAAAGAGTCTGGGCAGATTTCTGTCGATTCTTTTTATTGTTGCGCTAGGGGTTGCTTTTTTCTCCGGAATTCGTGCCTCCGAACCGTCCATGCGCATTACGGGAGATCGTTATTTTGATCAAGAAGAATTGATGGATATACAGGCGCTTAGTACCTTTGGAATCACAGACGATGATATAGATGCCATAGAAGCAGTAGAAGGTGTTGAAAGGGTGGAAGGAGCATACAGTGCGGACATGCTCTGTGAAACGAAGAAGAAGCAATATGTATTTCATGTGATGTCACTTCCTGAAAATATGAATCATGTGACCGTATCGGAAGGACGTCTGCCGAAGAAAATAGGAGAGTGTCTGGTAGATGATGATATGGGCTATAAGGTGGGCGATACGATCACCCTAAAAAGTGGGACAGATGATCCAATATCAGATACCTTAAAACAGGAGAAATATAAGGTTGTAGGAATTGGAAACAGCCCATGCTACATTTCCTTTGGACGAGGTTCAACCACCATTGGAAGCGGAAGTGTCAGCGGATTTTTGCTTGTTCCGGCGAAGACCTTCGCACTGGATGTATTTACGGAGGCATACGTACAGGTAGAAGGGGCGGAAAACTTAATTGCTTATACCGAGGAATATGATAAGAAAATCGAAACCGTTCTGGATCGCATTAAGGAGATTACCGGAGAGAGGGGACGAATCCGCAAACAGGAGATTGTGGATGATGCGCAGGCTGAAATTGATGATGCAAAAGCAGAGTTAGAAGAAGGGAAGCTTAAAGCTCAGGAAGAGCTGGATGATGCGAAAGCACAGATTGATGATGGTGAAGCTAAACTTACAGAAGCAAAACAGCAGATTGCAGACGGGAAAAGTCAAATATCGTCAGCTAAGACAACGTTAAATTCCAAAGATGATGAGCTTACAGAAGCGAAAACTAAATATAGCAGCGGACTGAAAAAATGGCAGGAGGGAACAGAAGCTTACGAGGCAGGGCTTGCTCAGTTTGAGGCGGCAAAACCGGAAGCATTGGAAGAAATTGCGAAAGGGGAGGCGGGGCTTGAAGCGTATCGCAAGCAATTAGACGAGGCAAAGAAAGGAGCACAGGGGAAACTTAAGGAATTAGAGGGACAGCTTGCCTATATTATGAGTCTGGAGCCGGGGCCGGAGGATGAGGATTATGAAGAACTTCATCAAAAATGGGAAGAACAGTATGGCGCTTCTATTGAGCAATTGGAGACTGGTATCTCAGAGGTAAACAAGGAATTAGAAACCTTAGAAACTCAGGAACAAGACTATCAGTCCAAGCTTACCGCATTAAATAATTCCAAGGCAGAACTGGCGGCAAAAGAGCAGCAGCTTGCTGATACGAAGGCGGCGCTTGATTCCAGTAAGCAGCAGCTTTCCGATGCTTATTCTCAGATTGAGTCGGGCAAAGGACAACTTGCATCCGGATGGGCGCAGATTGATGAGAAGGAACAGGAGTTAGCATCCGGAGAAGCGGAAATTGCAGAAAGTGAGACGACGCTTGAAGATGCCAAAGTAGAATACGAAGAGGGCAAGAAAGAGGCAGAGGACGAGATTGCTGATGGAGAAGCAAAGATAGCGGATGCAGAGGAAGAACTGGCAGAGATTGAAGATCCCAAGTGGTATGTGTATGACCGGAGTAATCTTCCGGAGCATGACGGATATGGGGAAAATGCAGATCGAATGCGCGCCATCGGAAAGGTATTTCCGGTAATCTTTTTCCTTGTGGCTGCACTGATCAGCTTAACAAGTATGACGCGAATGGTAGAAGAACAGCGTACCCAGATTGGTACAATGAAGGCGCTTGGCTATAGTAAATGGGCGATTGTTTCCAAATATCTGAGCTATGCACTTCTTGCAACAGCAGGTGGAAGTATCATCGGCGTACTCATTGGGGAGAAGGTACTTCCGTTCATTATCATATATGCTTACGGAATTATGTATCAGCACATTCCTGAGATACTAGTACCGTATGACTGGGCTTACGCAATTGAGGCTTCCATTGCCGCGGTGGCTTGTACGATGTTTGCAACGGTATTTTCCTGTTATCGGGAACTGGGAGAACAGCCGGCGGCTCTGATGAGACCTCCGGCGCCGAAGATTGGAAAGAGAGTACTTCTGGAGTATGTAGGAGTGATCTGGAAGCGGCTTAATTTCACGTGGAAGTCTACGATTCGTAATCTGATGCGTTACGAGAAGCGGTTTTTCATGACCATATTCGGAATTGGCGGCTGTATGGCGCTGATGCTTGTCGGTTATGGAATTCGGGACTCCGTATTTGAGATTGCAGATATACAATACACGGAGATCCAGACTTATGATGGAAATTTGATTTTGAAAGAAAATTTAAGTGAAGACGAGCACCAAGAATTAACGGATTCTTTAGAGCAGAATCAAGACATTGCCAGATTTATGGACGCTTATATGAAGAATCTTGTTTTGACAAAGGATGGGCATGAGCGTGAGACTTATGTAATGGTGCTGGGGCAGCCCAAGGACAGTGAGAAGTACGTACATTTTCATGACCGCAAAACAAAAGAAGCTTATGAATTGTCTGATGACGGTGCGATTATCAGTGAGAAAACTGCAAAACTTCTGAACGCGAAGGTTGGAGACACCATTTCCATCAAAGATGAAAATGAGGGAAATAAGGAGATTGTTATCCAAAATATCTGCGAAAATTATATGGGGCATTACCTCTATATGACTCCTAAGTATTATGAAAAGGTGTATGGGGAAAAGCCGGAATATAATACAGTGCTGTTTTCTGTGCAGGATAGCTATACACGGCAGCAGATGGAGGAAGCAGGGGAAAAGATTCTTGCAAGGGATGAAGTATTAAGCTTAAGCTATATGAAAGATATTGAGAAGCGACTCAATGATATGCTTAAGAGCTTGAATCTAGTCATTATTGTATTGATCGTTTCCGCCGGAATGTTGGCATTTGTGGTGCTTTACAATTTGAATACCATTAATATAGCGGAGCGAAAGAGAGAGCTTGCAACTTTGAGAGTGTTAGGCTTTTACAACCCTGAGGTGGCGGCGTATGTTTACAGGGAAAATATTCTGCTGACACTGATAGGTACGATTGTGGGGGCAGGACTTGGCAAGATCCTTCATTTATTTATTATTGAAACGGTGGAGGTTCCGGCGGCCATGTTCGGAAGAATCATCAATCTGCCGAGTTATATATACAGCTTTTTATTTACGATTTTATTCTCCATGATTGTAAATGGAGTGATGTATTTCAAACTGCGTAAAATCGATATGGTAGAATCACTAAAGAGCATAGAATAAGCAGTGCCTTTCAAGATGATAAAATAGAACTAATTTAGAAAAAATTTATATTTTTCACGGAATTATTAGCACTCTTTTGAAAAGAGTGCTAATTTCATGTTGACTTTTATTTTTGGCAGTATTATCATATCTTGTAGATAAAAAAAGCGTGAGATTCGCTTGTGATAATAAAAAATAGGAGTGATAAAAATGGCAGCAAAAAAAGGAAGTTTATCAATTAGCAGTGAAAACATATTCCCGATTATTAAAAAATGGGTGTATTCAGATCATGATATTTTTGTGAGAGAAATGGTTTCCAATGGCTGTGACGCCATCACAAAATTAAAGAAATTAGATATGATGGGAGAATATCAGCTTCCGGATAATTACAAACCGTGTATTAAGGTGGAAGTAAACCCAGAAGAGAAAACATTAAAGTTTACAGATAACGGAATCGGTATGACCGCTGACGAGGTGGAAGAGTATATTACGCAGATCGCATTTTCCGGCGCTACACAGTTCCTTGAGAAATATAAGGATAAAACAACAGAGGACGATATGATCGGTCATTTTGGACTGGGATTCTACTCTGCATTCATGGTAGCTGATGAAGTGCATATCGACACGCTTTCTTATAAAGACGGAGCAACACCGGTACATTGGGTAAGCAATGGCGGTACAGAATATGAGATGGAAGAAGGAACAAAGACAGAAGTTGGTTCCACCATGACATTATATCTCAATGACGATAGCGTGGAGTTTTCCAACGAATACCGCGTGCGTGAAGTGATTGAAAAATATTGTTCTTTCATGCCGGTAGAAATCTTCCTGTCCAAAGAAAATGCAGAAAAAGAATATGAGACCATTGATGAAGCAGATTTAAAAGAAGACGATGTGGTTGTAGAACATATTCATGAAGATGCGAAAATGGAAGAGCAGGAAAATGAAAATGGCGAGAAAGAAATGGTAGAAGTAGAGCCTGCCAAAGAGAAGGTGAAGATTGAGAAACGTCCGGTTTCTTTGAGTGATATCCATCCGCTGTGGACAAAGCATCCAAATGAGTGTTCAGACGAAGATTATCAGGAATTTTACCGCAAAGTATTCTTAGACTATAAGGAACCATTGTTCTGGATTCATTTGAACATGGATTATCCATTTAACCTGAAGGGAATCCTGTACTTCCCAAGAATCAACACAGAATATGATTCCATTGAGGGAACCATCAAATTATATAACAATCAGGTATTTATCGCAGACAATATCAAAGAAGTGATTCCTGAGTTCTTGATGGTATTAAAAGGTGTGATCGATTGTCCGGATCTTCCGCTGAACGTTTCAAGAAGTGCATTGCAGAATGACGGATTTGTAAATAAGATTGCAGATTACATTTCCAAAAAAGTTGCAGATAAACTGGCTGGAATGTGCAAGACAAAGAGAGAAGATTATGAAAAATATTGGGACAGCATCAGTCCGTTTATCAAATTCGGCTGCTTAAAGGACGAGAAATTCTGCGACAAGATGAAAGATGCAATCCTCTTTAAGAATATTGAGCATAAATATCTTACATTGAAAGACTGCATCGAGGAAAATGGCGGAGAAGTGATTGAGCCAAACGATAAGAAAGACGAGAATCAGGATGAAAATAAAGTAGAAGAGATCAAGACAACAATCTACTATATTACAGACGAGATCCAGCAGAGCCAGTATATTAATCTCTTCAAGAGTCAGGGACAGGATGCAGTGATCTTAAGCCACAACATCGATTCTGCATTTATCACACAGTTAGAGCAGCGCAATCCAACGATTCGTTTCCAGAGAATTGATGCAGATGTGACCGAACATGTGAAAGAGGAAGTGGCAGAGGAAGATAAGGAAGCATTTAAGAAAGTATCAGATAGCTTGATTGAGATTTTCCGAAAAGAGCTCGGCAATGACAAGCTGGATGTGAAGATCGAGAAATTAAAAGATGACAATGTTGCTTCTATGATTACCTTATCTGAGCAGAGTCGTCGTATGCAGGAAATGATGAAGATGTATGGCATGGCAGGTATGGGCATGGATATGGGAGGCGAGAGCACCCTGATCCTGAATGCAAATCATCCGCTTGTAACTTACGTTGTGGAGCATAAAGATGGTGAAAATACAAATATTATCTGTAAACAGCTCTACGATCTGGCAATGCTTGCGCACAAACCGCTGAATCCGGACGAGATGACTGCTTTTGTAAAGAGAAGCAATGAGATTATGATGATGCTTACAAAATAAGTTTCGTAAATTTTATAATATATAAAGATATAGTAAACGAGAGTAGCAGGGAAAAGAATTTCTTGTAGCTCTCGTTTTTTGAATTGAAAATACCGTGAGAAAGTTGTAAAGTGGAGAAAGAAAAATAAGAAACATATCAGAACGTCAAGAGGTAGATTTTCATGCAGACCATATTACTAGTAGAAGATGATTATGAATTAAATGAAAGTATTACGTATATGCTTCGGCAGGAACAATACGAAGTGTCTTCAGCATATTCCATCAAAGAGGCGAGGGAAAGATATCGCGAGCAGGAGCCGGATCTTATCTTGTTGGATGTAAATCTTCCCGATGGAGAAGGCTTCACGTTTTGCAAATGGGTGAAGGAAAGGAAAGACGTTCCGGTATTGTTTCTAACAGCCAGAGATTTGGAGGAAGACGCCCTCTTGGGATATGAGCTTGGCGCAGAAGATTATGTGACCAAACCATTTTCCATGAAAATTCTGTTGAAGAAGATTCGTGTCATGTTAAAGCTTGTGTCCGAGGAGGCAGACAGCGTGTTTGATGATGGTTACCTTAAGGTGGATCTGTCGAAAGCCAAAGTAGAAGTAAACGGGAAGCCTTGTTCGCTGACGCCTACAGAATTTAAACTTTTACAAGTTTTTCTGGAACACAAACGTCAGCTTCTCACTTACAATATTTTGTTGGAGCGTCTGTGGGATTGTGACGGCCAGTTTGTAGATAAACATACACTGGTTGTAAATGTGAACCGTCTGCGGGGAAAGATTGAAGATATGCAGCACAAATATATTTCAAATGTATATGGGATGGGATATCAATGGCTGGATTTATCATAGTAATTACATGTTTATTGTTGTTAATTATTTTGTTGCTATATAAACTTTATAAGCAAAAGAAGGATGTCTACGATTTTGCTGACCGTCTTGAAAGACATCTGGATGATCTGCTTTCTGACAAAGATATGGAAGACGCAGAAGATATGGAAGACACCTTATATGGAAAAATCAATGAGAAGTTAGGCAGACTTTCGAAGGTATGGAAAGTAAGGCAGGATGCCAACCGAAAGCAAAAGGAGACCATCAAAGAGTTGATTTCTGATATTTCCCATCAGACGAAAACACCGATTGCCAATCAGAAACTTTATCTTGAAATTTTGTCTAAGGAACTGACTTCCAAGCGAGGGCAGGAATATCTTGTGAAAATGGAGAAACAGATTGATAAGCTTGATTTTTTATTTCAGAATATGGTGAAGATGTCGAGACTTGAGACTGGAATTATTCTCATTAAGAAAGAAAAGGAGGATCTGGTACAGACACTTTCACATGCGGTAGCTCAGATTGTACCGCTGGCAGCAAAGAAACAGATTGAAATATCGGTGGATGCAGAAGGAAAATTCCCAATCTGCCATGACAGAAAGTGGACGGAAGAAACGATTTTCAATCTTTTGGATAATGCAGTAAAATATACAGAGGCAGGAGGAAAGATTCATATTGAGATCAAGCCTCAGGAGATTTTTACAAGGCTTAGCATTCAAGATACAGGAAAAGGGATTGCTACAGAGCGGCAGGCACAGATTTTCACTCGCTTCTATCGGGAACCGGAGGTACATGAACAGGAGGGCATCGGAATCGGACTTTACCTAGCAAGACAGATTATGGAATTGCAGAAAGGATATATTGAAGTGCGCTCAGAGGTGGGGCGCGGGGCAGAGTTCAGGCTGTATTTTCCGAATGAAGGATAAAAAGGACAGAAAAAAGATAGAAAAAATCACAAATCGTAACTGGTTTGTGATTTTTCATTCGTATGATTTCCTTAGAAAGAAAAATCTTTCTGGATTACGAGAAAAGGAGACTAAAATATGGAATCATGGATTGTGAAGACGAAAAATCTAAAAAAATATTATCGTTTGGGAACTCATACGGTGAAAGCATTGGATGATGTAAATTTTGCAGTGAGAGAGCAGGAGTTTGTGGCGATCATTGGGAAATCGGGAAGTGGGAAAAGTACGCTTTTGCATATGATCGGCGGATTGGATACACCGACTTCAGGAGAAGTATATGTAGGGGATAAGGCGCTTGGGAAGCTTAGCAAAGAACAGCTTGCCATCTTCCGCAGAAGGAAGGTGGGCTTCGTATTCCAGAGTTATAATCTGGTGCCGGATCTTAATGTATATGAAAATATAGTTCTTCCCATTGAATTAGATGGAAAACACATTGACAGAGAATTTGTAGACGAGATCTTAGAGCTTCTTCAATTGGATGAAAAGAGGGAAGCACTTCCGAATACCTTATCCGGCGGACAGCAGCAGAGGGTAGCAATCGCAAGGGCAATCGCATCAAAGCCGAGCATTATTTTAGCCGATGAACCCACCGGAAATCTTGATACAGCAACCAGTCATGACGTTATGGGGCTTCTGAAAATGGTGGCGCGCCAGTTTAAGCAGACGGTGATTTTAATCACCCACGATCAGGATATTGCCCAGATGGCAGACCGTATTGTGAGAATTGAGGACGGTCATGTAGTAAAGGCGGGTGAGCTTGATGATTAAGAATAATAATCAGAAGGTGATCAGTCGTATGGCGGGGCGTTCTCTTAACAACAACCGGAGACGAAGCATGATCATGATTATGGCGGTGGCGCTTGCGACCTTTATGCTATTCAGTGTATTTACGGTGGGCATTACATATTTTAAAATGCAGAAAACCCAGAATATCCGCCTCAATGGAGGGGAATTTGATGCCATTTTATATGGGCTTACCAAAGAGCAGGAGGCGGTGTGTGAAAAGAATCCGGACATAAAAGAAACCGGAGCGGTTGTAATCTGTGGTTATGTAGAGGAGACAGAAAAAGATAAAACACCGAATGTTGGCTTGGTGTGGGCAGATGATTCTTATTGGAATCAGATTAAGAGACCTGCGGTCAAGTGGGTGAAAGGGAAATATCCAACCAAGGAAAATGAAGTGATGGCGTCGGTGGACGCGCTGAAGGAATGCGGTTTGGAAAATCTTGAAATCGGAGATTCCTTTCGGATGAAATACGCGGATAAAAACGGAAGCTATACGAAAGAATTTCGCATCTCCGGTATGTGGGAAGGCTATGGTGATACAGATACTTTTTATATGTCAAAAGCGTATTTTGAACAGTCTGGTTATGAACTTCATGATGTGAGGAGTACGAGGTATTATCTTGACTTTGAGAAGAAATATATGCCCAAGAAAGAACAGGATGCGTTTCTTGCAAGTATGGAGCTGGAAAAACAGCAGAATTTATTTTTCTTGTCTGATTACAGCAATGCTTTAGAGATTCTTATGGGAATGATCGGTTTGGTACTGATTACCTGTTTCAGTGCATATTTGTTGATTTACAATATTTTATATCTTTCGGTATCTGGGAACGTCCGCTATTATGGACTTTTGCAGACGGTGGGGATGACCGGAAGACAAATTCACCGCTTTATGCACAGACAAATGATTTTTATTGCATCGATTGGGATGACAGCCGGACTTGCAGCTGGAAGTCTTGTGGCATTTTTCCTGATCCCGACTGTGGTGAAGGCATTGGGAATACGGGAGGCAGTTATTGAAGTACGCTTTCATCCACTTGTGTTTTTGCTTACTATTTTACTTACAGGCGTTACCATTTATATGGGAAGCAGGAAGCCGGCGAAGCTGGCGGTTTCTATATCTCCGGTGGAAGCCCTTGGCTACCGCGTACAGACAGGAAAGAAGAGTATGCGGAAAACCGGAAATGGAAATCTGATCTTACGAATGGCGAAGGAACAACTTGCAAAAGATAAGAAAAAAACGGTTGTGGTGGTTTTGTCCTTGACGGTTAGCCTGCGTGTATTTCTGTGTCTGGTTACACTTCTTAAAAGCGAAGGACCACGGACAATCGTAGGAAATTATATGAATCTTGATCTGGTTGTGGAAAATGACACGCTCAAGGAGGAAAACCATAACGATTGGACGCAGATTATCGATGAAACAATGCTGGAGCAAATGAAAAAAACAGAAGGTGTCAAAGGAGTTCATCCAATTAAGAGTGCAGAAATTATGTTTCCCTGGGAATCGGAAGTGATCGATAAATGGATGGAAGAAAGTTATGATATGTGGATGTATTATCCATATGAAGAAGACCGGAAAGAACATCAGGAACATCCGGAGAATTTTGGCTCCTTTCTGATTGGCATTGACGAAACAGACTTTGATTATCTGAATCAATTACTAGAACATCCGATAGACAAAGAGAGTTTCCTTTCCGGAGAGACTTGCTTAATCTATCGGAACAGGCTGGAATTTAAAAATAGTGATCTTACAGGAAAAGAGATTACTTGTGCAGAATATGGAAATGGAGAGCATACAAGAACATTTAAAATTGCAGGTTTGACAGATGAGAACTATTATACGGGGGCTCTCCTTGGTATGCCGCCAACTATGATCGTCAGTGATCGGGCGATAGAAGAGTTTGCAGATAATATCTATGTATCCAAAGTGGGAATTAAGTACGAAGAAGAATACCAAAAAGAAACGGAAAATGCGCTTATGAAATTAATGAATGACAGTTCGTATTACAAAGATTTCTCCTTTGATTCTAAGATAGAAGAAGCAGAAGATGTAGAGAAGGCACAGGGAAATATGATGGGTGTAGGCATAGGAGTTGTGTTGATTTTGGCGTTGATTGGAATTTTGAATTACGTCAATACAATGACCGGAAATATACAGAGCCGCCAGACAGAATTGGCAATTTTGGAAAGTGTAGGAATGACGGAGAAACAGATGCGCCGGATGCTAATAATAGAAGGCTTGTTATTTGCGGGAATCTCTTTGTTTTTGACAGCAACGATAGGAACCGCGGTAACTTATTATCTGTACCAGTCTATGAATTATCGGGGAGTACCTTTTATGATTCCGGTATTTCCTGTCTTTATTATGGCGGCTATTGTAGTAGTCGTATGTGTGGCAGTGCCACTTATTGTTGAGCGGTTGATCGGCAGGAAAAAGTCAGTGGTAGAAAGAATTCGCACGGTGGAATAACAAATAAGGAGAAGGATATAAAAAGGGGGCTGTCATTTCCCGACAGCCCCTTTATTTGTTGAAAGAATTTTGGATAATATCATCTAATGTTTGAGCGATTCTGGAAAACTCCTGATTTAAATTCAATGCACGTACAGAAATCTGATTTCCGCTCATCTGATATGTCTTATTGGGAATAACATCTTCATCAGTCTGTGCATAAAGAAGCATTCCGGAGACAGTATGTTCACAGTCCTTTAATTCAAATTCCTTATTTTTCACATATGTAAAAATCTGATAGAGATTGTTGGAATGCAAGGTATTTGTTCCATATTGCTGCTGTGTCATGTGTGAATAATATTTTGCATCGATAATAAGTATATTGTTTCCTTGAGACAACATGATATCGGTTTGCATTTTAGGAAGCAATTGGTTTTCAGAATCATCGAGTTGCCATGCAATCTGTGATGTATTGGCAGATAGTTCGGGATGTTCTTTTCGGTAGTATTCAAGCAAAAATTTTTCATATAAACGGCACATACGTTGTTCATCAAAGAAATCCATGATTTTTGTGGTACCATCAGTCTGTGTTTGTAGAAGTCCATTACAAATCAGATAACAGATCCCAATTAACATTTGATAACTTTGGTTGGAACGATTATAATGCTGGTTCCAGTTTGCAAAACGTAAATCAATTTCACTAACATCAGAAAAAAATAACAACAAATTCCGCAGACTCTTTTTGCGTGTATTTGTAATATTGGCTTTAAGAAGCAATAATAGTGTAGATTTGATAATCTGATTAAAGTGTGTATTGGTTGAAAATTCATCGTATGTACAAATCATTTGCTTCTTTAGCATGGTCTGAGTTTTAATGGAGTCGGAAATATTAAGTTTTCCTTGTAGTGTAGAAAGAGATTCTGATTTTGGTACATAATCTCTTCCTAAACCACGTTTTAATTGTATGCTAATTCCTTTATCAAGAATGGCTGCGCATAATTCAGCAGTGTTATGAAAATTTTCTGTAGCCAGATTTTTGTAATTCTGTGCTTGTAATGTTTGAAAAGCGTAGGACAGCATATAGTAAATATTTTGTACAGGAATCATTTAACGGTACTCCTTAATCGATCAGACCAATCTATGATTTTGGCTGGTTCATCAAACCAATACTCTTTTAAAAGTGGAATCAATTCATATTCTACAATAGATGTCAGCGTTTGTGTGTTAGCGGTTTCTGGGGTTAAACCACAAAAATAACTATGACCAATACAGAATCCTTCGCCTAGAGAAATATCTTCTGCTATCTTGGAATTGAGCTGTTTCACACAGGCAATTAATTTGTTAAAAGCATCACTCTTTAGAGAATCCTGATAAGCTTGGAAACCAAGTGTGTTAAATCCTGGTTTCATAGTAAAAAATGAAAAGCGTCGTCTTAAAGCATAATCCAACATGGCAAGACTACGATCAGCAGTATTCATCATACCAATGATATACACATTTGCAGGTACAGAAAAATTCTCATCAGAATACAATAACTGTAGTTCAATACCACGCTTATCTTTTTCAATCAGCATAAATAATTCGCCGAATATTTTACTTAAATTGCCACGATTGATCTCATCAATAATAAAGAAATAATCATTTTCATCATCTTCTTCAGCTAGTTTACAGAATTTGTAAAAGGATCCTTTTTTTATTGTAAATCCATTTTCGGTTGGTCGGTATCCTTCGATAAAATCTTCATATGAGTAGCTCTGGTGAAACTGAATCATTTGAACACGATCTGGATTTTTTGCACCGATAATGGAATAGGCAAGTCGCTTGGCAGTAAAGGTTTTTCCAACTCCAGGTGCACCCTGTAAAATAATGTTTTTCTTCATTTTTAAGACATTTACTAGTGTTTTATAATCTTGCTCAGTCATATATACATCTGAGAGGAAATCCGTAGAAGAATAAATAGGATAGTCGATTTCTGGTTGTGTATCAACATCATCCAATTCATCTGGAGCAAAGATGGCAGTAAGTTTTTCAATATAATCTGTGTATGGAGTGATATCAGTTAAGCGTTTGGCAACAGCATTACCAGGATGTTCCCATTCGCCAACTTGAAGCCACTTTACATTGCGGACATTTTTATATTCTTGCCGAAGATCATCAAAGACATAATCTCCAGTGACAATACCTTTACCAACAAGAGTATTGCTACGTTTCGCAAAAATCACATCATTAACCGATACTGTATTTGCAAAATTCCATGCCATTAAAGCCTGATTCTTTCGGGAAGTACTGCTGTCATACACATTTATCAGATCTTGACGAAGAGCTTCTTTAGAAGCAAATTGGGAATAATCACCGATATCGTCCATACCCAAAACCACGATTCCTTTTTGCTGGCATTCACTCCAACTTTTGTCATCAAAGACGGTATACATCCAATAGTGTGTTTTATGTTTTTTATCGGAAAGAGTATTTGTGTCAGAATCATCAGTGCCATTGGCATATTCTACATTTTTTCCATAAATATGCCCGAACACTACTCCTGGAATATTACACTTTTGGACAAATAGGGCAATTTGTCCCATGCGTATAAATGGGATATCACTAGGTTTTTGATTTAGAAAATGTAATACTTTTAGCTGAATATCTTGTCCATAAAAAGGAGCAAGTAGAGTAGGAAACAATAGATGGTAATATTTCATTCTCCAAACGGTATTGATTCCAGAAAGATGTTCTAATTGTTTGTAAAGGCGTTCATAATCTGATAACGATTCTAAAGAACCAAAGGAAGATATTATTTCGGCACCTTCTACCAGATCATTACGTATTTCTTCAGCTTTATGTACTGCTTCATCTTCGGTAAGCAGAATAGGCTTTAATGGGGATCCGCAGGTCCAGGTCTGAGTCTTTTTATGATAGAATAGACCAAACTTATAAGCAGATCCGCCAGAAATTCCTCCAAACAAATGGATACTTTTATCCATTTCAAGCATATAGCAGAGATTAGTTTTATTTCCTTCGTCGTTATAAAATAAAGAAGTTAATAAATCCCTTCCGGAAAGAGATTTCAACTGTTCTATTCCAAAAAGATTTATGAAATTTTCCCGTGATTCATCAGCTTTGTGGGCAAGTGCAATATATTCTGGTGTCTGAGATTCGCTATAAAACCATTCAGGAGAATATTTCCCTGATTCATTTTCTGTTATCTGAATGTTCGACATAATATACCTCCATTCCGCCGCCAAGTCGGCGGCACAAATAGTAATGAAAGTCTTTTAATTCC